>ERZ857629.1548-NODE-1548-length-24714-cov-4.162496_pt1 | contig 24714 bp, 18 predicted proteins | sample MGYA00519700_ERZ857629 | MGnify/ENA primary metagenome ERZ857629 (study PRJEB31778, sample SAMEA3449351) | human gut metagenome | biome: human gut; feature: human-associated habitat; material: faeces | place: United Kingdom | collected 2010/2012 ...
ACAACTTATTGATTGCTAATGTGGTATATTTGTTGTAATTTAGCTAAAGGAAATAAAAATTCCGGCACAGTTGCAAATATCCGTGGCTTAAATTTGTAGTATAGGTATATTTTTTCTTGTTTAATGTTTAAATGTTCATGCGATGTCTTAACTTTGCAGCCATGAGTAAACAATCAACATTTGACTATAAGATTCTGGCAAGTTACCTTCTTCCCAAAGGCATACTTGAGTTCTTCGACATTACAGCCGTTAACGAAGATCACACAGGCATTATTGAAGAGACGGGTGATGAGCGTATCCTTCTTCACATCTTTCTTGACGAAAAAGATTCACGAGAAGAAGAGTGGCACGACCTTAAGCCCAATGGTTTTACGGAAAGCCGTCAGGTTAACGACTTTCCTATCCGTGATCACAATGTCGTTCTTCATGTCAGACGTCGCAGATGGTTAACGGCAGAAGGCAGAAACGTAATCCTTGACAGGTATTCGTTGCTTGCTGATAACACCAGCTACTCTAAAGAGTTTGCTGATGTCTTAAAAAAAAAATATTTGGATACCTACCCGATAACGGCCCGCTCGCTGGGGCTATACTTTAAGGTAGACGGCAATAACCTGGAGCGTGCTTACAAGGATCATCTGAGTGGTTTCCGTAATTGGGAACAAGCCAGTCATGCAGAGGACAGGGTGCTGCATCCTGAGAACATTGGCAAACGGCTGGGCATTGACGAGACCATGCTTCACAAGGACCTGATGACATTCTTGACCAACAAAGAAGGGCATGGTAAACGTCACACCTTAATAGCAGCTGTAAAAGGCACTAAGGCCTCAGATATTATCAATGTTCTTATGCAGATACCGCAGGAACAGCGAGAGCAGGTCGAAGAAGTTGACTTCTCTGACAGTATGTTTGCTATCGTCACGGAAGCCTTTCCTAATGCAGCCATAGTCATCGACTGCTTCCACATCATCAAGCGTTGTATCGAAGCTGTGGAGGAACTCCGTCTCAAAGCTAAACGAGAAGCACAGAAAGCACAAAACAAAGAGAAAGCCAGGTTTAAAAAGAAACTTGAGCAGCTGGTAAAGAGCCGTAAATACTACCGTAAGAAACATCCAAAGAAATACAAAGGTAAGAAGCGGGGGCGTAAGCCACAGAGCTTGAACAAACGCTTCAGGCCAACCATGCTTTCCAATGGTGAAACAGCCATAGAACTGCTGACAAGAAGCAAGTATCTGCTGAGTGTGAGTGGTGGGAAATGGACTGACAGGCAGAAAACACGTGCAAAAATACTCTTCAAGATGTTCCCAAAGATAAAGGAAGCATATACTTTGATTGGCAGCCTAAGAAGCGTGTTTAGCAACAAGCCTATCGACCGGGTTACAGCTAAGGTTAAACTGCATGAATGGCATCAGAAGGTATCAGCTTGTACGTTGCGTGAAGTAAAGGCTGCAAGGGATGCCATCAAGTACAAGGAAGACGAAGTACAAAACTACTTCATAAACAAATCAACCAATGCTCATGCTGAATCTCTTAACTCTAAGTTGAAAGGATTTAGAGCACAACTCCGCAGTGTGCAGGATTTACAATTCTTTATGTTCAGAGCGTCTATGATCTTTGGATAACATGATTATATTGCCACGGACTTATGCAACTGTGCCAGTTTTTCACCTAAGTGAAAAACCTAAAATGCTGGGAAACTCTAAAACATGGACGAATCGTATATTATCACCCCAAGTTATCCTTCTTTTCTCTCAAATAATTGAATATTTCCATCTGCGCCCTCACCTTTACAGGGCTATCATCCTTTTTCGGTACATTTTGCAATTTCTCATCAATCCAGCAAGCTTTGACGTTATCCTTTAGTTGGATATGCAATATATCTATTATCATTTGCCGGATGGAAGCATCCAAAATAGGGAACGCTGTCTCAATCCGCCTGTTCAGGTTACGCCTCATCCAATCGGCAGAAGCCAAATAAACTTCCTCTTCACCATCGTTATAAAAATACCATACTCTAGAATGTTCCAAGAACATATCGACTATGCGCGTAATACGTATGTTCCGGCTATAAGGACGGTTCGGAATCAAACAACAGATGCCACGTACTATCAGGTCTATCTCCACTCCGCATTCACTGGCTCGGTAAAGGCTATTTATCATGTGTGTGTCATGCAGACCGTTCATCTTCAATATAATCCGTCCTTTTCTTCCAGCTCGTACATGTTCTATCTCCCGTTCAATCATCCGGTCAAGTTCAGGAACCATATTAAAACGAGCCACCAACAGATGGGTAAACGTAGGGGATTCTAACTTTCCTTCCAAGATGGCGAACACTTTGTTTATATCCTGTACGATAGCGGGATTTGAAGTCAGCAATGCCATATCCGAATAAACACGCGCTGTTTTCTCGTTGAAATTGCCGGTGCTCAGATAAGCGATATCTTTCCGCTTCCTTCCGTTTCCGTCATCCTTACGCAAAATGACCGCAACTTTTGCGTGCACCTTCAACCCCGGTATACTATATATAATTTGTATTCCCGCCTGTTTCATCTTCTCCGAACTGCTCATATTGTTCTCTTCGTCAAAACGCGCCTTCAATTCGACAAAGACCGTGACCTTCTTCCCGTTCTGTGCCGCACTGATTAACGTATTGATGACAGCAGAGTTTTCAGCAACCCGGTATTGTGTTATCTTGATTTCATCCACCTTGGGGTCAAATGCTGCTTCCATCAAAAGACGAATCAAGTAATCAAACGACTCATAAGGAAAATGGAGGAACACATCCTGTTTCTTCACTGCCCTTATCATGGAACCCATTTCGTCCAAATAAGGGACACGCATCGGAGAAGGGGATTTCCATTCCAGTTCTTTGCTTCCCGGATTTGGCAACTTAATCAAATCCTGAAGATTATTATAGCGTCCTCCCATCACCAAATCTTCTTGCGATATGGAAAACGCTTGGCACAAGAAATCAAGGAAATCCTTTGGCATATCCATGTCATACATAAAACGGCTCAATGCTCCTATTTTCCTTTTCTTCAACTTCTTGCGAATATTTTCAACAATGGTACTGCTTGTTTCATCTTCAAGATAAATATCCGCATCCCTCGATATTTTGATGTTGTAGCAAGAATCTATTTCATAACCGATAAAGACAGACGAAAGGTTCGCCCGTATGATGTCATCAATGAACATGATATAAGATTTCCCTTCGTGTTTGGGCAATTCTATAAACCTCGGTACCTTAGAGAATGGAATCTTCATCAATACATATTGGAATGCGGGAGATTCTGCCGTTTTTTCCTCTTGTTCTGTCTTTTTCTTCTTCATACGAATGACCAAATAAAGACGGCGATCACGGATAAACGTGCGAATATCGTCTTTTTGGATGACGACAGGAGCTAAAAAAGGGAACACTTCTTCGTTGAAAAAATTCCGGACAAACTCCTCATGGAAAGGTTCAGGCCGACTGTCTTGGTAAAGATGGATACCTTGTCGTTCCAATTCTGGGAGAATTACATGATGGAACACACGATGATATTCCTTCTGCTGCCAATTGACTTCGTTGGTTATGGCAGCCAGCGTAGCTTCCGCTTCCTCAGAGCTTTCATCGGTATAATTCTTCTTCATAATCACACCCCGATGTTCAGCCACCCGGATTTCATAAAATTCCTCCATATTAGATGAATAGATAGACAGGAACTTGATACGTTCGTAAATAGGGAGCGTATCATCTTCGGCTTCCATCAAAACCCGGTAGTTGAACGACAGCCAACTGATATCGCGCTTGAAATATTGATACACTTTTTCCATGATATTTTCTCTAAGACGGGTAAATATAACTACTTTTGCCCAAGAAAAAAAGGAAACATGAGAAAAATTGGTCTTTTATCAGATACGCACGCATATTGGGACGAAAAGTATGAGAAATATTTCGGGGAATGTGATGAGATTTGGCACGCAGGTGACATCGGTTCCGCACAGCTGTTGGATAGATTAAAAGCATTCAAACCGCTACGAGCCGTATATGGCAACATAGACGGGGAAGAAATACGGTTGGAATGTCCTAAAGTTGCACATTTCACAATTGAGGATGTAAATGTGATGATGACTCATATCGGCGGATATCCAGGACGTTACAATCCGGAAATACGGGAAGAATTATACTTGACCCGTCCGCAGCTCTTCGTTTGCGGACATTCCCACTTGCTAAAAGTCATGTATGACGACACGTTAAAGACTTTACTTATCAATCCCGGCGCAGCCGGCAAAAGCGGGATACAACAAATCCGGACATTGGTGCGTTTCCGTATTGACAAAGACAAAATAAAAGATTTGGAGGTTATCGAATTGGGCAGACATTGAGAGTTATCCGCTTCTCCTATTGTTCTTTTCTACAAGCGATATTCTCAGCCAACAGGATGGTATTCTTTAAATAAGGAAATTCCTTTTCCATATATTCTGAAAAGATTCCGGTATTCAAGTTCTCCTCAATCTGTTGGACTGTCCAAAATTTCCCATTTTGACCGATGTTTAATCCTAAAGGTTTCTCGTTTTGCAGACAGACGACGAACAAAGAAACCTGATGTTTCACTTTATTGTTTTCAAAGACATAACGTAAGAGCAGGCGGGGATTCATTGATTCTACGTCTCTTGCCAAAGGAGCCAAAGCATTACGAACCGTTTGTTCGATACTTTGCCTGAACAATACGTATTTGCAAACCGGGTAATCGAGTGTGGATGCCGAAACGCAACAATGCTCTCCCCGCTTCACCAAATAGAGCATCCCTTTATGTACAATGGCAATCCTGATTATCGGGTGGAAATATTTCTTGGGCAGCATCCTGCTCACGGAGTAGGCGATACAACCTATGACAGAACCTTGATCATTCAACACAGGAAGCCACATTTCCTTCTTCAGCCTGCCTTGAACCATCAACAACCGGATTTGCTCATAAGCCAAGACAGATAAACCGATAACTAAGCCCAAGTCACGATAAAAAAAGCGGGTTATCCGAACGTCTTGTATCGATTCAGGCATGATGCTATATAACAAGACCATGAAAATATGTAATGTGTATAGGTTTTGGAATATACTGGCGACAAAGAAAAATTCATTGAGAGATGTCAAGAAAAAGACCCTGTCATAAGCCGGAGTAGCCATGCCGCGAACATAACGAAACACCAACTTTTTCGTGGGATGAATACAAATCAAGCTAATAACCAGCAAGATTTCCACAATAACCGGAGTATAGATAAAAAACACATCCCTTAGAGGAATCAAAATAAGGAACAGGGCATAGAGGACGAATGTCATTGTTGCGGGCAATAAGATAAAAGAATAGATACGTTCCTTTTTCAACACCCGCAGAACAAAGATGGCTATCAGGCAAAATAATGCTGAGAGCAAATATGCCTGCATGTATGGAAAATATTCATCCAATATCAAAAATACGATTATCGGGATAATGCCGAATGCAGGATTCTCCCAACCTTTCTTTATTCTATTCATTTCGTCTAATTATCTAAACTAATTATAAAACAAATAAAAAACAAGAAATGTTCAGACCTCAAATGAACAATATCCGCCACTTTTGTCCTCTATGCCTACAGTCTATTAAACATGCTTCTCGGCATGATAAGAAGAGCGAACCAACGGCGCACTCTCTACATGCTTGAATCCTTTTCCTAAAGCGATTTGACGATATTTCTCAAACTGGTCAGGATGAACATATTCCGACACCGGAATGTTCTTGCGTGATGGTTGCAAGTATTGTCCAATCGTAAGGACAGAAGCACCAGTTTCCAATACGTCATCCATCAATTGGCAAACTTCCTCTTCGGTTTCACCCAAACCAACCATGATACCTGTCTTTGCAACAACTCCCTGTTCCGCTATGCGTCGGAGCACAGACAAGCTGGTATCATAACGGGCAGCACTACGGACATCCGGAGTAATGCGTCGTACTGTCTCCATATTATGTGAAATGATTTCCGGTTTGGCAGCAACCACCAAATCCACCAAATCCAACCGTCCTTGGAAATCGGGGATTAATACCTCCAATGTTGTTTCAGGATTTACTTCCTTAATGCGCATGATTGTTTTAGCCCAATGTGAAGCTCCAAGGTCAGGAAGGTCGTCCCGATCCACAGAAGTAATCACTGCATGCTTGAGCTGCATAAGACGAACGCTCTCTGCCACGTGATCCGGTTCTTTTTCATCCAAAGGAAGCGGTTTTCCAGTCAACGTATTACAGAAACGGCAAGAACGGGTACAAATCTCCCCTCCTATCATAAAAGTAGCCGTTCCCCTACTCCAACATTCCCCCATGTTCGGGCATTTGCCGCTTGTGCATATCGTATGCAAACAATGTGATTCTACAATCCGTTTTGTTTGTGTGAAGTGCTCGTTTCCACGAAGCCGGATTTTCAACCAATCCGGCTTTTTAATATGTTCAGCCATATCTATAATTATAAATTCTCAAATAAATAGTTAGACATTTTCGTATATAAATGATAACGGGTATTGCCTCCATAAATGCTATGGTTCCTGTCTTTATAGATATGCATATCGAACTGCTTGTTGGCTTGTACCAAAGCTTCGGCATATTGCATACTCTGCAAGACATGTACATTATCATCAGCCGAACCGTGAACCAAAAGCAACTTGCCTTGCATATCATTTACCCTTGCAAGAGGAGACGTTTCCGCATAACCTTTTTCATTTTGTTGTGGTGTACGCATATAACGTTCCGTATAAACAGAATCGTAACATTTCCAATCTGTCGGAGGAGCAACAGCAATACCAACCTTAAAGGTTCCATTGCCCACGCTCAAAGCCATCAAAGTGTTATAACCTCCAAAGCTCCATCCCCATATAGCCATTCGGTTACCATCTATATAAGGCAATTTGCCCAATGCTTGAGCCGCTTCCACTTGGTCTTGTGCTTCAAGCAGGCCCATTTTCAAATATGTGCATTTACGAAAAGCTTCGCCTCTCGCACCAGTTCCTCGTCCATCCACACATACGACAATGATTCCTTTCGATGCAAGATAATGTTCCCAATCCATTCCGAACTGATCCAATACCTGCTGTGAATTAGGTCCGCTGTATTGAGTCATCATGACCGGATACTTTTTGTTCTTGTCAAAATTGACAGGTTTTACCATCCAAGCATTCAACTCATAACCAGAAGCAGTCGTGACAGTAAAAAATTCTTTTGGAGAATAGGACAATGCTGCCAAACGTTTCGTCAACGCTTGGTTATCTTCCAATGTGCGGAGTAACTGGTTCTTCTTTGTCTCATTCACCGTAATCTTCATCGGAGTATTCACATTTGAGAAATAATTGACATAATATGCAAAGTTTGCACTGAATGCAGCACTATTTGTACCTACTTGGCGGGAGAGTTTCGTCTTAACGCCTTTCGCATCTATCTTATAAACTGAACGACGCAAAGGATTCTCTTCTGCTGATTCATAATAGGTTGTTTTAGTACGCTCATCATATCCTATCAGTCTGGTCACATCCCAGTTTCCTTTTGTTACCTGACGCTGCATAACACCCGTTGGAGAATAAAGGTAAATATGAGAGTAGCCATCTTGCTCGCTTACATAAGTAAATCCGCTTGCCGAGAAATGGATAGATTTAAGCCATTCGGAATCCACATAACACTTGTTTTCCTCCTTCAATACCAATTTGGCTACGCCGCTCTTCGGATTAACATAAAACATATTGAAGCTATTCTGGTTACGATTCAAAGTCATGACCGCCAATTGGTCAGATTGAGTTGTAAAGGTAATGCGGGGAATATAACCATCTGCGTCCATCGGGATATTCATCGTCTTGGTATCCTTAGTCGAGAGGTTGTAGGTTTTTACAGATACGGAAGAATTTTTCTCGCCTGGCTTCGGATATTTATATGTATAATAAGACGGGTAAATGCCATCTCCATACATTTGCATAGAATATTCACGAACTTCCGATTCGTCAGAGCGCACAAACGCCAATATTTCGCTGTCTGGAGACCATGTCATTAGGTTAGTAACAGCAAACTCTTCTTCATACACCCAATCCGTCGCACCGTTTATCACTTTGTTCAATTCGCCATCTTTGGTGATTTGTATTTCGGTATCATAATCAAACTTACGAATCCAGATATTGTTGTTTTTCACATAAGCACACATACGTCCATCAGGAGAGAAAGTAGGTATCATCTGTTTACCCGGCGTACTGCTCAATGGTTTAAGATAATTCCTGCGGACATCATAGTCAAACACATTTGCCCGAGAAGAGCGGCGATAGATTGATTCCACATCACAAAAGACCAAGATATGGTGTCCAGTCGCACTAATACTGTAATTATCGAACTTGTCAAAAGAACATTCCCTTGCCGTTGCTACATTAAATAATGTATCGACAGGTGCGCCTGTACGATAAGCATATTTCACAATCATCGTGCGTGCAGGATTGGCAGCCGTATAGTGCTCGCCATCCGGCATAGAACGCATATCTCCAATACTTGTTTGTTGACGATATTTTCCACTTGTAATATCCTTCAATTGGACAGGTTCATTTCCATTTTGTGCCCAAGCACTACATGTGCAAGCAGCAAGCAATAAGATTTTTCCTAACTGGTGTTTCATGTTATACTGGTTTTATTTCCATGCTCCTCCGCTTAAAACAAAAGGATGAGAATGGATCCGTTCTTAAAAGTTTTATTCTTTAGCGAAGCAAAGATAGGAATAATTAGTCGTAAAAGCGACATTTAAAATTTATTCTATAATCTTTTTAATTGGGAAAGAAAAAAACTTTATATTTGCCCCGGAATGTTGATACAACATCCTCTACTTATTTTATTATCAAAAAACATTTAGGGAAATTTACCATGAACAAAAAAATTAACTTATTGCTATTGTTTTGTTTTTCCATGTTATTCGTTTCCGCACAGGCAAGCGAATTGAAAGACAAGCTGGAGAAACTGAAAGGTATTAGCCAAATTCAAGAGTTAAAAACGGATATTTATCCAGAAAAGTATGTAATGAAACTAAAACAGTGGATTGACCCGAAAGATACCACAATAGGCTCATTCACCCAAAGAATTATCCTTTGCCATGTCGGATTCGACCGACCGACCGTGTTAGTAACAGAAGGTTATGGAGCTAAATATGCCTTGAGGGAGAAATACCAAGACGAACTATCCAAGCTGTTCAATACAAATGTGGTTTTTGTTGAATACCGCTACTTCTTGGAATCATGCCCGGAACCGAAGAATTGGGATTACCTGACAGCTGAAAATTCCGCATACGATTTGCATCATGTGACAGAGACTTTCAAACAATTATACCAAAAGAAATGGATTAGCACCGGTGTCAGCAAAGGTGGACAGACAACTTCCCTCTACCGTGCTTTCTTCCCGGATGATGTGGACTTTTCAGTCCCATATGTAGCGCCATGGAACAGAGGCGTGGAAGATGGACGCCATGAAATTTTCCTGACAAAGGTCGGAACAAAAGCAGAGCGCAAGCTGATTAAGAATTTCCAAATGGAGATATTGAAACGTAAGGACACTCTCTTCCCAATGTTCCAACAGTATATAAATGACAACGGGTATAAATTCAGGGTCCCAATTGAAGAGATTTACGACTTAACTGTTTTGGAATACTCGTTTGCATTATGGCAATGGGGCACATCCACAAAATCTATTCCTTCTTTGAAATCCGACGACAAGACATTATTCAACCATTGGATAAGCATCAGTAGTCCTCAATATTTCTCAAAAGGGCAAGAGACAGAACCTTTCAATGTACAAGCTGCACGAGAATTAGGATATTACGGATATGACATTAAGCCTTTCAAAAAGTACTTGCACATCAAGTCTACAGAAGGCTATTTAAACCGTGTCATGTTGCCGGACGAACTGATTGACAAGGTTACGTTCGACCCGGCTCTTTATAATAAGGTATTGAAATTCTTGGAAGATAATGACCCAAAGATGATTTTCATCTGTGGCGAAGTTGACCCATGGAATGCTACACATTTCCCTATATTCCCTGGGAAAAAGAATGAACAGGTGTACATACAGCCACGAGGTAGCCACCTTTCACGCATCAGCAACATGCCAGAGAATATGAAAAAACAAATTATGCAACAAATCCAGACTTGGCTGGATGAATAATATTCCTTATTATAGGAAGAAACTTACTCATCAACCGTCATGTTGCGGTATTCCAATGGGCTTACCCCAACATGGCGTTTGAAATATTTCCCAAAGAAAGAGACATTATTGAAATTCAACGAATCTGCTATCTGATAGATAGGCAGGTTCGTTGATTTTAATTGTGCTTTTGCATCCATAATAACCATGTTAGATATGATATCCATACAAGTCTTCCCTGTTTCTTGTTTAACAATGGTACTTAAGTAAGCTGGAGTAATGCCTAACTTGGAAGCATAGAAAGCTACATTCTTTTCTTTTGTATAATGATCTAAAAGCAACTGCGCAAAATCCTGGCAAATTCTTTCTGCCGGAGTCAAGTTCACTTTATTTATCTTCCTCTTAAGGTAAAAGCCACTCAACGCTTGGAGCAATGATGTATACAAGGATCGGAGCAAATCCCGGTTATCAACCTTGAACAAGGTCTGTGTTTGATTGCCAAGCAAATAGTAGTTCTTCATTAAAGAAGCGACATCCTCCTTCAAAATGACTACCGGATTCTGTTTGACAGCATGGCTAAAATCTAAAATAGACTTAACAGGAGTAATAGTATGTAGGAAATCCGAAGAGAAACCGGCATAATAGACCTCAACCTCTCCTTCCACTTTGTTGATTTGCAAAATACTTCCAGGCAATATGATAGCAAACGTGTTACCCGACAAATGATAGTCTACCAAATTAATAGAAGCATCGACTGTCCCGTTCTTCAACAACACGAACATCTCGGCTTTAATCCGGCAGGGAAAACGCATGTAAAGCGTCAATATCAATGAGTCGTTCAACACACCCGACAAGAAATCTTCCGGTAAATCAAACCTTGGCAATTCGTTTTCTATCATAACCCTTTAAATATTGATTTATAATACTAATCCTGTTCCAATCAATTCCGTTTACCAATTATTGCTTATGACCTGCTTCATGCTATCCTATCAACAATAATCAAAAACGACGGATATAAGCCAACGAATAACTGTCATACAGATAATCATGCAAACCGGTCTTATAACGGAACGATACCACATTGTTCTTAATGTCATATTCTAATTTAGAACGGAAAAGCAAAGGAGTATCCCCATTATGAAGATAGCCTTTAAACCCGACCAAATCGCATTTTGCCAGCAGACCTTTCCATGAAGCACAAAGTCCTCCACCATAACAGACTGCATCGTTTTGCCGGTGCATCATATCGTTTGTCATCCAACAGTAAAATCCAGCCAAAAAGTCCATACGAACAGATGCATCTCGCGCTTCGTTATGCCACAGGTCTCTTCCGATATTGGCATCAAACCAATAGGAGGCGGCATCCGTAAAACGAGCATCGCACAAACGCCCTCCACTTGCCGTCTTTATGTTAGCACTGATAACTATATCTGCCCATTTTTCACTTCTCAGCAACTGGTAATAGCAATTGAGGACTACATCGCCAAAACAGGGAATAGGAGAAGATACTTCTACCGCATGCCTTTCATCTCGCACTGCTTCTGAAGTCTTATACCATTCTTGCAGGACTCCGCTAATGCACAACCCGGCTTTTCCACCAGCTATCGGCACATAAAGGCGGGCAAACAAATCCTTGGTCTTGTCTCCCGTCATCTTATGATAATCCCCTCGTAACTCAATTTCCCATTTATCGGAAAGTTTTCCACCTACCAATTCAGGAAAAGGAAAAGCGTTCGGACCAAAATAGCGTGGAGAATAAACGAGGTATTTTCTCTTTTCTGTCCAATCTTCACCAGACACTCGGAAACAAGATAAGACTGAGAGAAACAAAAGCAGCAATATATTAAAACGATTATTCATCTCTTTTTTTCAATATTTGATTCACTTTATCCAAAATCATTTCTGGTCGAATCTTGTCCATACATGCCCAATCCCCACGATAACATGGCTTTTCACCAAATACAGAACATGGACGGCATGGCAAAGGTAATTGAATAGCATTCTCCATCGGTTGCCTATAACCATAAAAGCCCGCATAAGGATGAGTAGCTCCCCATATCGAAAGCACCGGCGTGCCAACCAAAGAAGCAAAATGCATATTAGCCGAATCCATACATATCAATAATTTCAAACGGCTCATCAATATCAACTCCTGATCTAATGAAAAACGGCCTGCCACACATTCCACACGGTCATATTTGGCTGCCCAGCCCGACAATAACTTCTCTTCTTCTCCTTTACCTCCTAATAAAAAGAGATAAGTATTTCTTCGGTTCGAAAGCTGACGGATGACCTCTTCCATTTTCTTCAAGTCATATATTTTACCTCTGTGCTTGGCAAATGGGGCGACTCCTATCCAATCGGATTGCTCTTTGCCGCCCAATGATGCAAAGAAATGAGTATCCACCTCTTCATTCCAAAAGAGGGAGGTGAACTTCTCCTGATAATCCAACCCCGCTTGCTTGAACACATCCACATAGCGCTCCATCACTGGACGGAGTGAAACCAAATCCTTGTTTTCTCTCCGGGTCAATGCCATACGGGCTTTCCTCGCTTTGTCTACAACATAGACCTGCTTACCTTTCACTCTGAAGAAAGAACGCAGCACTTTGGAACGGAGCACGTCATGTAAATCCAACACGGCATCAAATGGATAATGGGACAAAGCCCAACCAAATTTCAACAACCCGCTTAGCTTTTTCTCCGTCGTCTTCGTATTGATTCCTATGGCTTGAACGTTTTCTGGTGCATTTCTAAAAAGAGGAATCAAAAAAGCTTGCGTCAAGACAGTGAACTGGTCGGAGGGATTAGAGAATGCAGCTGAATAAAGAACAGGGACTGTCATCGCCACATCTCCAATAGCAGAGAGGCGGATTACTAAATAATGAGCCATGGTTATCCGTTTTTACCGTACAATACTGGATTTAAAGCGGGGTCGTTATACATCTTCATCTGTTTGTAAACCTTCATGTATTTGCGGCCAGTCCGAATATCCATCAATAATTGATCAAGCGCAGTGGACAAATCTTTCTTTTGCTCTAACAACACATTCAGCTTTTCCTGACATTTGCTTCGGTGTTCGTCGGAAGCGTCTTGGCGTCGCACCTCTTGCTCCATGTGATAAATCTTCAATTCCAAAATAGAAAGGCGGTCAATTGCCCAAGCCGGACTTTCAGTATTGATTGTCGCATCATTCAGCACTTTGACATTTTTGTACTTGTCCAAGAAAAAGCTATCAATCAGTTCCACCAAGTCGGTACGATCTTGATTGGACTTATCGATACGACGTTTAATAACGAGAGCTTCGACCGGTTCAATCTGGGGATTGCGGATGATATCCTCCAAATGCCATTGCACCGCATCAATCCAATTCTTCAAGTAGAGGTAGAACTCTATGCTCTTGACCGGGTAAGGATTCTTAACCGCTGCGTCTACCGAATCAGTTGTATGGTATGCCAGCGTTGCTTGCTCAAAAATATGATAACATTGTTCGCTAAAATTCATAAAAATGCTATTTAATAATTAGATGGACAAACTTACACAAAAAAATCATAATCCCAAAGCAAATTTAGAGCAGAAAACAGAGTTACTCTTTGTTTTTTGAGTACATTTGTAAGGAAGAGGCTGACAACACAAGAAAGCTTCATTGTAATTAGGAGGAATTGATTATGAAAAAGAACAAAGATGATAAGAAAAAAGTAGTCAAAAAGAAAACAAGAAGCAGCAGGTTGAAAAAGGACGTAATCATGCACCGCATCGTATCGACGTTTGAATCCTCTCCCGCCCTTGCTTTCAACTATAAACAAATAAGCAAACTCATAGGAGTTGAAACCAATGCGCAGAAGTTGAATGTGGCAGCGATGCTGGAAGACATGGCTATAAGTGGGTTCTTAAAAGAGGTGGATCGCGGACGTTACCGGTTGAACAATTTAGGAACGATTGCCGAAGGAACCTTCGTCCGCCGTAGCAATGGGAAAAACTCATTCATTCCTGATGGAGGAGGAACTCCTGTATTCATTACTGAACACAATTCCGCCCATGCCATGGATGGAGACCGGGTGAAAGTGCAATTGTTCGCCCGGAAAAAGAATGCAGAGCCAGAAGGTGAAGTGTTGGAAGTGTTGGAATCTAAAGAAAGAGTATTCGTCGGGAAATTACAAGTCACCCGTGGATTCGCCTTCTTGGTAACAGAAAACAAGACTTTGGCAAATGACATATTTATCCCCAAAGAGAGCCTGAAAGGAGGACAAACTGGGGACAAAGCGATTGTCCGTATCGTTGAATGGCCAGACAATGCCAAGAATCCAATAGGAGAAGTAGTTGACATCTTAGGCAAAGCGGGAGACAACACAACCGAAATGCATGCCATATTGGCTGAATTCGGACTGCCTTACAAATATCCAGAAAACGTGGAAAAGGCCGCTAACCGCATATCCGATGAGATTACTGAAGAAGAAATAGCTAAACGAGAAGATTTCCGCAATATCTTGACATTTACCATTGACCCGAAAGATGCAAAGGACTTTGACGATGCTTTGTCCGCAAGGTTACTGGACAACGGCAATTGGGAAGTGGGCGTGCACATTGCAGATGTGACACATTATGTCAAACCGGAAAGCCTGATAGACCGGGAAGCCGAGTCCAGAGGAACATCTGTTTATTTAGTTGACCGCACGATTCCAATGTTGCCTGAAAAGTTATGTAACCAAATCTGTTCTTTACGTCCCGATGAAGAGAAGTTATGCTTCTCTGTCATTTTCGAATTGGACAAGGAGGCGGAAGTGGTCAATTCACGTATTTGCCGCACAGTAATCAAAAGCAACCGACGGTTTACTTACGAAGAGGCTCAAGATGTCATAGAAAAAGGGGATGGTGATTGCAAAGAAGCTATTTTAGCCCTAAACGAATTTGCAAAGAAACTTCGTGAAAAGCGTTTCCAAAACGGAGCCATCAACTTTGACCGATACGAGGTGAAGTTTGATATTGACGAGACAGGAAAACCTCTCCGCGTGTATTTCAAAATATCCAAAGAGGCAAACAAACTGATTGAAGAGTTCATGTTACTTGCCAACAGGACAGTGGCTGAGTTTGTTGGTTGCCCGCCTAAAGGGAAAACGAAAAAGACATTTGTCTACCGTATCCACGAAGAGCCAGATCCAGAAAAAATGGAAAATCTGTCCTCCTTTATCAGTCGATTCGGTTACCGGCTCAAGAGCAGCGGGAAAAAGGGTGAAGTATCAAAAGGAATCAATAACCTGCTCGACCAAGTACAAGGAAAACCAGAGGAGAACTTGATTGAAACGGTTGCTATCCGGGCTATGCAAAAAGCGAAATACTCGACTGATAACGTAGGACACTACGGTTTGGCTTTTGACTATTATACCCATTTTACTTCTCCAATCCGCCGTTATCCCGACATGATGGTTCACCGCCTGTTGGAACGTTATATGGCCGGTGGCAGAAGTGTCATCAAAATAAAATACGAAGACCTTTGCGAGCATTGTTCTTCCATGGAACAAATAGCAGCCAATGCGGAAAGGGCTTCTGTCAAGTACAAACAGGTGGAATTTATGAGTGACAAGTTAGGACAAGTATTTGATGGTGTCATTTCGGGCGTCACGGAATGGGGATTGTATGTCGAGATAAACGAGAACAAGTGCGAGGGAATGGTGCCAATGAGGGACTTAGACGACGATTACTATGAGTTTGATGAAAAGAACTATTGCCTCATCGGACGAAGAAAGAAACATCAGTATCGCCTGGGCGACCCGGTAACCATCAAAGTAGCTCAAGCCAATTTGGAACGCAAGCAACTCGATTTCCAATTGGTATAAAACAGACAAGACCGTTGCTTTCGGAATCAGACTACAGCAGCTCGCTATATCAAAACAGCTATTGGCCTAATCCTTAGCAAGGATTGTATAGAAATCAAAAGGCGGTGTGTCATGACCAACCATTCGACACACCGCCTTATTGATTCATCGGATACAATCACCTTTTTACCCGATATGATTATCCTTTTAATCTTTCAGGGCATTCTCTATCTTGCCCATTAACGCTTTGAAATCATCTTCATTGAATCCACTTCCTGCAAAAATGATTTTGCCTTGTTTATCAATCAAATAAGAACGAGGAATTAGGCTCTCGGCAAAAGCGGAATAAATGCTTCTGTCCTTGTCCGGATAAAGCGGGAACTCAAAACCTTTCTTCTTATTATACGTTTTCAACTCCGCATCGTCGTGTTCCCTGCCAATAGTCAACAAGACAAAGTTTTTGTTATCCTTGTACTTAGGCCAAAGCGTACTTTTCACCTCTGACAGTTCTTTTTGACATGGAGGACACCAAGTTGCAAAGAAATTAATCAACACGACCTTTCCTTTATAGGAAGATGAGACAATCTGAGTCCCGTCATCATGCGAGATGACGAAAGCAGGCACAGCATCTCCCACTTTCACTAACGACTTATCGTCTTGTGCATAAGCGATATGCGCCAACAAGCAAAATAAAATAACAAATAAATGTTTCATCAGATAATTTATTAATGTTTACCTTGGGCGACTTCATATCCAGCTTTCAATGCCTTCAAGTTCATAGCAACAATCTCTTCGCCTTTCCGGGCAAAAATCCTGCGCACACCCGCTTCAATTTTATCATATTCTATTCCTAAGAAAGGAGCAGAAGCACCTAACAAAACGATATTGGCAGCTCTGACAGACCCTGCTTCCTTTGCAATCTCCTCAACATCAAACACCACCTTGTTGGGCAATTTATCTAATTCCGCTTCTACATCTTTCATCTCCGGATAATTGGGAATATTGATAAATGGCTTGGAATTGGTCACCAACCATCCTTCCTTACTCAAATAAGGCAAATAACGCAATCCCTCCATCGGCTCCAACGAGATAATCAAATCGGCATGCCCCAAAGGAATCAAATCGGAAGCAATCGGGCTGTCGGACAAACGCAAGTTGGACTGCACGTCACCTCCCCTTTGGCTCATACCATGCACTTCAGCCTGTTTCATGTACAAACCCTCTTCTAAAGCAGCTTCCCCAATCGCTGCGGCAATGGACAATATTCCTTGACCGCCTACACCTGATAATATGATATCCGTTTTCATTTTTTACTTGCTTTTTTCTTTCTGGTTAATGTTTGTATACATTCACGACGAGGAATCAACACCGATACTCCTTTGTATTCAATTTCCTCGCGGATGATGGCTTTCATCTCTTCATAATTCTTCTTCAACGGCACCATCACCCGAATATGTGCTGGGTCAACTCCAATGCCTGCACAAATAGCTTCCAAACGTCCTGTCCCTGCAGAATCCTGGCCACCGGTCATAGCCGTCGTTTCATTGTCTGAAATGACAATCGTAATCGGTGTCTGTTCGTTCACACAATCCAATAAGCCGGTCATTCCAGAATGGGTGAAAGTGGAATCTCCGATAACAGACAAAGCCGGATAAACACCTGCATCAGCCGCTCCTTTCGCCATCGTAATGGATGCGCCCATGTCAATGCAAGAGTCGATGGCTCGGAAAGGGGGCAATGCTCCTAATGTATAACATCCTATGTCGCCAAAGACCTTTGCCGATGGATAATGCTCGGCCAAAACTTCGTTCAATGCTTGGAACATGTCCCTGTGGCCGCAACCTTGGCACAATGCTGGCGGACGCTGCTCCACGACTTCCGGTTTCGCATAATATTCCGAAATAGAAATGCCTAATGCCTTACCAACACTATCCGGAGTCAATTCCCCGTCGCGCTGCAAAGTCCCGTCCAAACGTCCATGGACTTTCAGCCCTTTGCTCAAGAATCCTTTCAATTGCTGTTCAACCACAGGATAACCTTCTTCCAATACTAAGATTTCATCGCACTCTTCTACCAATTTTTCCAATTTGGACATAGGTACAGGATATTGTGTTATCTTCAATACGGGATGTTTGAATCCGTCAGGATAATTCTCGGACAAATAATTAAATGCGATACCTGTAGTTATGATACCCAACGAATGATCGGGAGCGTCATAATAAACATTGTATGGGGATGATTCAGAAACTGCCTCGAAATTCTCCTGTGCTGCAATCAACTTCTTGAAACGTTGGCGAGCCAAGGCGGGAAGTAATATATAACGCTGCTTGCCATCTTCCGGGCAGTGCATCGTATTTTGTTCAACCATGGGTTTGGTTTCCACTCCAGCACGCGAGTGTGCCATTCGAGTAGTTACACGCATCAAGATAGGATAGCCCAATCTTTCAGACAACTCAAAGCCTGAATAAACCATATCGTAGGCTTCTTGCTGGCTAGAAGGTTCCAACATTGGGAGCATGGCAAAATTGCCAAACATGCGGTTGTCTTGTTCGTTCTGCGACGAGTGCATGGAAGGATCATCTGCTGTCAAGATAATCATGCCTCCGTTAATACCACTCATCGCGGCATTCATGAAGCAATCCGCTGCCACATTCAATCCCACATGTTTCATACAGCACAACGAGCGTTTGCCCGCATAACTCATTCCCAACGCAGCTTCCATCGCTGTCTTCTCGTTGGCACTCCAACGGGAATGGATGTTCCGTTCTTTGGCAATAGGTGAATTCTGGATGTATTCCGTAATTTCGGTAGAAGGAGTCCCAGGGTAAGCATAAACACCTGACAAGCCTGCATCTATAGCAGCTTGGGCGATTGCTTCATCTCCTAAAAATAGATGTTTTCCCATGTGATTTAATGTTACGATTGTCAACAATATATTTTGTATCCAAAGATACTGAAAGATACGGTTTTTCCAACCAAATCGGGGAAAAATCATTTAAAAAATCTTCCGCTTGTTCAATTGCGACCGATAACGATCGGCATTACGGTTATGCTCGCCGAGTGTCACTGCAAAATTATGCCTTCCGGAAAAATCTTCCTTGGCGCACATATACAGATAATTGTGCTGGCGGTAATTGAGTACGGCATCCAATCCTTTTATGGATGGAATTCTAATAGGTCCGGGTGGAAGTCCTATGTGTTTATAAGTATTGTAAGGCGATTCCACTTCCAAATGTGTGTTCAAGATACGCTGGAGGGAAATATCTCCCACTGCAAATTTGACAGTCGGATCGGCCTGAAGGGGCATACCACGCTTGAGACGATTGATATAAAGCCCTGCAATGGTCGGATATTCATCGGAGACTGCAGATTCTTCTTCCACGATGGATGCTAATATGGCGACTTCAACCTGTGTCAATCCTATCTCCTGGGCTTTTGCCCTGCGTTGTTCATTCCAAAACACATCGTATTCTTTCTTCATGCGTTGCAAAAAACGTTTAGGCGATATGTTCCAATAGATTTCATACGTATTGGGGATAAACATTACTGAAATGGTTTCCAAATTGAACCCCAAAGAATCACACCAATGGGCATCATTCAAATAATCCATCAACTCGCACCCGTCCAGCATCAGTTGTTTGTCTGCTCTTTCCACCAAATCTTCTTTAGTGCGGATGGAATTAAACGTAAACCGCACAGCCGTCTGCTGACCATTTCGCAACTCCCTGATCAATTCTAAGTTGCTCATTTCAGGACGGACGCAATAACGTCCTGTACGTAAGTGTTCACGATAATTCATCCAACCTGCCAATAGCTTGAAACTATTGATATGCAAGCAAGCGGCTGAATCTTCTAAGTTTTTACATAATTCGTTCCAGTCTTTTCTTTCGTCTATGTAGATATAAACAGGTTTGTCCAGATAGAAGTTGGAAGCTCGGATTATGCGGTAACACCAAAATCCACATGAAAATAAAATGAGAAACAATGCCACTCCGCATAGCCACAGCCAATGTTGGTAAAGGAAACGTTTGTTCATGCTTTTTTAAACGATTGATTATAAACCGGGAACAAAGATAAAGGAAAAGCTGAAGCTGAGCAATAAATGGGGCAAATAAAAAAGGTGGGGCTGTGTCAAAACGAAAGTTTTGATGCAGCCCCTTTAAGATGTGTCAGAATTAGCAAAATACAAGATACTGAGGATGAGACCTACAGGAGTTTACTGATGTAAATGACTGAGGTCGAATTCCGAAAGTAACGCAGCAGTTTGCAATTATGACACACCGCCTTTAAAGAGATATTTTAATACCTATAATGATCTGCCTTATACGGACCTTCCACTGGAACGCCAATGTAATCAGCTTGCTTTTGTGTCAACTTGGAAAGCTTGACGCCAATACGTTCTAAATGCAAACGAGCAACTTCCTCATCCAAATGTTTCGGCAAACGGTAAACACCGATGTCGTATGGTTTTTCCCACAAATCCATTTGAGCCAATACTTGATTTGTGAAAGAGTTACTCATCACAAAAGATGCATGTCCTGTGGCGCATCCTAAATTGACCAAACGGCCTTCCGCCAACAAGAAAATGGAATGTCCGTCAGGGAACGTATATTTGTCCACTTGCGGTTTGATGTTCAGATGTTTGATATCCGGATAATTCACCAATTTCTCTACTTGGATTTCATTATCGAAGTGGCCGATGTTACATACGATAGCTTGGTCCTTCATCTTCTCCATGTGTTCAATCGTGATAATGTCGCAGTTTCCGGTAGTCGTAACAAAGATATTTCCTTCCTTAACAGCTTCTTCCATCGTAGTCACTTCAAACCCTTCCATGGCTGCTTGCAAAGCACAGATCGGGTCAATTTCTGTCACCAATACACGTGCACCGTATGAGCGCATGGAATGTGAACAACCTTTTCCCACATCGCCATATCCGGCAACAACAACTACCTTTCCAGCAATCATCACATCAGTAGCGCGCTTGATGCCATCAGCCAATGATTCACGGCAACCATACAAGTTGTCAAACTTTGATTTAGTAACAGAGTCATTCACGTTAATAGCAGGAATTAACAATTCCCCGCGTTCCATCATTTGATACAAACGGTGTACACCCGTGGTTGTCTCTTCTGAAACGCCTTTCATTTCCGCAACAGTACGATGCCAACGGGTCGGGTCTTCTTTTAAGATACGGTTCAATGTGTCCAAAACACACTGTTCTTCGTGGTTGGAACCTTTACAATGAATCGTCTCAGGATTGTTTTCTGCACGATATCCCATGTGTACCAACAAGGATGCATCACCTCCGTCGTCCACAATCAAATGAGGTCCTTTTCCACCTGGGAAACGCAAAGCCATCTCCGTACACCACCAATACTCTTCCAAACTTTCCCCTTTCCATGCAAAGACAGGGACACCGTCTGCTGCAATAGCTGCCGCAGCATGGTCTTGAGTGGAAAATATATTGCAACTTGCCCATCTCACGTCCGCTCCTAAAGCGACCAATGTTTCAATCAACACCGCTGTTTGGATGGTCATGTGCAAGGAACCCATGATACGTGCGCCTTTCAACGGCTTCTGTTCCGCATACTTTTTACGCAAAGCCATTAATCCTGGCATTTCGTGTTCGGAGATTTCAATCTCTTTTCGTCCGAACTCCGCTAAACTCATATCTGCTACTTTATATGGCAGGTCTGAAGGAAATAATTCTGACATAAATTGATATATAAATGTTCTTTGGGGGCAAAGGTACAAAAAGTTTGGGGAATGTTACTACCAAATTAACAATGTATCCAGAGTTACCATCCAACCTCTTTTCAAAAAGGTAGTATGCTTTTTAGAAAAAGGTAGTATGCTTTTTGAAAAAAGCTCGTAATCTTTTGTCAGAAAGGTTTAGATGAAAACTTTCCGAAGTATTGGTGTATGCAATTAGCCAGCCGGAAAATCGTTTATCAATCTATTGTAAAAAGCATATTTCTTGAGTGACGAAGCCTGGAAATGTAGTGTAATAGTCACATCTGTTATTTTATCCTCTCAAAAACATTGGATAATAAAACTGATAAGAGGAACAAGAATGGCAGTCATGATACCCATCAATCCGATGGCCAATCCGCTTAATGCACCTTCTACTGCTCCTATTTGGATTGCGGCAGCCGTTCCGACACCATGAGAGGAAGCTCCCAATGCCAGTCCTTTTGCTATCCTGCTCTCTATGCCTAAGACTTTCATTACGGCAGGACCAACTATACTACCAAATATACCAACTGCCACAACGATAACAGCGGTCAAAGAAGGAATTCCTCCGTTCTTCTCGGCAATGCCCATCGCTATCGGAGTCGTGACAGATTTAGGTTGCAAGGTGGCAATCAAGGATTGATCTGCTCCCATCAGCTTGCCAATGGCTATAACACTTACGATTCCGACAATCGCACCCACAAAAACAGAGGTCAAGATGGAAACCACATTCCCTTTCAGATATTGCATCTGATTATATAAGACATAACCTAATGCGACTACGGACGGTCCCAACATGAAATACACCAAATGACTCCCTTGCTTGAATGACTCATACGGAATGTCAAAAGCCTCCAGGAACAGGATGATAACGAAGATAGAAGTCAATAAAGGATGAAGAATGCTCAAATGCGTCTTCTTGTACAAGATGTTCGCTGCAATATAGGTCCCTACAACCAATGCCAAATCAAAAACTTCTGTAGTTAAAATAGAATTCATATCCAGGACTATCTCTTGTGATTCTCAAACTTTTGTTGAATTAATGCGACTGATGCAATCACCAAGACAGTACTAACAACGCTGGCCGTCAAGATGATTGCCCAATAACGGGAAATGATGCCTAATGAAGTCATTAACCCGACACCTGCTGGAAGGAAAAAGAGTCCCATGTTGTCTGTCAACAACGTTGAAATCTTATCGACATGCACAGGTTTTACTACTTTAAATGCCAATGCTAAAAAAAGCAAAACCATTCCGATAACACTGCCAGGAATGAATCCGTCGATGCAATTACTGACAAACTCTCCTACAAAATAAAAAAACAAGATATAAAATACTTGCAGTAGCATAACTGTTCCCCTTTCTTCCTTAATACTTTAAGCTTAATAACAGGGGACAAAAGTACAGCAAGTACCCGAAATATGTTCTACAACATATTTTATTAACACTAGATTTAACATTTGAAAAACCAAAATCAGAGAAGGATAAGCATCAGGAATAAAAAAAGCACTTACACGCTTTTGACGCATAAATGCCTTTCACTCTTTGCTATGAAAAGTGGGCGTTGACGGATTCGAACCGCCGACCCTCTGCTTGTAAGGCAGATGCTCTGAACCAGCTGAGCTAAACGCCCAAAGATGTCTTTACGTCTTATCTCTTTAAGACGTTGCAAAGATACGGCTTTTTTTTTAACCTCCAAACTTTTCCGGAGGATTTTTTAGGAAAAGGTATTTAAATGCTTGTAAACTGCTTCGGTTTGTACCGCTATATGATTCCAATCATAAGGAGTTAAATCGTAGTCTTGTTTAGGACCGCAATCTAAAGACTTGTCCATTTGGGAGACGAAGTCATCCATGTCATTCAGCTTGAAATAGTTTCCTACGGGTAATTTAACCGCCAGATTCGCAGGAATATCTGAAGCCAATACCCGACAACGGAAACTCATGGCTTCCAATAACGTGATAGGCAAACCTTCATGGGAAGATGGAAGAACATACAATGCTGCATGCTGGAACAAAGCCTTTAATTTAGCTCCTTTGACAATACCCGGAAGAATCACGCCGTTCTCTTTAGCAAACTCTTTCAGTGAATAGCAATAGGACGAGGCATAATCCGCACCTCCTGCTATCACCAATTTATGACCGGGACGTTTCAGCTTTACATATGCTTCAATCAACTTGTCAAACCTTTTCTCTTCCACAAAGCGTCCAACAGCCAAAATGTACTTGCCGTCTTCAATCTGTAAGTCTTGGAGAATAGAAGTGTCTTCCTCATCTGGGAAAGTAGTGATGCCGTTGTATATCAAATGGACTCTCTTGGTACGGTTATATTTCTTCGCCAATATATCCGATATGACTGTTGATATGGATATAATATCATCCGCCCACCAAGCAGCGAAACGCTCCCCAAGACGCAAGACCATGCGTGGAAACCACCCCCACTTTTCCCTATCATAATCAGGTCCGTGATGTGTCATCACCACCTTCAAACCTAAAAGTTTGGCAAAAGGGAGTGCAATGGAAGGACCAATCGCCTGAATATGCACGCAATCGGCATGGACACTTTTGGCATACCAAATACCTTTGAACGTGTGGACAGCTGCTTCCAATCCTGAGATAAACGGGGCAGGCAAGTCTTTGAATTGAACCCCTTTATAGGACTTCAAAGGGGGATTCTCTTTGACAAATCCAGAACGTCCGTCGCCGTCCCGTCCGACGAGGAAAATCTGGACGGCCTGAACTATCTGGCGGGCCGCGAGATGAGTTATATCAACGAAAAGGCCATGCAGGCGACCAAGGCCGCGCACATTTCCGGCGGCGTGCCCGTCACCGAGATCCGCCTGCCTGAGATCGGCGCGGAAGCGCTCGGCGCGCTCATCTACTTCTTTGAGTTCGCCTGCGGCGTGTCCGGCTACATGGAGGGCGTCAACCCCTTCAACCAGCCCGGCGTCGAGGCCTACAAGAAGAACATGTTCCACCTGCTCGGCAAGCCCGGCTATTAATAAACCCAAA
>ERZ857629.1550-NODE-1550-length-24710-cov-4.114784_pt1 | contig 24710 bp, 18 predicted proteins | sample MGYA00519700_ERZ857629 | MGnify/ENA primary metagenome ERZ857629 (study PRJEB31778, sample SAMEA3449351) | human gut metagenome | biome: human gut; feature: human-associated habitat; material: faeces | place: United Kingdom | collected 2010/2012 ...
TGCTCGAAGAACGGCACTTCAAAGGGCAGTATGGAGAACATCTCGTCCACATCGCGCTTTATCGACTTTATGCGCCATTCCTTCCATGCCCATATCTTCGGTGAAATGTAGTAGAAGACGGGTATGCCGGTATGTCTCTTTACGAAGCGTGCGATGCTGAGGTTGAAGCCCGGATAATCGACGAGTATGACCACATCGGGCTGCCATTGCCTTATGTCGGCCTTCCACATTGCCATGTTGCGCATGATGGTGCGCAGATGGAGCAGCACGGGTATGAAGCCCATGTAGGCCAGTTCGCGGTAGTGGCGCACACGGGTTCCGCCCACATTCTGCATCATGTCGCCGCCAAAGAAGCGGAACTGTGCCTGTGGGTCGGCTTTCTGAAGCTCACGCATGAGGTGCGATGCGTGGAGGTCGCCGCTGGCTTCACCAGCTATGAGGTAGTATTTCATACGTTTTCGAAGTCTGCTGCACGGGTGTTGAGGAAGTCGTAGTCGGTCACATCTATGCGTGTGGGTGTGATGGCTACATATCCGTGGGTGATGGCCCAGTTGTCGGTGTCGTCGGCCTCTGGCTCGTCGTTGGTGTATTGCCCCGTCATCCAGTAGTAGTCGTAGCCGCGCGGATGGCGCATCTTCACGCATTCGTGGTGCCATGTGCCCTTTGCCATGCGGCATACACGCACGCCACGGAACTCGCTGGCAACGGGGAAGTTCACGTTCAGGCACACGCCTTGTGGCAAACCGTTGTCGAGCACCTTGCGGGTGATGCTTCTTACATACGGGCGCAGAGGTTCGAAGTCGGCGTCGGAGCGGTGGTCGCACGACGAGAAAGCCACTGACGGTATGTATTTCATGCAACCTTCGACGGTGACGCCCATCGTTCCGCTGTAATGAGTGTTCACGCTTGCGTTGTCGCCGTGGTTTATTCCGCCAATCACCATGTCGGGGCGTGTGCTGTCAAGCAGCTGGTCGAGAGCGAGTTTCACGCAATCCACGGGTGTGCCGTTGCACGACCACACTTCCATATTGTCCTCCTTACGGCGCAGTTTCAGGCGCAAAGGCTCTGTGGCGGAGAAGGCGCACGAGTAGCCCGAACGTGCCGATTCGGGCGCACACACCACGAGACGCGCCATGTCGCGGAGCATGTCGATGAGCGAATTGATGCCTTTGGCGTGGTAACCGTCGTCGTTAGAAATAAGTATTAATGGCTTTTTATTATTCATAAATATGGTTTTATTTCATTTGCAAAAGTACGAAAAAAGGTTTAATATAACCGTTTCTCACATAAAATATGTAACTTTGCCGGACAAATTCACTTAGATGTTGCACTCATTGCGCAAGGTCGTCAGGTACAGCCAAGGCAATGGGCGTACTTTCATTGACATTATTTAATGACAGGAAGAGGATAGGAATCATGGGAAAAATCATAGCTTTGGCCAACCAGAAGGGTGGCGTGGGAAAGACAACGACAACCATCAATCTTGCGGCTTCGCTCGCTACGTTTGAGAAGACAGTGCTCGTAGTCGATGCAGACCCGCAGGCAAACGCTTCAAGCGGACTTGGAGTGGATATAAAGGATGTCGATTGTTCGCTCTATGAGTGCATCATCGACCATGCCGACGTGCGCGATGCCATCTATACCACCGACATAAACGGGCTTGACATTATTCCCAGTCACATCGACCTCGTGGGTGCGGAGATAGAAATGCTCAACCTGCACAACCGCGAACGGGTGATAAAGAACATGCTCGACACAATACGCGCCGACTATGATTATATCCTCATCGACTGCAGTCCGTCGCTCGGACTCATCACAGTGAATGCGCTTACGGCTGCCGACTCGGTGATAATACCCGTGCAGTGTGAGTACTTCGCACTCGAAGGCATCACGAAACTGCTCAACACAATCAAGATTATCAAGAGCAAACTCAATCCGAACCTCGAAATAGAAGGATTCCTGCTCACAATGTACGACAGCCGTCTGCGTCTGGCAAACCAGATTTACGACGAGGTGAAACGCCATTTCCAGGAACTCGTTTTCAAGACCGTCATACAGCGTAACGTGAAGCTCAGCGAGAGTCCGAGCCACGGCCTGCCCGTCATTCTCTACGACACCGACTCCGTGGGAAGCAAGAACCACCTCGCACTCGCGAAGGAGATAATAAACAAAAACCAGCCGGCGGCGGTACAGGCGGAAGCGCAGAACGCCTGACACAGGGCGTAAGGCGGCAGGGAAAACAAGAGAAACTCACTCCAACGGCAATGCCCCCCCCAACGCAGTGCGTCACGCATGGAAATGCAAAGGCGGGAATTGTCGTCCACAAAATAAAGAAACTTACAGATGGTAGCACATAAGAAGTACAACAGAAGCGTGCTCGGGCGCGGACTCAACGACATAGAAGGAGGAAAAGGACTCGATGCCCTCATCGACACAAACGGTGTGCGCACTCAGGGAACATCGACCATTAACGAGATTCCTCTCGACCAGATAGAGCCTAATCCGAACCAGCCACGACACGATTTCGACGCCGATGCGCTGCAGGAACTCGCCAACAGCATACGCGAGATAGGCATCATACAGCCCATAACACTGCGGCAGACCGCCGACAACCGCTTCCAGATCATAGCCGGAGAACGCCGATGGAGAGCATCGCAGATGGCTGGACTCACCGCAGTGCCGGCATACATACGCACCATTAAGGACGAGAGTGTCATGGAAATGGCGCTCGTGGAGAACATACAGCGTGAAGACCTCAACGCAATAGAAATAGCTCTCGCCTACGAACATCTGCTCGAAGGCGACGGAATGACACAGGAAAAGGTGTCGGAACGTGTGGGAAAAAGCCGCACTGCCATTACCAACTACCTGCGTCTGCTGCGTCTGCCGGCACAGGTGCAGATGGCTTTGCAGAAGAAGGAAATCGACATGGGACACGCCCGTGCCCTGCTTGCCATAGACAGTCCGTCGCTTCAGATAAAACTCTTCAACGAAGTGCAGAAGAACGGATATTCAGTGCGCAAGGTAGAGGAAATGGCACAGATGCTGAAGAACGGCGAAGACGTGAACAGCGGACGCAAGACCATCGTGGCAAAAGCCAAGTTCCCCGAAGAATACAACCTGCTGCGCAACCGCCTTTCAGAGTTTCTCCAGACAAAAGTGCAGCTCACTTGCTCGTCGAAAGGCAAGGGAAAGATAACCATTCCCTTTGCAAACGAGGAGGATTTGGAGAAGATTATGAGCATATTCGACAGAATGAAAGAATAGGAGGAAGTGAGATTGCTGTTGCGTTACATATTGCAAACCATCATCGTGGCGTGTCTGCTCATGGCGGCACAGGCTGCCAGTGCGGGTGAGGCAGGCGGTGATGGCACACTTATGCCCTCGTCCGTCGCGCCGGACAGCACAGTTTTCATTCCCGACAGCACCCTCATGGCGGAGTCGGCACTGACTCATGCCGACAGCATGAAGTTCGCAGTGATGCCCGACACGGTGGTGAAACGCCACAAACGCGACTGGAACACATGGCGGCCAAACGCAAAACGCGCACTCTGGCTCGCTATCGTACTGCCCGGAGCAGGACAGATTTACAACCGTAAGTTCTGGAAACTGCCCATCGTCTATGGCGGATTCGTGGGATGTGCATACGCCATGCGTTGGAACAACCAGATGTACCGCGACTATTCACAGGCCTATCTCGACCTCATGGACGACGACCCCAACACGCAGAGCTACAACCAATTTCTGCACCTCGGAGCCAAAATCGACGACTCGAACATAGAACGTTACAAGGCTATCTTCAAGAACAGGAAGGACCGTTTCCGCCGATGGCGAGACTTGAGCTTCTTCTGTATCGTGGCAGTCTATGCACTGTCGGTGGTCGATGCGTATGTGGATGCGTCGCTGTCAGAGTTTGATATATCCAAAGACCTGAGTCTGAGAGTGGAGCCGGCCATTATAAATAATAAGGTGGAAAGGAATCCATTGAAGGCGAACGCACTCGGACTGAGTTGCAGTCTAAACTTCTGACAGAAAGAGAACAGATTCATAAGAAAACTTATATACATGTCCGGCGAAAGCAATCATATCTTGTACGGACAGAAAAAACAGTAGATGAAATTGATGAAAAAGACACTTTTATTCATTGCCGCAATGTTTTTCGGCATAAACAGTCATGCTCTTGCACAGACTGACGATGATGATACGGAAATAACAGTGACCGACTCTAACGGAAAAGAGGAGGTCATCGACCTGCCGGAGGCACTGACAAACGACTACGACAGTCTGCTCAGCGTCTATAACGCAAAGGCTTATCTGAAGCCGAACTCCGACTGCAACCTCCCCGATATAAACCCCGTCTATGAGAAGGATGTATATAAACAGCGTCTCAGCCGAATCCCAACGGTGATAGAAATGCCCTATAACGAGGTGGTACAGAAGTTCATCGACCGTTACAGCGGACGCCTGCGCCGCTCCGTAAGCATCATGCTCGGAGCGCAGAACTTCTATATGCCCATCTTCGAGGAGGCTCTTGAAACATACAATCTGCCGTTGGAACTGAAGTATCTGCCCGTAATCGAGTCGGCACTCAATCCTAATGCCGTGTCGAGAGTGGGCGCGACAGGACTCTGGCAGTTCATGCTTGCAACGGGAAAACGCTATGGTCTGGAAGTGAACTCGCTCGTGGACGAACGCCGCGACCCCGTGCTTTCGTCGTATGCAGCGGCACATTACCTGAGCGACCTGTATAAAATCTTCGGCGACTGGAACCTCGTCATCGCCGCATACAACTGCGGTCCGGAGGCGATAAACAAAGCAATCCACCGCTCAAAAGGCGAGAAGGACTACTGGCAGATATATCCTTACCTGCCACGCGAGACCCGTGGATATGTCCCGGCATTCATCGCTGCCAACTATATAATGACTTATTACTGCGAGCACAACATCTGTCCGATGACGGCGGAGCTGCCTTCGAAGACCGATACGGTGATGGTGAACCGCGACCTGCACCTTGAACAGGTGGCAAAGGTGCTCGATGTGGATATGCAGCAACTCAAGTCTCTCAACCCGCAATACCGCCGCAACATAGTGAACGGAAGCACAAAGCCGTCGGCACTGCGTCTGCCTGAGATGCTTGTGAACACGTTTATCGATCGCGAGGACTCAGTATATGCCTACAATTCCGAAGAACTCCTCTCCAAACGCACGGAAGTTGCCGTGAACGATGAGACCCCTTCATATACGCCGAAACGCCGCGTCACAAGCGGAAGAAGCCGCGGACGCAACAGCCGCAGCCGTGGACGCAACTCAAGAGGACGCAAGATTACAATACGCCAAGGCGACACTCTCTCCGAAATAGCAGCCCGGAACAACACTACTGTAAAGAAACTCAAGAGGCTTAACAAAATCAGCGGCAACAGCATCAGGGCTGGAAAGAAACTGAGAGTAAAGTAAATTTCACCTTAAACAACTCGTAGGAGGACACTAACTATGGACGAACAGGAACTGAAAGACCAGCAGCGCGAAGCGGCAGACGATGCGCTCATTGACAATGCCTTCAAGCATTTGCTCGACACCTACCTTGCCTCTCGCCACCGAAAGAAGGTGGATATCATAACGAAGGCCTTCAACTTCGCACGTCAGGCACACAAAGGTGTGCGCCGTTTGTCGGGCGAACCCTACATAATGCACCCCATTGCCGTGGCACAGATAGTGTGCGAGGAGATGGGACTGGGCTCTACGAGCATCTGTGCGGCGCTGCTTCACGATGTCGTGGAAGACACCGACTACACCGTGGAGGACATGGAAAACATCTTCGGGCCAAAGATTGCGCAAATCGTTGACGGCTTGACCAAAATCTCAGGCGGTATCTTCGGCGAACAGGCTTCGGCACAGGCAGAGAACTTCAAGAAGCTACTTCTCACCATGAGCGACGACATACGCGTGATACTGATAAAGATTTGCGACCGCCTTCACAATATGCGCACTCTCGCAAGTCAGCCCGCCAACAAGCAATACAAGATTGCGGGCGAGACGCTCTACATCTACGCTCCGCTTGCCAACCGCCTCGGTCTCAACAAAATCAAGGCCGAACTCGAAGACCTCAGCTTCAAATACGAGCATCCGGAAGAGTATGCTTCCATCGAGCGCAAGCTTGCTTCGACGCAGGAACAGCGCGACATGCTCTTCCGTGAGTTCACCAGTCCGATAAAACAGACGCTCGACCAGATGGGTATCGACTACGAACTCAAGGCACGCGTGAAGACTCCGTACTCCATTTGGAACAAGATGCAGAACAAGCATGTGTCTTTCGACGAGATTTACGACATTCTTGCCGTGCGCATAATCTATACGCCCAAGGAGAGAAGCGAGGAGATAAACGAGTGCTTCAAGATATATGTGGCGATAAACCAGATTTACAAATCGCACCCCGACCGTATCCGCGACTGGGTGAACCACCCCAAAGCCAACGGCTACCAGGCATTACATGTCACGCTGATGTCGAAGCAAGGCAAGTGGATTGAGGTGCAGATACGCAGCGACCGCATGGACGAAGTGGCGGAACAGGGCTTCGCCGCACACTGGAAATACAAGGAAGCAAGCGAGGTTATCGACGACGACAGCGAACTGAACAACTGGCTCAGCACCATCAAGGAAATCCTTGACGACCCGCAGCCCGATGCCATGGACTTCCTTGACACAATAAAACTCAACCTCTTCGCAAGCGAAATATTCGTCTTTACGCCCAAGGGTGAAATCAAGACAATGCCTGCCGGGTGTACTGCCCTCGACTTCGCGTTCCAGATACACACCTTCCTCGGAAGCCACTGCATTGGCGCAAAGGTGAACCACAAGCTTGTACCGCTGAGCCACAAGCTGCAAAGCGGCGACCAGGTGGAGATACTTACATCCAAGTCGCAGCACGTTCAGGCGTCGTGGATAAAGTTCGTATATACGGCAAAGGCAAAGGGAAAGATTCAGGCTATACTCCGCCGGGACAACCGCGAGACCCAGAAACGCGGCGAACAGATACTTGCCGACTGGCTCAAGGCGAACGACTTTGAAATGACAACGGCGGTGCTCAACAAGCTTTGCGTGTTCCATGAAGTGCAGAAGCACGACGACCTCTTCCTCGCAATAGGCAGACGCACCGTCATTCTGGGTGACAAGGACATCGACGAACTGCGCGAGAAGAAGAGGGGACAGGCGATAGGATGGCGCAAGTTCGTGCCGTTCCTCGGCCATGACGAGAAGAAGAAGGAGAACGCCCCCGGCTTCTTCATCGTGGGCAAGGGCTTCAACAAGAAGAAACCTGTGATAATAAGCGAGTCGAACATCGCCACATTCGTCTTCCCGTCATGCTGTCACCCTATTCCGGGCGACGACATCCTCGGCTTCATCGACAACAAGAACCGCATAGAAATACACCGCCGCGACTGCAAGGTGGCGGCACGCCTGAAGTCGAGTTTCGGCAACCGCATACTCGATGCAAAATGGGATATGCACAGACAGATGTTCTTCGACGCCACCATCGAGATTCGTGGTATCGACCGCAAGGGCATGCTTCACGACGTGTGCGAGGTGCTTTCCGACAAACTTGATGTGAACATTCACAAGTTGACTATATCGAGCAACGACGGAATCTTCGACGGAACGATAGAGATACGCGTGCACGACCGCGCTGATGTGCATGTGATAATGGAGCAGCTGAAGACCATCGACGACCTCAAGGAGGTGCTCCAGATATTCTGACGACCGCGCCGCCGACGGCGCACCACTTTACGGACAACGGGTGCCGGCATGTGTTTTCATGCCGGCACCCGTTGTCGTTAATGTTCTTTTAACCCAAATCGGTCATCTTTTCCTAGTCGGTTATCTCCAACCAGCCTATCTATCTTCCAGGCGGAGAGAGGTATCTACCAGCACAAACTTAGTCCAAACTTGATCCCAGCTCAGTTCACACCGGCTTTTAATCAAAATCTATTGATGTAAAAGGTGAAATAATAGGCATTGCCATCCACGGAAACATCAACAACCACATTCCCTTTCATCAGCGTTACCCATTTGCTATCAATCTTCACAGTTTTGAAAAGGAACTTGTTTCTTAGTTCTGATTTTATGTGGTTATAGGCACGTTTGTTGTAGACACGGATTGAGACGAAAGGTCCGAAACCAACGCTTCCATCTATCAGCACAGAAGAATTACCCTTACCATATTTAATCGGACTGCCGTCTGCCGCCACCGTACAATTCTTATAGTAAACATCCTCATAATAGAAGTCGTTCAACTCAGGGTCATGATAGCGCCCGCGAAACGCATAGCCGCTCCTTTTCGCAATTTTCTTAATACCAACGTGGCCATCTTTCACACTCTTTATCAGCTCACCAATGCTAATGATATCATTAAAAGACGCACGCTGCGCAGCAGACTGTCGCTGCGTACCCGTCATAGAGGTCTGGCTATAGCAGCAAAGTGTGCTGATTATGAATATCAGAAAAGATACTAATGCTTTCATCTTGTATGGTTTTAGTAAATGTTTTTATTGACGCTGCAAAGAAACGAATAATCATTGATAATACAAACTTTTTAGCAAGAAGAATAACACAAAAGTGGATTTCTTTGACATGTTTATATTTAATAATGTTAAATTAGAGCTTGAAATCATACTTTGCCAGCCAAACAAAGTGGTTTTCAAGATAAATGTGTTACCTTCGTAATGTCTATACCCATGCCGGAAGCCCCGATGGGCAGAGGTTGGGCAGACATATATATATATAAGGCGTAACTGTACGCTTTGGTTTTGACAGTGTAAGAACTTCGCAAACTCTCAACTGCTGGTCAAGAACAAAGCAACGGGAACGCCTCATGAGGTGTATTATATACAGCCCTCATTGGTTTCGGACGATTCTATTGTTCGTTGTCAAGAGTGCTTTCTATATACTTACACTAGCGTGGGGCTTTCGGCGTTGCTCGTTTCGACTGGCAGGGCAATGCGAAGGCCTTTACACTGTGGAACGAGTGACAGGACTGGCTCCACGTTTCATGTATATATACCAACCATTTGTTAATCATACCCAATATGGAAGCCGTTGGGTATAAATCAATTCTAATATGGAATGTTGTAATGATAAAGACTTACTCATAGAACCAAATCCTCTAGAAGGCACAGTTCTTGACATAGATACGCCGAGTTCCCAGATGGCGATAATGTCTTTGCCTGATAATCAAATAAGGACAATGTCTGATATTGAGACTTTGAAAAAGTATGTTGCCCTTAAATATACAAAAGGGATAAGACTCTATCGTGGGCATGAGTCAAATAGTTACAAAATAGAATCGACCATTGTTCGACATGTAAAGGGGAAGAATAAGGATTGTTCGGTTCAAGATGTGCGTGAAGCGGAACTAAAAGGATATAATTTGTTCTGCAGCTATGTTTTCAAAGAAGAGTGGTTACATAACAAATCCAATAAATCAGACGATACTCTGTTCGCGATGTCAATAGGAAGGCATTTAGGGCTACCTTGTAGGCTAATTGATGTAACGGCAAGTCTTGAAACCGCAATATGGTTTACTGTAATGAATCCCAGGTTATATAATGAAGATGGTGAGGTTGTACTAATTGTCCTTGACAAAAATGACGTTTCCGACACAAATCTACCTCCTTTCAATGCAACAAAATTGTCATATGCCCACGAGCCATTCATGGCAGACTCTCTTAATGAGTTGCCATTAGGGGAACAACGTAGATTTGTTCAGTACGGTCATTTTATATGGGTTGATGATAGTTCCTTGTTAAATGAGGAACAGGCAATCTCTGACTATGTATACCATATAGAGCGTTTTACTATACCCAGGAAAGCGAAACTAGGTTTAGCTATTGAGCTTTATAGAGATGTATATAGTGGTTGTGCGTATCAATCTGATATAGCAAAGATTAAGTGGTGTATATAGCAAAGCTATCTTATTTCGACAAAAAAATAATAAAGACATATGAACAAATTGTATCTTTCACTTTTATTGGTGGTACTCACATTACTTTCATGTGATAATAATGAATCTCGTTTGTATCGAGTACAAGCAAATGGTTTATTTGGTTTCATTGATAGCATTGGTAATGTCATAATCGAACCACAGTATAAGTATGTGGGACCTTTTTCAAAAGATGGATACGCATGCGTCATCAGCAACATCACTATTGTAGAAGAGGTTTCTCCGTTCTCTAAATTTGATATTCCAGAGGTATCTGAGAATATGGATAGCTGTATCCATATTAAGTACGGCTATATCAACAAAAAAAATGAACTCGCGGTTGATACCACAAACCTATTGCGAATTCACTTCAACTCAATTAATGATTGGGGAGGCTCGTATTTAATAGAATTTGCGCATAAATATATGGCAAACAATCTTAGTTTTAGAGAAAACGCTCTAGATAAACTAATCTTGAACGACGGTTTATTCGTTTTTCAAGATAAAGACAGTAAATTGTTTGGATATAAGGATGTTGAAGGTAATATTAAAATTGAACCAAAATATGAATTGTGCAGAATGTTTAGCAATGGAGTCGCTGTCGTTAAATACAAAAAGGATCAAGAAAAAATAGATAAAATTTCAGACTCATCAATTACAGAGTCATTAAATAGCACCGGCGTAATAGACATTAATGGAAACATGGTTGTGAAAGATTATGCTGTAATCAATGACTATACTAAGGATGGGCTAACTTGGGCTTTATCTGTATCTTTCTCTCTTGACGACGACAATGGATTCAAACGAGACTGGGTTCTGATAGACAAAAAAGGAGACATAAAGAAAGGACCAATTTCAAACATTGCTCACATTTACAACAATCAAGAATATCCTATTATTGCAATGGACATGGGCTTTATGGGAGTATATTATTCATTCTTAGATGAAAATGGGGAATATCTTACAGACTTTAATGGTGACAAACAGCTTTCTTTGAGTTTGGACGGAAGTGAACGTTCAGAACTGTTTAAGGATGTAACTCGATTTTCCAGTGGTTTAGCAGGAATAATTGGATATAACTCAAAAGGCGAGTCTGCTTGGCTTTTTTACGACAAGAATTTAGATCCTGTTTCTGAACCATACGATTCATTATTAGCTTTTTCTGAAGGGCTTGCAGCTGTAAAACAATTAACCTACTTGGACAATTTTTCCTCACATATGGGAAAGTGGGGATTCATTTCAATGGATGCAGACAGCACTTTGAATCTGTCTATACCATATAGTTTTTCTGAGTGTGGTAGTTTTGCAGGTGGTCTCGCTTATTTTATGAATTATGGAACTACATTTGATGTGGAAGGCTATATAAACAAACAAGGTAAAATCATCTGGCAGACTAAGCGCAAGAAGTGATTATACTATTAGATCAACCTTTTGAGCATTTTATCTCGTTGTGAAAGACCGTAAAAGACGAAGTGACAAGGGCTATTTACGACACGGATTAACTTCCGATAACTTCGGCTAATTCCCGTTTTGACCCCCTCCTAAAAGTCATAAATTAAACCCAAATCGGTCATAGACCGAAACAGGCGTGTTATAAGAGAATTTGTCTTTCTTTTTCACTCTTCTTCGTCTTTGTTTCGTCATCTTGCAAGATGACGAAACAAAGACGAAGCAGAGTGAAAATCTAATGACCGATTTGGGTTAAATTGACATTTTGAATTTTTGAGGAAAAGTATAAATCGTATTTTTGAGATTTATATATTTTCAGTTTAAGAGAGAGAAAGTGTTCTATAAAAACAGTTTGTCAAAAAAAAGTACACAAGTACACCTTTTTAGGTTTAAAACTCTGCTTCGTGTTGAATATAAGCGGGTTATGGAGTCGCGAGATGGGTGTACTTTGTTGTAGAAGTACACCCGAAGTACATTCGACAGGTAAGCATATATGCGAGGTGGTCTTCTTAGGGCGTCAGTGGTTCCATGTTTCTAACGGCAACAGCAAGAGATTCCGAGAGCACGGCTGAAGATGGGGAGGAAAGGTTTGGAACCAATTTTATGTTTGCAAAAGATAGGAGGTCGGAGTCAAAACTGAGCAAGTCGGCTGGTTATGCGCTCGGCTTTGCCGCTTGGTTTGCAAGAATTATGAATTATGAACTGCTTGGGTGGTGTTGTCGAGCGGGACGCTCGACCTCCTATCTTACTATTAGCCAGTTTTTACTTTTACCCCTTTACTCTTTTACTTTTTTACTCTTTTACTTTTTTACTCTTTATTGCCTGGCGGGCAGAGTGTGTGTTTGCCCGAAAAACCGTAACTTTGCCATGCGTTGCCACAACGCAACAGCGACAGAAACGATGAGTGAATACCGTAAGATAATACATGTGGATATGGACTGCTTCTTTGCAGCCGTGGAACTGCTCGACCATCCCGAACTTGCCGGCAGACCCGTGGCAGTGGGGCATGATGCCGAGCGTGGAGTGGTTTCCACGGCGAGCTATGAGGCGCGCAGGTACGGTGTACGCTCCGCCCTGTCCATGGCAGTGGCCAAACGCCTCTGTCCGCAACTCGTCGTCATGCCCCCGCGCATGGAGCGTTACGCTGAGGTGTCGCGGCAGATACACGGGATATTCAGCCGCTACACCGACCTCATAGAGCCTCTCTCCATCGATGAGGCGTTCCTTGATGTCACCCGGAACAAGCCTGGCATACCTCTGGCAAAGGACATCGCCATGGAAATAAAGGCGGCGATTCGCGACGAACTGCATCTCACGGCATCGGCAGGAGTGTCGTACTGCAAGCTGTTGGCAAAGATTGCGAGCGACTACAACAAACCCGACGGACTCTGTGTGGTTCATCCGCAGCGTGCCATAAGCTTCCTCGACAACCTCAGACTTGAGAAACTGTGGCTCGTGGGTCCCAAGACGGCACGCGACATGCACAGTGTCGGGATATTCACCGTGCGGCAGTTGCGTGCCTGTTCGCTCACCACGCTCACGCGGCTCTTCGGCAAACGCGGACAGATGTTCTATAATTTCTCGCGCGGAATAGACGACAGCGAGGTGCAGGTGGAGCACGAACGCAAGTCGGTGAGCTGTGAAGCCACCTTCGAGAACGACATCTGGAAACGCTCGGCGGTGATAATCGAACTCTACCACATCGTTCTCGAACTCGTCGTGCGGCTTTCGAAGAACGACTTCCAGGGCCGCACTCTCACGCTGAAGATAAAGTTTGCCGACTTCACCACCGTCACGCGCAGCATCACCGCCGACCGCCCTCTCGTCGGCAAGGCTGACATTCTGCCCCTTGCCAAGCAGCTTCTCGCCCGTGTCAGCTTCAACCGCGACCACCCCATACGCCTCCTCGGACTCGGTGTGGGGCGTGCCGACGACGCTGCCGTGCCACAGCAGACATGGCGTGAGCAGGACTTGCCGTTTGACGAGTGGTGACGCTCTTTTGCCATCATAATATCATTGATTCTCAGCGTTTTGTGAGTGCTGCAAAAAACAAGGCTTCTTTACTCTCAAAAGAAGCCTTGTTTGCGTTGTAAAGAAGTCTTGTTTTGAGAGTAAAGAAGCCTTGTTTTGAATGCAAGGAATCCTTGTCTGGAAACGTTATGAAAATCGGTTGCGGTTCTTATAGGAAAAGCCCCGCTTTGACTTACCTTCAGTTTGTGTGTAAGCCGGTGACTGTGCGTGTGTTATTTGTCGCCCAGTTCCATTGAGAATGTTATGCCGCGGCGCATCATGTCGGTGAGGGTGGGGCGCAGACGCTGCATGAATCCCTCCCATGAGCGGTTCTGTTGCACGCTCCATCCTGCCTCGGCGAGGGCGATGGCACGCGGATAAGCCTGGTAGTAGATGCGCTCCGGAGTGGTGATGCATTCGCTCCAGAGGGTGCCGGCAACGCCGAAGAGGTTGTTCTTCTCGAACGCTTCGTCCATGCCCCATGCCGGGTCGAGGGCGTAGGCGTCCTTGAGTGTGGTGGCGGGCATGCCCCAGTTCACCTCCGGCATGTCGCCGTTTGCCATCGGATAGTCGAAGTAACAGTGGTCGCCGGGGCACAGCATTATGCGTGCGTTGTTGCGCACGGCGGCGTCGAGAGCTTCCTGTGTCTGTCCTGTACGCCATGCGAAGGTGACGCATCCGGGCTGTATTTCCTTGAAGTCGGATTCATACCAGAACATGGGCGTCTTGCCGTAGGTGTCGCGCAGCAGTTCTATAATGCGGTCGAAGAGGTAGCCTTGCAGTCGCCAGTTCTCTGAACGGTCGGTGGAAGTGATGCCGAGCTTCTTCTTCAGAGCCTGGCATTTGGGGCAGTCTGTCCAGCAGTCGAGGGCGGGGTTGCCTGCCTCGTCGCCGCCGAGGTGTATGTATTTCGACGGGAATATGTCGGTGATTTCCTTTAGCACGTTGCCAAGGAACTCGTAGGTGAACTCGTTGCCGGGGCAGAGCAGCTGGTTGCTCACGCCGCAGGTGGTGCGTATCGGCACCTGGCGCTGGTGGCATGTGAGTTCGGGGAATATGCTTATGGCTGCCACTTCGTGTCCCGGCATCTCTATTTCGGGCACAATCTCCACATGGTAACGGGCTGCATACTTCACGAGTTCGCGCATTTCGTCCTGCGTGTAGTATCCGCTTATGGGCATTTGCAGGTCGTCCTGTCCCCAGCGGTAGTTGGCCTGTGCGGTGAGTTGCGGGTATTTCTTTATCTCGATGCGCCATGACTGGTCGTCGACGAGGTGCAGGTGCAGCGCGTTAAGCTTGTAGCGTGCCATTTCGGGGATGAATGCCTTCAGCTCGTCGAAGGGTATGAAGATGCGTGCCGGGTCCACCATCAGCTCGCGTACATGGGTGCGTGGCTTGTCGCTGATGCTCAGTGCGGGTATTGCATCCACGCATTCCGTAGTGCCGTTGCCGCGCAGAAGCTGGTCGAGCGTCATCAGAGCGTAGAACACTCCCTTTGCCGTGCGTCCCTTGATGGTCACGTTTCGTGCATCGATGTTGAGTGTGTATGCCTCGTCGTCGGTCAGCGTTTCGTCGATGGCCATGCTCAGCTGCACTCCGCGCATACGGCTGTTTGCGATGTTGCCGATGCGTTCGGTGAGCATGTGGCGTGCCTGTTCCACCTCGTTGTCGAGTCCTTCTGCCGCAGTCACGTTCCATGCTGTCTTCACTTCGAGGGGCTTCGCCTTGGATGCGACATTGAGCTGGAGCGGGGCGGGCACAAGACACTGTGTCGGACTGCACACCTGTCGTGTCTGACGCGGCTCGGCGAAGAACACGCTCCAGCCTGTTGCCTTGCGGTAGGCGGCTTCGCTGCCTTTGGGGACAATCAGTTTCACGCTTTCACGGTTGATGCCGTGGAAGGCGGAAGCGTCGGCTTTCGGCGGGATTCTTGAATCGACTTTCACCGTGCGGAGTCCCGTCAGGCGTGCGAAGGCATACTCGCCGATTTGCGGTGTGCCCTTGATTTCTATCTCGGCAAGGCGGCTGCATCCTGAGAAGGCGGCTGCACCGATGGCGGAAACGGTCTGCGGGATGACGATTTCACGCAGGTTGTCGCAGGCGAAAAAGGCCTGTGTGCCTATGCTTTCAAGGCGCGACGGGAGCAGGATGTGCTCAATCTGGTGGCGCGAGTGGAAGGCGTTCTTGGGCAGGACGGTGCTTTGTGCCTCCGACAAATCGACGCTGCGCATCTGGAAACACAGGTCGCGCAGCTGGCGGTAGTCGGAGTTTCCCTCGGTAGAGAGTTCGCCGGTGAGTTTCAGGCTTACTGCCATTGATTTCTGTTCGGGTGTCAGGTCGTTCATGTTCTTCACTGTCTGGGCGGATATTCCCGATGCCATCAGTGTTACGAACGAAGCGAATAGGATTCTTTTCATATTTGGATTTGATGATTTGGTTAGCAAGTTCGGGGCGGGGTGGAGGCGTGCCAGGTAAGCACGGGGTGTGGTTTCGTGGCGTTTTACACGAGCGAGTCGATGTGCTTCTTTATTTCTTTTAGCTCGTCGCGCACGGAAATGAGCGTGTCAAGTATGTCCGAACTCTTGTCAACGCCCGTGCGGTTCTTGCTCAGATACTTGCGTGCGGCGGCTATTTTGAAGCCCCTCACCTTTATGAGGTTGTAGATGATGCGCACCTGTTCAATGTCCTTCTCGGTGTATTGGCGCACGCTTTGCCCCACGGTCTTGGGCTTGAGAAGAGGGAATTCGGTCTCCCAGTATCTCAATGTGCTTTCGCGTACGTCGAACATCTGTGCCACTTCCTTTATGGAGTAGTAGAGTTTCACGTTCTTGTCTGTCTTCAGTGCCATGCCGGTTACGCTTATATATGAAACAGGTGTGCCGCAGATTGTCGGGCAAACCAGTTTTTTATTAAACAATGATTAATTTATTTGCAAAAATAAGCAAAACAAAGTACCTTTGCAAAACTTTTAGTAAGAAAATCAAAACAAAAAATAAAATGATGACAGCTAACGAAATCCGCGACTCGTTCAAGAAGTTCTTCGAGTCGAAAGGACACACCATCGTGCCGTCTGCCCCGATGGTAATAAAGGACGACCCTACACTCATGTTCACCAATGCAGGTATGAACCAGTGGAAGGACATCATTCTTGGCACACGCGAACCGGAGCCGCGCCGTCGTGCAGACACACAGAAGTGCCTCCGCGTGAGCGGCAAACACAACGACCTGGAAGAGGTGGGTCACGACACATACCACCACACTATGTTCGAGATGCTGGGCAACTGGAGTTTCGGCGACTACTTCAAGGAAGGCGCAATCGACTATGCCTGGGAGTATCTTGTGGATGTGTTGAAGCTCAATCCTGCCGACCTTTACGTCACAGTGTTTGAAGGTTCAAAGGAAGAGGGGCTTGAGCGCGACGACGAAGCTGCGTCATATTGGGCAAAGCATGTGCCTGCCGACCATATCATCAACGGCAACAAGCACGACAACTTCTGGGAAATGGGCGACACAGGACCTTGCGGACCCTGCTCGGAGATACACCTCGACTCGCGCACACCGGAGGAGAAAGCAGCCGTTCCGGGTCGCGAACTCGTGAACAAGGACGACCCTCAGGTAATCGAAATATGGAACATCGTGTTCATGCAGTATGAACGCAAGGCCAACGGCTCGCTCGTTCCGCTGCCGATGCATGTCATCGATACAGGCATGGGATTCGAGCGTCTGGTGCGTGCCATGCAGGGCAAGAACTCCAACTACGACACCGACATCTTCCAGCCAATCATCAAAGCCGAGGAGAACATCACCGGACTGAAGTACGGAGAAAACGAAGATACCGACGTGGCAATGCGTGTCTGCGCCGACCATCTGCGTGCCGTTGCGTTCTCAATAGCCGACGGTCAGCTGCCAAGCAACGCCAAGGCCGGCTACGTTATACGCCGCATCCTGCGCCGTGCAGTGCGTTATGCCTACACGTTCCTCGGTCAGAAAGAGGCGTTCATCTACAAGCTCATTCCCGTACTGACAAGCGAAATGGGTGAGGCTTTCCCCGAACTCAAGGCACAGCACGACCTCATTCTGCATGTAATAAAGGAAGAGGAGGACTCGTTCCTGCGCACACTGGAGAAGGGTATCAACCTGCTTTCCGCCGCAATGGACGAGCTTAAGAAGCAGGGCAAGACCCGGCTTGACGGCGTACAGGCCTTCCGCCTGTTCGACACATACGGTTTCCCACTCGATTTGACAGAGCTTATCTGCCGCGAAAACGGCTTCACTGTCGATGAGGACGAGTTCAACGCCGAGATGCAGAAGCAGAAAGAGCGCGCCCGCAACGCTGCCGCTGTGGAGAACAGCGACTGGGTAAGCCTGCGAGAGGGCGAACAGCAGTTCGTGGGTTACGACTACACTGAATACGAATGCCGCATCCTGCGCTACCGTAAGGTGACCCAGAAGAAGAACGCTTACTACGAGCTTGTGCTCGACAACACTCCTTTCTATGGCGAAATGGGTGGTCAGGTGGGCGACCAGGGCGTACTCGTGAACGAGGAAGAGACAATAGAAATCACTGATACAAAGCGCGAAAACGGACAGTCGGTACACATCGTTAAGGCTCTGCCGAAGCATCCTGAAGCCGACTTCATGGCTTGTGTCGATACCGACAAGCGTGCCGGTTCTGCCGCAAACCACACCGCCACACACTTGCTCGACTATGCTTTGAAGCAGGTTCTGGGCGACCATGTGGAGCAGAAGGGTTCGTTCGTGTCGCCGACGACACTGCGTTTCGACTTCTCGCATTTCCAGAAAGTGAGCGATGAAGACCTCCGTAAGGTGGAACGCATGGTGAATGACTTCATCCGTCAGGACCTGCCGCTTGACGAACACCGTGATACTCCGTTTGAGGAGGCTAAAAAACTCGGCGCCATCGCGCTCTTCGGCGAGAAGTATGGCGATAAGGTTCGCGTCGTACGCTTCGGTCCGAGCTGCGAGTTCTGTGGTGGTATTCATGCGCAATCTACGGGTCGTATCGGAATGTTCAAGATTATTTCGGAGAGCAGCGTAGCCGCCGGAATCCGCCGTATCGAGGCAAAGACCGGCAGAGAATGCGAGGAACTCATGTACAACATTGAGGACGCTCTCAAGGCAATACGCGCACTCTTCAACAACGCCAAGGACCTGCAGGGCGTCATCGGCAAGTACATTGAGGAGCATGATGCCATGAAGAAGTCGATAGAACAGTTCCAGGTACAGGCCGTGGAGCGCACCAAGGCGGAGCTGATAAGCAGAGCACGCGAGGTGAACGGTGTGAAAGTGATTTCTGCCGTACTGCCCATGGAACCGGCAGCAGCCAAGGACTTGATGTTCAAGCTGCGCCAGAGCGTTGCCGAGAACATGCTTGCCGTGGTGGGAACAGTGTCTCACGAGAAGCCGATGCTCAACGTTGCGCTGAGCGACGACCTTGTGAAGGATCATCAGCTCAATGCCGGACAGATGGTGCGTGAGGCTGCAAAGCTCATCCAGGGAGGCGGCGGCGGACAGCCGCACTTCGCTCAGGCGGGCGGAAAGAACGTGGACGGACTCTCTGCCGCCGTTGATAAAGTGATAGAACTTGCCAATCTGTAAACAACGATATGTTCCGAAGCAGGCATTGCTGAGGACTTGATAAAACCCTGAACAAAGCCTGAATCGCGCCGACAGTGTGGTTCAGGCTTTCTTGGTTTCATGGGTACAGTGTTAAACAACCAACAAAAAAACATTATTATGACAGAAGGATTCAACAGCAAGCAGTATGGCGTTCCTACGAAACGCTATGTGCAGACAATGGACTTGAAGGACGATGACGACCTGATACGCCGCTACCGTGAGGCTCACGACAAGGAGCATTTCTGGGACGAGATAAAGGATGGCATACGCCAGGTGGGCATCCTTGAGATGGAGATATACATCCTCGGCAACCGACTTGTGATGATTGTCGATGCTCCGCAGGACTTCGATTGGGACAAGGCAATGGCTCGTCTTGCCACACTTCCGCGCCAGGAGGAGTGGGAGCGTCACGTCGCCATGTTCCAACAGTGTGCCGCCGGTGCCACATCCGACGAGAAGTGGCAGATGATGGAGCGTATGTTCTACCTTTATTGAACCCAAATCGGTCATTAGACCGAAACAAGCGTGTTGTAAAAGAATCTGTCTTTCTTTTACACTCTTCTCCGCCTTTGTTTCGTCATCTTGCCGCCGTCCGCATTTCGCCATAGCCCGCTATGGCTTCAACACGAACGTTGCAATCTGCTCGAAACAAAGACGAAGCTGAGTGAAAATCTAATGACCGATTTGGGTTGAGCCGTCAGCAACGGCTTTCCGGAATGAAAAAATCCCCGGACACTGATAGAAGTGTCCGGGGATTTACATTACAATCACACAAATATAATGAAAACCTATTATCTTTTTATTACCTTATCCTTACTCTCTTCTTTTTCCCTTTTACGGCTTTGCCTGTTGCCGGTTCTTGCGGTGGGGCGCATGGCGCGTCCTTATCCTATTTCTATCTGACGGCTCACCTTGTGCTCTTCGCGGGTGATTTTAGGCAGTGTCACGGTGAGAACGCCGTCGGCTACTGAAGCCGCAATCTTGTTGCGATCGACATCATCGGGCAGGATCAGTGTCTGTTCGTATTTAGAGTAGGCGAACTCGCGGCGCAGATAGTGTGCCTTTTCAGCCTCGCCTGCATTCTCGTGCTTGTTCTCCATCTTTATTGTGAGGTCGCCGTCGTCGTTGATGTGTACGGTGAAGTCTTCCTTGCGCATTCCCGGAGCAGCCATTTCCACGATGTAGCTTGCTGCTGTTTCCTTCACGTTGATTGCGGGTGCTGTTGCGCTTGTGCGCGGCATATAGTCGGTGTAGAAGAAGTCGTTGAACACTTCGGGTAACCATCCATTCTTGTTTGCCATAATTTTGTCCTCCAATATTATTTTAAATTTTTTGTTTCTTGATATGTTTGCGAAGCGTTTTATTGTCGCTTCATCTGCTATAATGCAACTAACATACCAACGCTTTACTTTCTGACATTATGTCTCTTTTGCATGTCAAAGTGTCGTGCGTATGCAGCCGTTACTTCGTCGTGTTGGGGATGGAAACATACTGGTTTTCAAACAAGGCTTCTTTGCACTGCAAACAAGCCTTGTTTATGATGCAAAGAAGCCTTGTTTGCACTGCAAAGAAGTCTTGTTTTCAAAAGAGGGAAATTCAGTGTAGGAGTTAAGGAGTGTTTGATTGAGGAGTTAAGGAGTCAGGAGTTAAGAAGTTAAGCCAAATGTTTTGAGGAGGCAGGAGTTAAGAATACAGAAGTTAAGCCGTATGCTTTGAGTGACAGACAGGTTTGTCGCAAAGCCAGTTATGAATTGGCAGATAGGAGGTCGAGCGTCCCGCTCGACAACATCGCCCAAATCCACAATCACATTGAACTGCAACGCATTACAATATCGCACCGCATCATCATACAAACCCGATACCGAACCTTTCAACCTGCTTGCTCAGTGTTGTCGAGCGGGACGCTCGACCTCCTATTATGCAATTCATAATTCTGAATTATTGCTGTCCGGCAAAAAAATAGAGAAAGTTGCAGTGGGTTTCGCATAGAGGTCCCGCTTCGCGGAACCCGTAGCTGAAAGTTTTGCCGGACAGCAATAAAAAAGAGACAACCGACTGCCTGGCAATAAGCCTAAAGGCAGTCGGTTGTCCCTTTATGTTTGTTTCCTCCGGTTCGTGGAGTACGGGTCTGTTATGCGAAGAACGTGAGCGTATAGACATATATCACCGCTGCCGGCAGTGCCATGAGCGACGAGTCGAAGCGGTCGAGCATACCGCCGTGTCCGGGGAGAATGCTGCCGCTGTCCTTGATGCCGAGTGTTCGCTTGAAGAGCGACTCTACAAGGTCTCCCCATGTGCCGAAGAATACCACGATGAGTCCGAGTCCCATCCATTCGGGGATGCTGAAATAGACATTGTCCATCACCACCGTGCCGCTTGTTTCGAGCCATCCCATGAGGGCGGCAACAGCCACGACGAGGAGTCCGCCGCCTATGCTTCCTTCCCAACTCTTGCCCGGACTGACGCGCGGAAACAGCTTGTGCTTGCCGAAGAGCGAACCGCTGAGGTAGGCTCCCGTGTCGTTAATCCACAGGAACACGAACACGCTCAGGGGCAGGAGCGGCGTGAAAAGTGTGTTGCCGTCGGTGTCGGTGCGGAACGCAAGGACATTGAGCATGGAGAAGGGAAGTGCTATGTACATCTGCGAGAGCATGGTATAGGCCCAGTTGTTTATGGGGTTGGGCGCGGCAAGATAGAGTTCGCTGATGAAGAGATAGACCACTGTGAGCAGATAGGGGATGAATACTGCCGGCGGAGTGATGCCGCTGCAATAGCCTGCCATGGCGAAAAACAGATAGACGCCGGCGGCGGTGGTGATGAAACGGTTTACCGATCCGTCGGTGTGCGCGTCGATAAGTCCGGTGTATTCCCATACGGTGAGTCCCGTGACGAGCGCGAAGACAAGAATCATTGCTTCGGGGCGGAGGAAGCAGGTCACCACTATTGCCACGAAAATCACGCCTGTTATGCTGCGCGTGATGAGGTTTTTCATTTTTTCACTCATGTCGTTCTCTGTTTTTATTGCTGTTGTGTCTGTTCTGCATCGGTGTCGCCGGTGGTGCCGTCTCCGCTGTCTGCTGTGCCGTTCTGCTCTTTGTCGCGCTTGTCGGCGAGTGCCTTCTCGTGCTCGGCCTGTGCCGCCTTTACGGCTTCGGGCATGTCTTCGAGGCGTGGGGCGTTGTCCTCCATTATCTCTTCCGAGCGGCTTACCCACGGACGTTTGCCGAAAATCTTTTCCACATCCTCGGCGAAAATCACCTCGCGCGAAAGCAGAAGCTCGGCAAGGGCGTTGTGTCCCTCGGCGTGTTCCTTCAGGATGTTCTTGGCACGGGCATACTGGTCGTTTATCATTTTGAGCACTTCGTCATCGACAATCTTGGCGGTTGTCTCCGAGTAGGGCCTCTGGAACTGGTATTCCTGGTTGTTGTAGTAGCAGATGTTGGGCAGACGATCGCTCATTCCTGCGTATGCCACCATACCGAATGCGCTCTTTGTGGCACGTTCGAGGTCGTTCATGGCTCCGGTGGAGATGTGTCCGGTGAAGAGTTCTTCGGCGGCGCGGCCTCCGAGGAGTGCGCACATTTCGTCGAGCATCTGCTCCTTGGTTGTTATCTGTCGCTCTTCTGGCAGATACCAGGCTGCTCCCAACGCTCTGCCGCGCGGCACAATGCTCACTTTCACGAGCGGGTTGGCGTGCTCGCAGAACCATGAAATGGTGGCGTGGCCGGCCTCGTGAATGGCTATGGCACGCTTCTCGTCGGCTGTCATCACCTTGGTCTTCTTCTCAAGTCCGCCGATTATGCGGTCAACGGCGTCGAGGAAGTCCTGCTTTCCCACTGTCTTGCTGTTGTGGCGGGCTGCGATGAGTGCGGCTTCATTGCACACATTGGCGATGTCGGCACCCGAAAATCCGGGCGTCTGGCGTGAGAGGAAGTCTATATCTACCGTCGAGTCGATCTTTACTGGTTTCAGATGCACCTGGAATATCTCCTTGCGCTCGGTCAGATCGGGCAGATCCACGTTTATCTGTCGGTCGAAACGGCCGGCGCGAAGCAGTGCCTTGTCGAGCATGTCGGCACGGTTTGTGGCTGCGAGTATTATTACGCCGCTGTTTGTTCCGAATCCGTCCATCTCGGTGAGAAGGGCGTTGAGCGTGTTCTCGCGCTCGTCGTTGCCGCCCATTGCGGGGTTTTTGCTGCGTGCGCGACCCACTGCATCAATCTCGTCGATGAATATTATGCACGGCGCTTTCTCCTTGGCTTGACGGAAAAGGTCGCGTACACGGCTTGCGCCTACGCCCACGAACATCTCCACGAAGTCGGAACCGCTCATTGAAAAGAACGGCACGCCGGCCTCGCCGGCTACGGCTTTGGCGAGAAGGGTCTTTCCTGTTCCCGGAGGACCTACGAGAAGTGCGCCCTTTGGTATCTTGCCTCCGAGGTCGGTGTATTTCTGTGGCTCCTTAAGGAAATCGACAATCTCCTGCACTTCCTGCTTGGCTCCCGACTGTCCGGCTACATCCTTGAAGGTGATGCCGAGGTCGTTGCCTTTCTCGTACATCCTGGCTTTGCTCTTGCCTACGCTGAACACGCCGCCACTGCCGCCGCCACCGCTCATGCGGCGCATGAGGAATATCCATACGCCGACGAAGAGAAGCATCGGACCGAAGGTGTAAATCAGTGATGATATGAAGCTGCTGTCGTCGTTCTCGTAGCTGAAGTCGGTTATCTTGCGGTTCTGCTGCGCTTCGGTGAGGTATTCGTCAATGTTGGAAAGCGAACCGTAAGCCACGCTGACATACGGGTCGGGACCCAGCTGTTTGGCAGTTTTGCCGAACACGTCGCGCAGGTTCTTGGGATTGACATACATACGCAGCACGCCCTTGTCCTTGTTCACGACTACCTTCTTGGCATAGCCTTTCTCTACGTATATCTTGAATTTGGTGTAGGTTGCTTCCTGCTTTGCGGCCGTTTCGCCAAGGAAAGCGTTGCCACCGTCGGAGAAGAACAGAATAGCCAGCACCATTATTATAATGGTGTAAATCCAATTCATGTTGAATTTAGGCATCTTTGGCTGTTCGTTTCCGTTGTTAGGGTTGTTATTGTTGATCATGGTTGTCAGTCAATATTGGGAATGTTGGTAATCTTTGCGTCGTCCCACAGGTTGTCAAGGTCGTAGAACTCGCGCGCCTGCGGTACGAAAATGTGTACCAGAACATCGCCGAAATCCATGGCTACCCAGTAGCACTGCTCCAGACCCACGACACGGATAGGCTTCTCGCCCAGCTCCTTGCGCACCGTTTCGCTCACCGATTCGGCTATGGCCTCAATCTGTGCCGGCGAATTTCCCTGGCAGATGACGAAATAATTGGCAATTGTTCCGTCGAGACCACGAAGGTCGGTGATGGTTATTTCCTGTCCTTTTTTCTCTTGAATACCTTTGGTTATTGTATCAACCAATTTACTTTCTGTCTTCATTCAAATTATTGATTTCCTTTTTGTTAGTTCTGTTTCTTTTTATACTACAAAGGTACGGTTAATAATCTGAAAAACATTAAAATTGCGATTTTATTAATTTTTTTTTGAAAAAGAATGACTAAAAAAGCAAAAAATAGCAGATTTGGGCTTTTGTTTTGAGT
>ERZ857629.1552-NODE-1552-length-24608-cov-4.793834_pt1 | contig 24608 bp, 22 predicted proteins | sample MGYA00519700_ERZ857629 | MGnify/ENA primary metagenome ERZ857629 (study PRJEB31778, sample SAMEA3449351) | human gut metagenome | biome: human gut; feature: human-associated habitat; material: faeces | place: United Kingdom | collected 2010/2012 ...
TTTACGGACACCCGTCTATCGCGCGGAATGCCTTTTATCGTTCTAGGGCTCAGGGACGTTACCGAATCAGTCTCAGAGCATTTTCATAGTCGTTTTTGTGAACGTAGATATGATATTCATACGAATAGTTCGGGTCAACGCCGAAGCTGCCGCTGATCCCGCGGCTGCGGCCGCCAAGCGCGGAAGAGCCCTGCAAATTCTCGGTTCTGACCGTGTAGGCAATGCCGTTGGCGGACAGGACGCTGCGGATGTTGGACTGACGCTGCATGTCCATCGTGGTGATGAGTTCCTTGCGGTTGAAGATCGTCAACATAATACGGCCCCCTTTTTGAAAATGGAGTTCTCTGCATTCATTTTACCACAGGTTTTTCCCGCGCGCAACGGTGGCACAAATTGACAATATTCCACGTGAATACTATAATGCTCTGCATGGAAAAGCGCTGAAAAGAGCGCATCGCGCGGGAACCGTTTCCGCACACAGAAGGGAATTATCAAAGACATGAGACAGGATCTATCGCTCCGACTGGAGCAATTCAAAAAGCAATACGTCGCGGACGAGACGGTGCGCAGCCGCATCGCCGAGCCGCCCGTCAAATTCATCGGCGATGAGATCATGGAGATAGCCGCCGCGGCGCTGCTGCAGGGGGAGAACGTTTTGCTCTCCGGCGGCAAGGCCACGGGCAAGAACATTCTGGCGGACAACCTCGCGTGGCTCTTCGCCCGTCCGGTCTACACTGTGTCGTTCCATGTGAATACCGACAGCAGCACGCTGATCGGAACCGACACCTTCACCAGCGGCGAAGTGCGGCTGCGCCGCGGCCCTGTCGCGCTCGCCGCGCAGTACGGCGGCTTCTGCATCTTGGATGAGATCAACATGGCGAAAAACGACGCTGTGGCCGTGCTGCACTCCGCGCTCGACTACCGCCGCCTCATCGACGTGCCGGGCTATGAGTGTATCCCTATCCACCCCGCCGCGCGCTTCATCGCCACGATGAACTACGGCTACGCCGGTACGCGCGAGCTGAACGAAGCGCTTGTCTCGCGCTTTACGGTCATCCGCATGCCGACGCTCGAGGAACCCCAGCTCTGCGAGCTGCTGCGCGCAAACGTACCGGAGGCGTCGGACGAGAATATCAAGCGCTGCACGGGGCTGTTCCTCGATCTGAACGCCAAGGCCGTGAACGGCGAGATATCGACGAACTCCGTCGATATGCGCGGCATGATCGCCGCTTTGCACCTGATGACCGACGGCATGGCGCCCAAGGATGCCATCGCCGTGAGCATCACGAATAAATGCTTCGATGAGTACGAGTATGCGCTCGTGCGCGACGTAGCGCTGACGCGCTTTGCCTGAAGAGATGAGCATCGGCAGAGAAGAGAGCCTTTTTTTGACCGTTTCTGAAAATCACCGCAAGCGGACCTATCCCGAGTATGTGCAGAAAATGAGCGAACCCTTTGAGCACGCGGGCGGCATGGCGGAGGTGTACGAGGGCGTCGTCCTCGGCGGGGCGGACAAGTTTTTCGGGCTCGATGACTTGAATCTGTGGCTGCGGCGGCACCGCTACGCGGCCTACAATATGGACGTGCTGCTGCCCATTGCGCACCTGTGCGTCGAGCGCGCCGTGCGGGCGAGGCTGATGGGCGAGCGCCCGGGCGTCGCCGTGATGGCGGAGCAGGCGGCGGGCGAGATTTTGCGCGGCGACCTCCTGCGCTACCGGCGCAGCTCGCGCGGCTGGATGTACATTTACGATCTGACGAAGCACTTTCCCGCCGCGGCGACGGAGGGCGACCGCCGCATTTTAAAAAATTTCAGAGGTTTTGAAGACATGCTGGCCGAGTTTGACGACCTTGCCGCGCGCAGCGAGAGCTGCGCGGACGCAAAGTCGCTCGTCGAACTCGCAGCGCTTTTGTACCGCAAAATTTTCATCCGCTATTTTGCGCCCGACCACAATCAGGACATCTTACCCGAGCGCGAGACGGAAGAGTGGGAGCCCGCAGCCGAACCGGGGGACATCGAGTGGACGCAGACCGAGGAGATGGAACTCCAATACGACAAGGCGGGCGAGGCATCGGCCGATGGCCTCGTCCTGCCGGACGACGCGCTCGCCGGCATTCCGGAGTATCTGATGCGCAACTTTGGCCCCAGCTTTCAGACCGAGCAGGCGATGGAGGAGATCGAAAGCGCTGTCTGCACCGGCATCCACGAGGAGCGAAAGCTCCTCTTCACCGACGGTCTGAGCGCGGACGCCTACGAGGGCAGTGAGCCGCGCGCCCAATCGCTGCGCGCCAGTCGGGACGGCAACCTCAAAATGCTCCAAGAGCACGAGGACGCCGCGCGTCAAGGCATCCGCAGCATCGAGCAGGCCTTTCGCAATGCGCTGAGCCTGCGCAGCGAGCCGGACGTTTACCGCGCCGACCACGGCGTGCTGCAAAACGATCTGCTCTGGAAGGTCAGCCGCTGCGAAAATCCGCAGCTTTTTGAAAAGATCGTCCGGCAGGAACCGTCCGCCGTCGTCGTGGAGCTTTTGATCGACGCAAGCGGCTCGCAGAGCGCGCGGCAGAGCATGGTGGCGCTGCAAAGCTACCTCTTCAGCGCGGCGCTCAGCCGCATCCGCATTCCGCACCGCGTGATGAGCTACTGCACTTACGGCAACTACACGGTGCTGCGGCGCTTCCGCGACTACGACGACAAGAGCGAGGCCGACCGCCGCATTTTGGAGTACCGCGCGACGTCGAATAACCGCGACGGCCTTGCGCTGGCCGCGGCGGGACTCGACCTCAAGAAGCGGCGCGAGGAGCACAAAATTATCATCGTGTTCAGCGACGGCTTACCGAACGACATGGTCAGCGGCCGCAAGCGCGAGGGCGCGCCGGAAGTCTACGTCGGCGACGCCGCCATCCGCGACACCTGCTTTCAGGTGCGAAGGCTCCGGCGCGAGGGCGCGCACGTCATCGGAATTTTCCTCGGCGAGGACGGAGAGCTTGAAAACGAGCGCATGATCTACGGCGCGTCGTTCCTGCGCATCCGCCGGGCGGAGGACTTTGCCGGAAGCGCCGGCAAGCGCCTGAGCGAAACGCTGCTGAATCTGTAAAAAAGTGAAGAGAAAAGCCCTGCTGTGAAAACGGCGGGGCTTTGTCTGATTATTTTCCACTCTCCTGCGGCGCGTCTTCGAGCAGCATCTGCCGCAGCTTTTTGGCGGCGATGCTCAGCGGCTGCGTCTTGCGCTGGAAGAGGAAGACGCTGCGCGCGGGAATGGGCTCTTCGAGCATGATGGGGTAGATACCGCTTGCCTCCGGCGTGCCGTAAAGCATCTCGCGCGGCACGAAGCCGACGCCAAGGTCGCTCTGCACCACGGGCGGCACCTGTGCCGTGGTCTCGACCTCTACATCGGGGCTGAACGAAAGACCGTGGCGCAGGAAGAGCTCGGCATAAAAATCGTGCGACGATGTCCCCTCCGTCAAGCTGATGATCGGGTAGTCGGCAAGCCTTTTGAGCGAAACGGGCTCCTCGGTGAGCTCCAAAAACGCCGGGCCGCAGATGGGGATCTCCTGAATTTCGTCGATCTTCTGCGCCGTGAGCGAATCCGGCACGGACGCGCCCTCTGCCAGAATGGCGAAGTCGGCAAGGCCGTTCTGCACGGCGGCGAGGCCGTGGGAGGCAGAGTGGTTCGTCAGGCAGATGCGCACGTGCGGGTATGCGCGCCGGTAGCGCGCGAGCACCTGCAAAAGCCGCGTGCGTAGGGCAAGGCTGCTCGCTGCGATGTGGACGATACCGCTTTGCAAGCTCTGGTCGGAGAGGACCTCCTCTTCGCCTGCCTCGATGCTCTCAAACGCGACGGCGATGTGCGTGTAGAGCTTCTCCCCCTCGGGCGTGAGGCGCACGCCCTGCGGCGAGCGGAAAAACAGCGCGCAGCCGAGCTCGGATTCGAGCTTTCGGATCATGCGTGTCACGTTGGGCTGGTTGCTGTAGAGCGCCGCGGCGGCCTGCGAAAAGCTGCGGTATTTGGCGGCGTAATAAAAGACGCGATAGCTGTCGTAGCTGATGTTCATAGGCAAGCTCCTCTGAAAAAGAAATGATTGGGGTTCTGCGCGGCGGCGAGGAACCTGACTGCGTAAAATTTGACGGAAGAGAAAAGCATTCGTCCGCACTTTGCGGACGGCAAGACTGATTGTAACAGAAGCGAAGCGGCGGCGCAAGCGTATTCGGGAAAAAAAGAACAGAACCTTGACGAAAAGTAAACACCGTCGAAAAGCCGCATGAAATCAGGAAAATTCGGACGGCATAGAAAAATGACATATCCTCCATGTCAAGAAAGCATTTCGTTTCCGCGCAAAGGGTCGATATAATGACTCGCGTTGGAAATTCCACAGCACAGGGAGGAATAACATGTTTGCTCAGATCATTGCCATCTGCATTTTTGTCACTATGTTCCTGCTTATTATCCTCGATAAGTTTGAACGGCATTACATTACGCTCGGGAGCGGCGCGCTCGTGCTCGTGCTGGTGTTCGGCGTCTGCATGCGCTCGATGAGCGCCATTTGGGAGACGCTCAACCTCGGCACGTTTTTCCAGAGCACATTCTGGTACGGCGCAAGTGAGGAGAGCACCGCTGGCATCAACTGGTCGACGATCCTGTTTATCGCCGGCATGATGATCATGGTCGAGGGCCTCGGCAAGGCGGGCTTTTTCCGCTGGCTGTGCCTGACGCTTGCTAAGCTCGTACACTACCGCACGGTGCCGCTGCTCATCTGCTTTATGTCGCTCTCGGCGTTTTTGTCGATGTTCATCGACAGCATCACGGTCGTGCTGTTTCTCGCCACCGTCACGCTCGAACTGGCGCAGACGATGAAATTCGACCCCGTGCCGATGATCCTGTCTGAAATTTTCTGCGCGAACCTCGGCGGCGCGGCCACGATGTGCGGCGACCCGCCGAACATCATCATCGGCACCTCGCTCGGCTACACATTCTTCGACTTCATCGAAAATACCGGCGCGGTCGTGGCGATCTGCTTTGTGTTCATGCTCATTTACTTCACGCTCTGCTTCCGCAAGGAACTTGAGCGCGCCGAGCATGCCAACGGCGGCCCCGTCACCTGTCCCGAGCCTTCGACGGCCATCACGAACAAGAAGGCATTTCTTGCGAGCGCAGGCGTTTTCCTGCTGGCGGTCGTGCTGCTCATCACGCACGCGCAGACGGAACTTTCCGTCGCGTGCATCGGCGTGATCGTCGCGATTTTGACGCTGATCGTTTTGAGCTTGACCAGCGGCAAAAAATCTGTTATAGAAATCATTAAGGGCGTGGACTATAAGACGCTGCTCTTTTTCATCGGCTTGTTCGTTTCCGTGGCGGGCCTTGAAAAGACAGGCGTGCTCAACATGATCGCGAACTTCATCACCTCGGTCAGTGAGGGCAATATCGCGGTTATTGTGATCGTCATTCTGTGGCTCTCGGCCATCACGAGCGCCTTTGTCGACAATATCCCCTTTGCCGCGACCATGATCCCTGTCATCCGCGCCATCGCCGCGACAGAGGGCATGGATATCGACGTGCTTGCCTGGGCGCTTTCGCTCGGCACGGACCTCGGCGGCAACGCGACGCCCATCGGCGCGAGCGCCAACGTCGTCGGCACTTCGGCTTCGGCCAAGGGCGGCTATCCCATCGGCTGGGGCCGCTACTGCAAGTACTGCGTGCCCGCGACGATCATTGTCATGGCAGTCTCCACGGCCTACTTATTCCTGCGCTATCTGTAAACGGAAAAAGGAAAGGAGTGCGATCCTATGAAAAACCAGATCATCATCACCCTTGGCCGCGAGCACGGCAGCGGCGGCCATTACATTGCCGACATGATCGCGCAAGAGCTCGGTATCAAGCTCTATGACAAGGACTCCATCGAAAAGGAAATCGTTTCCGAAGGCTACAGCGAGGAAATGATCCGCAAGATGGACGAAAAGCCCGTCAACTTCTTTGCCTCGCGCCGCATCGGCAAGTATTCGAATTCTCTTGAGGTCAACGTGGCGGAAAAGACGTTCGCCATGCTGCGTGACAAGGCGGCAAACGGCGAGAGCTTCCTCATCATCGGCCGCTGCGGCGACCAGGTGCTCAAGGGCAGCCCCAATATGCTGAGCATTTTCATCTGCGGCAACCAGCAGGCCAAAGTCGGCCGCGTGATGGAGAAGAAGGGCCTGTCTGCCGAGGACGCGATCGAGGAGATCAAAGAGGTCGACCGCTCCAGAAAGTCCTACCATAACTACTACTGCGAGACGAAGTGGGGCGACGCCCGCGGCTACGACATGACCGTCAAGAGCGATGTGCTCGGCTTTGAGGGCACGGCGAAAATGCTGATCGCCTATATCCGCAGCTTCATGGAGCAGGACTAAATAAAAATTTGCGGCCCGTGCCGCAAAAAACATTTGAAATGCTCGAAACAATTTGATAAAATCAATTCACAGCGTGTGGCGTTTCTGCGTAAATCCAGTTGCAGAAACGCCGCACGTTTTTTGCGGAAAAAGGAGGGAGAAGACAACTTCATAGTCAAATCGTGCAGCAGAGATGCGTAAGTCCGGATTGATCCGGCGGAACGCATCTCTTATTTTTTATGTTCAGGGGGAAGACCACCATGGAAAACACAAACCAGTTTTTGGGGACGGAGCGCGTGGGAAAGCTCATGCGGCGCTACGCCGTCCCGTGCATCATCTCGCTGCTCGTCGGCGCGCTCTATAACATCGTCGACCAGATCTTCATCGCCAACGCAAGCTACCTCGGTTCCTATGGCAACGCGGCAAACACCGTCGTCTTTCCGCTCACGGTCGTGGCGCTCGCCATCGCCGTGATGATCGGCGACGGCTGCTGCGCGTTCGTCAGCATTTCGCTCGGCAAGGGCGAAGTGGGAGAGGCAAGAAAGAGCGTCGGCAGCGCGGTCGTATTGTCGGTCGCGAGCAGCCTTGTGCTCACGGCGCTGTACCTCATCTTCGCCGACGCTATCATCTCGATGTTCGGCGGCACGGTGAACGAGGAGACCTTTCATTACGCGCAGGAGTATTTCTTCTATATTTCGCTCGGCATCCCATTTTATATGTTCGGTCAGGCGATGAACCCTGTCATCCGTGCCGACGGCAACCCGCGGTTCGCCATGATCTCCACGCTCGCGGGCGCGGTGCTCAACATCATTTTAGACCCCATCTTCATCTTTGAATGTAAGTGGGGCATGATGGGCGCGGCGGTCGCCACCGTGTTGGGCCAGATCGTCACGGCGGTGCTTGCGGTGTGGTATCTCTGCCGCATGAAGACCGTCAAGCCGGGGAAGGGAGACTTCCGCCTGCACGCAAGCCTCTGTACCCGGATGCTGACGCTCGGCATCACGAGCTTTTTGTCACAAATTAGCCTTGTCGCGGCGATGGCGGCCATCAACAACATGCTGCGCAAGTACGGCGCGCTGGATGAGATATTCTCGCAGGAGCAGTACGCGCAGATCCCGATGGCCGTCGTCGGCATTGTGATGAAGTTCTTCCAGATCGTCATTTCCATCGTCGTCGGCATGGCGGCGGGCTGCATTCCCGTCGTAGGTTACAACATGGGCGCGGGGAAAAAGACGCGCGTGCGTGAGCTCTTTACAAAGCTCCTGCTCTGCGAGGCGATCGTCGGCGCCGTCGCGCTCGTTCTGGCCGAGGGCTTCCCGCGTCAGCTCATCGCCGTCTTCGGCGCGGCGAACGAGAGCAGCTACTACACGGACTTTGCGATCAAGGCATTCCGCACGTATCTTTGCATGATGGTGCTCGCCTGCGTGAACAAGGCCTGCTTCATCTTTTTGCAGGCCGTGGGCAAAGCGTTCTCATCCACGATGCTCTCCATGGTGCGCGAGGTCGTGTTCGGCGTGGGCTTTGCACTGCTGCTGCCGCGCTTTTTCGGCCTTGACGGCGTGCTGTACTCCATGCCGGTGTCGGATGTGTTGACTTTCGTCATCGCGGCGGGGATGATTGTAAAAACGTATCGGGAACTCAATACGGAAGGAGCAACTGTATTATGAATCATATTATCACCATCAGCCGTGAATTCGGCAGCGGCGGCCGCACGGTCGGCAAAAAGGTTGCAGAGCAGCTCGGCATCCCCTGCTATGACTCAGAGCTCATCCAGAAGATCGCCGAGGAGAGCGGCTTTGCAGAAAATTATGTCAAGGAGGCGGGCGAGTACACACCCGGCGGCTTCCTGTCCTCAGCGCTCTCGAACCGCGCGTTCGGCCCGACGAACGAGGACATCCTATGGGAAATTCAGTGCCGCGTCATCAGCGAGCTTGCCGAAAAGGGCCCCTGTGTCATCGTCGGCCGCTGCGCGGACTACATTTTGCAGGACAAGGCCAAGTGCCTCAAGGTCTTTATCCACGCGGATATGGCGTTCCGCGCCAAGCGCATCGTCGAGGTCTACGGCGAGCGCGAGCAGTCGCCCGAGCAGCGCCTGCGCGACAAGGACAAGCGCCGCGCGGCCTATCACCGCTTCTACACGAACATGAAGTGGGGCTACGCGCAGAATTACCACATCACGCTCGACAGCGGCGAGCTCGGCATCGACAAGTGCGCCGGCATCATCGCTGACCTCTACAAGAGCAAGGCGTAAATGGTCAAAAAGAGAGGGAGAGAAGCCGCGGCTTCTCTCCTTTTTTATTCCTCTTTTGCAAGACCCGGGATGTTCACGCCGATGCCGTTGACCTCCACGCCGTCGTCGGCGGGGATGAGGAGGTATTTGCGGCCATTGATGACGCGCGCTTCGATCATATAGCTGTTCTCCGGTGCAATGGAAATTTTGACCTCGGGGGTCGTGATCTCAAACTTCTTGCTCTCGATGATGTTGTTCGGGTTCAGCGCGGCGTTCTCGCCGTACTGCTCATCGCACTCGCGCTGGAACGCTGCGATCTGCTCGTCGTTCACGCCGCTGTTGGCGAGGATGCCGCCGACGTCGCCCGCCGTCATTTCAAGCGGCTCGGGGTCTTTGCTCTCCTTGTGATCTTCGATGCGCGCTCTGATCTGCTCGTGCACGGACTGGACGACATCGTAGCTGCAATCCTTGTCGAGCGCGTCGGCAAGCGCCGAGCCAAAGGCGTTTTTCTGCTCCTCGGCAGACATCGGCGGGTCGACGTGGAACAGCGCGTCGATGACCTCCTGATGGATCTCCGCGGCATTTTTCGAGTAGAACAGCACATTGTAAATGTTCGCCGTGCGGTTGTCGAATGCGGGGTAGAGGAAGCCGAGCTCGGGCGAGGTCGCGATGTAGCCGGTGGAGCTTGAGTGAAACTCGCTCTGGTCAAGGTCGTAGCGCAGTTCGAGCGTCGGGGCCTTGACGGGGCAGATGGAGCAGACAAAGTACTTGAAGACCTCACTCGACGCGTCGGCCTGAATCTCGTCATCCTTGCTGCGGTGCGGCACGTCGTAGGCGTCGGCGGCGAGGAGGATGAGATAGTTTGTCTCGCCCATGTCGATGCAGTCGATGATTTGGCGGCAGAGCGTTTCGCGCGAGGCGGGGTCCTTGAGCTCCGTTTGGCGAAGAGTCTGCAAGAGGCGGTGCTCATCGCTGTCGGCGACCTGCTGCGTGGAGAACACCACGTCGATGAGGTTCTTGCCAAGCGTGCCGGAGAGGGACTTTTTGAGAAGGCCCAGGTACATCTCCTGCTCCTCCTGCCGCATGAGGCCCATCGAGGTATCGACCCACGCAATGATCTCGCGGTTGGAGTTCACATAGCAGCCGTACACGCGGCTGAAATTATTCTTATCGAGCCGGAAGCGCCGGCGCAGTTCATTGAGTTCTTTCTGATTCATGGCTCGTCCTTTCCTTTGTTCATGTCACAAGGCCGATTTTACCACGCCCGCGCCGCCGCGGCAAGGGGAGAAACGGCGCATTGTGCGACGAAAATGCGCAAAATGCAGGAAAAGATGCAAAATGGGCGTGAACGACAAAATGTGCGCGATGTGTGGACTATATAGACGATATCCCTGTAAATCATAGAGAAATTCAATGAATTTGTCCATATTTTACGGCTTCTTAACGCCGCGTTTGACGCTGCTTTTTGTGAAAACGGCTATGGAAACGGAATCAAAGCAAACATTTCACGTTAAAAATGAAAGATATATTGCATTTTGCCTGAGCTGTGCAGGAATTCTTCCGTTTCCTTGGTGATTCTGACTGTTGAAAAAAGAAAAAAAGAAGTTAGAATAGAGCCTCGCGAAATGAAACGGAAGAATTTGGATAGAGATCAGAGAGTTTGGGAGGAGATCAATATGTCGTATCACTTTTTAATGGATCTTGCGCTGATCCTGCTGAGCACGAAGATTCTGGGCCTCATTGCGCAGAAGTTTCAGATGCCGCAGGTCGTGGGCGCGCTGATCGCGGGCCTGATCCTCAGCCCCGCGGGCCTTGGCCTTCTTTCGGAAACGGAATTCACCAAGCAGCTCAGCGAGCTTGGTGTCATCGTGCTGATGTTCTCCGCCGGTATGGGCACGGACATCAACGAGCTCAAGCACAGCGGCAAGGCGGGCTTCATGGTCGCGGTCCTCGGCGTGATCGTGCCGTTCCTGATGGGCACGGCGCTTGCATGGGGCGCAGATGAGCTGGGACTCATCGAGAGCACCGGCTTTATTGAAAACATCTTCATCGGCACCATCCTGACGGCCACGTCCGTGAGCATCACGGTCGAAACGCTCAAGGAGATGAAAAAGCTCGAAACCAAGGTCGGCAACACGATTTTGGCCGCCGCGCTCATCGACGATGTGCTCGGCCTGATCGCCCTGACGCTCGTTTGCAGCCTTGCCGGCGGTGACGAGAGCATCGGCATGGTGCTCCTCAAGATCGTGGGCTTTTTCGTCTTTGCCTTCGTGGTCGGCTTTGGCGCGAACCGCATCTTCTGCTGGATGCTCAAGCGTCAGCACGGTTGGGCCAGCCACAGAAACTCCGTGTTCGCCTTTGTCCTGTGCCTTGTGATGGCCTACTGCGCCGAGAAGTTCTTCGGCGTCGCTGATATCACGGGCGCTTACGCCGCGGGCCTTGCCGTCGCGTGCACACCCAAGGGCACCTACATCCAGACGAAGTACAACCCCCTCGGGTATCTTCTGCTCACGCCGGTGTTCTTCGCGAGCATCGGTATCAATGTGCAGATCACGGGTCTGACGGGCGGCATGGTCGTCTTCTCGATTTTGCTGCTGCTTGTTTCGATTATCTCGAAGCTCCTCGGCTGCGGCCTTGGCGCCAAGGCGTGCCAGTTCACCACGCGCGAGAGCATCCAGGTCGGCGTGGGCATGGCCTGCCGCGGCGAAGTCGCGCTGATCGTCGCCAACCGCGGCCTTTCGATGGGTGTGCTGTCGCCCGCGATGATGACGCCGGTCGTCATCACGGTCGTATGCGGCACGATCCTGACGCCGATTCTGCTCAAGCTGTCCTTCCGCGGCCATCAGGAGACGGAGCTGGTGCAGAACAACATCGCCGACCGCATGGCCAAGCACCGGCAGCTCGATATCATCACGCAGCAGCTTTTGCAGCAGGATGAACAGCTGATGAAAAAGAACTGAGCGCAGCGCAATGAAATAAAAAGAGCTTTCTCCTGAAAATCGGAGAAAGCTCTTTTTTGATTTTAGGACGCTACCTTTTCCTGCGCGCTGCACTCGCGCAGGATGCGACAGAGCGCGTTCACATCCTCTTCCCGCGTCGCCCAGCTTGTGGCAAAGCGGATGATGCTGTGCGTCTCGTCATATTGCTCCCAGACGGAGAAGTCCACGCGCTCGGCGAGCTCTTTGCGCTGCTGCTCACTGACGATGCAGAAGCTCTGGTTCGTCGGGGAGGGGAAACAGGGCAAATAGCCGTTTTCCGCCATCGCGCGCCGGATAGCGTCGGCGTAGCGAACAGCGTCTTTACCGATGCGCTCGTAGAGCCCATCGGTAAAGAGCGTGTCGAACTGGATGCCGAGCAGCCGTCCCTTGGCGAGCAGCGCGCCGTGCTGCTTGATGATGGTGAAAAAGTGTGGAATGAGCCCCGGCTGGGGAATGACGACCGCCTCGCCGAGCAGCGCGCCGCATTTCGTGCCGCCGATGTAGAAAATGTCGCACAGCGCGGCAAGGTCGCGCAGTGTCACGTCGTTTTCAGGACAGGCGAGCGCGTAGGCAAGGCGCGCGCCGTCGATATAGAGCGGCAGGCGCTTTTCGCGGCAGAGCGCGCTGATGGCCGCGAGCTCCTTTTTGGAATAGAGCGTGCCGTACTCCGTCGGCTGGGAGAGGTAGACCATCCCGGGCATGACCGTGTGGTCGCGGTTCGCGTCGTCCTCGTACTGATCAAGCAGTGCGCGGATTTGGGATGCGGTGATCTTGCCGTCCTCCTGCGGCAGCGTGAGCACCTTGTGCCCGCCGAACTCGATGGCGCCGGCCTCGTGCACGCTGATGTGCCCCGTGTCCGCGGCGATCACACCCTCGTAAGAGCGCAGCAGCGCGTCGATGACGGTCGCGTTCGTCTGTGTGCCGCCGACAAGGAAGTGAATCTCCGCGTTCGGCGCGCCGCAAGCGGCGCGAATCTTCTCGCGCGCGGATTCGCAGTATTCATCCGTGCCGTAACCGGCGGTCTGCGCAAAATTCGTTTCGCACAGGCGCTGCAGGATGGCGGGATGCGCGCCCTCAAGATAGTCGCAGGAAAAAGAAAGACGATGCTCCATGAAAAAAGACCTCGTTTCAAAAACAGGATTGACGGTTTCTGACTGCTATTGTAGAATAAGAGAAAACATGACGCAAACGGTTATTTGAAATGAAAAACATGATATAAAATCATGGATAGGAGGGCGTATGGAAGCGGTCAAATGCGAGGCGTTCCTTGCCGCGGCAGAGCTCGGCAGCCTGACGGCCACGGCGGAGCTTTTGGGCTACACGCAGTCGGGCGTGACGCGCATGATCGGCACGCTGGAAGAAGAGCTCGGCTTTCCGCTGTTTCTTCGCAGCAAAAAGGGCGTGCAGCTCACGGAAAACGGAAAGCTCATGCTGCCGCTGCTGCGCGAGGTCGTGCGCGCGCACCACAACGCCGAGCAGCTCAGCGCGGAGATCGGCGGCGTGTCAAAGGGCTCGCTGACGATCGGCTGCTATTACAGCATTTCGGCCCTGTGGATGCCAGAGATCCTGACGGCGTTCCGCGCCCGCTATCCGGGCGTGACCGTGCGCATGCAGGAGGGCGGCAACCTCGAGATGGCGCGCTGGCTGAACGAGCGCTCGGTCGACTGCTGTTTCGGCGCGCAGATGCACGGCGATAAGTATGACTGGCTGCCGGTCTTTCGCGACGAGCTCGTCGCGTGGCTGCCGCGCGGGCACGAGTTGGCAGCGGCGGATGTCTTTCCGCTTATGCGCTTGCAGAACGAGCCGTTCATCCACACCTCGCCCAATCACGACACCGATCAGGACCGCCTGCTCGAGCAGCACGACCTGCACCCGCAGACCTGCTTTACGACGCGCGACGGCTTCACGACCTACAACATGGTCGAAGCGGGGCTCGGCGTCAGCTTCAACCAGCGGCTCATCTCGCGCAAGTGGAGCGGCACGGTGGCGGAGGTCCCGTTCGACCCGCCGCAGTTCGTCACGCTCGGCATCTCCGTCCCGTCGCTCAGGGAGGCCTCGCCCGCAGCGAAAAAGTTTATCGCCTGCGCCATCGAGACCGTCACGGGCGGGGAGAAAAGCCTTTGATAAGAAAAACGCTTCGCAGAACTTCTGCGAAGCGTTTTTTTGCCCAAAAGCCGTTTATTTGAGCTCGGCGGTGAAGGCGATCCTCCCGTCCTCCACTCTGGCGCGGATGGAGCCGTGGTGCCCCTCGGCAATCGAGCGCGCGATGGAAAGGCCGATGCCAAAGCCGCTGCCTTTCCTGTGCGCGTCGGCGCTGGCGCTGTCGCTCACGGCCTGCGCCGGTACGATAAATAATAGTACGACGGACACGGCAAGCAATGTGACCTTTACCTTTACAGACAGCGGCGTGACCGCTGCGGGCGAGACGGACACGGGCTACGAGATCGACGGCACAGCGCTCACGATCACGTCGAGTGGTACCTACACCGTCTCCGGCAGCTGCGCGGACGGCTCCATCAAGGTGAAAAAGAGCACGACCGGCGTGACGCTGGTGCTGGACGGCCTGACACTTACGAGTGAGAACACCGCCGCCATCACCTGCGGCAAGTCGAGCGAGGTGACCATCCTTGTTTCCAACGGTACGGAAAATTCCCTGAGCGATACCGAGCAGAACAATGACGACAACTACCCCGAAAACGAAAATGCCGAAAACGCCGTCATTAAGTGTGAGGATGGCTCGCTTGTTACCCTCTGCGGCGATGGAGAGTTGACCATCACGGCCAACGGCAAAAACGGCATCAAATCCGGCGCGACGACGGATGAGGACGGCAAAGCGTCGCTGACCATCCGCGATTTGACGCTGAATATCGATGCACCCGTCAACGACGCCATCAACGCCGAGCAGCTTTTGAACGTCGAGAGCGGCACGCTGACCATCGACGCCGCGGATGACGCCATTCACTGCGATTTGGTGCTGAACATCGGTGCGGACGGCACGGACGGCCCTACGATCGACATCACGAATTGCTGCGAGGGCCTTGAGGGCGCGGAGCTGAACGTTTGCTCCGGTGATATTACGATCAACGCCTCGGACGACTGCCTGAATGCGGCAAATTCCGACCTGACGGACTATGACTTCACGATGACGATCTCCGGCGGCACGATCGACGCCTGTTCCTCCGCGGGCGACGGCTTCGACTCCAACGGCGACCTGACCATCACGGGCGACACAGTGATCGTCTGGACGGCCAACACGGCGGACAACGAGCCGCCGGATGCCGACGGCACCATCACCGTCTCGGGCGGCACGGTGCTCGCCGCGGGCGGCAGCACCGGCATGGGCATGGGCATGGGCATGGGCATGGGCGGCGGCTTCCCCGGCGGCGGACAGAAGCCAGACGGTGAACCGCCCAAGAGCTTTGACGGTCAGATGCCAAACGGCGAGAAGCCAGAGCTTCCAAACGGGAAAGTGCCCGAAATGCCCAGCGGCGAGCGCCCCACACCGCCCAGTGGGCAGCCCCGCTGACGGCAACGCCTCAGCGGGCGACAGTACCTCCGATACCGCTCCAACTGCCTAATGGCAGAGATAAAGAAAAGCAGACGGCTCGCGCAGGCCGTCTGCTTTTTGCTGTCTGTTCGGTTTTACATCGTCTCAAAACCGACGATCACGCCGCCGCGCTCGGCATAGTAGCTGCAAAGACCACGGCAGGGACGGATCTCAATGTCTGCTTCAGGAAAGTGCCCGCGCAGCGAAGCGGCGAGCGCCCCAGCCGCCTCTGGATTTTCGGCGTGGTGGATGCGCACCTTGCCGCCGTGGTAGTCAGCTTCCAGAAGCTTCTGTACCATCGCCGCGCACGTCTTTTTTTCGCCGCGGCATTTTTCAACGGGCTGGATCGTGCCCTCAAGACTTGCGGTGGCGAGGATGTGAATGCCGAGAATGCCGATGGCGCCCGCGGCGATTTTGCTGACGCGGCCGTTTTGCGCCAGATTGTGCAGGGACTTAAGACTGAAGAAGAGATGCGTGGTGGCAAGATATTCCTGCGCCTTTTCGCAGATCACATCGAAGGGGAGGCCCTTGGCGTGCAGCTCTGCGAGCTTCTCTGCGAGCAACTGCATCTCCGGTCCCGTGCTCAGCGTGTCAAAGATGTGAATTTTGACCTCGGGATGCGACTGGAGATACACGTCGCGCGCGGCCATGGCCGAGGCACAGGTGCCGGACAGGCTGCTTGTGATGGTAATGACGAAAATCTCATCCGCGCCCTCGAACGCCTTGAGCCAGCCGTCGAGGCTGGGGCAGGCCGTGCCGGATTTGCCGTTGTGGGCCGCGAGATAGTCGAGTAGCTCGTGCGTGTCGAGCGTTTCATCGTCCACGAAGTCGCGCTCGCCGGCGCGGATGGTCATGGGCACGCTCTGATAGGTTACGCCCTCCAGCATCGTGAGGTTGGCAGAGGAGTCGGCGATCAGTTTCATCATGGGGAAGCCTCCAAAAAAATAATCGGTTATTCAAAACCTGTTGTCAGGTGAAATCATCTTTGACTACAATACAACGATTTTCAATAACTGTCAATCGGCTTTTGAAAAACTTATTGACATTTTTTTTACCAAAGTTTAAGATGATGAAAACGCAGTTTGAACGGAGGAGCAGCTATGGACGAAAATATGCGCAGCCGTCTGGCGGAGTCTGTCCGAAGCTTTCATATCCCGCGGCTCGGGGAGATCCCCGACGTGGGGCTGTATCTCGAACAGGTGACGCGTTATGTCAATCAATCCATCACGGGATGCGGGCTCAGTCCCATCACGGCCTCGATGGTCAGCAATTATGTTAAGCAGAAGATCATCCCCGGGCCAGAGAAAAAGGCCTACGGCGCGGAGAGCATTGCGTACCTCATCTTTGTCTCGTGCATCAAGAGCGTCGTCGCGATGGACGACATCCGCGCGCTGATCGGCATTCAGCACGAGACCTACGATCTGCCGACCGCTTATCACTACTTCTGCGAGGAATTTGAAAATCTCATCCGCTATGTCTTCGGCGAGAGCGACCATCTTGCAAGCGTCGGACAGGACGAGTCGGATGAAAAGGAACTGCTGCGCTCGGCACTTTTAAGCATGACGCACAAGCTCTATCTCGACGCCTATCTGCGGCTGCTGAGGCAAGACGCGGAGCGCGCACAAAAGGAAACAAAGGAAGCGCAATGACCGTTGAACAGTTTGTCATGGCCTACGGCGCGGAGCAGGACCGTCTGCGCGCCCTGCTGCCGGAGGGCTTTGCCTCGCTGCGGCCGGTGCTGCGCATCAACGCGGAGGTGCGCGACGGCAAAACGGGGGCTCTCGAGTTCAACACTGCCGCGGAAAAAGCCGACAATCGCGGCTGGGTCAACATCGGCCGCTGGGACGATGTTCCCTTTACGAAGGACGGCAAAAAGACGACCTTCACGCTGCCGGAGTTGACGATCTCGTTCACCGGCGTCGGCATCGAGGGCGACTGCCCTGCGGAAAAGGACAACGTAGGCTGCTATTACTTGAAAGACGGTACGTTTACGCTCGTGCCCGTGGAGAAAATCACAGCAAACAAGGAATTCTGCGACTGTGAATTCGCATGGCGCTTTGCAGGCAGCGCGCACGGTGTCAGCCTTGGCAAAACGCTGCCCGCCATCCCCGAAGGGGAGACGACGCACTATGAAAAGGCGGCTTTCACGGTCGAAAATGCCGCCGTCATCCCCTGCACGCAGGTGTTGGGGGCCTATCAGGTGACGTTCGAGCGCTGATTTTTGAAAAAGGGCTTGCATTTTTGCCCGCGCTTTGCTATACTGCGCAATCGGGAATGAGGTTCTCCCACGGCACTGCCGAAACCGCTTTTTTGAGCTGATGACTTCTGTGATTTTGAACGGTCACAGGGGGCATCAGCTTTTTTTGTGTCCGGAGGAGGAAATTTATGTTAACTTCACTCGCACTCGTCTTTTTGGTTGGCCTTGCGCTGGCCGCGCTGTGTCAGAAGCTGAAGCTGCCGCGCATCATCGGCATGCTGGCGACGGGCATCCTGCTGGGGCCGTGCGTGCTCAACGTGCTGGACGGCTCGATTTTGTCGATCTCAGCCGACCTGCGCAAGCTCGCGCTCGTTATTATCCTGCTCAAGGCGGGACTGTCGCTCGATTTGGGCGACCTCAAAAAGGTCGGCCGTCCGGCGATCTTGATGTCGTGCCTGCCCGCAACGTGCGAGATCATCGGCTATGTGCTGCTCGCGCCGTGCTTCCTTGGCATCACGCGCGTGGAGGCGGCGGTCATGGGCTCGGTGCTCGCGGCGGTGTCGCCCGCGGTCGTCGTGCCGCGCATGGTGCAGCTGATGGAAAGCGGCCGCGGAACGGACAAGAGCATCCCGCAGATGATCCTGGCCGGCGCATCGTGCGACGATATCTTCGTCATTGTGCTGTTTACAACGTTTCTGCACACGGCGCAGGGCGGCAGCGCCAACGCCGCGGACTTTTTGAGCATCCCTGCGTCGATCGTGCTCGGCGTTGCGCTGGGTGCGCTTGTCGGGTGGTTGCTCAGCCGCTTTTTCGAGACTGCCTATGCCCGAGCGCACTGCATCCGCAACAGCATGAAGGTCATCATCGTGCTGGGGGTCTCGCTGCTGCTCGTCGCGGCGGAGGGCTGGCTCGAGGGCATCGTGCCGGTGTCGGGCCTGCTCGCGGTCGTCAGCATGGCGTGCTTACTTAAGATGAAGTGCACGCCGTTCGTTGCCAAGCGGCTCTCTGAAAAATTCGGCAAGCTCTGGCTGGCGGCGGAGGTCATTTTGTTCGTCCTCGTCGGAGCGGCGGTCGATATCCGCTATATGGCGGGCGTGGGCCTTGCGGCGGTCGGCATGATCTTCTCAACGCTCATTTTCCGCGCCGTGGGTGTGTGCCTTTGCCTTGTCAGAACGCCGCTCACGGCGAAAGAGAGGCTTTACTGCGTGTTTGCCTATCTTCCCAAGGCGACGGTGCAGGCGGCCATCGGCTCGGTGCCGCTTGCGGCGGGGCTGCCCTGCGGCAGCATCGTGCTGTCAGTCGCGGTGCTCGGCATCGTCATCACCGCGCCGCTCGGGGCGTTTTTGATGGACACGAGCGCGCCGAAGCTGCTGAGTAAAGAATAAAGAAAAAGGACTTGGACGAGACCGTCCAAGTCCTTTTCTGTTTTTATCAAGTGCTCACACGTCGAGCGCCATATTTGTGCGCTCCATTACCACCACAAGGATGGGAATGAGGATGAGCTGCAAGATGATGCCGGGGATGGCCGTCGTCACCGCGCCGGAGAGGAAGAGGGCGAGGCTGAACTCCGTGCCCTGAAGGCCCGCGAGCAGGAACTTCACAAGGCCCCACACAAGGCGGCCCGCGACCATCGCGGAGATGAGCGAGGCATAGATGCGCCAGCCTGTTTTCGGCAGCTTGCGGTACAGAAGACCGGCGATGGCGCCGTAGGTCGCCATTTCAAACGCCATGGCGATGGCGACCCAAACGGGCGGCATGCCGAAGATCATCGAGCGCAGCAGCGGGGAGATAAAGCCGACCGCGAGTCCCCACGGCCAGCCGCACATGAAGCCGCACAGCAGCGCGGGCAGGTGCATGGGACAGAGCATGGAGCCGATCTCGGGGATCTGGCCGGTCAAAAACGGCAGGACCATCGCCAAGGCGAGGAAGAGCGCGGAATAGGTGAGCTTTCTCACAGGGGAAGCGGTACGGGCAGTTGCAGTGGCAGCGTTGTTCATGGTTTGTTCTCCATTCCTTCGAGCAGCGAACGGATGTGCGCCATGGCGTCGTCCAGAATGGCGGAGGACTTTTTGTCCACGCCCGCGACATACGTGCTGCATAGATTCATCGGGATGAGCACACGGTAGGCATTGCTTGACGCGACGGCGTTTGCCATGGCGGGGGAGATCTCGCCCATCAGCGCATCGGCGATCGCGATGCCGATGGGGCCGACGATGATCTGCGCGCTGCGGCAGGCCACGATGACGGGGTTTTCACCCGTGGCCACGCGGTCAGCGCCCGCGCGGCGCATCACGTCGGAAGCGGCGCTGTTCGTACCGACCGCCATGATCTCGAGGTGCGGGAAGGACTTTTTGATGTTCTCGACCAAAGTTTTGCCGAGCTTTCCGCCCTGGCCGTCGATGACAAGGATCGTCACGGTGTTCTCATCCTCTCTTGCGTCTTGTTTTCTGCGCGAAAACCCTTGAAAAGACAAAGAAAAGGCATCAATATTCCCCTTGCAGGGAGATTGATACCTTGGTGATACCTCGTTTGCTTTCAGGGAACGCGCGGAAGAAAAGTCAGCTTGTGCCAACGCTGCCGGCTTGTGCCGATGCAGGAATTTTATCAAAAAAGCGCAGGACTGTCAATCCCTTGCCCCTTGCGAAAGGGGCGAAAAAGCGCTATGATAAACGAAACTTTTTGGTAAAGGAACCCCGCCGCTATGACGAATTTTACCGATATTCGCGACTTTCTGCGCGCCCACTGCGCGCGCTATCCAGAGCTGGCGCTTCAGGACGTCTTCAAGGCGCTCTATCAGAGCGCCTTTGGCTGCGAGCATCTGATCGCCGACCCGTCCGCCGCCGCAGACTACATCCGCGCCGAAGCGGCGCGAAGCGGTGACCGTATCTCCGAGCTCGTCGAGCTGCTCGGCGGCGACTACTGCCGTGTGCACCTCGGCATTTTGCAGGACGGCTTGAGCGCGGAGACGTTTGCACGGCTCTTCGCCCTCTCTGCGCGGCACGAGGAGTGCGGGCGCGAAAAGCTCGAAGCGATGCTTACCGCCTTGCAGACAGTGGCCGACGCGGGCGAGCTGCCTTTTTCTGCGCAGGAGACGGCGGAAGCTGTTGAGAGGTGGCGCAAGGACGGCTTTCCGCCGCTGCACCACTCCGAGATATTTCGGCAGAATTACGCGCCCGCGTACCGCGTCCTGCGGCGCGACTTCGCCCGCGCGCTGCCGCTGTTTGCGCGCATCGACCGCCTGACGGCGGAAAGAAGCCGCGTGCTCGTCGCCATCGAGGGCGGCAGCGCCAGCGGCAAGACGACGCTCGGCGAGCTGCTGCAAAATGTTTACGGCTGCCCTGTCTTCCACATGGACGACTTTTTCCTCCGGCCCGAGCAGCGCACGGAGGCGCGCTTCACGCAGCCCGGCGGCAACGTCGACCGCGAGCGCTTTTTGGAAGAGGTGCTGATCCCTCTGCGCGAGGGAAGACCCGTCGACTACCGCCGCTTCGACTGCGCGACGTTTACCATCGCCCCGCCGCAGCGGATTAAGGCGGGAACACTCAACATTGTCGAGGGCGCGTACTCCATGCACCCCGACCTTGCGCCGTACTACGATCTATCCGTTTTTCTGCCGATTTCGGCAGAAAAACAGCGCGAGCGCATCCTCAAACGGAATGCGCCCGCGCATGCAAAGCAGTTTTTCGACCGCTGGATCCCTTTCGAGCAGCGCTATTTCGACGCGCTCGATGTGCGGAACCGCTGCGATCTCATCCTTTCGGCGGACGATTAAATGAGCGTGCCGCTCGGCGCGATGCCGAGCACATATTCGACCGCAATCGCCACAAGAACGACCAGCAGCGAAATGATGAAGCCGTGAAGCATCGGCTTTGCGCCAGACTTGCACAGCGCCGCGAAGTTCGTATTGAGGCCGATGGCGGCGAGCGCCGCGACCATCAGGAACTTGCTGATACTCTTGAGCGTCGCAGCGAGGCCCGCGGGAATGACGCCGACGCTGCACAGAATGGACATTGCAAGGAAACCGAGGATGAACCACGGGAACACCGACTTCATATTGACCTTGACGCCATGGTCGCCGCTTTGCGCGGCGGCCTTTTTCTTGAGGTGCACGCTGATGGCGGCGAAGACCAGCACCGTCGGGATGATGGCGAGTGTGCGCGTCAGCTTGACCATCGTGGCAAAGTCGCCTGCGGCCTCGCTGAAGGCGTAGCCCGTGGCGACGACGCTCGAGGTGTCGTTGACCGCCGTGCCGGCCCACAGGCCGAACGCCGCGTCGGAAAGGCTCATCGCGCGGCCGAGCAGCGGGAACACGACGACCATGATCGTGTCAAAGAGGAACGTTGCCGACATGCCGTAGGCGATGTCCATGTCCGTTGCCTCGATGACCGGCGCGATGGCGGCGATGGCGCTGCCGCCGCAGATGCCCGTGCCCGCGTTGATGAGGCTGCTCGTCTTCCAGTCAAGCCCCAGCGCCTTGCCGATCACATAGCCGAGGCCGAAGCACGTCGCCAGTGTGAAGAGCATGACGGTGAGCGAGAACTTACCGACCGTCAGCACGGTCGTGATGTTCAGGCTGGCGCCGAGCAGGATGATGGCGAATTTCAGAATTTTCTTCGAGGTGAATTTGATGCCGGGCTTCGTCTTGTCATTCGGCGCGTAAAAGCGGTTCACGATCATGCCGATGAACATCGCGATGACCGACGCGCCGATCAGGTGCAGCCCTGCGGATTCCTCCAGCTGCTCTAAAAACTTGGCCACCACGGCGATGACGAGCGCGATGGCGCAGCCGGGCAGCATTTTCTTTACGGATTCGATAAATTTCATGTGCTTTTTCTCTCCTCCAATGCATGTTGCGGGTGTATTATATCACCGACTTATGATATAATAAAATTATAAATAAGAATATGTCGATTCCTGTTTGTTATCGACAAAGGAGAGAGAACATGGACCAGCGGCTTGAGACCTTTTTGACTGTGTGCGCCACGATGAACTACCGCAAGGCGGCGGAGCAGCTGCATTTGACGCAGCCCGCCGTGACGAAACAAATTCAGGCGCTTGAAGCGCTGTACGGCGTGCGCCTTTTTACCTACGACAGCCGAAAGCTCAGAAAAACGCCGCAGGGCGAAACGCTTGAGATCTACGCCATCAGCCAGCGCTATCAGGACGAGGAGCTGCGCCGTGCGCTCAAACGGCAGGAGAAGACGAGCCTTCGCATCGGTGCGACGAAGTCCATCGGCGACTATATCCTGCTGCCGCAGATCATCCGCTTTTTGAAAGAGCCGGACAACGAGCTCTTTTTTACCGTCGACAATACGGCACACCTGCTCGCCCAGCTCGAGGGAGGTGAGCTTGACTTCGTCGTGCTCGAGGGCATTTTCGACAAGAGCCGGTACGAGAGCTTTCTGCTGCGCAACGAGCCCTACATCGGCATCTGCGCGAAAGATCACCCGTTTTCGGGCTGTGAGGTGCCGATGGATGAGCTCTTTTCCGAGCGGCTCATCCTGCGCGAGCCTGGCTCCGGTACGCGAAAGATTTTAGAGCGAGAGCTCATGCAGTGCGGCTACACGGTCGAGGCGTTTCGCGCGAATGTCTGCATCAGCAGCTTCAAGCTCATCCGGCATCTGGTGAGCGAGGGCTGCGGCGTGAGCTTCCTCTACGAGGCCGTCGTCAAGAATGATGCGCAGTTCGGGCATTTTTCCTGCCCGCCGCTCACGGGCGTGCACGAGCTGAACGTCGTGTGTCTCAAAAACACCAATGTGCCCGCGCTTGCGCGGCGGTTCCTTGATCTGTAAATTTGGACAATTCTGCCGATCTGCGCAAAAATGCGGGGAATTGAGCGATATGACTGCGGTTTATGGAATCAGTCAATGGAAAATCCAACATTTTCCTGTAAAATAGAGCTTGGATAAGATAGGTGATGATCGCCGCGCGATATTTTTGCTGCGCGGCGGCAAGCACGCGGTACGCCGCGAAAAGGGAGAGCAGGAACATGAGCGATATCAACGGCAGCAAGCCCACGAATTTCCCTCTCGACGAGAGTAAACTGGATTTCAAAATACCCCGCACGGACGCCCCGCGCGAAAACGTCCTCAAGCTCGGCAGCATGATCACGAACCGCATCGGCCTCAAGGCCACGGCGGACGACCCCGAGTACTGGGGCCTTGCCGGCGTGATGACCGACGAGATGGTCGACGTCGCGCTCAAAATGGGCGTGCGCAAGCCCAAGACGACCGAGCAGTTGATGAAGCTCACCAAAATGGAGCGCGAGCCGCTCGAAAAGCTCCTGACGGAGATGGCGTGGACAGGCATCATCGAGTACAACTGGGAGAACCTGGACGGCAAGAACCCCAAGCATGAAAAGCGCTGGGTGCTGCCGCTGTTCGTCCCCGGCAGCGCGGAATTTCTGAACATGCGCAAAAGCCAGATCGACGAGCATCCCGAGGTCGCGGCGTTCTTTGAGCGCATGACGATGCTCCCGCTTGAAAAGATCACGCCCATGGTGCCGCCGGGAGGCGCGGGCATCGGTATGCACGTTATCCCCGTGGAAAAGGCCATCGAGACGGAGAACGAGTCGATCGACTTGGAGCACATCTCCTACTGGCTGAGCAAGTACGAGGGCAAGTACGCCAAGAGCATGTGCTCCTGCCGCTTGAGCCGCGCCAAGCTCGGCGAGGGCTGCGGCGATGATGCCGAAAGCTGGTGCATCGGTGTGGGCGATATGGCCGACTACATCGTCGAAACACAGCGCGGCGAATACATCACGAAGGACGAAGCGCTCAAAATTTTCAAAAAGGCCGAGGACAACGGCTTTGTCCACCAGATCACGAATATCGACGGTGAGCAGAAAATTTTCGGCATCTGCAACTGCAACGTCAATGTCTGCAACGCGCTGCGCACATCGCAGCTGTTCAACACGCCGAACCTGTCGCGCAGCGCCTATGTCGCGAGCGTCGAGAGCGAGAGCTGTGTCGCCTGCGGCCGCTGCGTCGAAAACTGCCCCGCGGGCGCGGTCAAGCTGGGACAGAAGCTCTGCACGAAGGACGGCTACATCGAATATCCCCGTCAGGAATTACCCGACGATGTCAAGTGGGGGCCGGAAAAGTGGAGCATCGACTACCGCGACAGGAACCGCATCAACTGCTACGATACCGGCACCTCGCCGTGCAAGACGGCCTGCCCAGCGCACATCGCGGTGCAGGGCTATCTGAAGCTCGCCGCGCAGGGCAAGTACCGCGAAGCCTTGCAGCTCATCAAGCGTGAAAATCCGTTCCCCGCGGTCTGCGGCCGCATCTGCAACC
>ERZ857629.1555-NODE-1555-length-24590-cov-7.170654_pt1 | contig 24590 bp, 26 predicted proteins | sample MGYA00519700_ERZ857629 | MGnify/ENA primary metagenome ERZ857629 (study PRJEB31778, sample SAMEA3449351) | human gut metagenome | biome: human gut; feature: human-associated habitat; material: faeces | place: United Kingdom | collected 2010/2012 ...
GTTTTTTATTTCTTCATAATAATCCATGTTTTTATCCTCCTATTATAATAATTAGCCATAAAAATAAAAAACACTTCTTTTTTACAAAAAATAGCAAATTAAAAGTTCCCTAAGGAACTAATTTAAACTATCTACTACATCTTTTATAATATAATTTGTTATATAAAGACCAGCAACTCCTGGTACAAAAGGACTTGAACCTAACATTTTAGTATTGATAGGTTTCTCATCAGAAACAACTACGGTTACATCTTTCATTATTTCTTTTTTTCTTGAAAACTCTTTTCTTATTTTTTTAGCAAGAGGGTCTGTATCTGTTTTATCAAGAGTAGTAATTCTAAGTTTAGTTGCATCAAGTTTATTAGCCGTACCCATTGATGATATAAGTTTAATGCCTCTTTCATGGCACTCTTTTATAAGAGAAACTTTTACCTTAGTAGTATCACAAGCATCAACTATATAATCATATGTATAATCATTACTAAAAATAGAGCTTATATTTTCTTCTGTAAGATACATATTTATAATATTAACTACTGCGTTTTTATTTATAGATTTAATTCTTTTTTTCCATTCTCTTGTCTTATATTTATTATTATTTTTAGAGGTTACTACTAGTTGTCTATTAATATTACTTGGTTTTATTATGTCCCCATCTACAAGTGTAATATTTTCAACACCACATCTAGTAAGAGATTCAACTACGTACCCACCGACTCCTCCGAGCCCTAAAACTAATACTTTTAGTTTTTTAATTTTTTCTATACCTTCACTTGTCACTAATGCTTCAAGTCTAGATAAATTCATAAATATCCCTGCTTTCTTGATATATATTATACCACAAATATATTTTTTTTTGCAAAATAAAAAACCTAGTATAAATATAGGTAATAAAAACTCGCGCTTCGCCCGAGGTGGTAGGTCACATAGTATAATCGGGATCTTGTATTAATATACAATATTCAACTCCATATACTAATTAGTCCTCCTATAATATTACATAGCCGGTTTATGAAGCTATATTCATCATCTAGGTTAATTTAATTATATCACATATATAAAATATATCAATAAAATTACAAAAAGTTTACACTATTAAAAATGACCATACTTACTTCTTTCATAAAAACATTCGTTTAATAAATTTAAATCATCTATTATATTTTTAGGTTCACATTCTTCATAAAGATTTGAGTATTTATTTAAAGTTACTTCATCATTTAAAACCCCTTTATCACTATCAATATATATAGCAAGAGGTTTTCTAATTCCAATAGCATAACTAAGTTGTACCTTACACCATTTAAGATTATATTTCTTCAAATAATAAATCGCGATTAATCTTGCTTTATAAGCACCACTTCTATCTACTTTAGTAGGATCTTTCCCACTAAAAGCACCACCACCAACCGGAGCAAAGCCTTGATATGAATCTACAACTATCTTTCTACCAGTAAGTCCAGCATCTCCTAGAAAACCACCTATTTCAAATTTACCAGTTGGATTTATTAAATATTCTTCTACTTCTACGTTATATTTAGAACAAATATTATTACAGATATCAATAATTATTTTATCAGTAGACTTTCTTTCTTTTTCAGTATTTTGATAACTTATAGTAAATGTTTTAATTTTAATAAGTTTCATGTTTTCATCATAATAGCCTGTTATTTGTGCTTTACCATCACTTTTAAATCTATTGTCTACTTTTAAAAGATTATCATATTCTTTACTCAACTCTTTTAATATTACCATCGCAGTTGGTAAATAAAACAAATTATCATCACAAGCATAACCAAACATCATTCCTTGATCCCCTGCTCCTAAAACTTCATCATTTGTTCCAAGTGCAATATCTGTACTTTGAATACCTATATTATTAATTATTTCATAGTCTGTTAAGTACCCTACATCTTTAAGTACACTCTTTACAACATCTTCTACGTTTACTTTAGTATTTGATGTAACCTCTCCTGTTATAAATATTTTTCCCTTACCACCAACAGTTTCAATTGCACATCTACTTTTCTTATCCCCTTTAATATACTCATCAAGTAAAGCATCACTTATTTGATCACATACTTTATCCGGATGCCCTCTAAAAACAATTTCATTACTAAATAATCTCATATATATTTCCTCCTTCCAAGATTACAATTACCTTAAAAAGAAAAAATACCTAAGATAACTTAGGTATATAAGTTATCCTTATCCATCTGGGCTTACCACCTAATCAAATAGGTTGGTGTGACATCATAGAGCCAGTCTCTCAGTCACTCTTTATAAGGTAATTTTTAAAATTGTTGTTCATAAGAACATATAAATAATAACACAAATAAATAACTTAATCAATAGACTCATATACTTTATTATGATAAATAAAATAAAGAATAATATATTTGTAAAGTCAGCTGTACTTTTACTAGTCGGAGGAGTTCTTACTAAAACAGTTGGATTCTTTTTAAAAATAATTATCACTAGAAAAATAGGTACTGAAGGAATAGGACTTTATAGTTTACTTGGTCCCTCTATATCACTTCTTACAGTTATAGCGACATTTTCATATCCAACTGCGATATCAAGAGCAATATCAAATAAAACTTTAAGAGCAAAATCTCTTTTATATTCTATAATACCAGTATCTTTAATATTGAATTTAATATTATTTGTAGTCGTTTTTCTTTTTGCTAAAACTTTATCTATTGATTTACTTAAAGATGAAAGATTATATTACCCTATTATATGTATTGGGACCACTCTTCCTTTTATAAGTATTTCATCAATAATAAAAGGATACTTTTGGGGTAAACAAAATATGTTCCCATACATGCTTTCCAACTTCTTAGAACAAATAACTAGAATGATTTTAATACTCTTATTTTTAGATAAATTTATATCTATTGGTCTTGTAAAAACAATATGTTTTATAATTCTTATTAATGCAGTCGGAGAAGTAGTATCTCAAATAGTGATGATACAATTCTTCCCTAAATATAAAATTAATGTTCGTGAATTTATAATAAATAAAAAAGACATATTAAATGTTATGAATACTGCTGTTCCAGCAACAAGTAGTAAAATTATTGGATCAATCGCATACTTTTTAGAACCAATAATTCTTACTAATATTTTATTATATGTAGGCTACTCTAAAGATTATATTATTTATGAATATGGAGTTATTAATGCATATTCTTTAACTCTTCTTTTAATGCCACAATTCTTTACTCAAAATATGTCTACTGCATTGGTCCCAGAATTATCAAAATATTATGCTCTTAGAGATTATAAAATGTGTAAAAAAAGAATAAAACAAATACTAATAGTATCTTCAACTATTGGTGCTATATCTACTCTAATAATATCATTATTTCCTAGTTTCTTTTTAAATATTTTATATCATACAAATGAAGGAATTGATTATATTAGATTACTTTCTCCATTTACAATTCTATTTTATATAGAGTACCCACTCATAAATGCACTACAAGCACTTAATAAAAGTAAAGATGCTATGAGAGCAACAATCATTAATTCAATAGTTAGACTTTTTTCAATAACAATATTTTCTTTTATGAAAATCGGTATGTATAGTCTTTTAATATCAATAATTATTAATTTAGTTGTTTCTACTTATATATATTATAGATTACTTAAAAAAGCATTTAATCCTTAAGTTCGTTTCTTTTAATAACATATATTTTCTTATTTTTATAAAATGCATAAAATATGTCTTCTTTTAATAATGAATTATCTTTTAAATAACCATATAACCAACTTTCATCCTTTTCAAGATAATTTAAAGTATCTTTTTGTATAACACCATCTAATATTAATGGAAATGGTAAACTATTATCAAGTCCTAAAAAACTATATTTAAATATATTTAATTTTCCATTATTTTCTAAAACAGCATATTCAACATCATTAAGATTCTTAATATTATTATTTCTAAGTTCCATCATTAAGTCATCAAGAGTATATCTTTGTTTTATCATCTCTTTATAATTTATAATTCCCCTATTTATAATTAATGAAGGCTTACCATCAACTATATTTCTTAATTTATTAAATTTAAGTGATAAATATCCAGCAGCAATCTCTAAGAATAATAAAAGAAGTATAGGTACAATAGTAAGCATCATAGAATCCTTATAATTCTCAATACTTATTGCTACTAATTCTGCTATTAAAATACTTACAACTAAATCTTGAATAGAAAGTTGCCCTATCTCTCGCTTACCCATTAGTCTAAATATAATAAGAACAAAAAAATAAAAGAAAATAGTTTTAATTATTACTATAACAATATCCATATGATCACCTAATATTATTATGATAGATTCATATTATTTTTAAACATAAATATAATTAATTAGGTGATTAAATGAATAAAATTATTAATTATTTAAAAAGTATATCTATGTTTTTAATAGTATTTTTTGTATATTTATTATTAATATCTATTATAAGTTATTTTGAATTATTTAACTATAAAACAATAAATATTATTAATTATATTGTAATGATTATATTATTCTTCTTACTAGGATATAAAACAGCACATATGGAGCAAAAAAAAGGTTACTTAAATGGTTTTCTAGTGTCACTTGTATTAGTTATCGTATTTTTAATTATATCGTTATTTATCTCTAAAATTGGTTTTTCTAATATAATTTATTATATGAGTTTAATATTATCATCTGTTATAGGTGGTATTGTTGGTGTAAAAGAAAAAAAATAATTATATTAAAACATTAAAAAAGAGTCTCAATTGAAACTCTTTATTTTATTATTAGTTATTTTTTAATTTATATGTAATACCAGCCATAGCAAGAGCACTTAATAAAAGTCCTAATGCAGTATAAGCAATACCGTCCCCTGTTTGAGGGTTAGCTGTATTATTACCACTCTTTACTGAAGTTTTATAACTAAGTAAGTAAATTGAAAATTTATCTGTTTCAAATGAAACTACACCATTTTCAGCATCATAAGCAGATTCTAAAACATCAAATGATCCAACTTGATTTGAATTAACATGATATCTAATTACTTGGAATTCATAGTTTAATTTACTATCAGTAGTAATTGATTTAACATCAATTCCAAATGGTATTTTATTAGTTGTTTCTGATAAATTAGAAACCCTGTTTCCATTATTAGTAACAACAACTCCTAAATCTAATGCTTTAGCAGCTTTGAAATCTTTTATCACTTCTTTTGCTTCTTGAGCAACTTGATCTCTTTGAGTATCGCTAAGTTCATCCACAGTAGTCTTAATAGCAATATTTGTTAAATCTGTATTATTTAATTCAGGAATTTTATTTTCATTAATAATACTACTAATTTCATTATTTAATGCTGTTTGTTGTTTAGATTCAATACTACTTGCAGCTTTTTTATCTACTACTGTTGCATAATCAATAGTAACATTTATTGTATCTTTTGCTGGATAATTAGAAGCATAATCTTTAACTACTTTTCCTGCAACTATAACTTTAGAGTCTCCGACTTTACCTTTAGATGTTCCAGTAACCATGTTATCAATAACGTCTTTAGCAATTGTTACTTTGCCACCTCTGATTACTATACCTGCACCACCATTGTTAGCAGTGATTTTAACGCCAGATTTTACAGTTAAAGTAGTATCATTAGAGTTATATATACCACAAGAAATATAACCTGCACTAACAATATTACTAATTAAGTTTCCACCATTAACATTAACTACATTGCCGCCCTTTCCTTTAGTTCCATTATCACCTAGAGCAATGTTATCTATAGTTTCGATAGTACCATTGTTAATAGTAATCTTAGATTTACTGAAATAAGTAACTCCAAATTCTTTAGCTTTGACTTTACCACCATTCATAATAAATGTGGCGTTTTCTACCCAAATTCCATTACCTTTATCTGATGCATCAATAGTACCACCATCTAAAATAAATTTACCATCAGTAAGTACTTTTACAGTAGAATGTTTTGTAATAGACCCATTGGAACCTGAATCTTTAACTGTTAATTCTCCTTTTTCAGATACAGTTATCCATGAATATAATGTTTTACCATTTAAATCGATAACTGCTTTTACGCCCTCGCCGTTTACTATAACCTTATCAGTAGTCAAATCATTTTGAAGTACGCAAGTACCATTTGCTTTGATACAAGCATTTAATTCATCAACAGTTGTAATTTTTGTTGAATCCGCAGCATTTACGCCAGTAAGCCCTAGAACTGTGAAAACACCTGCTGTTAAAAACAATTTTAAACCTTTCATATATCCTACTTTATTGTTTTATATTTCTATGATACTAAAAATTTAATTTTAATTCAAGAGAATATACAAAATTTGTCAATTATTTTACTTTTTATTATATTTTTTTACAAATTCTTCTCTAAATTCTAATAAATCATCTTTTTCAATATGAAGTCTTATATCTTCCATTAACCTAGTCAAGAATCTTATATTATGGATAGATATTAATCTTTGTCCAAAACTTTCATCAGCAACTATTAAATGTCTTATATATGACTTAGTATAGTTTTTACATGCATAGCAATCACATTCTTTTTCTATTGGTTCTAAATCTTTAATAAATTTAGCATTTCTTAAATTACATCTTCCATTTCTTGTAAGAGCATTACCATGTCTTGCTAATCTTGTTGGAAGAACACAATCAAATATATCTATTCCTCTAATAACACCATCTATTAAGTCTATTGGTTCTCCTACTCCCATAAGATATCTAATTTTATCCTTTGGTAGGTATGGAGTAGTATACTCTATCATTTTAAGTTTAGTCATCTGATCTTCACCTACTGAAACACCACCTACTGAGTAACCATCAAAATCGAGTTTTGATGTTTCTATCGCAGAATATTTTCTTAAATCAGGAAATTCTCCACCTTGAACAATACCAAATTGTGCCTGAACATCTCTTTTCTTATTAGCATCTAAACTTCTTTTAGCCCATCTTAGAGTTCTTTCAATACTATTTTTCATGTATTCGTGAGTTACTGGATATGGAGGACACTCATCAAAACTCATTATTATATCTGAACCTAATTTATTTTGTATTTCAATACTTTTTTCAGGAGTTAAAAATAAGTTACTTCCATCAATATGACTCTTAAATTTAACGCCCTCTTCACTTATATCCTTAGGTTTAGCAAGACTAAATACTTGAAATCCACCACAATCAGTAAGTATAGGTCCTGTTTTATAATTCATAAAATTATGAAGTCCACCGGCATTATCAACTACATCCTCACCTGGTCTTAACCATAAATGATATGTGTTTGAAAGTATTACATCCGCACCACAACTTTTTAATTCCTCAGGTGATAATGTTTTAACAGTTGCTTGAGTACCTACTGGCATAAACATTGGTGTTTTATGTTTACCCCATTTAGTTTCAAATTCTCCAAGTCTCGCACCACATGATGATTCTTTTAATAATTTAAATTTTAAATCCATTATTTAACCTCCTTATCAGTTAAAAACATCGCATCTCCGAAAGAGAAAAATCTATATTTATTTTCTATCGCATGCTTATATGCATTCATTATAATATCAACACTACTAAATGCAGAAACAAGCATTACAAGTGTACTTTTAGGTAAATGAAAATTAGTTATTAAAGCATCACATGATTTAAATTCATGAGGCGGATAAATAAATATATCAGTCTCTTCACATGTACTTTTAAAACAATTGTATTTTTGATAATTTGCCTCTAATGTTCTTAATGAAGTAGTCCCAACACATATAATTCTTCTTTTTTCTTCTTTTGCTTTATTTAATTTATTTGCGACTTCTTCAGTTATTTCATACTTTTCACTATGCATATCATGATGAGTTATATTCCCTTCAGTTACTGGTCTAAATGTTCCTAGTCCTACATTAAGTGTTACATATAAAATATCTACATTTTTTTCTCTTATTTTTTCTAATAGTTCTTTTGTAAAATGAAGTCCAGCAGTAGGCGCAGCCGCACTTCCTAAATTTTTAGCATATACAGTTTGATATCTATCATTATCCTTTAGTTTTTCATGTATATATGGTGGTAAAGGCATAGCCCCAACTTTATTTAAATGTTCTAAAAATATACCATTATAATTAAATTTAACATGAGTTATACCATCATTAAAAACATCAGTAACAATACATTCAAAATCATCGTCAAAAGATATAACTGTTCCTTTTTTAACTCTTTTTTGTGGTCTTACTAAAGTTTCCCACTCATCACTTTCTATTTCTTTTAATAATAATACTTCTATCTTAGCATTAGTTTCTTTCTTTATACCATATATTCTACTTGGTAAGACTTTGGTATTATTAAGTACAAGAACATCCCCACTCTCTAAATAATCGATGATGTTATAAAATACATCATCTTTAAAACTTCCATCTTTTTTATTTACAACTAATAATTTAGAATGATCCCTCATCTTTAAAGGAGTTTGCGCTATTAAACTCTCATCTAAATCATAGTCATAAGTTTCTATATTCTTATAATCCATACTCCACTAGGAAAACAGCCTAGTTTCACCTTCCCTTCGCATTAGATTTTATCATATTTCAATAAAAAAAGATAGTTATTTAAACTATCAATTCTTAACTGTGAACTTTAATATATAAAACAATAAAGTTATAACTTCTCTATTATTTCTAATAGTTCATCCTCACTATGAAAACCAACTATTTCTTCTTGCTTTTCTCCATCTTTAACAAATATTAAAGTTGGAACACTCATTATTCTATATTTACTTGTTAATTCTGGAAACTCATCAATATCTATTTTTATAATATTTATTTTATCACTTATTGTTTCTAATACTGGGGTTAACATTTTACATGGCCCGCACCACTCTGCATAAAAATCAAGTAAATGAGTTCCTTCTTTTATAAGTTCATCTAAATTATTTTTTTCTAAATGTATCATTAATTTAATTTTCCTTTCTCTTTTAATAAATCAATATTATCTTCTGATACTATATCATATTTTATAAATAATTTTATTGCTTCATCATTAAATACTTTTTTATTATTTTTATATTTATCAGCAAGATCATCTATTTCATAAACTGCATTTCTAATTCCTTCGGTTGCTTTACTCATAAATGGTGTATTATCTAGTATAAAGTTACCTAATTTAGAATCATCCATACCTTTTACATTTAAAAAAGGTTGATTCAATGTAAACAATACTATAAATACTATAATATATCCTTCTATTGCCCCTAAAACAGCACCACCTATTTTAGAAAAGAATCCTAATATTATAGTAGCTTTTAATATTGTTTCTATTATGCCTGTTAATTTAAGTATTATTCTAAGTATTAAATAAATAACTGAGAAAACCACTAAGAATGCTATTAATTCATAAACTAATATGTTTAAAGCAGACACCCCTTCTAGTGGCCCATGAAAATTAAAGAATGGTAAATACTTATACATAAATGTCGCTACATAATCTTTTAAATGAAAAGATACTATAAGTACTAATAATATACCTACTAAATAAACTGTTTCCTTAATAAGTCCTCTTCTTAGTCCTCCCATCGCACCAAGAATTATACATATTATAATTACTGCATCAACTATATTCATACTTCACCTCTATTTTATTATATATGGAGTCTTTATACTTCCATCTCCACTTGTATATTTAACATCAGATTTTAGTGTTATAACAGGTCTAACTGCATATTTCTCACTAACATTTTTAGGAATTAACTTTCCTTTGCTTACAATATAATTATATGAATATTCACCATTATAATATGCAGGTGTCATAGTCCAATAATCACTATTTGTATTTAAATATGAATTGTTTCCTATAATACTCACTTCATCAGCAGTAAGTAAACCAATTGGATAATTAAGTGCATTATTACCACCATTTAACTTAATACTGAATCTATCAGATACGTTATAACAATTCAATGTTGGTTTAGAATCAATAGATATATTTTTAAATGAACTATATCCTGTATTAATATTAGTATATCCACTCGTACCATATAATGTACTATTGTATTTAAAATTACTTGTTTTTCTATTATTACAATAATATGAATCCCTAATTATATTAGAATATTTAGATAAGTTATTAATATACCAATTATCTAAAAATGTCTTTATTTTACTTGAATTAATATTCTTATGTTCATCTATATAATTATTACTACTAGCACTACCATACATATATCCAACATATGCATTATAATTATTATTATCATTAAAACTAGATACATCTAATATCTTATCAAAATTACAACTATTATTTTCATAGTTACCACTATATACTAGTCTTATTCCCATATTCTCATCAGTTCTTAATATTTTAAAACAATATCCTGCGAGTACTACATTATTATTAAGAGTATTATCTCCTTTAAAATAGAATACTCTTTTTCCATCAATAGTATTATTTGTATAATATATTCCATTTACTTTTAAATCATTTATTTTATTTTCTGATTTAACTTCATTAGTTGTAAGTATCTTTTCTAAAAGAGTTCCTTTTTTATAATATTCTTTTATATTAGATTTAACTACTCTTATATTAGAAGATATAGTTTTATTTAAATTATTACTTTGATCACTATTTGTCTTTAAAAAAGTTACATTCAAAGAATAAGTTTGTTTTTCATGTGGTTTTAATTTTATATTTGCTGCGATAGAAGACTTAATACTTGGAAATATATTCTCTTTTATATATCCTCCATCATTAGATCCATATAATGAATAAATAACATCACTTGGATTCTTAAAATTATTGACTATATTGTCAATAATAATATCATAAAATACTATATCATCACTTATATTTTCTATAGTAAATGATTTATTTAATGTATCAGATGGCTTACTATTAACAAGAGTAATACTACTATTGCCTATGAATGATACATTAATCTTCTTATTAAAAATATCTTCTTCTGTTAAAGAATTACTTAGTTTAATATATGTTATAGTTAATAATATCATAAATGAAACTATTAATATAATACCTATATATGCTAAGATTATTTTATTATTCTTTCTCATATTATACACCTATAATAATTATATAATTAATAAATTGTTATTTCAATAAAATTTGAAATTATTTATTTTTTTTGATAAAATACTCTTGGGAGAAAGAAGTATGTTAAAACAAAATGATATTTTAGATGAAAAATCAGGTAAAATACTTAGAACTATTAGTAAAGATGTAGAGTTCCCTATGAGTGAAGATGATATTTTTCTAATAAATAACATGGTTCAATATTTAAGACTTAGTCAAGATGAAGACTATGCTGAAAAATATAATATTCGTGCTGGTATGGGACTTGCTGCTGTACAACTTGGTGTACTTAAAAGATTCTTTGTTATTTCTTATAAAAATGATGATGGTACTTTCGAAGAATATAAAGTAATTAATCCAAAGGTACTTTCTCACTCTGAAGAATTAATTTATGTAGAAGAAGGAGAAGGATGTTTAAGTGTAAATAGACCAGTTGATGGAATAGTTCCAAGATATGCTAGAATAACAGTTGAATATTATGATGAATTTGGTCAAAAGCATGAAAAACGTATAAGAGAAGAAATAGCAGTAGCATTTCAACATGAAATAGATCACTTAAATGGAATACTTTTTGTAGATAAAATAGATAAAAAAGATCCATTTAAAAACCAAGATAATATGAGAGCAATTTAAAAGTCAGTTTTCCACTGACTTTTTTAATTATCTAATTTTACACTAACTAATTTACTTACACCACTCTCTTGCATAGTAATACCATAAAGTCTATCTAAGAATTCCATTGTTTTCTTTTTATGAGTTATTACAAGTAGTTGAGTTTTATTTTTATAGTTTGCTAAATATTCACCAAATACAGTAGCATTATTTTCATCAAGTGCAGACTCAACTTCATCTAATATAACAAATGGTACTTTTTCAAGATTCATAATTGCAAAAAGTAAACTAATCGCAGTCATTGTCCTTTCACCACCAGATAAAAGTGATAATGACTTTTTATTCTTACCAGGAGGTACTGCGATAATATCAATACCTGTTTCTAATATATTATCAGGATCTGTTAATTCTAAATGAGCAGTCCCACCTTTAAATAGTGTTTTAAATACTTTACCAAACTCTATATTAATATTATTAAATGATGTTATAAATTTATCCTTCATTACACTATCCATATCATCAATAATTGAAAGTAAATCTTTTTCACTATTTTCTAAATCTTGTTTTTGTTTATTTAAGAAATTAACTCTAGTATATATTCTTTCATATTCTTCAATAGAACCTAAATTTACTTCTCCTAGTGACTTAATTTTTCTTCTTAATACATTTACTTTTTCACGAGCAACATCTTCATCTATTTCAAGAGTATATTCATTCTTTGCTCTTTCGTATCCTAAACTATAATCTTCACTAAGTCTCTTTAATAAATTATCAAGATTCATATTTAATTTAGTAATATCTATCTCAAGTGAATTAATCTCATTGATAATAGCATTATTCTTAGAATTTTGTTTTTTAATAGATAATTCTAAATCATTTAATTCACTATTTTTATTTAACTTCTCATTATTTAGATGTTCTAATTCCTTCTCTAGTTCTACTTTCTTTTGTTCATGATTATAATATTCATTAATAACAATATTTAATTCATTATCTAATGAAGTTGATGATAAATTATTTATTTCATTTACTATACTATCAAGTTCTTTATTAAGATTATCTTTTTCGATATTTTTATTGTTTAATAATTCTTTTGTTTTAATTAAATTTATATTAATATTATATACTTTATCTTTAATGATATTTAAATCCTTATCATACTCTTCTATTTTAATTTCTAATTCTTTAATGCTGTTATCTAATGGTTCAATAGAAGAAATAAGTCTTTCAAGTTCGTATTTATCTTTAATAAATGAATTATCATTTTTTATACTACCACCACTCATAACACCACCTACATGAATAAGTTCTCCATCAAGTGATATTACTCTATAACGATGATTTATTTTCTTACTTATCGCAATTGCTGTATTTATGTTATTAGCAACTATTATATTTCCAAGTTGATTCATTACTATATTGTAGTATTTAGAGTCATATGTTACAAAGTCACTTAACACACCCATATATCCAATGATACTTTCTATTTCTTTCTTAGTATCAGGATCTATGCTTTTAGGCTTAATAACTGTAAGTGGAAAGAATGTTGCTCTTCCTTTATTATGATTTTTTAAGTATTCAATTGCTTCCTTAGCACATCCTTCATCATTAACAACTATATTGTTTATAGAACCACCAAGAGCTATTTCAACCATTGAGACATGTTCTTCTTTAGCTTCAATTAAACTTCCAAGAATATTATGAATACCTCTTAAAACAGGATTACCTACTATACATCTAACTGAATATGGAACTTTATTCATATTAGCTAAATTAGTCTTTAATATATCTATTTTATTATTAGTTTCAAATAATAACTTTCTCTTAGAATTTAAATTAAAATTATCCTTATCTTTATCTCTTCCTATATCGTTATAGTCTTTTGATAATTCACTTATTTTAATATTTAAAGTATTAACATTTTCATTAAGATTTTTAATGTCTACTTCTATAGCATTTATACTATTTCTAGTTATACCTTCTCTGTCTTTTAAATGAATCAAATTATTCTTAACTTCATCACTAGACTTATCATATTTATTTCTCTCTGTTAATAGAGTTTTTTTATTACTTAAATCAAGAAGACTTTCATTAATCTTAAAAATTTCATTACTTGTTTTCTTAATTTTTTCATCTATATTTAATACTTCTAATTTAAGTTTTTCAACTAATGTATTATCGCTTGTTTTACTTGTATTAAGTTTAGATAGTTCATCTTCTAAAGTACTCTTTTTTTCTGTTTTAATGCTTACTTCACTACTATAAGTTGTTATATCTTTAGCAATAAGAGCGATTTCTACTGATTCAAGTTCATTTAATGCAGTCTTATATTCTTTTGCCTTTTTAGCAGATGCTTCTAAAGGTCCAATGTTTTCTTCATTTTCACTTATTATTAAGTTTATTCTATCAATATTATCATGTGTTTTAGAAAGTTTATTCAAACACTCTTCTTTTCTCTTTTGATATTTTAATACACCAGCAGCATCTTCAAATATAGTTCTTCTCTCTTCAGGCTTTTCGCTTAATATTTGATCTATTTTATTTTGAGGTATTATATTAAATGATTCTTTAGAAGATCTAGAATCTAAAAATAAATTAGTTATATCTTTTAGTCTACATTTTTCATTATTTATATAATATTCATTTTCACCAGTTTTATAAACCATTCTTTTTATAGACACTTCATTATAATCAATATTAAGTGTTCTATCACTATTATCAAAGATAATACAAACAGATGCAAAGTTAGATGGCTGTCTTGATGAAGAACCAGTAAATATAACATCAGTCATATTGTTAGAACCTCTTAATGTTTTAACACTTTGCTCTCCAAGTACCCATTTAATCGCATCAACTATATTACTTTTACCACTACCATTGGGTCCAACTATACCTGTAAATGTTTTATCAAGTTCTATAGTTGTCTTATCAGCAAAACTTTTAAATCCACTTAATTTTATTTCTTTAATATACATACACATTACCCATTTCTACTTTAATTACTAATTAATTATAACACAAAGATTGCTTTTTTCAAATAGAATATTGCCTTTACAGCCAATTATAAATATGTTATTATAAATACATCAAGGAAACTTGAATAAAATAAAAATGGAACACTTGACTGTAGCATGTTGGGTGTCACCAAAAAAATGGTTGTTCACCTAAATCATTACTGAGTTAGGTGATTTTTCTTTATATTAATATTTTGAATAACAAAAATATTAAAAGGAAAATTATTATTATAAGAAAAAATATTAATATATCTTTCTTACTCATAATATCGCCTCCTTTCATAAAAATGAAATTTTGGCGATCACCCAACTGTCAAATATTCCGCAAAGATTATAACAATAAAAGATATGTAAAGCAATACCTTACATATCTTTTTAATTTTATTTTGCTCTTTTCATATAAGCATTTTTTGCTGCCTCTTGTTCAGCACTCTTTTTAGTAGAACCTTCACCTACTCCGAATACTAATCCATCAACCACAACTTCAACTTTAAAACTCTTTTTATGAGCAGGACCACTTTCACCTATTAAATTATATGTGACACTTTTTTTTACTGTTTGGACAGATTCTTGTAATAAAGTTTTATAATCTTTTAAGAAGTCATCGTGAGATTCAATATGTGGAACTATTAAACTATTAAAAATTTTCTTAACCGCAGATATTCCACTTTCCAAATAAACAACTGCCATTACTGCCTCAAATACATCTGCAATGATAGTTTTATTAGGTTCATCTATTCCATTACCAAGTAATATGTAGTCTTTTAAATTAATTGATTTTGAATACTCAAATAATGCATTTTCACATACATATAAACTTCTAAGTTTACTCATTTCACCTTCTTGTTTATCAGTAGTTCTAAATAAGTACTCACTACATACTATTTCAAGCACAGCGTCTCCTAAATATTCAAGTCTTTCATAACATGTCCCACCATGTTCATTAGAATAACTACTATGAGTTAATGCTTCTTTCAATAACTTTTCATCCTTTATAGTGACACCATATTTACTAAATAAATTTTTCATGATTTCTCCTTAATTTAAATTTCTATGTGTTAAGTATATCATACTTTTTGGCATTTGTTATTTATTTTTATCAAATAATATTATATAATATTTATATGACTAAGATATTAATTAAATTAATTCATTTATATCAGATAACACCACTTCATAGTCATTCTTGTTGTAGATTCACACCTACATGTAGTGAATATATGAAACAGTGTCTAAAAATATATGGATTAAAAGGAATATTTAAAGGAATAAAAAGAATATTAAGGTGTCATCCTTTTGGAAAATTTGGTTATGACCCTGTCATTACAGAAGGAGAAAAAATATGAAAAAGAAATTAATTTGTTTATTATGTACATGTGTCACTATGCTCAGTGGATGTAACTTGAATGAGGATTTTAGTGATAAATATATTTATACTACATTCTATCCTACTGAATATGCTGCTGAAATGCTTTATGGAAATAAAAGTAAAATCGCAAGTGTTTATCCTGATGATGCAACTAGTAGTTATGAAGTAACTGACAAAAAGAAAAAAATATATGCTAATGGTGAAATTTTCATATATTCAGGTATAGCAAAAGAAGCATATCTTGCTCGTGACTTATTGAACTCTAACTCTAATTTAAAATTAATAGATGCTACTAAAGGAATGGATAATAACTTAAATATAGTTAATATTTGGTTAGATCCATCAAACTATTTAATGCTATGTAGTAATATTAAGTCAAGCTTAATTGATTATAATGATAATGTGTATACTAAAGAAGAAATTGAAGAAAATTATAAAATACTAAATGAAAAAGTATCTGAAATAGATGTTAAATTATATGATATTGGTAAGAATGGTAATTATGATACTATACTTACTACTAGTGATGTATTTAATTACTTAACTAAATATAATATAAATGTTATATCAATAGATAAAAATAATGAAGCAATTGATAAAGCATATGCTGATGCTACTAAACTTATAAAATCAAAAGATATTGAATATATATATGTACTTGAAAATGAAGAATTAACTGAAACACAAGAAAAATATATATCATCTAATTCATTAACTAAAGTAGTTATAAATGATATGTTTACTTTAAGTGATGAAGAAAGAAAAGATGAAAAAAATTATGTTATTTTAATGGATGAAATAATTGATAATTATAAAAAGGAATTATATAAAAATTAATTCTTTTTTTGTTTACAAAATACTATTTAATTATTATAATATACCCAAAGGAGTGGATTCCATGAGATGTGATAATATTTATCAAGGCAAATTAGTAGAAATATCCGAAATTGAAAGATATGTATTAGATGGTAAAGAAGTACCATTTTACAAACTTAATCTTATTAAATGGGGTTTATTTTATAAGGTTGGTAATAGTTATATTGACTTAGAAACACTCAAAGTATATAAACTTACTAAAACTGGTGGATTTAAGTTTATACGAGAAAGAAGTATTGATCCCAGAAGTTTATCTCTCTTAAATACAGATAAAAGTCACATTAGTTATAGACAAATTAAAAAGATATTAAAACAAAATTAATATCTTTTTTTAGTAGTCGAATAAACTTTGTTGATTATTTATTTTAAATTCCTTATATGTTTTTTCTGTTATTACTCTTCCTCTTGAAGTTCTTTTAACATAGCCTTCTTGTAAAAGAAATGGTTCTATTACATCTTCTATAGTAGTTGCCTCTTCACCAATAGATGATGCGATAGACTCTATACCAACAGGTCCTCCATTAAATTTATTTATAATACTCATTAAGTATTCAATATCAGTACTATCAAGACCTGACTCATCTATTTTAAGTCTTTTTAGCGATGATTTAACAATATCTAAATCAATCACTCCATTGCCATCAACAAGTGCAAAATCACTTACTCTTTTCAGTAATCTATTAGCAATTCTAGGTGTCTTTCTACTTCTTTTTGCTATTTCATATGCTGCATCATCATCTATTTCAAGACCTAGTACTCTAGCAGATCTTTTAACTATTTGACTTAACTCCTCATTAGTATAAAATTCAAGTTTAGATACAATACCAAATCTATCTCTTAAAGGAGCAGTTAAATCTCCCGCTCTTGTAGTCGCACCAACTAATGTAAATGGTGGTAAATCTATTTTAATATTTCTACTTTGTCCTTCCCCACCAATAATTATATCAAGTTTGAAGTCTTCCATCGCACTATATAATATTTCCTCTATATATCTAGGGATTCTATGTATTTCATCTATAAATAAAACATCATTAGGTTCAAGTGTAGAAAGTATTGCTGCTAAGTCACCGCTCTTTTCTATAGTAGGTCCACTTGCTGTTTTAATATTACTTCCAAGTTCATTTGCAATAATATGAGCAAGTGTTGTTTTTCCAAGACCTGGAGGACCATATAATAGAACATGATCAAGACTAGTTTCTCTCATTTTAGCAGCAGAAACAAAAACCTTAATGTTTTCTTTAACATCTGTTTGACCAATATACTCATCAAATGAATCTGGTCTTATAGTCTTTTCAAAAGTATCCGCTTCTAATTCATGATTTGTAACTATTCTTTCGTCCATTTATAATTCTCCTTTATGTATTTATATATATCAGACCAATTATCAAATCTAGTAAATCTCTTTTCATCATGATTGTATGCATTAGTAAACAATATTACATCTATTCCTGCTTCACTTACTTCTTCACAATGACTTTCTTTATCATCAATAAATAGATTTACTTTAGATTCAATACATTCATCTACTTTAGAACCAGTATCTACATATATCTTATCAAATTTAACATCTTCTTTTTTTAACCAATCTTCAGTTAATTTATATGGATCAGTTAAATATTTTGCCTTTCTAAATGTTATTATGACTATTTTACAACCTTCATCATGTAGTTTATTAATAACTTCACGAGCATCTGGTTTGATAGTTGCACTACTCATAATGAATTCTAATCTATCTTTAAAGAATTGCCCTTTCATTTCAGGATTCCATCCCAACATATCGGTAAATTCATAAGCCTCTACATCTTTAACACCAGTACCACCTAGTACTTCTTTATCGTATTTGTCAGCTGCTTCTATGATTAACTCATTAGTAGAACAAATAGTATCATCCATATCAATTCCTATTACCATAATAACCTCACTTCAATAATAATTTTAATGCTTCTTTTATTTGAACTTCTATATCCTGTGTCTTATCAACTTTAATAATAACATTTTTAATATCACTTGATTTATATCCTAAGGATTCCAATGCAAGAACTAGCTCATCACTATTATCAACCGATGCATTCTCACTCATAACAAGTTTTCCTTTTAAATCAAGGATTATTTGTCTTGCTACCTTCTCACCAATCTTAGGAAATTTCTTAAGATAAAGTATATTCTCCCTATCTATTGCATCTATTATTCCATTAATAGAACCAGTTGCTAGTATCGGCATAGCCATCTTAGGACCAAGTCCTTTAACATTAATAAGTTTCAAGAATAAATCACGTTCATCTTCACTACTAAAACCATATAATACATTTTCATCTTCTCTTATATGATTATATACGTATATTTTAGAAGTTTCTCCTTCTTTAAACTTATATGGATTAGGTGTATATATTTTATATCCAACACCACTACAATCCACAACTACATAGTTTAGTACTGTCTTACTAACAATACCATTTATATAATCAAACATAATATTACCTCACCTAAAAATTATATCATACATTTGTTAATTCTTTATATTTTTTTGTTATTCTAAACATTGTATTTTCAACAAACTTTTTATCCTTATCTAAAAGTACAGCAATCTCAGCATTCTTAAGTCCTTTAAGTTTAAGATCTAATATATCACATTCCATCTTACTTAATTTCTTTTTAAGTTTATTTACAAGTTCCTCTAGCTCCTCTTCATCTATAAGTAATTTATTTGGTTCTTGAGACATATCTTTAAATATTTCATAATAATTAGTAGTAGACTCATTAAATAATTTATCTAACGAATATGAATTATTAAGTATTCTATTTTTTTGTCTAAATGTTAACCTTATTGCAGAAATAATATTGGTTCTAATACATGTACAAGCATATGTATAAAATAGTACTTCTTTATCTTTATCAAATGTCTCTATCGCATGTAAAAGCCCTATTAAGCCCTCTTGATATAGGTCAGATATTTCTATTCCAATAATGTTATATTCTTTTAAATATTCTTTTAAAATAGTTATAATGCAATTCTTATATTTGTTAATGACTAAATTAATTGCTTCTTCATTATTGTCATGGCATAGATAAATAAGTTCGTTATCATTTAATTCCTTATAATCCATAAAACACCTATTTATATTTAACTATTTCATATATTAATATACCACTAGCGACAGATGCATTTAATGAGTTAACTTTACCTTTCATAGGTATAGATACAATTTCATCACAGCTATCTGAAACTATTTGTTTAAGTCCATGGCCCTCATTACCAATTATTAAACATGTCTTACCACTATAATCTATAGTCCTATAGTCTTTGCCTTTCATATCCGCACCATATATCCAATAGTTCAAATCTTTAAGTTTAGTAATAGTGTTTCTAAGATTAACTACTTCACATATTTTAATATTTGATATCGCACCACTAGATGTTTTATAAACAGTACTATTAACCGTAACACTTCTTTTCTTAGGTATAATTATATAGTCAACATGAGCAGACTCACATGTTCTTATAATCGCACCAAAATTGTGTGGATCTTCTATTCTATCTAACATTACTACAAAATTAGAGTCTGGATCATTTACTATATCATCAAGAGTATAATATTTAAATTCTTCTATATCAAGTGCGATACCTTGATTGGTAGAACTTTGACACATCTTATCAAGTTTATTTTTATCAATATGAAACTTCTTAAGATTCTTTTTATCTATTAATGATAATATTTCTTCATCCTTATAATTATTATCAAGAAATACTTTATTGATTTTATAATTACCTTTAAGTATTTCTATCGCTACATTCTTACCATATACTAGCATACGCCCTCCTAATGCTTACTAACATACTTTTTAGCACTTAATGCTGCAATCGCACCATCACTACATGCAGTTATTATTTGATATACATTCTTTTTAATAATATCTCCGCATGCATAAACACCATCAATACTTGTTTTCATATTATTATCTACTTCAATATATCCCTTATCATCTGTTATATCTAAATTATTTATAAATGATGTTTCAGCGCTGTATCCATAATATATAAATACTCCAGAACAGTTAATAACATTACCATTATCTAACATAACTCCTGATATATTCTCATCACCAATAAATTTACTTACTGATACACCTGTCATTATATTAATGTTTTTATTTTTTACTTCGCGAGTAAGTTCATCATCAGCAGATATTTCATTCTTAACTATAATTGTTATTTTACTTGCAAAATCACTTAAATAAAGTGCTTCTTCAAAAGCAGAGTTACCTCCTCCTAAAACAACTAATTCTTTATTTTTATATAAAGCCGCATCACATATAGCACAATAACTAATTCCTTTATTTTTATATTTTTCTTCATTAACTATACTACTACTTTTAGGTTTTCTTCCTATCGCAAATATAATTGTTTTAGTTTTATATTCTCCTTTAGTTGTATATATAGTTTTATAATCATTATTATTTTTAACACTTGTTACAGTTTCTATTTTATATGGAATTTCTTCACTCCTTACATGTTCAAACATCTTAAGCGCAAGATCTATTCCACTAATAGAACCAACTCCAAGATAATTTTCAACTATAGATATTTTATTTAATAACCCACCAGGAGCACTACCATCAATTATAAGTGTGTTCATACCACTTCTCTTAGCATATAAAGCAGCACTCATCCCAGCAGGTCCCATTCCTACTATTACACAATCGTACATATTATCTCCTTAAAATCTAATTTCTTCTTTTAACGCAGCATTATATAAATTATCTAATTTAGGTTTTTTATTTTGAATAATAGTTATTACAATCCCAACAATAATCATAATAACACTCATTACACATGCTATTTTAATACTTCCAAGCATTAAACTATCAGTTCTAAATATCTCAATAAAGAATCTAGCAAGACCATACCATATTAAATAAAATGAAAGGATTTGTCCATCTTTAATATATCTCATTCTTCTTAGGAAAAGTGAAACTATAAATCCTATGAAACACCATATAGACTCAAAATAAAACATAGGTAAATGATAAGTACCATTTATATACATATTATCTATTATAAATTGAGGTATTATCTTTAGATTAACAAGTGTTTTATATTCAACTGATATACCATATGCTTCACTATTAAAGAAATTACCCCATCTTCCAATTGCTTGAGATAATAATAATGCTACCACTACTATATCAAGAACTTTAAGTGAATTAACTTTATATTTTTTACAATATAAAAGTATAGTTATAAGTCCAGCAATCGTACCACCAGTTATTGCAAGACCACCATTCCATATCTTATATATTTCACTAAGATTATGAGAATAATAATCTAAATTAAATAATACATAATATAATCTCGCACCAATAATACCAATTATTAAAGTCCAAAAAAGCATATTAAAAGTAAACTCTTTTTTAATATTAAGTCTTTCCCCTTCTCTAATAATCATAAAATATGATATAAGTACTGCAAGTGCTATTAAAGTACTATACCATCTAACTTCAAAATTACCAACGGTAAATATAACAGGTGACATATTATTTCCCTCCTATATTATTAGTAATAAAACTATCTAAAAACATTTTCATACCACTTATAAATATTGCTATTATAAAAGTTGAAAAGAAACCACTTATTTCAAATGAACTTCCCATTAAAATATCACATATTTTTAATATAATCATATTAACTATAGGATATGCAATTCCAAATGACAATACACTAAGCGGTAAAGTCCAATATATTAATATAGGTTTAATAGTATAATTTAAAGCACTCAATATTAGCGCAGCAATTAATGCATATAGAAAATTCTCCACATAAATATTTTTAAATAAAGAGTTTGCAAGCATTAAAACAATCGCATATACAACAAGACTTACTATAAAAGTAGTAAGATCAGTTTTACCATCCATTTTCTTATCAATTTTATATAACTTTCCTTTACTCATTTTTCTTCACCATAATAATTATAATATAATTTCATCAAAAATAAAAGACAATATATAACTACATTGTCATTTCTTTTTTTCTTGTAACCATCGCATTAAATAACTCTGAATATTTATCTCTTAGTTCATAAAGCACATCAGACTCACGTTTACCTTTATCTTCTACTCTCACAAGACCATCATTCTCTTTAATATATTTTTCACCATCACGAGTCATCTTTTCTATAGTGGTAGTCATTTGTTCTAATGTATCAGAATATGATACTTTGCTAACCACATCAGAACCAATCTTATCACCTTTGTATTTACTCTTAAATTTATCATAATTACCATCTAAATTACAAACGGATAATCTTGATAGAATATCATTTCCATTAAGACCAACACTACTAGTAATATTCTTAAATTGTCTAACTTTATAATCAACAAAATCTCTGTAATTTAAATCACTTTGTTCTTTAAATACCTCACTATCTTCTTGATAGAACATAACATCATTTAAATCATGAATGATTTTACTAAATCTTTCCCTAAAACCTCTACTATCAATAACATATTCTTTTTCACTTATGTATGATTTAGAAAATGCTTCATCCTCAATACTTTCGATTTCTTCTAGCATATTAATACCATCAAATCCTAAAACAGATTCAATAATCTCTTCTCTTTTACTACATAAATCAAATACTTTTTTTCTTTTTTCTAAAGAAGAACCTTTTCTATATAAATCTATTTTAGCAGATTTAATTTCATTAAGCATCGCAATTATACTAATAACATTCGCATCATTATATTGTATTTTAGGTGCTTTTTTAACACTAACAGGTGTATCCTTTTTAACATCATATTTAGAAACACTCCTGTTAATCATTTGAACTAATTCGCGTAATATATTATATTTAAATGCTAATCTATCTATTTCTTTTCTATATTTGCTTCTTTCATCAGGATTAGTAGATTTTTTATGTAAACCTATCAATTCATTATGCCTTTTTGCAATAGAAGATATATCATTCATAACAAATGACTTAACATCACCTATCTCATCAATATTTTTAACTTTAACAAGCATATCATATACTTTTTTATATTCATTATATTTAACAATATTATTTTTACCTTCAATGCTTTCTAAAGCATTAGTTTTCTTATGGGATTCATACAAAAAATAACAATTATTTATTGCCCTAGTTAATTCAATTAATAAATCTTTTATTATTTCCTTTTCACTCATATTATCACATAATTATAATATCATAATTAGAAGTATTTTACAATTTTTTTATTAAATAATTATAAGCAATATTAATTAGTTTTTAATGTAAAATACCCAGGATTAGAAGTTCCTCCATCAATACGTGCATATGTTTTATCAGTTTTACTATGATCATATACTGTACCAGAACCACCAACTAGATTATAAACATAATTAAACATTAAATCACTATCATTAACATTTAAAGTATTAAATTTATCACTTACATAAATTGTTTTTAAATTATTACAACCATGAAACATCCACTTCATATCAGTTACTTTTGATGTGTCAAAACTGCCTAAATCTAATGTTGTCATTTTACCATATATAAACATTCGACTCATATTTGTTACGTTTGATGTGTTGAATTTATTTAATCCTTTTATTTCTGTTACAGCGCTCCCTGAAAACATAGAACTCATATCAGTTACGTTTGATGT
>ERZ857629.1568-NODE-1568-length-24519-cov-3.309516_pt1 | contig 24519 bp, 21 predicted proteins | sample MGYA00519700_ERZ857629 | MGnify/ENA primary metagenome ERZ857629 (study PRJEB31778, sample SAMEA3449351) | human gut metagenome | biome: human gut; feature: human-associated habitat; material: faeces | place: United Kingdom | collected 2010/2012 ...
CCAGCCACATCAAGAAGCTGGAGGCCTGTGGCATCGTCACCACATCCAACGAGTCATCCGGCCACGGCAACCAGAAGATCTGCTCTGATATGGTTTACGGTAAATCCATCACCGACCCTTGTCTTGGATGGGATGATACCGAGAAATTGCTTTATAAGATAGCTGAAGAGTGCTAAAAGGGAGTTTATTAACACATAATTTATGAACTTGTTTCAATTTGTTCATAATTAAGACATTTTTTATCCACAAACAAAAAATATACTATAGAGGATGAAATAATTTTTTTTGTTTTTTCATACTCCTCTTTCTTTTTATATAAAGGCAGCTTCGGCTGCCTTATATTTTGCCTAAATGTCTTGACAATTTTTTTTCAATAAATTAAAATAAGAATTCAGCAGGCCTTGCCTGTTTTTTTTATTTGTGAAAGAAAGCAACGGAGAAATATACAAAGGAGAATTCTCAGATGGATTTATTCACACTTATCCTACTGGCAATAGGTCTTTCCATGGATGCTTTCGCAGTATCTATATGCAAAGGTCTCGCAATTAAGAAAATCACATTCCGCCATATGCTTATTGTTGGTGCGTGGTTTGGCTGTTTTCAGGCAATAATGCCTATGATAGGATATTTTCTTGGCATACAGTTTGCAAAATTTGTTAACGCATTTGCCCCATGGATTGCATTTATTCTTTTGTTACTGATAGGAATTAATATGATTCGTGAATCATTTTCAAAAGAAGAAAAAGAAGGCGGAGAATCTGACGCCATCGGCTTTAAGACAATGTTATTAATGGCTATAGCAACAAGCATAGATGCACTGGCTGTCGGAATCACATTTGCCTGTATCCCTGTTAACATAATTCAGGCCACAGCATTGCTTAATACAGTTCTGGCTGTTATTATTATAGGAGTAGCAACATTTATAATTTCCATTGCCGGTGTTAAAATCGGTAGTATATTTGGAAATATCTACAAAAACAAATCTGAATTTATCGGTGGGGTTATTCTTATTTTATTAGGTATCAAAATAATTGTTGAACAATATTTTTTCTAATTTACGGAGGTTTTAAAAATGCCATTACCAGTCAATATTTTATTATTAGTTGTCGGGTTTGTACTTCTTATGAAAGGTGCGGATGTATTTGTTGATGGTTCTTCAAGTCTCGCAGGCAAGCTTGGCATTCCACAGATTGTAATCGGTCTTACAATTGTTGCTTTCGGAACAAGTGCTCCCGAAGCTGCCATAAGTATCACTGCAGGAATCAAGGGAAGTGCCGAACTTGCGGTAAGCAACGTAGTCGGAAGCAACATCCTTAATGTTCTCCTTATCCTTGGCATCGCTTCAGTTATCACACCGCTGGCAGTTAAAAAGAATACTCTTTTTATAGAAATTCCTTTTGTTGCCGTAATCACCATTGTACTGCTTGTACTCGGCATGAATGGTTATTCCCTTTCAAGATTTGATGGAATAATTCTGACAATATTATTTTTAATATTTATGGGATATCTTGTATATATCTCTCTTAAGAAAAAGGATGAAGAAGAGGAAGAAGTCAAGAAATTACCTACATGGCTTATGATTCTTTACATAATTTTCGGTGGTGCCGCAATTGTAGGCGGAAGCCAGCTTACAGTTAATTCTGCTACCGCCATTGCAAAATATTTTGGCATGTCCGACCGTTTAATAGGTCTTACCATTGTTGCTTTGGGAACTTCACTTCCGGAACTTATCACATCCGTTACGGCAGCCTGCAAACACAATGCGGACATTGCAATAGGTAATATCGTAGGAAGCAATATTTTTAATATACTGTTTGTTCTTGGAATTACGGCGCTCTTAACACCTGTTCAGTATTCAAAAGATTTTATCGTAGACAACATAATGGCAGTAATCTGTATGGTGATGCTCTTCTTATGCGTAATCTTGACAAAAGACAAGAAACTAAACCGTGCAGGCGGTATCCTCATGTTACTTTCTTATGCCGCATATTTTGTATGTTTTATCGTATTACAGATAAAGCTGGTATAATAATGACATAATTAAAAGGTTTAGAAAACATATCCAACACGTTTTCTAAACCTTTTTTCTTCCTTTTATCATAAATATCTTAGCCACAATGTAATATCCTCCGGCTCTTACCGCATTGGCAATTACATATCCGACAGTCGCACCATATATTCCCTTCCATGATGCAAGCGGCGTAACAATAACTGCAGCAACAACCGCTGTAACAACATTAATAACAATGCTGATATTCTGTTTTCTGTATATAATTATTACATTTTCGTACAAAGTATACACGGCAACCAGTCCTCCCGATAACATAAGTAAAAGATTGGTCCATTCATGACCATACAGGTCAATTCCGTATATAGCAGTAAGAACGGGGCCTCCAAGAAAAAACATTCCTGCCATTGACAATACCGTAAGTCCCGTAATCACGCCAAGCTGCTTGTTAATTGTTTTCTTAAAGCTTCCGTAATCTCCGTCATTGTGATATACCGCCATCCTGGTAAGCCACATTCTCATTGTAAATCCGGCAAATAAATCTACCACAAATACGGGCATAAACAATGCATTAAACTCTGCAAGAATTGAAGTATCATTTCCTGAAATACGGGTAAGTGCATACTTAGGTGCATTATGAATATATATAAATAAAAAAGAGCTTACAAACAACGCCGTACAGGCAAAAAACAGTTCTTTTGTCACTTTCCATCTGAAATTCCATTTTATTGCTGCAAATCTCCCGGCAATCGGAAAATCGATTACAAATATAAGTACAAATGATACAACTGCAAGCACGACAGAGGACAAAACAACATCTTTTGTAATAATTAACATTCCGCCGTAGCATATTATCATAATAAGGTCTTTTGTGAACTGACTTCTTCCGCTTATATCAAATCTGAACCTCTGTTGATAAAGTCCTTCAAACAAGTCAGACATACACTCAGCCATCTTATATACCGTAAGACTTATGATCACTACCGCTTCATCGCCTCTGTATCCGCCAAAAATAACCCAGCCTATGGTAATAAGCATTGCCGCGGCACAGGTACATATTCTGAACGTATAATACTGGTCAAATGTATATTTTTCATTAATATCAGACACCTGATAATTTCTTACTGAATACTTACCCACCGTAAGCATCTGGTTAGCTATCATTATTCCCAGTGAATATAATCCAGCCGCTGATTTTCCCATAATATTAGTTAAAATAATTGGCTCAAAAAAATAACCAATATTACCAATAAGTCTTGAACTAGTACAAGGTAATCCAATAGTTAAAACATCCTTAACCGTACCAAAATCAGGAACTAAATCTTTAGAACTAAAATTAAATCTCTTAGGTAAAAAGATTAAAAATATAATAATAGACATCGTTTCTGACAATATACTAATTAAAATATAACCAGTAACCGTAACCACAACTCCGTAATGCATAATTCTCGGAAGCACTAGTAAAACAATAGAAAGCTTAAATATTTGCTCAATTACATTAGAAATTGCATGTGGTAACATCTGCTGCTTACCAAAAAAATAACCTCTTAAAATACTAGCAACACTAATAAAAGGAAGTACAAATGAAAGTGCTAATAAAGGATAATAAGTACTCTCATTATGAAGTAAATAAATACTAATGTACTTACTAGTAAAAACCATTATTAAAATTAAAAATAAGTTCAAAATCATCGCAATTGGTATTGCACTAAAAACAACAGTCTTACCACGTTTTTCGCCCTTAGCAACTATATTAGAAATTGCCAGTGGAAACCCCAGTGTAGTAATTGTTACAAGTAAACTAAAACTAGGCATAACTAAAGAATATATTCCAATTCCATCTGTGCCAACAACCCTCGTAAAATATATTCTAATAATGAAACTAAATATCTTAGTAATAATCCCACCAAATAAAAGGATTAAAGTACTTTTTATAAATTTATTCAAAGTAGCCTCCTACCCAGTTTAAAATAAACAAAAATTGTTATATAATAATATATGAAAGAAAACTATATAATATAAGGAGTCAAAATGGATGAATTTAAATTTAACTCAATAAATGAATTATATAATCGTTTATTACCAGCAATGGAAACCAAGAAAAACGATTTATTAAGAAACACCAAAGTACTTATATCAGAAAAAGAAATATGGGGATACTTAAGATACAACTACTGGAACAAAAAAAGCAAACTAACCCTTGGAGAAATGGTAAATGATATATTATCAACTCCCGACCATGAACTTATTGATTATCATAATTTAAATACAAAATAACAAAGGAGAATCAAAATGTATAAAATAGAAGACATAATACTTAAATGTCGTCAAAATGAATTTACAGCTGAAGAATTAAATAATATATCTTTAGCACATAAAATAGTAACTGAAGAATTTAGCTCTAATAGTGAAGTTTATAGTACTGAATCTATTACTCACTTTACTAACGTAGCAGGCATTCTAGCAGACTTAAATGCTGATAGTACAACCGTTATTGCTGGGCTTCTTCATGGCATGACTAGTGAAAAACAACTAGAAATAGTTTCTAAAAATTTTGGAGAAGACTATGAAAGCATTATTAAAAATCTAGAAAAAATATCTCACTTAAAAACCAGTGAATTTGATAAAACTACAAGCAACAATCTAAAAAAACTTTTAGTAGGCCTAGCCGAAGATGCTAGAGTCTTAATTATCAAAATAGCTGATAGACTAGATGTCATGAGAAATGCCTACATTCTGCCACCAGAAGAGCAAAAACAAAAAGCAATTGGCACTATGGAAGTATACGTTCCAATCATTCATAGACTTGGTATTAACTCAGTTAAAAGTGAACTAGAAAACCTATGCTTAAAATACACTAAACCTGACATGTATAAAGAAATAGAAGATAAACTAAACGGAACAACCGAAGAACTAAATGCAAGTCTTAATGAGATGAAAGAAAACATCAGTGACATCTTAACTGAACATGGAATTAACTTTGAAATAAAAGCTAGAGTTAAAAGCATTTATAGTATTTATCATAAACTTACAACAGGTCATAAATGGAACGAAATATATGACATCCTAGCCATGAGACTAATTGTTCCAACCGAAGAAGACTGTTACCTAGCAATCGGTTTAATTCATGCTAAATATAGACCAGTTCCTAAAAGATTTAAAGACTACATTGCTATGCCAAAAGAAAATATGTACCAGTCATTACATACATCAGTCTTTGGTTCAAATGACAACATCTACGAAATCCAGGTAAGAACCCCTGAAATGGACGAAATAGCGGAGCACGGTATCGCTTCTCACTGGTCATACAAGGAACATGGTAAAAATATTCAAAACCTAATGGAACAAAAACTAGAAATTTTCCGTAACACTATCAAAATGGCTAGTTACGAAAATGATGAAGGCTTTCAAAAAAATATTAATGATGAAATCTTTAACACCCAAATCTATGTATTTACTCCAAAAGGTGACGTTATGGAGCTACCAAGTGGTTCAACCCCAATTGACTTTGCCTACCGCATTCACTCAGGAGTAGGGGATAAAACTGTTGGAGCTATTGTAAACGACCAAATAGTTCCCCTAAACTATAAATTAGAAGATGGTGACATCATCAAAATCAATACTTTAAACTCAGCTAAGCCTAACAAAGAATGGCTAAACTTTGTTAAAACAACCCAGGCCAAAAATAAAATAAAAGCCTATTTTTCTAAAAAAGATCGTGAAAACTATATTGAACTAGGAAAAGACTTACTAGAAAAAGAAATCCGTAAGCAAAAACTAAGTATCTCCGAAGTTCTAAAAGAAGAAAACATTAATAAACTAACAACTGACTTAAAACTAAAAGACTATGACGAGCTACTTTTAAGTATAGGTTCTTTAAGATACACTCCTGCATATATCATTGATTTAATTTATGAAGATAAAAAACAAATAGAAGATATCATGCTAGAAAGAGTAAACCGTAAAGTAATTAATAAAAAAACTAATTACAAAGATGATATCATTGTAGCTGGAGAAGGTAATATCTTAGTATCTCTAGCACACTGCTGTAATCCCGTTCCTGGAGATGAAATAATTGGCTTTGTAACTAAAGGAGAAGGTGTATCAGTTCACAAGAAAACTTGTCCAAACATCAGTGATAAAACTGAAAGACTGATAAATGTAGCATGGAACAACAAAGAAGAATCTTTATTCAATGCAAATTTAACAATCAAAACCAACAGCATGCAAAATCACATCTTAGAAATTGTAACAGCAGCCAGTGTTAAAAACGTATCTATAAATAGTATAAAAGAATATGAAAACAAAGAAATGCTAGACTATCAAGTAAGCGTTAGAGTATCTAATAAAGACAAACTAGAACAGTTTATAGACGAAATACTAAAACTAAATTTTGTAATGGAGGTAACTAAATAATGAGATTAGTAATACAAAGAGTAAAAGAAGGAAGCGTAAGCGTTGATAATAAAATAGTAAATGAAATAAAAAAAGGATACGTCATTTTAGTAGGTATAAACATTGAAGATAACGAAACAGACATTGACTATCTTGTAAGAAAAACCCTAAATTTACGAATTTTTGATGATGAAAATGGCGTGATGAATAAAAGTATTGTGGATATTAATGGTGAAATATTATCAATTAGTCAGTTCACTCTACAAGCTACAACTAAAGAAGGTAATAGACCAAGCTATGTAAATGCTATGAAAGGTCCAGATGCAATCAAACTTTACGAAGAATTTAATCGTAAACTAAACGAACAAATAAAAACTCTACCAGGAGTATTTGGTGCCGACATGACAGTAAATATCGTTAACGATGGCCCAGTAACTATTATTATTGACAGTAAAAATAGATAGTTAAAATTAAGAAATCTCTCAGATAAAATAACGAGAGATTTTTTTCATATCAAGAATACAAAGCAATATAATTGTCTACTTTAAGTTTGCCACTGCACACACCACCAAGTTTTCCACATTTCTAGTTGACACGGGGGTTGTTATATAATAAAAGTAGAAAATAGGTGGTAATTGAAGAATAAAAGCTTATCACTCATTCTTCTTTTGAGTGTATTTGCAGTAATAACTGGTGTCATATTTTTAAAATTACTAAACCGAAACTTTAGTAGATGCTAAGTGGAACGAAAAAGAAGATGCACTTTTGGCAATAACCATAGACGGTAAAGAATCAGATAAGTTTCCTACTACATCTAGCTATATTTGAGTAGTTACCTGCTCAAAAGGAAGCGTCACTTGCCTTTGGGGGGTCAACCAATAATTACTTGTATAACATTGATGGTTATTGTGTTTTGTCTCCACATGGATTCAGTAACGATGATGCTTTCATTAAAAATGTACGCACTGGTCATGGCTTCTATACATTTTCGACCGATGCCGAAGGTGTACGTCCAGCCATATCCCTAAAACAAGATATCGTAATAACAGGAAGAACAGGAGAACCTGACAATCCATATACTGTATCTCTTCCTTAATAAGTTTATAATATAAAAATATCGGACTTAATTGCCCGATTTTTGTATACCCAAACTAGCACCTATTAAAGATGATAAACAAATAATAATATAATAAATTAGTGTATTAAACTGATAATGATTATGAAATAGTAAACTAAATACAAACATAAATAGTGAAAGAATAACACCTAATGCAAGACCATGTATAAATCCTCTTTTACTTACTGTCTTGCCCAGTTTATAGCCACTATACAAAGCAATAACTCCAAAAAAGATAATTGTAATAAGCTTAGTAGAAAACACTCCAAATAAATTAAGTATTGCTAAAATTAATGGAAAAGCAAAAACAAATACTAAAGGAATAACTAATACTTTTAAATAATTTATAATTAAATTCAAAATAACCACCTAGTAAAATCTATGTGGTTATCATTTTTTTATGCAAAGATTAGCAGCACTATTATAAGCTCTAAGTAAATTTGAAGCCCCAAGTTTAACCCCACCATAATATCTTACTACTAATAATAAATATCCATCTAAACTATTTCGCTCTAAAATATTAAAGAAAGCAAGACCAATACCACCTGGTTCTTTATCATCACTTTTGCCACCTGTATTATTAACTTTATAAGCGTAGGGAATATGTCTATACCCCTTATTTTCATCTTTTACATAAGTAATAATACTAGCAACATCTTCTTTACTATCTATTTTAAAAAGCATACCAATAAACTTAGATTTCTTTTGAACAACTAAAGAATCACTAATTAAATTAAAATTCATAACAATCACAAAAAAATTATAGCAAAATTTAAGTAATAATAAAACCTAAAATGTGTTAAAATAAAACTGTGATGTTTATGTTTAAAGAAGAAATTGCCCTTATTCCTAATAAGCCAGGCTCATATCAAATGTATGATAAAAATAATATAATAATCTATGTTGGTAAAGCCAAAAACTTACATAAAAGAGTAAGTTCTTATTTTCGTGGAAAACATTCTGGTAAAACAGCTAAGATGATAAGTGACATAGCTTACTTTAAATACATTGTAACATCTACGGAGCTAGAAGCATTTATTTTAGAAATAAATCTAATTAAAAAATATAGTCCCAAATATAACATTTTACTAAAAGATGACAAGAGTTACCCTTATATTGAATATACTAGAAAACCATTTCCTAGTCTAAAAGTAGTAAGATACTTGTCAGCTAAAAAACACAAAGATAAAGTTTTATTTGGCCCTTATGTAAATGCTTATGCAGCAAGAAGAATAACTAGCTTAATTAATAGATTATACCCATTAAAAAAATGTGAAGGTCTGCCAAAAGAAGTATGTCTTTACTATCATATTCATGAATGCTTAGGATACTGCACCAAAAAAGTAGATGAAAACCAAATCCTTGATATGGAAAACGAAATTATTTCTTTCCTTAAAGGTAACGAAGATATTATTAAAAATAAATTAAAAGAAAAAATAAATTACTATTCTGAAAATATGAACTATGAGATGGCTTTAGACTTAAAAAAAGAACTAGATTATATGACCGTAGTTTTAGAAAAACAAAAAGTAGAGCTAACTAATAAAGAAGATATGGACGTTATCAACTATGTCTTTGAAAATGGGTTTATCTCTCTTGAAATTCTATTTATCAGAGCTGGTAAACTAGTTGGTAACTATACTGAAATCAAACCAGTAACCGACGACTACTTAAACGAACTAGAATACTACATAGCGCTTTTCTATAATAAAAAAGAGGTCCCTAAAGAAATTCTTTTACCAGATGAAATAGATCCAAACATCTTAAAAGAAATTATCAATACTAAATTTATTAAAATAAGTAGGGGACCAAAACACAAACTTCTTAAAATGGCTAAAGAAAACGCTAGTATTAATTTAGAAAATAACTTCAAAAGAATTTTAAATGAAATAAATAGAAATACCGGTGCTAATGAAGAATTAGAAAAACTGTTAAATATTGGCATCAAAAGAATAGATGTATTTGACAACTCAAATCTTTTTGGTTCCTTTGCCGTATCAGGTATGGTTGTTTTTGTAGATGGTAAACCAAGTAAGAATAAGTATCGTAAATATAAAATTATGGTTGATAAAAACGATGATTATCACACTATGAAAGAAGTAATCTATCGTAGATATTATCGGGCTCTACTTGAAAAAGATTTACCAGATTTAATTTTAGTAGATGGTGGCAAAAGTCAAATAAGAGCAACCAAAGAAGTATTAGAAGAACTAAATTTAAATATCAAAGTCTGCGGATTAGTTAAAAATGATAAACACCGCACAAATGACTTACTTGATGGGGATACCTTAGAAATCTATCAAATAGATCACACAAGTAACTTATTTCACTATCTAACTAGAATGCAAGATGAAGTTCATAGATACACCATAAATTATCATCGTCAAATTAGATCTAAAGGAAATATCGCAAGTGTTTTAGATAACATTCCTGGAATTGGCGAAAAAAGAAAAAAAGAACTTATTAAAACTTATGGTAGCATCAAAAAAATTAAAGAAGCAAATATCACTGACCTAGCAACAATTTTACCACTAGACGTTGCTGAAAAGCTTCATAACTACCTAAAAGAAATCTAACTTACTATTATAGTAAGTTTTTTTATAAAAAAAATATAACTTATCGTTATACTTTATCATCTTCATCTAAAATTTCTATTCCAAGTTGCTTTAAATAATCACTTATATCTTCTTTAACAAACATCTCTAACGGAATATCTAAACACCTTGCAAAAGAGTAGAGAACAGCTAAGCTAAACGTTTGCGTAGTTTTTGCACTTTCAATATTACCAATTAAACCTCTAGAGAAGGTCGTCTTTTCAGCTAATTGTTCCTGAGTAATGCCACGATATTTTCTAAATAACTTAATTCTTTTAGAAACTAAATCATAAATATATTTAATATCTTCCTTGTTATTCATATTAAGCACTCCTCAATAATATTTTATCAAGAAGATGCCAAAGATTTTGTCAGTATATGGTGTGAAAAGAAAAAGAGTAGTTACCTACTCAAAAAAGTTTTTAAAATCGACTTCTAAAGCTTCAGAAATTTTACCTACTGTTGCGATAGAAAAACTTTTATTCTTCTTTTTACTTTCAATTTCACATATATAATCAGTACTCAAATTCGCTTCATCAGCTAATTTTGCTTGTGTAAAATTCTTTTCTAATCTATATTTACGAATATTACCTCTTACTAAATTATAATAATAACTATCAGATTTTCTTTCTACCATAATTTACTCTCCTAACATTATTTTCTCAAAAAACTAAAAGAAAATGAACGGGCGTATAGTCCTAGTTTATGATGAGTAAAATAGCAATAAATTATACATTAAATCTTTTTATTCTTAATAAATTCCCTAAAAATCTTAGTAATAGCTCTTTTTTCTATTCTAGAAACATAACTTCTAGATATTTTCATTTCTTTACTAATTTCTTTTTGAGTCATTTCTCTAGTATTATATAAGCCATATCTTTTAATTATTATTTCTTTTTCTCTTTTAGATAAAGTATCTAAATATTTAAGTAGCAAATCTATTTTATTTTGAGTATCAATCATATCAGCAATATCTTCATTATCACATTTTAAAACATCAATTAAATTTATTTCATTACCATCTTTATCAAAACCAATTGAATCATTTAGACTTACATTATTTAAATGCTTCTTATTACTTCTATAATGCATTAAGATTTCATTTTCAATACATCTAGCAGCATAAGTTGTAAGTCTCGTATTTTTACTTGGTTTATATGAATCAATTCCTTTTACTAAGCCAATTGTACCAATGCTTATTAAATCATCTTGTAAATACTCATTGCTTTCATATTTTTTTACAATGTGCGCAACTAATCTTAAATTATGCTCAATAAGTTTATTTCTTGCATCTTTATCCCCAAGTAGCATCTTTCTAGTGGCTTCTTCTTCATCAGTTTTATTCAGTGGCTGAGGAAAAACATTAATTGAATAAGAACCTGTAAAAAACATTAGCCCTTTTAACAAACTAATTAAATATAACATCAAATCACCTAATAAAATATATGAAAACTGTCTTAAAAACTAGACTGTAAACTTTAGTTATGATAATATGATTATGGTGGTAAAAGTGAAAAAAATCGTTTTATTTTTAATAATGTTAAGTTTTCCAATCTTAGTAAGTGCTGATAATAACTATAAAGTAGTTAAGCATTATATTGATAGTGAAATAGAAATAAGTGGAAACCTAAGAGTAAAAGAACTTCTTATCGTAGATGGTGAAATTGATTATTTACTAAGAACTCTTAACTATAATTCTTTTGGTGGTAAATGGGATGGTAAGACCATAAATTTAGAAAATGGTGAAATTTACAATGCTTTAAATATTTATAATTTTGCTTGTAGTGCTTATAAATATAATAATGAAGAAATTAACATTAATGATTTAGGTAAAGATGTTACATATTTTAAAGAATTAGATCCTAAAAAGGTTAGTGATAAGACCTTTAATATAAAAACAAAAGATGGTGAAAATGATTACTATATTTATTACCAAAGTAGTGGGTTAACCGCGTTTTACTTAGAGTACGTTATTGGAAATGCAGTAGTATCTCATAATGATATAAAGGAGTTAAATTACATATTTAAAAATTTAAATTATGCCCCTAAGACCACTCTTTTAAGAGTTCTAATCCCATATCCAACTAGTGATGAAAGTTATCATGCATTCCTTCATGGAGCTAAAGGCGGTTATGAAGATATTGAAAAAGATGGTCAAAAGTATGGAATAGTAGCAGTCTATGAAAACTTAAAAAGTAGCCCAAATGTAAGAATAACTATGCCCCTTGATCAAGTTCCTATTGATATTAATACAAACAAATCAAATATTGATGCACTAGACAAAATAATAGAAATTGAAGACAAATTAAGTGCTAATAGTCAAAAGGGTAAAACAATCAATAAATATGCTAAATTAGTCCTAATATCATTAAGTATTCTATATGTTCTAGTAGGTATTTATATTTACAAAAACAGTAATAAAGTATTACTACTAATCTACACAGTTCTAGGTTTATTACTATGTTTATTTAATTATTTATTTAAAACAGAAATCTATTATATTTACTTAGTTATCCTTGCACCTATATTATTATTTATTATTAATAAAATTAAAGAAAGAAAAAATTAATTATGCAATATTTTGAAAATAACGAAAATTTAAAAAGTGAATTAAGAACACTTAACTATACTTATGAAAACAATCATTTTACCTTTTATAGTGATCTTGGCGTCTTTTCGAAAGATAAAATTGATTTGGGAAGCCGACTTCTAGTAGAAACTTATTTTAAATACGGTAAAAAATCTATTAAAGTTCTAGATGTCGGTTGTGGTTATGGTTTTATTGGCATAACCCTAAATAAAGTAATGGATGCTAACGTAGATATGATAGACATTAACGATAGAGCAATGCACCTAGCCAAAATGAATCAAAAGGAAAATAAAGCGGTAGTTAATATCTTTAAAAGTAACATCTATGAAAATATTACTGAAAAATACGACTGCATAATAAGTAATCCACCAATTAGGGCAGGTAAAAGCGTTTATTTAACGATTATTAATGAAGCTCCCAAATACCTTAATCCTAGTGGTGAATTATGGTTTGTTATGCGTACCAATCATGGCGTAAAAACTGTAATTAAAAATTTAAAAGCAAAATATAGTGTAGAAATTCTAAAAAAAGATATGGGATACTACATAGTTAAAGTATTATGTGCATGAAATATCATGCGTTTTTATTATCTTCATCTAGCACTTTTATTTTTCTCATGATATACTTTAAATGGTGATTAAAGATGGATGCAATAAGTATAAAAACTGATTATGAAGTACTAGCCAGTCTAATTAAAATACCAGACTTAATTTCCTATGCTAAAAGTAAAAATCTTGATGCTTTAGGAATTATTGATAATAACTTATGTGCATCTGCTGAGTTTCTAAAAGTATGTAAGCAAAATAACATCAAACCATTAATAGCACTTGATATAGAAATAGATAATAAACATTTATATTTATATGCCAAAGATGAAAAGTCTTTAAAAAAACTCTTTAAAATAAATACTTATAAATTAGATAATGAAATTACAAAAGAGTACTTAGTTCCAATGCTAAAAGACTTTTTAGTAGTTGTAACAGACATAGAACTTTATAAAGAACTAAAGACGCATAAAGATAAAATTTACTTCGGTTATGATAATGAAAATACTAAAAAAGTAGGGATAGACCGAAATGCTAAAACTGTATTTTTTAATATCGCCAAAACTCTTCAAAAAGAAGATACTAAATATCTTAAATATTTAACTTTAATAGAAGATGGTAAAAAACCAGAAATAAATCAAATGGATGCCAAAGAAAACTATTTAAAGCCAGGAAACAATTTAGAGTTTACCAGTCAAATCAATATTACACTATCACAAAATCCTAATTTAATTCCTCACTATGATGAAAAAATCAAAGATAGCTACGAATACTTAAAACAGTTAGCAGTTCTTGGCCTTAAAAAAAGGTTAAATGGGGTTGTCCCAAAAAACTATCAAGAAAGACTTTTATACGAACTTAAAGTTATTAAGGACATGAACTTTGTTGACTACTTCTTAATCGTTTATGACTACGTTAAATACGCAAGAAACAACGATATAATGGTCGGCCCGGGAAGAGGATCCGCAGCAGGCAGCTTAGTTACTTACTCACTTGGAATAACTATGATTGATCCCTTAAAATATAATTTGCTATTTGAAAGATTTCTAAATAAAGAAAGAGTAACAATGCCCGATATTGATATTGACTTTGATGCTAAAGAGCGCTGGCGAGTAATTAACTATGTTAAAGAAAGATATGGCGATAACTGTGTTATGCCAATTATGACTTATGGTACATTTGCATCTAAACAAGTTCTTTTATCCATTGCTAAAATTTGGGGAGTAGAAATAGATGCTTTGATGCCCTTAATTGATGCCAAAAAAACTCTAAAAGAAAATCTAACACCCGCGGTAATTAAAATCTTAAATTCTAATTTAGAAATTAAAAAAATCTACTACGAAGCCTTTAAATTTGAAGGATTAAAAAAACATATTAGTACCCATGCCGCCGGCGTTGTTATCTGTAATACTGCACTTGATAATATTATTCCAATTATTAAAAGTGGAGATACTTACCTTACTGGCTATACAATGAACTACTTAGAAGCCCTTGGCCTACTTAAAATGGACTTTTTAGCTATCAAAGACTTAACCACCATGAAAATGATTATAGATGATATAAACGAAAAGCTAGACTTAAATAAAATAGATTTAGAAGATGAAAGTGTCTTAAACGAATTTAAAAAAGTTAATACCACAGGTATTTTCCAATTTGAAAGTGAAGGCATGAAAAGCTTCTTACAAAAATTAAAACCATCAAAATTTGATGAGCTAGTAGTCGCTCTTGCTCTATATAGACCAGGACCCATGCAAAACATTGATACCTTTATTCGCCGAAAAGAAGGCAAGGAAAAAGTAGATTACATCACTCCTGAACTAGAAGATATTTTAAAAGAAACCTACGGAATTATTGTCTACCAAGAACAAATAATGCAAATATTTACAACACTAGCAGGTTACTCATACAGTGAAGCTGACATCATCAGAAGAGCCATATCCAAAAAGAAAGAAGAAGTCATTAAAGAAGAACAAATCAAATTTATAACCCGTGCTAAAAATAAAGTAAGTGAAGAAACTGCAAGTAAAATATATGACTTAATCATGAAATTTGCTAACTACGGCTTTAATAAATCTCACTCAGTAGCTTATGCTTTCGTTGGTTATCAAATGATGTATCTAAAAGTAAAATACCCACTATATTTCTACAAAGACCTTCTAACTATTAATATTGGCTCGGCAACTAAAACCAAAGAATATATTGACGAAGCCAAAAGCCTAGGAATAAAAATAGTAAAGCCAGATATTAATTTAAGTACTAATGAATACATAATCCATGAAGAAAGTATCTTAATGCCTTTTAACATTATTAAAAATGTGGGTGGTACTGCCAGTAATGATATCGTAAAAGAAAGGGAAAAAGGTCCATTCCAAGACTTCTATGACTTTGTAAGCCGCCTATACGGTAAGTCAGTAAACACTAAAACAATTACTAATCTAATTATGGCTGGCATCTTTGATACCTTTAACGAAACTAGAAATACGCTTATAAATTCCATGAAAAATGCTAACATCTATGCCGAGTTAATTAGTGGTTTAGATAGCTCACTAGTCTCAAAACCCGAACTAGAAAGAAAAGAAGAGTTTCCACTAAATGAACTAATGAAAGCTGAAATAGACCTTTATGGTTTTTATGTATCCAATCACCCAGCCAGTAAATTTAAAGGTATAAAAATTAACGAAATACCTAATTACTTTGATAAAATGATTGAAATATATGGTCTTTTAGAAAGCGTCAAAACTATCAAGACCAAGAAAAATGACACTATGGCCTTCTTAAAAATATCTGATGAAACTGGTTACTTTGACTGTATAATCTTTCCTAAAAAAATAGATTACATCAACCGCATCAAAGAAGGTGAGGTCCTAAAATTTTATGGTCACGTAGAAAAAAGATACGACAAATACCAATTAATTATTAACAAAATAGATAAAATAAGAAATGAGGAACAAAATGAAAAATAATAAATTCTTAGCAAGTTTAAGTGCTCTAGTCGGCGCTCTAATCTTCAGTATTCCCTGGATATTTATATATTATCTAGGATATATCGCATCAATATGTGCCTTTATTATTGGCTATGGAGCATACTTATTCTATAAAAAAGTTTGTGAGATTGACTCAAAATCCAAATATATAATCGTAACAATCTCAGTTATAGTTATCACATTTATTACATTTGTAGTCATGCCATCTATGACCGCCTACCTAGAAGGTACTACTTTTAACGCTCTTTATGCAAATGATGCCTTTGTTACAGCTTTAGTAAAAGACTATATCGTAAGTTTAATCTTTACAATTTTAGGTATCTCAACCTTGCTAAAAAAAATGAACGAAGAAGCTAAAACCGATAATACATTAACAGAAGAAGAAAAAATCAAAAAACTAAAATCAGTTTATGAAAAATATAATGCCTTTGATAAAGAACATACAATCTCAGAAATTACAGTTTTAAAAGAACTAGACTTTGCTGACAAACTACCATTTTTAACTAGAATGGAAAAGAAGGGAATAATTGTCTCACCATTTAAAAAGAGTTACTTTGATGAAGAAGCTCTAACCAACGAAGATAAAGCTAAAGCAAACTTTAAAAAGAATATCATGCCAGGAATCATTATAAGCATAGTTATCGTTCTAGCATCAGTCCTAGCTGGAATTTACCTAGCATATAACTCTATCAAAGTGCAGCCAAGAAATATCACCGAAAAGAAAGAAACAACAGTTACTTTTGAAAACGTTACCTTCAACTTAACCTCAAATTTTATTAAAACTGAAACTGACAGTGAATCAGTATTTTACGAAAACCAGCTTAACGAAAAAGTTGGTGGCATCATGATTGTCAAACTAAAATCAGAATACGATGGCGATTTAGAAAAATTCTATAAAAGTTATAGACAAGAACTAAAAAAGACATATAACATCCTAGAAATTAAAGATGAAACTTACAATGGTGTAGACTATAAAATGTTTAAAATGCAGTACCTAGAAGATGAAAATGAAAAAGATATTTACTATGTAACGCAGCTAGAAAACAACTTCTATTTAATTGGTATCTTTAGTAACTTTACAGATAATGACTGGACCGAAGCTATTAACTTTTCAAATAATCTCCTAGCAAGTACTAAAATAAATTTAGCAAATAAACAAGTTGATATGTAACCCTAGAACCTTCGTGGGTTCTCTTTTATTTTTTAATTTAATATGATAAAATTATTACTGTAAAGGAAATGTGATAACATGAAAGAAACATTTTTATATAGACTTCTAAGACCAGTCGTAAGCATCTACATGAAGCTTATTTATAAACCACAAGTTATCTATGAAGAACCACTTGATTTTGAAGGACCCTTTATTTTTGCTGGAACTCATACTAGTTTTAAAGATTGCCTTTTAATTGCCAGCCTTACAAATAAGCCTCTTAGATTTCTTGCTAAAAAAGAACTTTTAGACCCACCATTTGGTATCTTCTTTAGATTTGCTGGAATCATTCCTGTAAACCGTAAAATCAAAGATAAAACCGTCTTACCAGCAGCAAGCAAAGTCTTAAAAGAAAATTATGTCGTTGTAATATTTCCTGAAGGCACAATCAATAAAACCGATGATCTTATCATGCCATTTAAAAAAGGGGCAGCTAAGCTCGCAATAGATAATAATTGCAAGATAGTTCCTTTTGCTATAAATGGTATTTATAAACGAAATCAAATAATAATTAAAATTGGTAAAAAATACTCACCTAAAACTGATGATGTAGAAAAAGAAACAAAAGTTTTAGAAAATAAAGTAACAACCCTTTTAGAAAGCGTGATTAAAAATGAATTTTATAAATAGAATTTTAAATAATAAAGAACTAGAAAAACCATATTATGACTTATACGGTGAAACCTTAACACACTTAGAATATCCTGATTTAATGATGCATGAAATGATCTACGAATCATCAAAAAAATATGCTCACAGTAATGCAATTTCTTATTATGGAAAAAGCCTAACATACAAAAAATTCTACGAAAAAATAGAAACCTGTGCTAAAGCCCTAAAAGCAAACGGAGTAAAAGAAGGCGATAGAATAACCATCTGTATGCCAAATACTCCTGAAGCCGTCATCGCTTTTTATGCTATAAATATGGTTGGCGCCGTAGCAAGTATGATTCATCCTCTATCAAGTGAAAACGAAATAGAATTCTATATGGACTCTGCAAACAGTAAGTTTATCTTTACCGTAAATGTCTTTGAAGAAAAAGTAATAACAGCTGCAAGAAGAGTAAACGCTAAAAAAATTATAATTGCAGACGTAACTGACGGTATGTTTACAGTAATCAAAAAAACCATTGAAGCATACAACTATATTACAAAATTCTTTAAAGAAAAAGAAAACAAAGAGTATCTTAATGATGAAAATGTTATGACTTTTAAAAAATTCTTTGATACCGGTTATGGTTATGATGGAAAGTACAAAGTAACTGGTAAAAGTGATAAAGAGGCAGTTATCCTATATAGTGGTGGAACAACTGGTAAACCAAAGGGTGTAGTTTTATCTAATAAAAACTTTAATGCCGAAGGAATGCAGTGCTTTGCTATGACTGGTGCAAAAGCTGGCGAATCTGTTCTTACCATCATGCCAATATTTCATGGCTTTGGTCTAGGCGTAAGTGTCCATACAGAGCTTATCTCCGGAATGAAATGTATTTTAATCCCAGCATTTAAAGTAAGCGAATTTGCAAGATTAATTAAACTATACCGTCCATCATTTTTAATTGGCGTTCCAACAATGTATGAAGCCTTAATTAATAATGAAGATAAATCAAAATATTTAAAATGTGTAACAAACTGTATCTGTGGTGGTGATACTCTAAAAACAGACCTAAGAGAGCGAGTAAATGCTTATCTTTTAGCACACGGTTCCAATGCCCAAATAAGAGTAGGCTACGGTCTTACTGAAAGTACTGCTGCTGCAATTCTTACCCCAAAGCACTATTATAAAGAAGGCGCTTTAGGCGTACCATTTCCTGATGTTACTGTCAAAATAATTAAACCAGGAACCACCAAGGAACAAAGAAAGAAAAGAGAAGGTGAAATATGCATAAGTGGGCCAACTGTCATGCTTGGTTATCTAAATGAAACTGAAGAAACTGCAAATACCCTAAAACTTCATCCTGATGGCAAAATCTACCTGCACACCGGTGATATCGGCTACAAAGATGAAGAAGGACTAGTATTCTTTACATCAAGACTAAAAAGAATGATTGTAACTAGTGGTTATAATGTCTATCCTAGTTACTTAGAAAAAATCATTGACTCACACCCAGCAGTCTTAGCTTGCGTTGTCGTTGGAATACCACATCCATACAAAAAACAAGTTCCAGTAGCCTGCATCGTTTTAAGAGATAATTTTAAAGAATCAAAAGAACTAACCAATGACATTAAATGCTACTGTGCCAAATCCATAGCAAAATATGCTATGCCATATAGATATCACTACATAAAAAGCGTTCCTAAAACTTTAATTGGTAAAGTTAACTATAAAAAATTAGAAGAAGAATGCACTAAAAAATATAGTAAAGAGGCCTAACATGGAAAAAGAAAAACATCAAGTAGGGTTTAAAATTTTTAAAAGCATTTTAGGAGTCATATTTACATGCTATTATAGACCAAAGTATCTTAATAAAGAAGTAATTCCTAAAGAAGGACCAATTATCGTTTGTGGCAATCACATTCATCTTTTTGACCAGTGCTTGCCAATCTTAGCAACCAAAAGAATGCTCCACTATATGGCTAAAAAAGAATATTTTGATGGCCCATTTGCTTGGTTCTTTAAAGCCGCCGGTTGCATCAGTGTTGATCGTGAGCACCACGGAGGTACCTCTAAAGAAATTGCTGAAAAAGTTCTAAATAAAAAATGGGCTCTAGGAATTTATCCTGAAGGCACTAGAAACAGCCTAGCAAGTAAAGAAGAAAAACTAAAAGAAGCCTATGAATATCTAAAAGAAGACATAAGCTTAGCTAAATTCAAAAAAATAATAAAAAAACGAATGACTCTACTAAGTCAGTATGAATTTTTAAAAACTCTCTATAATGATAATGTTATAACTAAAGAAGAATTTAAAAAAGCTTTGCTAGACCTAGATAACTATCTAATTAAATTAGTTAAAGAAAACAAAATAAGCAAAGACACTTACAAAGATACACTACTACTACCAGTTAAATTCGGAACTGTATCACTCGCATCTAAAACAAACGCGACTATCGTTCCTTATGCCATAACTGGTAAATACCAATTTCTAAATAACAAACTAACAATCAAATTTGGTAAAACATTTAAGGTAAGCAAAGAAGATAATTTAGAAGAAGTAAATGAAAAATTGCAAAATGAAATTAAAAATATAATTTTAGAAAGTAAAGATATATAAGAAAGAAAATTTTTATGAAATCAAAAGTATTATTTACAAAAGAATTAACTCCAAGTGCTTTAGTTAAAATTTATGAAACCCTAGGACACAAACTAAGCGGAAATGTTGCCGTCAAATTACACTCAGGAGAAGCAGGTAATCAAAACTACTTAAAGCCTGAGTTTGTAGAAGAACTAATAAACCATATAAATGGAACAGTTGCTGAATGCAACACAGCTTATGACGGTGAAAGAAATACCACTCTAAAACATCAAAAATTACTAGAAAATCATGGTTGGAGTAAACATTTTAAAGTAGACTTACTAGATGAAAAAGAAGACCTAGAACTAGACGTTCCAAATGGCAAAAGAATCAAGAAAAACTATGTCGGCAAGAATATTGAAAACTACGACTCTATGCTTGTTTTATCACACTTTAAAGGACACCCAATGGGCGGTTACGGTGGCGCATTAAAACAATTATCAATCGGTGTTGCTTCATCAACTGGTAAAACTTATATTCACACAGCAGGAGCTACTAAAGACCCAAATAAACTATGGGAAAACCTTCCAAAACAAGACGAGTTTTTAGAATCTATGGCTGATGCTGCCTCATCAGTAGTAAACTACTTTAATAAAAATATTGTATACATCAATGTACTTTGCAACATGTCAGTAGACTGTGATTGCTGTGCAAAAGCAGAAGACCCATGCATTAAAGATATTGGTATTCTAGCAAGCCTAGACCCAGTAGCTATTGATGAAGCCTCAATCGATTTAGTAAAAAACAGTAATGACGAAGGCAAAGCCCACTTTTTAGAAAGAATAGAAAGTAAAAATGGTCACCATACGATAGATGAAGCACAAGAAAGAGGCATCGGTACTAAAGAATATGAATTAATAAGTATAGACTAAAATGTCTATATTTTTTTTGCAATTTTTTAAAAATTCCAATATTTAATATTGACAAAATTCTCTCCATCCTTTAGTATATAGACCTTGTAAACCGAAATTTTTAGTGTATCATTATGAATCATATAATTTTATACTAATTAGTTAAATCACTCATATATTATTTTAGGGGGTAAAATATGAAAAAGTGGTATTATTTTTTACTCAGTTTTTGCTTAATACTATTAATTAGCTCATCAGCAATGCTACTAGTGCAAAAAAATAATGAAGAAAAATTAAATGTTATCGCACTAGAAGGAAAACTTGATGAAACTAAAGAAGAAAATTTAAAGGAAAAATATTATAACTTTAGACAAGAGTATCAAAACGATGACATAATTGGTAGTATCAACATTCCTGGTGCTGATATTAATACCTTGTTTGTTAAATCATCAAATAATTCATATTATTTAACGCACACTTTAAAAAAAGAAAAAAGTCGAATTGGTGCAGTATTTATGGATTACCGAAATACATTTGATGACAAACAAATTAATATATATGGTCATAATTCAAATAAATATGACGTAGCATTTAAAAATCTAAGATTATACTTAGACAATGAATTTACTGAAAAAAATAATTTAATATATATAGAAACTGAAAACGGTATTACAACATACGAAGTATTTTCTGTAAAAAGAACCAAAGAAAAAGAACACATGACATTAAAAACTGATGATTTTCTAGGGCATATAAATAAAATTAGAGAAAATGCTTTATATAATAAAAATATTAACATTACCGAACCTGATGATATTTTAATTCTTCAAACATGTTTGCTTGATGGAACTAGAGATTATCTTATTGTTAGTAGTAGGAAATTAACCAATCTTTAAAAGATTGTTTAATATAGATTTAGGAGGGAAAAGGTTATGAAAAAATTAAAAAATGTAGCACAGCTATTTCTTGCATTAGCTATTACTATAACATCTATATTTAGTAATGCTTTTGTTGTATTTGCTGATGCTAACCCAAACGCTGGTAAAGTTACTGCCACTAAAACTGCAGAACGTATTGGCGATGAAACTAGCAGAAGTGCTAAAGTTAAAATAACAGTAAGTGGTAATCCTTACACTATAACTACACAAAAAGATAGAGAAATCGTTTTAGTGTTAGATGCTTCTGGCAGTATGAGTGATAAAATTAAAGGAAAAGAAGGTAAACAAACAACTAAAATTGAAGCTCTAAAAGATGCCGCAAATAACTTTATTGATTCACTATTAACAGAAGAAAGTGCCGGAAAAGTTAAAATTGGTGTAGTTTGGTATGATGATAGTGCTAAAAAAGATGTAAGCTGTGGTCTATCTGACAGTAAAGAAAAACTACGTGCATGCGTTAACAAAGGTGTTTCAGATGGTGGTGGTACCAACGTTCAAATGGGAATAAAAATTGGCAAAAGTTTATTCTCAGAAAACGATAATGAACAAAGTTTAATAGTTCTATCTGATGGAGAACCAACATACTATTCTACATTTGTTGACAATAAAGAGTATTTACATGGTACAGGTCAGGCAGATGAACACGAGGGGATGAGAGAGAGCAATTTTAACCCTACATCTGATATATACGTTTTAAATAACAATTATGTAAAAGATGGATATGTAAAATTCACAGATACAAAAGACGGTAAAATATTTAATTGTAAAGCAAGAGGATATTATAGCGAATTCTTGTTCTCTTACATATATAATGGTTATGAATTAGTAGATACTTGTCCTGGTTTAAAGAAAAAACCAAGTGAAGCTGCTAAAGAAGAAGCGGGCTCATTTAATGGTAAAATTTATTCAATCGGTTTTGGTATAACTACAACAGATAGACACGGTAATGTATCTACTAACCAAGCCGCAGAAACATTTTTAAGTTCACTTGTTAAAAATGGCGGAGTTTACTTCGATGCAAGTGATAGTGATAAATTAAATGAAGCCTTTGCAGCTGTATCAAAAGATATGGAAATTGTTGCTAAAAACTTAACTATTAGAGACGTTGTTCCAGGAACATTCACTGTTGATAAAGTTGCTTTAAAAGAAAAATATCGCGATGCCGTAGAAATTATTGAAGAAAAAGATCAAACAATAATTATCTATAAATTTAATGAATTATCTTCTAAGGAACCGGAAGAGTTAGAATTTACAGTAACTGCTAATGATAATTATTATGGTAGTATGTATACTAATAATGGTGCTACAGTAACTGGTACTGCTGCTGATGGTAATAAGTTCTATGAAAACGTTGATGGTAAGATTAGTGAAGATTTAATTGATCCAGTTGCGCCTATTGCATCAAGAACTAAAGATGATAATTACGACACAGAAACTAATAAGGAATTAGTAGTAAATGCCATCGATGGTATTAAGTCAAATGATTATAATGGAAAACAAGAAGATGAAGCTAAAAGTGTTTTAGATGAAATCATTATAGTTAACGAAACAAAATATGGTTCATTAGAGCTTAATCAAGATGGATCACTTAAATATAATCCAAATACAAACTTCCGTGGTACTGATAATTTCAAATATTATATTAAAACTACTATCACAGATAAAAACGGTAATAAGACTTACGCAAAGTCAGACGTTGCAACTGTAACTATTAATGTTAAAGGTGTTGAGGCGACTTATACTGTTAACTACTTAGAAAAAGGTACTAATACAAAAGTAGCTGATAGCAAAACAATTTCTAAGAACGCTAATAATGAAGACTTATATATTGGGGATAAGGTTACAGAATACGCTTTAACTTTAAATAATTATAATTTAGTAAGTAATAGTCAAGAATCTATTACTCTTACTAAAGAAGGAAATGTTATCAATTTCTATTATGAACTTAAAGATTCTAAGATTGTTGTTCATTACGTAGAAAAAGATACTAATACAAAATTAGCAGATGATGATACTTTTGATGGTAAAGTAACTGAAACAAAAGTAATTAATGCTAA
>ERZ857629.1572-NODE-1572-length-24487-cov-20.928209_pt1 | contig 24487 bp, 23 predicted proteins | sample MGYA00519700_ERZ857629 | MGnify/ENA primary metagenome ERZ857629 (study PRJEB31778, sample SAMEA3449351) | human gut metagenome | biome: human gut; feature: human-associated habitat; material: faeces | place: United Kingdom | collected 2010/2012 ...
TGGCAGCCTATGAGGAAGCAATCAGAGAAAAATATCGATTCTTCAGCTTTGGCGATGCCATGTTTATTACAGATCGACTCACGGAGTGCTAAGGAAAAGCAAGGAGGATTTACTATGGAAGAAAGAAGAAAAAACCATCGGATGAATTTGACATCCAGACTTGTGATGAAACGGCTGGACAGTCCTGTTCAAGGCGAGGATGTGGCCATTGAAGTGACGGATGTCTCTAAAAGCGGCGTGGGTTTTATCTGTACGGAAGTCCTCACCATCGGAGCTGTTTATGAATCGTTTCTGACCATCTGGACAAAGGAAGTGCTCCATGCATTCCTTGAGATCGTCCGGATTGAGAAGAAGGAGGACGCCGCCTTTGAGTACGGTGCCATCTTTATCGGCATGCCGGAAGTGGATGCAGCCAGGATTGAGACATATAATACTGTTGAATCCATGAAACCATAATTTTAGTTAAAAACAGGCAGATCTTTATAAAAGACCCGCCTGTTTTTTAATGCACATTATAGCCGTGAGAGGTTAATAGCTCAAAGGCAGCATCGTGGCTGCTCTCCTCGTAAAACTCCAGAAACATCAGACCCTCCTCGTATTCGCGGTTGTGAGAGATGCCGATATTTTTGATGCTTAAATTATGCTCGGACAAAAGATCCACAATCCTGGCAATGGCTCCTGCTTGATCCGGAATATCCACCTTTAAGCTGAAATTCTTCTTGATAGGACCGGAGGAACTGTTGGAGAACGTGTCCCTGTAAATTCTGGCACTGTCAAAGAAATCATAAATTTCCTGTTCTTTTCCTTCACTTACCTGTTCCCGGATCTTTTTTAGCTCTGTAATGTAATCATCCAGCAGATTTACAATATTATCCCGATTGGTGAGGCAGATCTGCTGCCACATCACGGAAGAAGAGGAGGAAATCCGGGTGATGTCCTTGAAACCTCCTGCAGCAATCATCCGCATCAGATGTTCTTTGGAATCGGAATGTTTTATCAGGTTCACCAGGGAAGCGGATACCACATGGGGAACATGACTCACTGCTGCTGTAATATAGTCATGCTGGTCACAGGAAAGGATTAAAGGAATCGCATTCATGCCAAGGACTAACTGCCGGTACAGCTCCACCTTTTCCTTCGGGACAGATTCGGTAGGTGTCAGGATATAATAGGCATTTTCCAGAAGAAGGGCTTTAGAGTTCAGGTAGCCTGTGCGCTCACTTCCCGCCATGGGATGACCGCCGATAAACTGCCCTTCCAGACCGGCCGCCTTGATATGTTCATGAATATCCGTCTTCACACTGCCCACATCGGTTAACAGGGTGTCAGGAGACAGATATTGTTTTAACTCCAATAGATTTTCGTCATTGTTGGACACCGGTGCGCATAAAAAGATAATATCGCAGGTGCCAAACTGAGAGCCTATATAGGGAAAGGAATCATTGACCACACCGTCTGCTTCGGACAGCTTTAAGGTTGCCTTATCCCGGTCATAGGCAATGATGCGCATCTTGGGATAAGCTGCCCGGAGCGCCTTTGCGATGGAACCGCCGATGAGCCCCAGACCAATGAAACCACAGGTAATATTTTCCATAGTAACCATGTCTCTCCTTAACCAAATTCTGTTGTAAGAATACCATTTTAGCAGGACAAAGTCAAACTTATAACCAGTACACAACATGCAAAGTCTGAATTTAATAAAATATTGTGTAAAATATCAAATAAATATTGTATTTCTAAAATATATTTAGTAAAATATAGCTATCAAAATTTTATGAACCGGAGGAATGCATTATGAATGTTTACACAACAGACAAAATTCGCAACGTTTGCTTGCTGGGACATGGTGGCGCTGGAAAGACAACGTTAGTGGAAGCCATGGCTTACCTGGCGGGGATTACATCCCGTATGGGCAAAGTAACCGATAAAAACACCGTCAGTGATTTCGGAAAAGAAGAGCAGAAGCGACAGATTTCAATCAGCACTTCCATTATTCCTCTGGAATGGGAAGGCACGAAGATCAATCTTCTGGACACACCTGGAAGCTTTGATTTTGTGGGAGAGGTGGAGGAAGCCGTCTCCGCAGCGGATGCAGCTGTTATCGTTGTATCTGGTAAGAATGGCATTGAAGTGGGAACAGAAAAAGCCTGGGAGTTATGTGATAAATATAATCTGCCCCGTTTCATTTTTGTTACCGATATGGATATCGACAATGCCTCCTTCAAAAATGTGGTGGAGGAAATGACCGATAAATACGGCAAAAAGATGGCACCCTTCCATTTCCCTATCCGTGAAAACGAGAAATTTGTGGGCTATGTGAATGTCATTGCTGAGAAGGCATACCGCTGGGAAGGCAAGGATGCCGTAGAATGCGAAATCCCTGACTATAGTAAAGAAAACCTTACCCTGTACCGCGATACTTTGATGGAAGCGGTGGCAGAGACCAGTGAAGATATGATGGAACGCTATTTCAATGGGGAGACCTTCTCGGAGGCCGAGATCCGTGCAGCCCTTCGTACCAATGTGGACGAATGCTCCATCGTACCCATGAGTATGGGCTCCTCCGTTCTTTGCCAGGGTGTTTATACCTTGCTGGATGACATTGTGAAGTATCTGCCGAGCCCCGAACAGCGCAAGTGTGCCGGCGTAAATTTAAAGACCAATGCCATCTTTGAAGCAAACTACGACTTCTCCAAACCGAAGTCAGCTTATATCTTTAAAACCATTGTGGATCCCTTTATCGGAAAATACTCCCTGATCAAAGTCTGTTCCGGTGTCTTTAAAGCAGGGGATGTCATCTATAATAAAGATAAAGATATTGAGGAAAGCATCGGCAAGCTGTATATCCTGCAGGGAAGCAAGCCCTACGAAGTGCCGGAAATCCATGCCGGAGATATCGGTGCCATTGCAAAACTGACGGCAGCCCGCACCGGCAATACTTTATCTACGAAGGCAGTGACCATCCAGTATGGAAAAACAGAAATCAGTGCGCCTTATACCTACATGCGTTACAAAGTACCCAATAAGGCAGATGTGGATAAAGCGGCGCAATCTCTGCAAAAGATGACCCATGAAGATCAGACCCTGAAAGTGGTGAACGATGCGGAAAACCATCAGCTGCTTTTGTATGGAATCAGTGAACAGCACCTGGAGATCGTTGTCAGCCGGCTTCTCAATGAGTATAAGGTTCAGGTGGAATTAAGTAAACCCAAGGTAGCTTACCGCGAAACCATCCGCAAGAAATCCGATGTGGAATACAAATATAAAAAACAGTCCGGAGGACACGGTCAGTACGGTCATGTCAAGATGCGCTTTGAACCCTCCGGAGACCTGAATGCACCTTATGTGTTTGAACAGGAGGTTGTAGGAGGTGCGGTACCTAAAAACTATTTCCCGGCAGTGGAAAAAGGAATTCAGGAAGGTGTCCAGAGAGGACCTCTGGCTGCCTATCCGGTGGTGGGGGTAAAGGCAGTTCTCTACGATGGCTCCTATCATCCGGTGGACTCCTCCGAGATGGCCTTCAAGACCGCTGCACTGCAGGCCTTTAAGAAAGGTTTTATGGAAGCAGGGCCGGTTCTGTTAGAGCCCATTGCAACCTTACATGTATTGATTCCTGATACTTATACCGGAGATGTGATGGGAGATCTGAACAAGCGCCGCGGCAGAGTGCTGGGCATGAATCCTCAGCCCGATGGTAAGCAGATGATTGAGGCAGAGATTCCCCAGAGCTGTCTTTTCGGTTATTGTACAGACCTGCGCTCCATGACCGGAGGCAGAGGTGAGTACTCCTATGAATTTGCCCGCTATGAGCAGGCTCCCTCCGATGTACAGGAGAAGGAAGTCGCTGCCAGAGCAAGCAAAGTGGCAGAGAATGCCGAAGAATAAAGCATTTTTCTCCTTGTGTTATCCTGCTTTCTATATTACACTAGTAAGGAGGTTGCCGTTCATGGATGGTTCTGTGAACGGCAACCAGACGGGAGAAATAAGGAGGATTTTTTATGAATGATTACGTTATCAGCTGTTGTTCCACAGCAGATCTGCTGGAGCAGCATTTTATCAATCGGAACATTTCCTACATCTGCTCTCACTATGAAATGGATGGCAGACAATATATGGATGATCTGGGCAAAAGCATGCCCTTTGACCAGTTTTATAAAGCCATGCAGGACGGTGCAGAAACCAAAACCTTTCAGATAAACGCAGATGAATTCTGCAACTATTTCGAGCCTTTCTTAAAAGAAGGAAAGGACATTTTGCATGCTACCCTGTCCAGCGGTATTTCCGGCACATTAAACTCTGCCATGCTTGCCAGGGACATGATGGAAGAGAAGTACCCGGAACGCAAGGTGTATATCGTGGATTCCCTGAATGCTTCTGCAGGCTATGGCATGCTGATGGACAAGCTGGCAGATTTAAGAGACGAGGGAATGTCCATAGATGACTTATACTGGTGGACAGAGGCACATAAGCTGGAGGCGCAGGCATGGTTTTTCTCTACGGATCTCACCTTTTATATCAAAGGCGGAAGGGTTTCCAAAACCTCCGGCTTTGTGGGCGGTATGTTAGGAATTTGTCCACTGTTGAATGTCAATTCCGAGGGAAAACTGATTCCACGCAGTAAGGTTCGTGGGAAGAATAAAGTGATCCGTACCATTGTGGACCGTATGGAAGAATATGGGGATCAGGGCACTGCCTACACAGGCAAGGTGTTTATTTCCCATTCTGCCTGTCTGGAGGATGCAGAGAGCGTGGCAAAGCTTATCCGGGAACGTTTCCCTAAGGTGGAGGAAATCGAAATCAGCAGTGTGGGTACCACCATCGGCAGCCATACCGGTCCTGGTACTGTTGCCCTGTTTTTCTGGGGTAAAGAAAGAACTTTATAAAAAGAGAAATGGAAAAAGGGGCTGCTGCTGATATTGGCGGCAGTCCTCCTTACCCCTTGGAACATATGGGAGGGATATCGGATCACGCAGATGACAGCGCGTACAAGAAAAAAAGTGGAACAGGCTGTAGCCGTGAAAAGGGCACAGATAACACCGCAAGCAGGCAGTGAAGGTTCTCTGCCAGAACCGGGGAGACCTATGCCTACCGTGGAAGTAGACGGAAACCACTATATCGGAAAACTGGAAATCCATAGGCTTGGATTAGAACTACCGGTTTTGAGCGAGTGGAGCGACACGCTTCTGAAAACAGCCCCCTGTCGCTACACAGGCTCTGCCTATTTGGACAGCATGGTGATAGCAGGTCATAATTACCGTAGGCATTTTGGCAGACTGAGAAGTCTGGAAGCAGGAGATAGCGTAATCTTTGAGGATGCGGAGGGACTTTGCATCTCCTATGTGGTGACGCTGGTAGAACAGCTTTCGGGGGATGCAGTAGAGGAAATGACATCAGGTAAATGGGACTTGACTCTCTTTACCTGCACTGCGGGAGGCCGGAAACGGGTAACAGTGCGGTGTGAACGGGTTGAACCGGAATGATAAGGTTATGGGATTATCCATTTCCGGATTGGCTGAAATTAAAATCCAGACAGCGAATGGAGTAAGCTGGCTGGATTTTTTTTAAATCTTTATATTGCGCGGATAAGGCTTTTTGACATTGGTCAACCCCAAAAGATAATCCGTACTTGTATTATGATAAGATGCTAATTTAATCAATATTTCAGTAGGAATATCATTGGTTCCGGTTTCATATTTTGAATAACCTGTTTGCGACATGCCCAAAATAGCGGCCATTTGTGACTGGTTCAGATCCGCGTCTTCACGTAAATCTCTGATACGAGAGTACATAAATATATCAACTCCTTCCCAGTATTATGCGCTAATAAAATAATATCTAATCTAAAACGGGCTACAAATGTATAACCTGAAACAGGTTAACACGGAAGGATGTTGAAAGAGCTCTGTATGGAAAAAGCCAGCTGTGGAACACAGCTGGCTTTTTGGTGTGACTTATTGCATGGAAGTGGAATCTGTTCGTGCCAATTCTTCACCGGTTTCCGCGTTCTTATAGATGACGGTTGTCACGGCTTCCTCAGCAGGAACACCCAGATAGATCTGGTATTTGTTGCCAATGGTATAAAAGGAAAGCATCAGGGTGGATTCATAGAGATTCAGCTGATCCGAACTTAAAAAAATCGTAAATTCCGATGCGTCTTCATTGACCTGGATATCGGTAATGTCCGGGTAATAGTATTTGTCTGCCAGCACGGAGGAAACACTTTCTTCCAATTCTTTTGTAATCTCATTGACCAGCTCTGTGCGGGTATCTCCGTCAATATGATAGGTGACCATAGGAGCCTGACTGCTATCTGTTTCCTGGTAAGAAGCTGATTCTTCAGAAGAATCAGCAGGAGGTGTCTCCGGAGACACCGGCAGAAGCAGCTCCGCCTCGTTTCCCACAAGAGTGGAAGGAATGGTAATGGTTGCATCCGGTAGCTCCGAAACCTCCTCCATTAAATTAACATCTGCCGGTTCGCTTCCCTTTCCGCATCCCCACAAAGTGAACAGTCCAAAGGTAAACAAAAAAATAAGTTTTAAAATATTTACACAATTTGCTTTCATGGGCACATTATAACACGAAAAAAACGGATTATCTAGTCTAAAACAGATTAAGAAAAATAATTTATTCATTGTAAAATAACGAAAACAAATAATTTTCTAAAAAAAATTACACTTCTGTTTTAAATGTTGACTTATAACCCAAAACAGGTTATAGTTATGTCGAGAAGGAAAGGAAAATGTCGGAAAACAACAATGAGCCAGAATGAAACGAACAATCCCAAAAAGAAAAAGAGAAGAAAAAAGAAGAGAACAAGCCGCGTCTACAAAGTATTGGGGATTCTTTTGGCCTTATTTGCCAGCATAGCAGCGGTGTTATGCCTGGCTTTTGTTGTGTTATACAAAAGCGGGGAGGCAAGCCTTGCCAACGCAGTGGAGAATAAAGCCCCCACGGCCGGCAGCTTCGATGAGGAAGCGGCAAAGCTTGCAAAGGAGAAGGCCGGACTGGCCACTGTCACCTGGCAGGATGACTGGGTGGCATTAAATGGAAAGGCCTATGAGTATGATGAGGATATTATCAACCTTCTCTTTTTGGGAATTGACCGCTCCGGCTCTATTTCCACAGAAACCAAGCTGGATAACTGGGAGGCAGGTCAGGCTGACGCTATTTTCGTCTTATCCATGAATCCCAATAAGAAAACGATTCGCATCGTGGGGATTCCAAGAAACTCCATGGTAGATGTGGATATTTATGACCAGAATGCCCGGGAGATGGAGACTATCCATAATCAGATCTGTCTCCAGTATGGCTACGCCGGAGGTGGCGGGAACGGATTAAATGCCATGAGGGAGGCTTCTTCCAAGCTGCTTTATGATTTACCCATTCATGGCGTCTTTGCCATCGGCTATGACGCAGTTTCCATTATCAATGATAAGGTGGGAGGCGTAACCGTGGATGTGCTGGAGGACATGCCGGAGAAAAACAAAGCCTTTGTACTGGGAAATACCGTACATCTCAATGGTTCCATGGCGCTACAGTATGTGCGGGAGAGGGACTATTACCAGCTGGGAAGCCCAACCCTGCGGTTGAAACGGCAGAAACAGTATATCACGGCACTGATTCAGGCAGCAAAAGCCTGCGTGAAAGAAAATCCGTTGATTGTGACGGAACTCTACAATTCCATTACTTCTTATATGAATACGGATGTAACTTTGGATGAAGCGGTCTATCTGGTAAGACAGGCACTGGATTATCAGTTTGACAGCGATTCCTTTTATCTGCTACAGGGAGACGATGTGTCCGTTCCTTTTACCAGAAAGGATGGCACAGAGGACTTCTATGACGACTACTATCTGCGGGAGGATAGTATCCGTCAGACCATGATCGATGCTTTCTACGATGAAGTAAAGCTCGATGTCTATGATCGTTAAATCCGCCAGGATTTGATGATAAATAAAATAAGGAGGTAAAAACCAATGAAAAAGAAAGTTATGGCTATGGCACTGACTGTTGCCCTGACACTGTCCATGAGCATGACCGCTTTTGCTGCAAGTTCTACAACTTCCGGCAATTCCGGTAATTCTTCCGCTGCTGCAGCAGCTCCGGCTGCAACTGCAACGACCACTCCGTCCGTTGACAAAGCAGCTCCGGGACAGGTGGTTAATACCGATACCGTATCGGTAGCAGTTGCGGCTGCTGATGGTACGGTACAGACAACCAACCTGACTGCTTATGTTGCAGCCGCAGAGAAAAATGTAGTATCTCTGGCTGCAGCCAATGAGGATGCAGGTGCCGCTGTTTCTGCACTGATGACTACTCCTGCAACTCCCATGTTCCAGGCTACCGTCAATGCATTAAACGGCAAAGCTGCCATCAACAACTGCGGTACTGTAAAGACCAAGGCTGTTGCAAAAGATGCTTTCGGTAATGTCATTGCTTCCGCAGGAAGCATGAAGGCAAAAGGCGTAACCAACGGTTCCCTTGTAATGCTGATGAGCGTTAATGCCGATGGCACTGTTGAATTCGTTGAGGGTGTTGTTGATCCTGTTACAGGTGAGATCCTTGGCGCATTCAAAGGAACTCCTAAAACGATCAGTGTTTTAGTATTCGTTCCTGCAGTTTAAGAGACTTCTATGAGGGGGCCTGCCCTTGGGACAGGTTCCCTTAAGCTGTGTCAGACAGAAACAAGTAAAAGGGAGAATCGGATCACATGAAGCTGTTTACGCAACAGGCTACACTCACAACACCTTCTGTCTCTGTATATGAAAAAGCGGATAGTTCTTCCACCACCGTAGGACACCTGATTCTGGGAAATACCTTTGATCTGGAAGAAACCCTGACCGCAGAAGATGGCTCTACCTGGTACCGGGTTACCTTACCTAATGGAATTGAGGGGTATATCCAGGGAGAATTTACCACAGGACAGGAACAACAGCCGGAGAAAACCACAGAGAACGGCACCTATGTCCAGACGCTGGTGAGTGCTAATGTCCGGGCAGAGGCAGACATCAATTCAGACAATATCGGCAAGGTGGATGTCCACCAGAAGATATCGGTACTGGATGAAGTCCAGGATGTCAACGGGGAAATCTGGTATCTCATTGAGGGAGCCTTTGACGGCGCATCCCAGGGATACATCAAGGCGAGCACGGCAGAAATCGTTACCACAGAAACGGCTGCCGGCGGGGAAAACGAGAACGCGGCAGAGGAGGAACAGATTCCGGAGACAGAAACCGCTCATACCACTGTACGCAAGAATGTAAATGAGGACAGTCTGGATGGCAGCCATGAGCTGCTGGCACAGACCACCACGGAAACCATGACAGGGGAAATGACAGAGACTGCGAAAAGCGGACTCTTTTCGATAGATTATCTATTACTTCTGGTAATTTTGATGGGAATTGCAGCCTTTTTCACGGCACAGCGCATTTTTCACAAAATGCTCCGGGAAATCTTTGGGAGAAAACTGAAATCACATGATAGAAAAAGAAGAATTAAATGATAAGGATTTACAGAGAATTTACCTCCAGGTCAACCAGGAGGAGGACGAGGAAACCATTGACCTGTTAAACGTGGCAGGACGCATGGGCAAAAAGAAAAAACTCTTTGGCTATATGCTGATGCTGGCGGTGTGTATCGGGGTTATCTTTGGGGCAGTGATTGTAGGCTTTAAGGCTCTGACCGGAAACAGTTCCTATGCCAACGCGGTGATTTCCTTCTCCTATGACGGCATCGACCAGGGACAGGATCCCAATGGCGGAGCCCTGGATGTGACCAAAATCAAATCCACTCCCATCGTCAGTGCAGCTCTTGAAAATCTGCAGATGAAGGATGTGGATGTGGAGGATGTGCGCAGTGCCATGAAGATTACCGGTGTCATGCCGGATTCCGTAAAACAGGAAATCGCGGTCATCAACACCGTGGCGGAGGATGCAGCAGAGTATTATACCAATATTTCCGATCTGGATTACTTCCCCTCCCAATACGTGGTTCGCCTGAATAAAATCAAGGGATTGAAGGCAGAACAGACCTCCGAGCTGTTAAATGCCATCCTCTCCGCATACCGGGATTACTTCCTGGAGACCTATGCGAATACGGATGTATTGTCACTTTCCACCAACGTGATTAACTACGAGGATTATGACTACCTCCAGGCAGCCGATATGCTGACCAATCAGATCGACCTGATGCAGAACTATGTGGATGCCAGAGCAGAGGAGGCTGGAACCTTCCGGGCTAACAGCACGGGACTCTCCTTCGGAGATCTGTCCAATTCCATTGAGACGATCCGCACCCTGGATCTGGGAAATTTCATTTCCTATGTACAGTCCAGAAATCTCACCAAGGATGCGGCAATCCGGGTGGATTACTATCAGTACCAGATTGAACAGTATAACCTGAAGCTCCAGGAAGTACAGGCACAGCTGTCCAATGTGGAGAAATCCATCACCGATTACGAGAAGGATCCGGTGATTGTCATGAGCAATCAGGATTCCGTGACCACCTCAGAACAGAAAAATGCCTACTATGACGATCTGGTGAAACAGAAACTTGAACTGACGGAGCAGATTGCATCCATCAATACCAGCTTAAATGAAAACTATACCCGGGTAAATGCCCTGGCAGACATTGTAAACGGCGGAAGCGAGGAGGAAATCTCCCATGCAGATACCCTACTGGCCAATCTGATCAATACCATCAATTCCTGGGGAGAACTGGTGCAGAACACCACAGAAGAATATTACAATACCAGCCGCTTCGCCGATGCCTATCAGGTGTCCGTACCGGCTCAGTACACCTCCACCGATGGACTGATGAGCGTGGCAAAAACCATGATTCTCTGTACCGGAGTACTGGTTTTACTGGTAGTTTTACTGTGGTGCTATGACGGTCTGAAAGACGAAATCAAGGCACAGAGGAAGAAAAAGGTGAAAGCACCGGAAAATAAAACGGAGGAATAGTCCTGCCATGAGGGGAAAACAGGATTGGATACTGGAATTTATCAAATTCCTTGCGGGATTTACCAATTGCATATTGTTTTCCTATGTATGGGTGCTTTATTACAATGAACAGGCTTTTTCCAGACACTGGCTCACGGGAACAGCAGTGACCTGTGGCATCTATATGTTTCTCTATCTGTGCTTCAGCAGACTGTACCAGGCCTTTAAAATCGGAACCTGCCAGATCGGGGAACTGATTTTCTCCCAGATTCTTTCCTTTGGCATCGCAGACCTCATTATTTATGCGGAGTGCTGTCTCATGCACGGAGGGTATGTGAATATTGTGCCCGGCGCCTTGATTGCAGTCCTGCAGATTCTCAGCTCTATCCTGTGGATGCTGTGGGCAAAGCGGTACTTCATCGAACACATTCCCGCGAAGCGCACCCTGCTTTTAAGCGGACATGGAGAAGGAGAGGAGAATGCGTTCTTTTCCCGGAAGCTTACCAAAAAGCTGGGACATATGTTTGACATCCGGGAAACCTGTGTCTGCGGGGAGGATATCTGCCAGGCACTAACCGAGCGGAAAGAAAGCTTTGACACCGTGGTGCTTTACGATGTACCGGCACATTTGCGCAGCCGGATTCTCACCACCTGTGTGGAACTGGAAAAAGAAATTTATATGACACCCCGCATCGACGACATCTTTCTGTTGGGCTATGAGGGAAAGCATTTGATTGATACCCCCCTGATGCGCTACAGCATCAGCAAGAAGGGCAGAAGAGAGGCTTATCCCAGCAAACGGCTGTGGGATGTGGCAATCAGTACTGTGCTGCTACTGCTTTGCTCCCCCATCATGGCACTGGTGGCTCTCGCCATCAAGCTGGAGGATGGCGGTTCTGTGTTTTTCAGACAGGATCGGGTGACCCTCCATGGGAAAGTTTTCTCCATCTATAAATTCCGCAGCATGATTGTGGATGCGGAAAAGAACGGGGCAGTGATTCCCTGCAAGACCGGCGACCCCAGAATCACAAGGGTGGGACGGTTTATCCGCAAAACCCGCCTGGATGAACTGCCACAGCTTTTGAACATCTTAAAGGGAGACATGTCCATCGTAGGCCCCCGCCCGGAACGGGTGGAGCATGTGGAGAAATACACGGCAGAGCTGCCGGAGTTCACCTCCAGACTCCAGGTCCGGGGTGGACTCACCGGCTACGCCCAGGTCTACGGCAAGTACAACACCTCCGCGGAGGACAAATTAAAACTCGACCTGATGTACATCGAAAACATGTCCCTGTGGATGGACTTGAAACTGGTGTTTCTGACGGTGAAGATTATGTTTATACCGGAGAGCACGGAAGGGTTTGATACCCATGAATAAACTAAAAGTAAGCATTATAACAGTGTGTCGTAATAGTGAAAAAACAATCGCACAAACGATAGAGTCTGTGTTGAATCAGACCTACGATGATATTGAATACATTCTTATTGATGGAAATTCAAATGACCATACAGTGGATATAATTCAAGGTTATAAGGAAAGCTTTTTACAAAAAGGGTATACCTATCTCTATCAGTCAGAACCAGATGAGGGTATTTATGATGCCATGAATAAAGGAATCAAAATGGCATCCGGTCAGTTGGTTGGATTGATTAACAGTGACGACTGGTATGAGCCAACCGCCATAGAACATGCGGTCAGATATTATCAAGAGACGCCGTATGATTTGTTCTATGCAGATTTGAGAATTGTTGGTGAACATGGTTCCTTTATAAAGAAATCAAAAAATAGTTCCTGGGTTACCTCCAGATATTGGAATCATCCAACCACCTTTATTACGAAGGAAATCTATAATCTGTATCAATATAAGAATAAGAATATTCATGATGATTGGGATTTGATTCTTCGTATCAGAAAAGCTGGATGCAAGGTATGTGTGGATAATACAGTTCTGGCGAATTTCAGGCGGGATGGAGTAAGCCATGAAAAGAAATTATCGAAAGCAATGGAAAGGGCAAAAATAAAATACCAGATATACCGGGATAATGGGTATGGCTGGTGGTATGCAATCGAGTGTTATGGAATGGAGATTGCGAAGATGGTAATGTGATAATGAAAATTGTTATAACTGGTGGGTCAGGATTTATTGGAACGAATTTAATTGAGAGGTTCATGAGCGAAAATTATGATGTTTGTAATTTGGATTTTAACGAACCCAAAATTTCGGAACATAAAAGTATATGGAAAAATGTTGATTTAAGAGTATATACGGACGTGGAAAGAGAATTAATATCATTTAATCCTGATTATATTGTTCATTTGGCTGCAAGAACCGATTTAGATGGAAAGACGATTGCTGACTATGATTCAAATACATTAGCTGTTGAAAATCTTTTGCGAGCCATAAAGAAATTGGGTAATCTAAAAAAAATTATTATCACATCTTCAATGTTGGTATGTAAAGTGGGATATATACCTAAAAGTGATCGAGATTTTGCTCCGTCAACGCTATACGGAGAAAGCAAAGTTATTACAGAAAATCTTGTTTGGAAAACCCAACCTGATTGTGATTGGGCAATTGTTAGACCAACATCTATTTGGGGACCATGGTTTGGAGCCCCGTATAGAAATTTTTTTGATATGGTAATTGCTAGAAAGTATTTTCACATAGGAAATAAAGGATGTACAAAAACTTATGGTTATGTAGGAAATGCAATTTACGAGATTGAAAAAATTCTTTTTTCTAATACAACTGAAAAAACAAATAAAGTATTTTATATTGGTGATTATGTGCCTACAAATATTGAAGACTGGGCAAATGAAATTGCGAATCAATTGGGATATAAAATATTGAAAATACCATTTTGGATGATATGCTGTGCAGCTTTTGCAGGAGACATGCTTAAAAAGGTTGATATAAAATTTCCAATGACTTCGTTTCGTCTCAAAAATATGACTACAGACAATGTAGTAAGTTTGGAAAATACAAAAGCAATAGTAGGAAAATTAAAATTTGATAGAATTCAAGGAATTGATGAAACATTAGGTTGGCTAAAGCAGGAGATGCACAATGGAAAACAAGGTTAGACTTGTCTCCATTGATTTAGTAGATGTTTGATCGCGGATAATATCCCCCAAGAGGGAGGTCAATTCTCTTTTTGTTTGAAACAAAATTCCCTAGAAATAAATGTTTAGAAAGAATAATAGGATGGTAAACTTGACATTATCGCTCTATAATATGAGGATTTTTATATGAAAATACTTTATGTTTTGCCTTCTCTGGCCAATACGGCACCTATTGCAGTGGCTCTTCAGTTAGTAAACGCATGTATTAGAGTAGGATATTCTGTCGAAGTTGCATATTTTGACAACATTATTGAACTTGAGTTTCCTTGTTACACTTTTAAAATAAAAATGAAAGATAATATGGATTTTGATAGGTATGATATTATCCATTCACATATGAGAAGACCGGATAAATATGTAGCAATTCATAGAAAAAGCATTGCAAAGGCAATAACTGTTTCTACAATACATTGTGATATTTTTGATGACTTAAAATACTCATACGGAAGTTTTATAGCTTATATATATACAAAAATATGGATAGAAAAATTGAAGAAATTCGATTATACAGTACAAGTTTCACAATTTTTAATGGTAAAATACAGTGATTATTTTAAAAATAATTATCTGATTTCGAATGGGGTTAAATTATGTAAACAAGATATAGGAAAGTATACAACAATAAAAAACAAAATAGAGGAGTATCACACTAATAATAAATATAAAGTAATTCTGAGTTATTCTAATATCAATAAAAGAAAAGGATTGCACCAAATATTATATGCATTAAGTCAAAGAGAAGATTTGGCTTATATTTGCATAGGGAATGGGGAGAATTTAGAAAATCTAAAAAAATTGACCAATAAATTGAAGTTAAAACATAGAGTTTCCTTTTTTCCTTTTGTTTCGGCTCCATATAATTTGATCCCTTATGTTGATGTTGTTGCGATTACCTCATATTCAGAAAGTTTTTGTTTGGCATTGCATGAGGCGGGAATGATGGGAGCATCAGTTATTTGTTCAGACATTCCAGCATTTAAAGATGTGTTTACCGAAAACGAGGTTTGCTTTTTTGAGTTGGATAATTCAAAATCCTTTTTACAAGCTGTTTCAAATGCACTGACATGTAACCGAGCTGTCAAATTGAGAGAAAAAGAATTGAAGTATTTTACTGTGGAAATTATGCAAAACAATTATTTAAAATTATATAGAAGTATAGCTAAGAGGGATAGTTTGGATGATTAATAGAAAAGTAGCAATTGTTTCTGCTTACAATTATAATTTTGGGACAGTGTTGCAGGCTACAGCACTTGTAAGAGTACTAAGTAGATATGTTGAAAATGTCACAGTTTTAAAATATAATAAAAAATTTAGTTTTCAACAGTTAAAGCGTATATCAAATCATACATTGCTTAAAAGTAAATTAAAAATAATAATAAAAAATTTTTTGTTAAGAATTCATACATCTAATAAAAAATGGATTTGTCAAAAAAATAAAAAATTTTATTTATTTTTGAAAGAAAATATACACTTTTCGGAACCAATAGATGGATATCAGAAACTGAAAGAAACTATAAAAACATATGATCAGGTATTATTAGGCAGCGATCAATTATGGAATCCAATAAATATAGGGACACATTATTTTACATTAGAATTTGTTCCAAAATATATTCCGAAGAGTACATATGCGACAAGTTTCGGAGTAACGAAACTTACAAGAAAAGAAACTCAAATTATGAAAGAGTGTATTGAAAGAATCGACAATATTTCTGTACGTGAAGTCCAGGCAAAAGAGTTAATTTCAAAATTTACAAATACCAAGGATATAGAAATTTGTTTTGATCCCACATTATTATTATATCCCGAGGAATGGAATCAAATTATAGAGCCTAAAAGACTTGTAAATAACAAATATGTGTTTGCCTATTTCATTGGAAATCAAAAGAAGTATCGTAAGGTTGTTTCTAAATTTGCAAAGATACATGGCTATGAAGTGATATTAATTCCACATGTTGATGAATATGTATGGGCGGACAGAGAGTATATGAATAGCATTTCAATGACCGCGGGGCCGGAGGAATTTGTAAATCTAATTCGTTATGCAGAATATGTTTTTACAGATTCATTTCATGGCTGTATTTTTTCTATAATTTTTCAAAAGGAATTCTTTCCTTTTGCCAGATTTAAGAGTAGTAGCAATCATAGTATGAATTCTAGACTTGAATCGTTGTTTGATATACTAAATATCAACGACAGATGGATAAATAATTTTCAAGATGTTGAAAAAATTCTAAACATTAGAGTAGATTATACCGTGATTAATAATTTGTTAGAAAAATATAGAGAAAAATCTTTAGGATATATAAATAAAATACTTGGTTGAAGGCAGAATTTTATATGAATGTTTTAGAATGTATAGAGTCTGATAAATGTATGGGATGTTTAGCTTGCATAGATGTATGTCCATGTTATGCTATAGAGAACAATATTAGTAAAGAAGGATTTTACAAGCCACAAATAGATAATCAAAAATGTATTATGTGTGGGAAGTGTGTGGAGACATGTCCTGTATATATAAAAAAGATACATTATATCAGTACTATCAATAAAGCATGTGTATTTCAAAATGCGAATTATCAAACACGTAAATCTAGCACATCAGGTGGATTTTTTAGTGCAGTATCTGATTATATAATTAATCTGGGAGGAATTATTTATGGAGTCGCATACGATGACAATTGGCGAGTAAAACATCTAAGAATTGATAATAAAGCAGAAATATCTTTACTACAAGGATCTAAATATGTACAAAGTGATACAACAGATATCTATAAAAAAGTAAAGCAGGATTTAAGTAATAATTATTTAGTTTGTTTTAGTGGAACTCCATGTCAAAATGCAGCGCTTCTGCGCTTTCTAGGTAAAAGACATGAAAACTTGATACTTATTGAAGTAATTTGTCATGGTGTTGGATCGCCCTACTTGTGGGATAAATATATTAGTTCCATTCGAAGTAAATATGGAAGTGAAATTCAAAGTATTAAATTTCGTAGCAAAAAATTTGGATATGCATCTTCATCAATGGAGGTAATTGTCAATAATATCCATCGTTATTATGGCAAGATTATTGAATCATTCAAAATACTTTATTTTAAAGGTTACAATATTAATCCTAGCTGTTTTCAATGTAAATTTAAAAATAACGAAAGAATTGCTGATTTGTCAATATTTGATTGTTGGCATATGAACATATATGATAAAACGAGAGACGATGATGAAGGTACGACAGGTATTTTAATCAATTCTGTTAACGGAGAAACCATAATAAAAAGTTTAGAAAAAAATAATTATATAAAATTTGTTAATAGAGATGAATTGATCAATTCAGATGGAGATATGGTGTATTGTTTTCCTAAAAAACCGGGGGATATTTTAAAATACTGGAATAAGGTGGCTAATGATGAAAATATTGATGAACTACTAAATAGTCATGCGCCTTATAATAATTTTAAAAAAATAAAAGTGGTTTCTAAACTAATTTTAGGTAAGTTGGGTATTTCTAAAGCGTTAAGTAGGAGATTGAAATGAAAAGAGTATTATTTAATTATTATGGTATGCAAAGTTGCTGCAACTCAAAATTTCATGGTGCTAGTGAATATGGCTTAACTGTACTTTCATACTTGATTGTAAATTATCATACAATTGCACATATTTCAATTATTTACAATCCACAAACACCAATTGAAGAATGGCTAAATGAGATTTTAATAGAATATAATATTGAAAAACACGAAATTGAATGTTTTAAAGATATAAAAAAAATATGCAATATGTATGACATAGATATTTTTTATTCTCCTACAAGATTGCCCTCAAGCATTAGGTCTATGGTAGGAAAGGATGTTGTCATTAAAGTAACTATGCATGATTTTAGAGGAATTGAATTAATTGAAGATGTCCAAATGATAAAATTTATGTCATTAAATTCTGCAATAAAAAATATATTGAAAAAAATATTTTTTAAACAATATAGAACGTACTTGATAAATAAAACTACAAAAGAAATAGAACTTGCAGATGAAATTTTTTGTGTTTCAAAACACACTTTTTACTCTATGCAACTTATATTTAACAATCGATACTTTACAAACAAAAAAATAAATATCTACTTTTCGCCGGCAAAAAAAACATCCATATATAAAGGAAAAAATTTAGATAGATTTAATAAGAGGTATATTTTGCTTATAGGTGGAGATAGGTGGACCAAAAATCCATATCGTACAATGTTAGCTCTGGACATTGTATTTTCAAATCAACAGTATGAAGATTATAGTGCAATTGTAATTGGAGATGTGTCAGAAAAAATAAAAAAGACAATGAAAAATAAAGAAAAATTTCAGTACTTTACTTATGTTGCTGCATCTAAATTAGAAGAGTATTATGCAAAATGTGACATTTTTGTTTATGCTTCTTTAAATGAAGGTTTTGGATATCCACCAATTGAAGCAATGAAGTATGGGAAAACATGTGTTGTATCTGGAACTACTTCTATGCCAGAAGTATGTGGAGACGCAGTGTATTATGTTAATCCTTATAGTATATATGAAATAGCTGAAAAAATATGTATGGCATTAAAAGAAAGAATAAACGAAGAAATTATTATAAGTCATTATAATAAGATTGCTACTAAACAACAACAGGATTTATGTAAATTGTGTAAAGAAATAATTATTTGATAAAATGAAGATTAGAGCATTTTGTGATTTTGGAATTTTTGGGCTAATTAACTGCTTGTTCGTCATTTTCTTCTATTCACTTTTTAATATTAGCAAGGAAACTTTTGAATATTCATTTTATCATTCAATAATGGCAAGCATTTTAATCACGCAATTAAGTCGAAATCTTAAAAAAGAGAAACAGATATCGCTTGGATTTTTGCTTTTATATGTCATTACAATGTATTTTCAATTTAGCACAATCAAGTATTGCAGAGTTGATGTGTTTTACGGTTTTACTAAAGATAATAGTATTCGAATGCAGGGAACTATAATAGTTTTTTTAGTGATGTTTTTTATGAATGTATTTGTATCAAATAGTAATAGCACTTTGAAAAAGAATAACCTGCATTTCAAACTTCAAATTAGAAGAAAACCTACAGAAAACCAGATATGTATGGCATATATCACGAGTTTTGTTTTAATCATTTATTATTTTTTTGTGCGTAATTATTCAAACTCTATTTATACAAGTTTGACATATAAGGCAGAGAGTATATATACAACGATGTTTGTTAACATTATAGTATGTATGGGTATTTATTTTGCAATAATAATATGGGATGCCAAGAATATTTTTTTAATAGTTCCACTTGTGATGGATTTTATTTGTTTTACATATGGCTCAATGAAATCCGGGAGTAGAGCAGCCTTTTTTTCATATTCTTTATTAATTGTGTTCATGCTGGTTGATACAAAAGCGATTAGAGTAAAATATTTTGCTATCGTGCAGATAATAGCCCCATGGTTTATGATTGTATTCACGTATTTTTCTTTTAAAATTAGTGGAAGATACACAAATGATATGTTAAATGTAGTTGCAAAAAATATAGCATACAGATTTGATTTGTCTGATTTAGCAATAAATTTAATGAATAACACATCTTGGTGGAGATATGATTTTGAGGAGATTATTGCAGGTTTTCAAAACTGTATTCCATCTATTATATCAACTCGATATAAAGGATTTGATGCGTATAAAAATATGTTGGCAACGGCTGAATTAATTCCAACAGTTGACTATTCGGATACTTTTTTTTCCATGGGGGCATCGGTTGGCGGTGTTGTAGGAATGCTTTTAATCATTCCCGTTTTGTATATTTTATATGAAAAAATTGATATATGTTTGATGAAAAAGGGTAAAATAGGCACTTATATAAAGATGTTATCAGTTCTTTGTTTTGTAAGAATTGAAACTGAATGGATAACATTTATATGTGCTATAAGGACATTATTAATCGAAATTATTGCTATTTTAGGAATTTATTATTTCGTAAATTGCATAAAAAAGTTTAGTTAGCGGGAAAATAAAAATGAAAAAAAATATCATTTTAGAAGATGTTTTATGTAAGAACTGTATACAAGGGATATATAACTCTATTTTTGACAAATATTCAAAAGAATAATTAGGAATATGATTTAAAAATGAAAAGTAAAAGTAAAGCCTCACTTTTGAATTTAATATCAGGTTTTTTTTACCAAGGAGTAGCGGCATTTTGTGGGTTTGTCATACCAGGAATGTTGCTTTCCCACTATGGAGCTGCTTTACATGGCTATATTTCAACCATTAATAGCTTTATGGTCTATGTTTCTCTTGCAACAATGGGTTTATCTCCAGCCGCTATTCAAGCATATTATAAACCATTAGCGAAAAAGAATAATAAAGAGATAAGCTGTGTATATAATACAGTGGCAAAACTATATAATAAGGCAGCGTTTTTTTACTTGGGTGGTTTAGTTATTGTCATGTTAATTTTGCTGATATCTTTGAAAGGACAGATTGATAATATATACATAATAAGCATTCTTTTCGCTATTGGTCTTAATGGTGTTTTGGAATGCTTGTTATATAGTAGATGCAGAGTTTTTCTACAAGCTGACCAAAGTCTTTACATTGTTAATTTTATAGATTGTATAATGTATGCAATTCGTATGGTTGTACAAATTATCCTTGTAAAAAGCAATACTTCAATTGTATGGATTGTAGTGGTTCCAACAATTATCACACCTTTTAAAGCCATAATCTTAAAAAAAATTATAGCGAAGAAATATGTTATTAATAAAAGAATTTGTGCAAACGTTAATTTGTTAGGTAAGAGATACAGTGCATTTGTTCATCAAATAGCTGGCATAATTGTGCTTAATACTGATGTGGTTCTTTTAACTTTATTTGGAAATCTAGTACTGACCAGTATATATTCAGTATATAATTTAGTTTTTTCCGGTATATACGGTATTTTAACAAATATATTTAAAAATGGGTTAGTTGCAAGTTTTGGTAATTTGATTTTTGAAAAAAAAACAAAGGATAGGTTAAAACAAGTATATGATCAATATGAATTTGTATATTTTATTATTGTAACCATTATTTATAGTTGTTGTGGATCCTTAATACTTCCGTTTGTAAGATTATACACACAAGGACAAGCAATAGCATATGAAAATACTTTAATTGCCATGCTGTTTTTATTTATTGGATTGGCTAATAATATAAGGGTGCCGGCTGATACAATTATTACAGCAGCGGGACATTTCAAGGAAACGCAATGGCGTGCTGCAGCAGAAGCAAGCATAAATTTGACATTATCTTTAATTTTAATTCACCCCCTTAAAATAGTAGGTATACTATTGGGAACAATGGTATCTTTTTTATATCGATCTACTGACATTATAATATATACATACAAATATATTTTAAACAAAAAGTTATTTATGTGCATTAAGCGAATCGTTAGAATGATTTTAACTATTGCGCTATGTATCTTCATAAATGCATTTATATTAAAAAGATTTCACATTTACAGCTGGCATGATTGGATGTTAGTGGGAATAATGATTTTTTTTGAAAACACAGTTCTTTCTTTATTTGTTAACTATATTTTTGAATCAGAAATGATTAAAAATTTTTTGAAAACAAGGTAAGAGCTGATATACATATATAATCCTTGTTATTTTTATCTAAAAAATGTTATGAATATTCTTTTATTATCCGGTGGCTCTGGCAAACGTTTATGACCGTTATCCAATGATGTCCGTTCTAAGCAATTTATAAAAATATTTAAAACAGAAGATGGCAGTTATGAATCCATGGTACAGCGGGTGTACCGTCAAATAAAAAATTTAGATGCGGATGCGTCTGTGACCATAGCGACTGCGAAATCTCAGATTTCTGCGATTCATAATCAGCTTGGTGAAAATGTATCAATTAGCGTTGAACCATGCCGTCGAGATACGTTTCCTGCCATTGTCCTGGCTACGGCGTATTTGACGGATGTTTTACATATTGATAAGGAAGAATCGGTGGTGGTTTGCCCGGTTGACCCCTATATGGATGATGATTATTTTCAAGCATTGAAAGAACTGGCTTTTCAGGCTGATAAGGGAGAATCCAATCTTGTTCTTATGGGAATCGATCCCACTTATCCCAGTGAAAAATATGGTTATATTATCTCACAAAGCACTGAACATGTTACGACAGTCCAAACATTCAAAGAAAAACCCACAGCGGATGTGGCAGAACAATATATTTCCCAAGGAGCACTTTGGAATGGGGAGTGTTTGCTTATAAGTTTAAATTCGTGCTGGATAAAGCGCATGAGTTGATTGATTTTACAGATTATCAGGATTTATTTCACAAATACGAAACACTGGAAAAGATTTTCTTAAACCTGTAATTGGACAAGGTGTAGTAAATGAGGCGTGGGTAGTTCTTTCTGGTAAAGGCACTGTTGTTTTTGATGGTGAAATGCGGAAGGTTCAAGCCGGGGACATGATTTCTATGCCGGCAGAATCAAAACATACAGTGATTGCGGATACAGAGTTAAAATTGATTGAGGTACAGCTTGGCAAAGACCTTATAGTTCATGATAAGCAGAAGTTTGATTTAGGATATTAAATAAGTCTAAAATCGCCGTAAATCCATTGCCTGTGAATGCTGTGTTGGGTATAATAAAATTAGACACTTACAAATGATAAAATAATACTGGGGTGCTGAAGCTGCTTTGCCCTGCTGTTAGAAGGAAACCATAGAAAGCAGGGAAAGAAGGAGAAGATGAGCAACACCAGTACACCCTACGATGATGCCCAGCGGACGCTGAGTGTGGACTGCCCCAGTTTATTGATACCACTGGTGAATGAGGCGTTCCAGACAGATTACCCGTTAGATGCGGATGTGAAGCTGTACAACAATGAATTTTTCATTACCACAGGGAATGACCAGAAACGAATCACAGACTCCAATTTTTCTATCAATGGAGAGACAACGGTTCGTTACCACTTTGAATGCCAGAGCACGGAAGATGGTAGTCTGACACTAAGGCTCTTTGAGTACGGCGCACAGATCGCCCTGACCATGGCGGACTACTCCAAAGATGAGAGTACTTTTATCTTCCCTCATGCTGCGGTATTGTACTTACGGACAGAAACTACCACACCGTCCTCCATTCGGATGAAGATAGTTACGCCGGGAGGGGGTGTGTCCTATGAAATCCCGGTGATAAAGGTGCAGGACTATGGGCTGGATGAAATCTTTGAAAAACGGTTACTGTTTTTATTACCTTACTATTTTTTGAGATACCAGTTGGAACTGTTGGAAAGGGATGTAGATGCGAGACAGTCACTGCGTCATACATATCAGGACATTTTCCAACGGCTGAGTCTGCTAGAGCAAGGCGGAGAGATTACAGAATTTACCCGCCAGTCTTTAAAGGCAATGATAGATAAAGTAGCGATGTTCCGGGCAGGAAAATATGCCGGTGTGAAGAAGGAGGTTGAGGAAATCATGGGTGGACAGATCTTGAATTATGAAGCGAAGGATATAAGAAATAGTGGAATTCGTGAAGGAATCTCCATTGGAAAAGAGGCTGGTAGACAAGAAGGCGAATCGCTTGCATTAAAACTTATTCAATTATTGATACAGCAAGGACGCACCGATGATGTTACCCGTGCCTCCACCGACCCGGAAGTTCGTCAAGAACTTTATAAGGAGTTTCATTTGATTTAGAAGATTAACGAGATGAATAATATTTATTTGATTTACCATGATTTATTAAAATATTTTTCCGAGTGTCACGCGTGGGCGCTCGGAATTGCTTTTTTATGTGCGGGAATTGTTGGAGTACGAGAGTATTATAGTAAGGAGAACGTTTCCTGGCGAAAGTTGCTTTGGACTGCGGTAACGGCATTTTATTTTGTATTTTTCCTTTATATTACACTTCTGATGCGTTCTTATGGGAGCAGGCGGATGGTGGAATTGCGACCATTCATCAGTTTCTACCCTACACATCCAGAGTTTCATTATGTTATAGAAAATATTCTGCTTTTTATTCCGCTGGGAATTTTATTTCCTATAAGATTTTCTTTTGCCAGGCGATGGAAGAGAATGATAGGAATTGCGTTATGCTTAAGTCTGGCGGTTGAGGTTTTACAGTTTGTGTTCCGGTGTGGAAAGAGTGAAGTAGATGATTTGATAGCAAACGTGTTGGGGGCAGTGATTGGATTTGGAATTTACAGAGTATGTCAAAAACTTAGGAAAGTAATATCAATAGTGAGAAAAGGGTAAAATAATAAACCCGTGTGACAATTCTAAAAGTTCTCTAAAATGCCGTAAATCCATTGCCTGTGAATGCTGTGTTGGGTATAATAAAATTAGACACTTACAAATGATAAAATAATACTGGGGTGCTGAAGCTGCTTTGCCCTGCTGT
>ERZ857629.1573-NODE-1573-length-24477-cov-11.737696_pt1 | contig 24477 bp, 22 predicted proteins | sample MGYA00519700_ERZ857629 | MGnify/ENA primary metagenome ERZ857629 (study PRJEB31778, sample SAMEA3449351) | human gut metagenome | biome: human gut; feature: human-associated habitat; material: faeces | place: United Kingdom | collected 2010/2012 ...
CGGCTCGCTTTACGACGGCGGCAAGGATGTGGGCGCGGTGCTCGGCGAGCTGTCGACGCTCGCGCGCGAGCTGCTCATCAGCGCAACGGCGGGCGAGGGCGGCGCGGGGCTGCTCAGCGGCGCTTATGACGCAGAGACGCTCAGGGACTTGATGAAAAAGGGCTCGCCCGCGCGCTTTATCCAGCTTTGCACGATCTTGCAGGAGACGGCGGCGCAGCTTCAGTTCAGCGTCAACCGCCGCACGGACGCGGAGCTGTGCATTTTGAAGCTCTGCGACGAGACGCTCTCCGGCGATCTGGCGGCGCTCGGCGCGCGCATCGCGCGGCTTGAAGAACAGATGGCCGCGGGTGTGCAGTTCGCATCGAAGCATCCCGCGCCCACGCCGGAGCCTGCGTCCGCTCCAGCGCCGCAAAAGGCCGCGGAGACGGCGCCCGCCAAGGAAAGAAAGCCCGCGGACGAGGATCGCCCCCCTTGGGACGAGCCGCCTATGCCGGACGATCTTGACGCGCCGCCGCCTTACGGCGAGCCGGTCGCGCCCGCACCAAGGGCAGAGACGCCGAAGCCGGCGATGCCCGCGCAGGAGGCGCCCGCAGGCGGCGACGGGGACGACGACACGTTCTTCCAGCTCATGGAGAGCTACAAAAACCGCCTGACGCCCGACAAGCGCGCCTTCATCGGCATGGCGCAGGGCGAGCTGAAGGACGGGCTGCTGACGGTCTACTGCGCGACGGACGTGCAGAAGAATATGCTCGATCAGCCGGCGGTGATCGACGTGCTGCAGGAGGTCACGTCCCGCGCCGTGGGACAGGAGATCCGCGCGCGCTTTGTCGTTGGCAAGCGCCCGGGCGCGAAGAAGCACGACAAAATGCAGGATCTTTTACGCATTGGCAGTAAGTTTGATAATTTTACAGTAAAATAAAAGGAGAAACGAACATGGCAAAGGGTTACAGTGCGCGCCGCGGCTTTTCCAACGGCAGCGGCCAGATGCTCAAGCAGCAGCAGATGCAGCAGCAGATCATGAAGATGCAGGAGGATATGCAGAAGGCGCAGCAGGAGGTCGAGGAGAAGACCTTCAGCGCGAGTGTCGGCGGCGGCGTCGTCAGCGCGACGGTCAACGGCAAGAAGGAGCTCACCGGCATTGTCATCAAGCCCGAGGCGGTCGATCCGGAGGACGTGGAGATGCTGCAGGATCTCATCATCTCCGCCGTCAACGAGGCGCTCCGTCAGGCGGAGGAAGCAATGAGCGGCAAGATGAACGCGCTCACGAGCGGTCTGGGGCTCGGCGGGCTCGGGTTTTAATCATTTCCCAAAGGGAAACGACTGAAAGTCCCCACTCCGTGTGGGGACGCGGATAAAAGGGGGCCATTCTCTTTCACAAAAGAGAATGGCCCCCTTTAAATCCCCCAAGAGAAAGGTTTAGATTGGCAGTTTCAATCTTGAACGACTCTTGTGCCTCCGGAATGAAAGTGCCTCGTGCGCGGCGTTGCCGCGTTGGGGGGTGCTATACGACTTGGTGTGCTTCTATCATCCGCTGTTGCGTAGCCGTTGGCAGCTCTGCTGCCTTACGGATGCGGCACACCCCTTGCGGGTGCCGCTCTGCCCATCTTGTAGAAGTACGGCCTAATTCCCGTCTACCGTGGCACGCATCAATGCGGCGAGCGAAGCAATGCCGCATTCGGCAGGCAGTCTGCCGCCGTGCTACCGTCACACGCGCCTCACGATAGTAAGGCGCAGTTGAGACCGGTAACGAATAGCAGAAGATTCATGGCGGAGCCATGTACACCGCACCCGATCGCGCAGCGCGTGCAGTCATTCAAGCTACAGACTGGTAATGTCGGGGGTCGAGGGGAACTCCCCTCGCGTTCTCTTGGGGGTCCAAGGGGGCCATTCTCTCACGTGAGAGAATGGCCCCCCTTTTCCCGTGCAGCGCCTACGGCGCTGCTATCTCGCTCCCGTGCGGTGCGAGGGAGGTTATTCGCAGAAAAACTTTTCAATTTCCCCGCGCGCAGCGGCGACGCTGCCCTGCACGAAATTCGGCTTGCCGCCGCCGCGGCCGTTCAGCTCCGCATTCAGCGCCTTCGTCAGCTCGCGCAGATCGCCGCCAACATGGCCGATGGCGTACTTGTACGCACCATCCGCGCCCGCAAAGACGGCACAGCGCCCGCCGCAGGCATTCGCCACCGCGTCGCAGAGCTTGCGCAGACCGTCGCCGGAAAGCTCGTCCTCAAAGAGCAGCACATCGCCCTTGCCCGCGTACCGCGCGGCGGTCTGGGAAAACGACGCCTCCTCGAGCCTTGCGCAGCGCAGCTTGAGCGCGCCCAGCTCCGCTTGCAGCCGTTCGACCGCCGCCGCGCCCGCCGTCGGCTTGACGGAGAGCGCCTGAGCGATGTGCAGCGCCTGCTCCCAGCACTGCGAGAGATAGCGATAGGCCCGCTCGCCGCACAAAAGCTCGATGCGCACGCCCTCGCGGAACTTCTGCACCGAAAGGAACTTCACAAGCCCCACCTGACCCGAGCGCGCCACGTGCGTGCCGCAGCAGGCGCAGCAGTCGGCCTCGGGGAAGGTGACGATGCGCACGTCGCCCTCAAGCGGCTTTTTGCTGCGGTAGTCGATCGCATCGAGCTCCGCGCCGCGGTGGAGCTGGATATCGATGGGGTGATCCTCATAGATATAGCGGTTGGCCGCTGCCTCGATCTCCATGAGCGCATCCCACGAGATCTCGGCGTTGAAGTCGATGGTCACGATGTCCGCGCCCATGTGGAAGCCGACGTTGTCACAGTCAAAGCGCGCGCAGATAAGCCCCGAGCAGATATGCTCGCCCGAGTGCTGCTGCATGTGGTCGAAGCGGCGCGCCCAGTCGAGCTCACCCTCCACGCCCGCGCCGACGGCGAGCGGCGCGTCGCACAGGTGCGTGACGACGCCGTTTTTCTCGTGCACCTCCAGCACATGAGCGCCGCCGAGCACGCCGGTGTCATAGGGCTGGCCGCCGCCCTCGGGGTAGAACGCGGTCTGGTCGAGCGTCACGGCCCAGCCGCCCTTCGCCTCCGCGCAGGAGACGACCACGGCGGCAAAGCGCCGCAGAAAGGGATTGTCGTAGTAGAGCTTTTTCGTTTCCATGGGGTTCCTCCTCAGTCGATCAGGCCGAGGGCCTGCTTTTCGCGCAGCACGCGGTAAACGTGCGCGTCGATGTCGCTTTCCGCGATCGTGCCGTCCTCTACGGCGGCGATCACCTGCGGGATCTGCGTCTGATAGTCGGTGGTCACGATCATGTCGTTGCCTGCCAGCAGCGCCAGCACGGCGGCGCTGCCGTCCTCTGCATAGGCCTTGACCGCGTCCATCGCAAGATCGTCCGTCAGGATAACGCCGTCAAAGCCCAGTTCATCGCGCAGCAGCGCGTGCACCTTCTGCGAGAGCGAGGCGGGATAGGCGCTGTCCATGCACTCCACCACATTGTGGCTCACGAGCACGAACGGCGCGCCCGCCGCGATGCCCGCTTCAAACGGCACGAGGTCGGACTGCTCGAACGTCGTGTACGGGCGCGCGTCGATGGCGACGCCCGTGTGCGTGTCGGCATTGTTGCCGTAGCCGGGGAAATGCTTCAGCACGCACGCGACGCCCGCTTTCGCGTAAGCGGGCACAACGCCGGCGATGTATTCCGCCGTGGCCTGCGCGTCCTGCCCGAACGCGCGGTCATAGATGAAGTTGTTGGGATTTGTCGAAACGTCGCACACGGGGGCGAAGTTCACGTTCACGCCCAGCGCGGCGAGGCGGTCGTTGTATTCCTGCGTCCGCTGCACAAGGCCGTCAAGCCCCAGCGCGGCGTAGAGCGATTGCGGGGAGGGGAGCTGCTCGGAAAAAAGATCGGGATTGCGGCTCGCGCGCGTGACGGTGCCGCCCTCTTCATCGCTGCCGATGAAAAGCGGGATGTCCGCGGCATCCTGATAGCCCTGTACGGCCTTTGTAAATTGCTCCTCGGTGAGCCATTCGCCGTTCGCGTCCTTATAGTCGCGGCCAAAGAGCAGCAGCCCGCCGAGGTGATAGGTCTTCACGTCCTCCTCGGCGCCCGCTTCGGGGCAGCGGACAAAAAAGAGCTGCCCGACCTTTTCTTCAAGCGTCATGCCCGCGATCGTCTCGCGCAGGCGCTGCTCCGCCTGCTCCTCCGGCGTCGGCTCCGGCACGGGGTCTGCGGCGGGGGTGTCGTTCGTGTCCGGCGCGGGCGGCGTAACGGGCGTGTCGTCCGTTTTCTGCGCGCCGCAGGCGGTGAGCAGCAGCAAAAGCGCCAGCATCAGCGCCGTCAGTCGTTTCTTCATGGGGATCCCTCCTTCGGCGCTTATCGCGCCGCGTCAAAGTGCTGTTCGCGGTAATACTGCGCATAGAGATAGCGGTGGCAGAGATCAAATTCGTCCTCGCCGAGATTGCCCGTCAGCTCGCCGTCCTTCAAAAACCAGCCGCGCACGTGCAGCAGCGGCGTCACGTCGTACAGCTCGCGCTGGAGCTGCATGAACGCAGGGCCGTCCCAGCCGCATTCATCGAAGACGCGCAGCATCAGATAGCAGGGCGAAAAATCGCCGCCGCTGCCGGTAAAATCGGCGGAGAGCGTCCGCTTTGCCGCGCTGTTTGCATAGATGGCGTAGGGCGTCGCATAGTAGTTGTAAAAGCCGTCGAGCGTTCCGGTGTCGAGGTCGACGCCCATCTCGCTGTACACGCTGCTGCCGTTGCCGAGCCACGGCTTGTGGTCGCCGAAGAACACGAACACCACCGGCTCGTCCCGCTGCTCCAGCGCGTCGGCCAGACGGCGCATTTCGCCGATCGTCTCGCTCACGCCGGCAAGGTAGTTGTTCAGGATGCAGCAGCTCTCCTGCGACCAGCCGGTCGCGGCGGGCGTAACATACTCCCGCGCGCAGGACTCGGACGAGTACGGCCCGTGATTCTGATACGACACGGAGAAGAGAAACAGCGGGTCGCCGTCCCCGCGCTGCGCGTCGAGGTCGCGCAGCAGATAGTCCACAAGCACGCCGTCAGAGTGGAACACCGCCGCCGTGGGATCGACCAGCTCGCCGAAGCCGCTGTCGGTGAAGGCGCTTTTGTCAAAGCCGAGGTATTCGTTCACGTTCTGGCGGTTATAGAACCAGCCGAAGCCGGGGTGGCGGTAGAGCGTGTCATAGCCCTGCGCCTTGAAGTACCAGACGTAGGAGTCTGTGCTGGAGCGGAAGTCCTCGTGGCGGCTGTAGCCGGTGAGAAAGCCCCATTCGGTGTCCGTCGTGCCGCCGGCGAAGATGTTCGTCAGGAGGCGGCCCGATACGCTGCGGCTTTCCAGCTCGTGCAGCGGGGCATAGACCTCCGCCACGGCGGGGATATCCGCCAGCACAGGGTAGTCCGTCAGGTCGCAGAAGGCCTCGAGCATGATGCCGACGACCGTGACCTTTTCCTCCGCGGGGATGTCCGCCGTCTCATACGGCGCGAGCGCCGCGAGCGCGTCCTTTTCATTGTAGCCCTCCGGCGGGTCGGGGAACATCTCCTGCACGCTGTAAACAAAGGAATAGACCGTGCCCTTGGATACGTAGACCTCCACGTCCGACCAGGGATTGATAAAGCTGTTGTTTGCGGTCTTCCTGCTGTAGATGTCCGCGTCGGTGTAGACCGTGAAGTACGCGCCCAGCGCGAGCGCAAGGCAGACGAGCGCGCCGATGAGACGCGAAAGGGGGCGCAGCGGCTCCCTGCGCATCAGAAAAACGGCAAAGAGCAGCATGATGACCGCGCCCGCCAGCGCCGCCAGCACCGGCTTTGAAAGCTCGAGCGTGTAGTGCCCCACGATGCCGCCCGCCGTGCGCAGGATGCGCAGATCGGTCGCCAGCACGGGATCGCCGCGCAGCTGCGTTTTATAGTAGCTGCCAAGCGCGAGCGCAAGGCATGGGAGAGCGGCGGTCAGATACGCCGCCCATGGCCGCCGGAAGAGGAAAAAGCCAAGGCAGACCAGCAGCACCGGCACAAAAAGATTCAGCGCCACGAGCAGCGGCAGGCGGAAATAGGACAAAAAGAGATGCAGGTGATCCAGCGGCGCATAGGAATAGGCCGTGAGCATCAGCGAGATCAGGCCAAGGCCCACGCCCATGAGCGTCAGCCAGCCGTAGAGCCAGATGCGGTGCGCCCATCGCATGGCCTTCGACGCTGCGGCGTCGGGACTGATGAGGGAAGAAAAGAATCGCATAGTCAGCTTCCTTTCGGTGCTTGCGCAAAGGGATAATATCCAAGTATAGCATTTCGCGCGGAAAAAGGCAACCGGCACTCCCGCGCGCTTGACAAGCGGCGCGCGGCGTGATATACTGCCCCAACAAAAGGCTGTGAGAAAGAAGCCTTTCTTTTCACCCGCTTGCAGAGAGGGGACGGTCGGTGCGAGTCTCCGCGGCAAAGGAAAGGCGGCGCTTTTGAGCCGCGCGGCGGAAATGCCGCGCCGGTCCCCGCCGTTAATCGGGAACGAAGTGCGTGTCAGCCAGACACGAATTCAGGTGGAACCACGGACAATGCTTTTGTTCGCCCTGAGCCTACTACCATAGGCTCAGGGCGTTTTTTCGTCTCCTGAGCCAGATACCGAAAGGAGAAATTCACCATGAAAAACACCGAAAAGACGATGGACAAGATCGTCGCGCTGTGCAAAAACCGCGGCTTTGTCTTCCCCGGCAGCGAGATCTACGGCGGCCTTGCCAACACCTGGGACTACGGCCCCCTCGGCGCCGAGCTCAAGAAGAACATCAAAAATGCCTGGTGGAAGAAGTTTGTGCAGGAGAACCCCTACAACGTCGGCCTTGACGCGGCGATTTTGATGAACCCGCAGACCTGGGTGGCGAGCGGCCATCTCGGCGGCTTTTCCGATCCGCTGATGGACTGCCGCGAGTGCCACGAGCGCTTCCGCGCCGACAAGGTCATCGAGGACTGGTGCGCCGAGACCGGCTTTGAGCTTCCCAAGCCCATCGACGCCTTCTCTCAGCAGGAGATGAAGGACTTTGTCGAGGAGCACAACATTCCCTGCCCGACCTGCGGCAAGCACAACTTCACCGATATCCGCCAGTTCAACCTGATGTTCAAGACGTTTCAGGGCGTGACCGAGGACGCGAAGAACACCGTCTATCTCCGTCCCGAGACCGCGCAGGGCATCTTCGTCAACTTCAATAACGTTCAGCGCACCACGCGCAAAAAGCTCCCGTTCGGCATCGGCCAGATCGGCAAGTCCTTCCGCAACGAGATCACGCCGGGCAACTTCATCTTCCGCGTGCGTGAGTTCGAGCAGATGGAGCTTGAGTTCTTCTGCAAGCCGGGCACCGACCTTGAGTGGTTCAACTACTGGCGCACGTTCTGCCACAACTGGCTGCTCTCCATCGGCCTCAAGGACGAGAACCTCCGCCTGCGCGACCACGATCCCGAGGAGCTGTGCTTCTACTCCAAGGCGACGACCGACTTCGAGTTCCTTTTCCCCTTCGGCTGGGGCGAGCTCTGGGGCGTGGCCGACCGCACGGACTACGACCTGACGCAGCACCAGAACACCTCCGGTGTGAAGATGGTCTACCGCGAGGGCGAGGGCAAGGACATGGTCGAGTACGTTCCCTACGTCATCGAGCCGTCGCTCGGCGTGGAGCGCAGCGTGCTGGCCGTCCTCTGCGACGCCTACGATGAGGAGGTCGTCGGCCAGGACAAGAAGGGCAACGACGACGTGCGCGTCGTGCTGCACTTCCATCCCGCGCTCGCGCCGTTCAAGGCCGCGATCCTGCCGCTTTCCAAGAAGGAAGTGCTGACCGGCCCCGCGATGGAGCTGTATGCCGAGCTTTCCAAGGAGTTCATGGTCGACTACGACGAGACCGGCTCGATCGGCAAGCGTTACCGCCGCGAGGACGAGATCGGCACGCCGTACTGCATCACGTTTGACTTTGACACCGTGGGCGACGAGGCCAACGGCATCGCGGCTGACCACTGCGTCACCATCCGCGAGCGTGACAGCATGGAGCAGGTGCGCATTCCCATCAGCGAGGTCAAGGACTTCCTGCGCGAGAAGTGCGCGTTCTGAGCTTTTTCAGCGCAATGATAAAGGGGGATGCTCTCTTTTCAAAGAGAGCATCCCCTTTCGGTTTATTCGCTGCGCGCTCAGTCGGCGGATCCCATGTAAATTTCCTCCGCTTTCTGCTGTGCGGCGATCAGGGTGTTCCTTGCCTCGCCGTGGTTTTGCGCGTCCAGCTGCTCCAGCGCGTCGGTAATGGCGTTGAACAGCAGCAAATACATTTTCTGGTGATCGGTCATAGACCATACCACCTTAACCCTTTTCGGTTATTATAACTCAAAAGGGTTAATCTTTTCAAGAGGAAACCGGTATTCTTTATGGAAAGAAAGCGGGGTGATCGTGATGACGATCGGCGAAGCGGTGCGGCAGCGCATTCTGTCGCTGTGCGAGGAGCGCAATATCACGATCAACCGTTTGAGCATTCTCAGCGGCGTTACGCAGTCTACGCTCAATAACATCATGAGCGGACGAAACCATACGACCACTGTTGCGACGATCAAAAAGCTTTGCGATGGCCTGAACATCGCTGTCGATGAGTTTTTCTCTCCCGCGTTTTTTCATGATCTGGAGCAGGAATTGAAATGAAAAGCGACCGTTGACGCGGCCGCTTTTTTATATGCCGTCTGCCCTTGCTCGCGCCCCATGGCAGCGGGGCATGGCTGCGTTTTTTTGTAATGGCGGGGGCGGGGACGCAGCCCCTCGCCTCTTGAGAGGTCAAAAGGGGGCATTCTTTCGCATGAGAGAATGACCCCTTAGCTGCGTCCCCTGCGCGGCGCAGGAGAGCTGCTGCGCTCACGGCTGAGCGCTGAATTATTCGTCCTCGTGGGCGGTGACGGCGATGTGGAGTTCGTCGAGCTGCTTCTGCGTGACCTCGCTGGGCGCGCGTTTCCCAAAACGGGCGACGCCGTTTTGGGAGCCCTGAGAGATCAAAATGCTCGGCGGAAATGAATTCCGCCTCCGCCAAGGTTTTGCTCTGCAAAACGCTTGCACGCCGCATAAGCGGCGGCTCGCTTACGCTCGCTGGGCGCGCGGGGTCACTCGTCCTCGTGGGCGGTGACGGCGATGTGGAGCTCGTCGAGCTGCTTCTGCGTGACCTCGCTGGGGCGCGTTTCCCAAAACGGGCGACGCCGTTTTGGGAGCCCTGAGAGATCAAAATGCTCGGCGGAAATGAATTCCGCCTCCGCCAAGGTTTTGCTCTGCAAAACGCTTGCACGCCGCATAAGCGGCGGCTCGCTTACGCTCGCTGGGCGCGCGGGGTCACTCGTCCTCGTGGGCGGTGACGGCGATGTGGAGCTCGTCGAGCTGCTTCTGCGTGACCTCGCTGGGCGCACCCATCATGATGTCCTGCGCGTTCTTGTTCATCGGGAAGGGGGTGATCTCGCGGATGGAATCCTCGCCCGCGAGCAGCATGACCATGCGGTCCACGCCCGGGGCGATGCCGGCGTGCGGGGGCGCGCCGTAGCAGAAGGCGTTGTACATGGCGGGGAACTTGGCCTTGACGTCGTCTTCGCCGAGGCGGACGAGTTCAAATGCCTTGATCATGATCTCGGGATCGTGGTTGCGCACCGCGCCGGAGCTAAGCTCCACGCCGTTGCAGACGAGGTCATACTGGTCGGCGGTAATGGTCAGCGGGTCGATCTCACCGCGCTCGGCCTTGAGGAGCACCTCGAGGCCGCCGGCGGGCATGGAGAACGGGTTGTGGCAGAACTCAAGCTCGCCGCTCTCATCGCCGATCTCGTACATCGGGAAGTCGACGATCCAGCAGAACTCGTAGCGCTCCTTGTCCATGTGGCCCTCGCAGGCGGGGCCGAAGGTCTTGATCATCACGCCGACAAGCTTGGTGGCCAGCTCGCCGCCCGCGACGACCACGAGGGTGTTGGGCTCGAGCGGCAGGAGCTTCGCGGCGGCGTCCTTGTCGATGAATTTTGCAATGCCGCCGGCCAGCTCGCCCTTTTCGTCGACCTTGAACCAGTAGCCCTTGGCGCCGGCCTGCACCTCGCAGTCGGTCAGCAGCTTTTCGATCTGCTTGCGCGTGAGCGAGCAGTTGGAAATGGCGACGGCCTTGACGGTCTTGTCTGCAAGGACTTCAAAGGCGCTTCCTTCAAAGAGGGAGGAGACGTTCGTCGCGGTCAGGTCGATGCGCAGATCCGGCTTGTCGGAGCCGTAGATCTCGAGCGCGTCGAGATACTTGATGCGGCGGAAGGGAGGCTGGGAGGCGATGTCATAGGTGCCGAACCTGGCGAAGATCGGGGGCAGAACGTCCTCGCAGACGGCGAAGACATCCTCCTGCGTGGCAAACGCCATCTCCATATCGAGCTGATAGAACTCGCCGGGGCTGCGGTCGCCGCGCGCGTCCTCATCGCGGAAGCACGGCGCGATCTGGAAGTAACGGTCGAAGCCGGAGGTCATGAGCAGCTGCTTGAACTGCTGCGGCGCCTGCGGCAGAGCGTAGAACTTGCCGGGGTGCTTGCGGGCGGGGACGAGGTAGTCGCGCGCGCCCTCGGGGGAGGAGGCCGTCAGGATCGGGGTGGTGATCTCAAGGAAGTCGTGCTCCATCATGGCCTTGCGCAGCGCGGCGATGACGTTGCAGCGCAGGAGGATGTTCTTCTTGACGGCGGGGTTGCGCAGGTCGAGGTAACGGTACTTCAGGCGCTGCGTCTCGTCCGCCTCGCGGCTGCGGTTGATCTCGAACGGCAGAGAATTGTAGCGGCAGCGGCCGAGCAGCTCGATCTTCTCGGGCACGACCTCAATGTCGCCGGTGGGCTGGTTGGGGTTTTTGCTCGCGCGCTCGCGCACGGTGCCCTCGACGGAGATGGTGCTCTCCTTGTTGTAGCCCTTGAGCTGGGCGAGCAGCTCGTTCGTCTCGACGACGATCTGCGTCGTGCCGTAAAAGTCGCGCAGGACGACAAAGGCAAGGCTGCCGCCGACCTCGCGGACGTTCTCCATCCAGCCGACGAGCTTGACATGCTCGCCGACGTTCTGCGCGCGCAGCGCGCCGCAGTTGTGTGTGCGGGATTGCATCATGGTAATACTCACTCCTATTTGTATAAAAATATGATAAAATTACAAATGGTATTTATCTTGACCGCCGATCAGGTGGTAAAGGGCTTGGTCTTGGGGTTGACAATGTCGCGCCAGTCAAGGTCGCCGCGCGCAAGGCCCATGACGAGCATTTCAGCGGTGGCGAGGTTGGTGGCGAAGGGGATGTTGTTCTGGTCGCAGAGCCTGGTGATGTAGGTCAGGCTGTCGTTGTAGCGGGGGTCGGCGGGGTCGCAGAGGAATATGACCATATCGATCTCGTTGTAGGCAATGCGCGCGCCGATCTGCTCCGCGCCGCCGTGGATGCGCGCCATGAAAAGGTGGATCGGGAGGCCGCTTGCTTCGCTGACCATTTTACCGGTGACACTGGTGGCGCAGAGGGTGTGGCGGGAGAGAATGCCGGCGTAGGCGGTGCAGAACTGAACCATCAGTTCTTTCTTGTTGTCGTGTGCCATGAGAGCGATATTCATTGTTGTCACAGTCCTTTCTGGTGTGATTTTTTTCGATTTGAGGCGGCTTACAGCCGCATGAGCCGCACGCGCTCGCCGCAGAGCCGCCGCGCGATGTTCTCGCAGGCGCAGAGCGCGGCCGTGTGGTATTTGAGCGGGTGGTCGAGCCCCCGGCCAAGCAGCGTGGGAATGTACTCGTCCTCGGGGATGACGCCGAGCAGGGGAAGGCCCGCGGCGTCGATGGCGTCGTCGATGGTGGCATGGAGCGATCGCAGGAGCGTTTTGCGCACGCGGTTGACGACAAGGTGCAGCCGTCCGGCGGGAAAGTCGCGCAGCTCCATTACGGTGCGCTGCGCGTCGCGCAGGCTGGAGGGGTCGTTCGTCGTGACGACGATGACGCGGTCGGCGCAGCAGGTGGCGAGGAAAAAGGTATCGCCGATGCCGGCGGCGGCGTCGATGAGGCAGAAGTCGAAGCTGCGGCGGATCTCGTCGAGCAGGCGCTTCATCTGCGCCTTGTCCGGCAGCGCGGCGAACGAGCTGACGGGCGCGGTGAGCAGGTAAAGCTCTGGATAGAGCGGGTGGCGCGCGGCGGCGCCGGCGAGGGTGGTGCGTCCGGCGATCACGTCGGTGAAGTCCATGAGCGCGCGGTCCGACATGCCGAGGTAGAGGTCGAGATCGCGCAGGCACACGTCGCAGTCGAGCAGCAGCACGCGCTTGCCGAGGCGCGCGAGAGCCATGCCGGTGAGCGCGGTGAATGAAGTTTTTCCGGTGCCGCCCTTGCCGGACACCACGGCGATGACCTGAGACAAGCCGCTTGCTCCTTTCGTTCGATTACAGGGGAGACTTTTTGATCTTTGCGAACGCGCGCGGGTAAACGCGCGGGGTGGGGGAGACCTTTTCGACGATGACCAGACGGTGGACGACATCGCTTGTGGGGATGGTGTAATCCTCGACTCTGGCGATGCGGCCGCCGAGCGTTTTGATGGCGTTCTTCGCCGCCGTGATCTCCTCCTCGGTATCGACGCTTTTCATGGCGATGAACTGTCCGCCGACCTTGACGAGCGGCAGACACAGCTCGGAGAGGATGCTCATCTGCGCGACGGCGCGGGAGACGGCTACGTCAAATTGCTCGCGGTGCTGCATGGCGAATTCCTCCGCCCGCGCGTGAACACAGGCGACGCGCCTGAGCTGCAACTCGTCACAGACCGCTTGCAGCCAGTTCACGCGCTTGCCGAGCGAGTCGAGCAGCGTGAGATCGAAGTCGTCCTTCAGAATGCGCAGCGGCATGCCGGGAAAGCCCGCGCCGGTGCCGACATCGACGACGCGCTTGCCGCTGAGGTCGAGAAATTGCAGCAGCGCCGCGCTGTCGAGCAGATGGAGCTGCGCGACGGCGGTGGGATCGGTAATGGCCGTGAGGTTCATCACCTGATTTTTCTCCAGCAGCAGCGCAGAGAAGCGCTCGAGCGCTTCCGTGCGGCTTTCGTCCAGTCCCAGCGTGCGGAGGCCCTGCGTCAGCAGCGCTCTCATTTGCGCTGCTCCTTCAGAATGTCGCGGATCTCGGTGAGCAGCAGCTCCTCCTTCGTCGGCTCGGGAGCCTTTTCCGGCTCCGGCGCGGCGGGCTTTGAGAGCTTGTCGTGCATCTTGTTGATGGCCTTTACGATGCAGAACACCACAAAGGCCATGATGAGGAAGTTTAGAATGGCATTGATGAAATTGCCTATCATCAGATCGCCGCCGTGCGGCAGGGAGATGGAAAGACCGGAAAGGTCTATGTTTCCGCCGGTAAAAACGCCGAGAATGGGGTTGATGATGTCGTTTACCAGCGAGTCGGCGATCGCCTTGAATGCGCCGCCGATGATAACGCCGACGGCCATGTCGATGACGTTGCCGCGCATGGCGAAGGTCTTAAATTCTTCAAAGAATTTCTTCATAGCGAGGGACTCCTTAGTAAAACGTGAAAACGTATTGTACTATTCTTGCAGAATATTACAAAGCGGCATCACTTTTTGGGGATCAGCACGGTCTTGCCGCCCATGTAGGGCTGGAGGACCTTCGGGATGAGCACGGAGCCGTCGGCCTGCAGATTGTTCTCGAGGAACGCGATCAGCATACGCGGAGGCGCGACGACGGTGTTGTTGAGCGTGTGCGGCAGGTACATTTTGCCGTCCTCGCCCTTGACGCGGATCTTCAGACGGCGGGCCTGTGCGTCGCCGAGGTTGGAGCAGGAGCAGACCTCGAAATATTTCTGCTGGCGCGGGGACCATGCCTCAATATCGCAGGACTTGACCTTGAGGTCGGCGAGGTCGCCGGAGCAGCACTCAAGCTGGCGGACGGGAATGTCCATCGAGCGGAACAGCTCGACGCTCCACTTCCACATCTGGTCGTACCACTTCATGCTGTCCTCGGGCTTGCAGACGACGATCATCTCCTGCTTTTCAAACTGGTGGATGCGGTAGACGCCGCGCTCCTCAATGCCGTGGGAGCCCTTCTCCTTGCGGAAGCAGGGGGAATAGGAGGTGAGCGTCTGCGGCAGGCTGCTTTCCGGCAGGATCTCGCCGATGAAGCGGCCGACCATCGAGTGCTCGCTCGTGCCGATGAGGTAGAGGTCTTCGCCCTCGATTTTATACATCATGGCGTCCATGTCGTTCTGGCTCATGACGCCCTCGACCACGTTGCCGTGGATCATGAACGGCGGGATGCAGAACGTGAAGCCCTTGTCGATCATAAAGTCGCGCGCGTAGGCGAGCACGCCCTCGTGCAGACGCGCGATGTCGCCGAGCAGATAGTAGAAGCCTGCGCCGGAGACGCGGCCCGCCGCGTCCATGTCGACGCCGTCGAAGCGCTCCATGATCTGCGTGTGGTAGGGGATCTCGAAATCGGGGACCTTCGGCTCGCCGAAGCGCTCGACCTCGACATTGCAGCTGTCGTCAGGGCCGATGGGGACGCTGGGGTCGATGATGTTCGGGATGAGGAGCATGATCTTATGGATCTTCTGCTCATACTCCTGCTCGAGCTTTTCAAGCTCGGCAAGACGCTCGGCATTCGCTTTGACGGTCGCCTTGATCTTTTCGGCTTCTTCAAGCTTGCCCGGGTCCTTCTTCGCCTGGCCCATCAGCATACCGACCTGCTTGCTCAGGGCGTTGCGGCTGGCGCGCAGCTCGCTTGCCTCGGTGATGGCGGCGCGGTTGGCGGCGTCCAGCGCAATGACCTCGTCGACGAGGGGGAGCTTTTCATCCTGGAATTTCTTTTTGATGTTTTCCTTGACCAGCTCGGGATTTTCCCTCAGGAATTTCATATCAAGCATTTTGGTTTACCTCGTTATCGTTGTAAAGTGAGCGGAAGACAAAAGGCTTCCGCAATCATTCTCAGTTGACGCCGCTGGGGAAGAGCTCGTCCACGATGGACTGATAGCGCGCGGCGGGGGAGGGGGCGTCGTCGCCGGTGATGGCGGTGCGCAGCGGTTCGCTGGGAAGAAAACCGGCGGCGGTATCGTGGAACGCGCGGATATTTTCTCTTGCCGCGTCGTAATTCCTCGCGCCGTAGTCCCGCTCGATCTCGGCGAGCCAGTCGAGCGCGCGGAGCTGGTCGGACTGCGTGCCGACGGTCTCGGCGAGCGCTTTTTTGTCCTCCTCGGCGCTGGCGAGCTGATCCTTGAGCGAGCTGACCTCGTTTTCAAGCTCCGCGACGCGGGCCTGCAAAAGCTCGCTTTCCTCCAGCGTGTCGAGCAGGGCGCTGTTGCCGTCCTTGATCTCGTTGAAGCTGCGCTGGTTCATCAGGAACGTCCAGAGGATCAGCAGAAACGCCACGGCGAAAAGCACGGCGACGTAGGTGTAGACCTTTTTCATGCGCTCGCGCTCGGTGGCGGGCTTTTCCTCGGCCGGAGCAGGCTGCTTATCGGGGTCCTTGGGCGGCTCGTGAACAAAATCGGTCATTTCGTCTCGCCTCCGTTTCTGCGCTTTTTGATGGCGGCGAGGGCTTCGAGCAGATCGTTCAGATCGTCCATGCCATAGTAGTCCAGCTCGATGCGGCCCTTTTTGCGGCCGGAAACGATGCGGCAGGTGCGGCCCAGCGTGTCGCTGAGCTCCTGCGCGGCAAGGCGGCTGTAGCTCTCGTTCATGCGCTGCTCCTCGGTGACGGGCTTTTCCGCTTTCACCGTGGAAAGACGCTTGGCCAGCGCCTCCGTCTGGCGGACGCTCAGCCCCTGCTGTACGACCGTTTTGGCCGCTTCAAGCTGAAGGCCGGCCTTCAGCGGCAGCAGCGCGCGGGCGTGGCCGCTGGAAAGCGCGCCGCCTTGCAGCATGGCGCGCACTTCGGGGCAGAGCCCCAGCAGACGCAGGCTGTTGGCGACGGCGGAGCGGGACTTGCCGACGCGCGCGGCGGCCTCCTCCTGCGTGAGCTGATAGCTGTCCATCAGCGTTTTGTAGCCCTCGGCCTCCTCGATGGGGTCGAGATCCTCGCGCTGGAGGTTTTCGATGAGCGAGAGCTCGGTCATCTTGCGGTCGTCCGCCTCGATGACGATGGCGGGCACCTCGCTGAGACCGGCGATGCGCGCGGCGCGCCAGCGGCGCTCGCCGGCAATGATCTGATAGTAGCCGGAGCCGAGACGGCGGACCGTCAGCGGCTGGATGATGCCGTGCTCGCGGATGGAGTCGGCAAGATCCTGCAGCGCATCCTCGTCAAAATGGCGGCGCGGCTGACCGGCGTAAGGCTCGATCTGAGAGAGGGGGAGGTAGAGGCTGTCGGCGCTTTCGCTGCGGAGGGCGGCGTCGCCCAGCAGCGCGCCAAGGCCCTTGCCAAGACCGCGGTTTGCGTTTGCCATGAAAAAATGTCTCCTTTCTGTGGGAGTTGCAGCAAAACGTGCAACAAATGCACGATGGGAAGCTAAGGTCAAAAGAGGATCAGCCGTTTTGCTTCAGAAATTCGGCGGCGAGGGCGCTGTAGGCCTCCGCGCCGCGGGAGCAGCGGTCGTAGTAGTTGATGGGCTTGCCGTGGCTCGGCGCTTCGGAAAGGCGCACGTTGCGCGGGATCACGGTCGCGTACACCTTGCCGGGGAAGTAGCGCTTGACCTCCTCGGCCACCTGAAGGGCGAGGTTCGTGCGCCCGTCGAACATCGTCAGCAGGACGCCCTCAAGCTCGAGAGAGGGATTCAGGCTGCGGCGCACCATGCGCACTGTGTGCATCAGGTCGGAAAGTCCTTCGAGCGCAAAGTATTCGCCCTGTACGGGGACGATCAGGGAGTTGGCCGCGCAGAGGGCGTTGACCGTCAGCAGCTCAAGCGAGGGCGGACAGTCGATGAGGATGAAGTCATAATCGGGGGAGAGGGTGTCGAGCGCCTGCTTGAGCAGAAATTCGCGCCCCTCGCGGTCGATCATCTCGATGCCCGCGCCCGCCAGCGCTTTGGACGACGGCAGCACGTCGCCGTAACGTGTGTGCGCGACGCTGGCGCGCGCGTCCGCGCCGTTGATGAGCACGTCGTACACGCCCTGGGATACCGCCTTGTCCACGCCCATGCCGGAGGTGGAGTTGGCCTGCGGGTCGAAGTCGCACAGCAGGACGCGCTTGCCCTTTTCCTTGAGGGCGGAAACAAGGTTGACGCAGGTGGTCGTCTTGCCGACGCCGCCCTTTTGATTGACGATTGCAACGATCTTAGCCAAAAAAACACCCGCCTTAGTCGAAAAATCTTTCTCTGCAATATCCTGTTCAGTATAACACAAAAGCGGTCGATTTCAACAGGAAAGAAAAAATTTTGCAAAAATGTTTCATGTGAAACATTGCCGCGCCCGCATAATGTGCGCGGCGCGGCAAAAAAGAGACCGGCGGGAGGATCTCCCGCCGGCACTGCGGCAAGATGCGGCGTTGTTTCACGTGAAACGCTTATTCATCCGGATGTGTGAGCAGCAGCGCGCCGTAAGGCTCCAGCGTCAGACGGAGCTGACCGCCGTCGCAGAAGAACTGCTGACGCGTGAGCGCGTCGACGGCGAGCGCACCGTCCCACGGCAGCGCGAGCGGCAGAATGCCGTCTCCCGCGTTGACAACGGTAAGGCAGTGATCGCCGCCCGCGCGGCGGGAAAAGGCGAGCGCGCGCCCCTGCGCCGTGTGATAGACGATCGTGCCGCTTTGCAGCGCCTCGTGCTCGCCGCGCAGCGCGCCGAGACGGCGAAAGTACCGGACGAGCGCGGCGTCCTCGTGTCCCCAGGGGTAGGCGCCGCGGTTGAACGGATCCTCAAAGCCCTGCATACCGGCCTCGTCGCCGTAGTAGAGCATCGGCGAGCCGGGGAAGGTGTAGAGAATGAGCGCGGCGAGCTTCAGAAGCGCCGTCCCGCGCGCAAGCTCCGAGTCATCCAAACGGTAGACGGCGCGCTCGTCGCGCGTCGCGGGCGCGGGACCCGGATGGCCGAGGAGCGTCAAAAGGCGCGGCGTATCGTGGGTGGAGAGAAAGTTCATCGCGCCGTAAAACGCGGGCGCGGGGTAATTCTCGCGCAGCGTTTCCATGCTCTCGAGGAAGGCCCCCGCATCGCCGCCGCGCAGATAGTCCATCAGCGCCGTGCGGAAGGGGTAATTCATCAGGCCGTGCGTCTCGTGGCCGAGCAGATATTTGCGCCGCTGGGAGTAAGCGACCTTGGTGGTGCCGTCCTCCCAGACCTCGCCGAGCAGGTAGCCGTCGGGCTTTTCCTGCTCGATCGCAGTGCGGATTTTCTCGATGAAGCCGTCCGGCAGCTCGTCGGCCACATCGAGCCGCCAGCCCGACGCGCCCGCGCGCAGCCAGCGGCGGATGATGGAATCGCGGCTTTCGATGATGTAGTCGACGTAGCTCGGCTCCGTCTCGTTGACGGCGGGGAGATTCTTGATGCCCCACCAGGCGTCGTAATCGGTGGGGAAGGGGTGGAAGCTGTACCAGCGGTAGTAGGGCGAGGCCTCGCCCTGTGCTGCGCCGAGCGTGGGATAAAAGCCGTCGGCATTGAAGTAGACGCTTTTGCAGCCGGTGTGGTTGAAGACGCCGTCGAGCATGACGCGGATGCTGCGCGCTCCGGCTTCGGCGCAGAGGGTGCGAAAGTCCTCCTCGTCGCCGAGCAGGGGGTCGATGCGCTCATAACAGGCGGTGTCGTAGCGGTGGTTGGTCGAGGCCTCAAAGATGGGGCAGAGGTAGAGCGTCGTCACGCCGAGGGAGGCGAGATAGTCGAGCTTTTGCGTAATGCCCGCGAGGTCGCCGCCGAAAAAGTCGCTGCACGTGATCTCGCCCTGTGCGTTCGGGCGGTACTCGGGACGATCGTCCCAGCGCTCATGCAGCGTGCGGTCGCCGACCATACCGGCTGTGCCGCGCTTTTTCGCGCGGAAAAAGCGGTCGGGGAAGATCTGGTACGTCACGCCGCGGCCAAACCAGTCCGGCGTTTTGCGGCTGTCATCGTAGACCGTGAGCTGCCAGGGCGTGACCGCGTCCCATGCGCAGAGGCCGTTTTTGCCATAGCAACTCGTGCCGCCGTCCGCCCACGTGAGGCGGAAATGATACCAGACCAGCTCGCCCTGAGAGGGCGCGGCGTATTCACCGCGATAGACGGTGCAGCCGTCCTCCTGCGTGGGTGCAAGCTCCGTTTCCGTCCAGCGGTTGGAAAATTCCTCGTGTGCGAGCAGCTCGCAGCGCGTGACCGCCGCGCCGGATCCCGGATGGAAGCGGAGGGCAACGGACGCGCCGCAGGGCACAGCGCCAAAGGGGGCTTTATCAGAAGGGTCGCGCGGGTCGAACCATGGAGTTGACATAACGTTCCTTTCCGCCGCGCGGACGCGGCATGAAGAAATGGGAAAGCGCGCCATGCGGCGCGCTTCAGCGCAGCAGCGCGTTCTCGCCCGTGACGGCGGAGGAGGCTGCGGCGGAGGTAAAGTAGGCGTTAAGGATCTGAACGGCGGTGGAGGCCAGCGCCGCGCCCGTGCCGCCCTTTTCAATGATGATGGCGACGGCGATCTGCGGATCGTCGTAGGGGGCGAAGCAGACGAAGGCGCCGTTGTTGTTCTCCTCGTCGCCGGTCTGCACCGTGCCGGTCTTGGCGGCGGCGTCGACGACGCAGTCCTTAAAATAGGCGGAGACCGCGCCCTCGGTCGCAAGGTCGTGCATGCCGCCAAGCACGGCGGCAAGGTTATCCTCGTCCATCGTAACGGTCTCGACCGGCGCGGCGTCGTAAACGTATTCGAGCGCGCCGGTGCCGCTGGAGCGGACGTTCTTCAGAAGATGCGTGGCGTAGCGCTCGCCCCCGCCGCAGAGCGTGGCGATGTAGTTGGCGAGCTGGATGGGCGTATAGAGCTGGTTGGCCTGACCGTAGGCCGCCCACGGGGCGAGGTTCTCGCCCACATTCTGCGAGGGCAGCACGCCGGAGGCTTCGCCGATCTCGATGCCCGTCGGCGAGCCGAGACCGAAGGCGGCAAAGTACTGGTTGAGCTTGTCCATGCCCATGCGGTAGCCCATCTCGGCGAAGAAGTAGTTGCAGGAATTTGTGATCGCGCCGCGCACGTTGAGCGAGCCGTGGCCGCTGCGCTTCCAGCAGTAGGTGTAGCTCGCGGAGTAGCCGGGGTAGACCCAGCGGCCGGAGTCGTAGATCTTTTCGCGCAGCGTCGTCGCGCCGGATTCGAGGGCGGCGATGGCAGTGAGCGGCTTGATGGTGGAGCCGGGGGCGTAGCGGCCGTCCGTTGCGCGGTTCCACATCGGGTACGTCGGATCGCTCGAAAGCGAGGCGAGATCCTGACGGAAGGTCGAGAGCGAGTAGGTGGGGTAGGAGGCGAGCGCCAGCACGTCGCCCGTGCCGACCTGCACGATGGCGGCGGCCGCGCCGCGGTCGATGCCGTCGGCGTCGGTCATGGCCGAAACGGTCTCGGCAAGAGCGGCCTCCACGGCCTCCTGAAAGTCGATGTCGATCGTCAGCGCTACGGTGGAGCCGGGCTGCGGCTCTACGGAGTAGAGCTCGCCCGTGATCTTGCCGGTGTCCTCGTTGAAGGTCACGAGGCGCTTGCCGTCCTTGCCGTGAAGATACTCCTCAAAGGCTTTCTCCGCGCCGGAGCGGCCGACGATCGTGGCGAGGGTGTAGCCGTCCTTGTCCTTGTATTCGTCCCAGTCCTGAATGCTGCCGGTGTAGCCGAGGACGTGCGCGGCGGCGTCGGTCTCGTAAACGCGGACGGAGGAGGTATCGACCTGCACGCCGGCGTAGGCGCCGTCCTTAATGAGCGAGATGAGCGTCACGTCTACGTCGCTGGCGCATTCGAAGGTGTTCAGACCGTTCATTTTGGCGACGGCGAGCAAGTAGCGGAGCCCCACGAGCTTGCGCGCGGTCGCGGTGGGCAGGGTCTTATCGACGCCGTATTCCTCGCGCAGACGGAGATAAAGCGCGGGGCCGGTCAGCGCGGGGGGAAGCCCGTCTTCGGTCACGTCGTCCTCGTCGATCCACTTGAGCGAGACGAGGTATTTGACGAGCGCCTTGACGCTGCCGTTTTCCGTGTCGTAAGGATAGGGGCTGGTGCGGGAGAGGGGCAGCGCGTCGCGGCACTCCACGCCCTGCTCGTCAAGCAGGGCGATCAGGCGCAGCAGCGCGTCGTTCAGCTCGTCAGACTTGACGAGCGAGGAATCAAAATTCAGCGTATAGACCGCGCGGTTCGACACGAGCACCTTGCCGTTGCGGTCGGTGAGGATGCCGCGCGAGCTTTTGACCGTTTCCTCGTGCGCGTTCGTGCGCACGGATCTCGCGTAGTAGTCGTCGCCGTGGACGATCTGCGCGTCGAACAGCGTGACGACAAAGACGAGCGCGCAGAGGAACATCGCGCCGCCAAGGGCGATCAGGCGGCGTGAAAAGCGCTTTTTATCCATGACGGCGCTCCTTTCTGATGAGGATAGGGGGGAGAGCTATTCGGGGAAGATGCGGCGAACGGCGCGCAGCAGCGGATAGACCGGCACGAGCAGCAGGCAGGAGACGAGCGTCTCGCGCACGAAAAGCGAGAGCATCGGCAGAAGCGCGCCCGCGCCGCGCAGCGCGATGGCGGCGGCGTTGAAGCAATCCACAACGAAAAATGTCACCACCGTCATCAGCAGCGCACGGGGAAAGCCGGGCTGCAGAACGCTGCTGGAGAGCGAGGAGACGAGCAGCGCCGCGAGGGTGAAGGAGAGCGTGTACAGGCAGGGAAAGGCCGCGGGGAGCGCAAGGTCGCAGACAGCGCCGTAGGCGAGGCCGAAAATGACGGCGGGGCGCACAGGCTCGAACGAGGCGATGACCGCGAGGATCACCGGCGGCAGAAAGGGCAGCGCGCCCCAGATGGTGAGCGAGCCGAGCAGGAGCTGGCGCACAAGTGCGAGCAGCATACAGCAGCCGGCAAAAAACGACCATTTGAGCGCGGTGGTTTGCGCGGGACTCATAACTGGCTGCGCCTCCTCTCAGTCTACGATCTCGTAGTCCGTGATGACAAAGACCTCCGTCAGCGCGGCAAGGTCGGCCAGCGGGGCGAGCACCGCATAGCGGGCGAGGCCGTCGTCATCGGTCTGCACGGATTCGACCGCGCCGATGACAAGGCCGCTGGGATAGTAGCCGCCAAGGCCTGAGGTGACGATCTGGTCGCCGGTGAGGAGTTCAGAGTCGCCGGAAAGGTAGGAGAGCTTGAGCTTTCCCTCGCCCATGAGGGCAAAGTCGCCCTCGGCGATCGCGTTTTCACCGGTGCGGAAGACGCGCGCGCCGAGCTCAATGTCGGTATCGACGACGGTGAGCACCGTCGCCCAGTTCAGTCCCACGCTGGAGATCACGCCGACAAGGTAGCCCTCGGCGCTGACGACGCAGTCGCCCACGGCGATATCGGAATCCGTGCCGCGGCTGAGCGTGAGCGAAGACGTCCAGCTATGCTCGCTGCGGCTGAGCACGAAGGCGGAGGCGAACTGAAAATCGCTGCGCTTTTCTTTCAGGCCAAGAAGCTCGCGGAACAGGGCGTTTTCATCGTTGGCCGCCTGCGCCGCGCGCTGCTCGGCGCGAAGCGCCGCGTTTTCCTTCCTGAGCGCGGCATTTTCCTCCTTGAGCGCCGTCACATCCTCATAATACTGGCGCTTGTCCGCCGCCCAGTCGCTCACGGCGGTGGCGGCGGCGCGGAACGGCGAGGTCAGCACGCCCGCGATATTTTCAAGTATCGACGAGGTGGAGGAAAAATAGGTCAGCAGGCTGAGCGCCACGGCGACAGCCGCCGCAATGGCAAGAATGCGCAGCCCGTGCTGGCGGAAAAATTCTTTCAAGGCTTACCCTCCTTTCGATCGTAGGGCAGGGGAGAGGTTCAAAGCAGCTTGACGCCGAAGCGCGCGAGCGCAAGGCCGAGCTGTTCGACCGGAAGGCCCATGACGTTGAAAAAGTCGCCCTCGATGCGCTCGACGAGGAGCGCGCCGCGGCTCTGCACGCCGTAGGCGCCGGCCTTGTCCATCGGCTCGCCGGTTTTGATATAGGCGCGCAGCTCCTCGTCCGCACAGGGGCGGAAGCAGACGGCGGTGGAAACGGCGAAGGACTCATAGCGCGCGCCCTGACGAATGCTCACGCCGGTGCAGACCGTGTGGCGATTGCCCGCAAGCTCGCGCAGCATGCGGAAGGCGTCCTCCTCATCGTGCGGCTTGCCGAGCCGTTCGCTGCCGAGAAAGACCATCGTGTCCGCGGTGATGATGAGGTCGGCGGGATCGCAGAGCGCTGCTGCGGCGTCGGATTTTTTCCCTGCGATATAACGCACGGTGTCCTCGGGGGAAAGACCGACGGGATAGCTCTCGTCCACGTCGAGCGAGAGCGTCTTAAAATCGCTCACGCCGATGCGCTGCAAAAGCTCCTGACGGCGCGGGGATTGGGATGCCAAAACAATAGCCATGGTATTGCCTCACTTTTGATAAAGAACTGTATTATAGATAAATAATATTACAAACTGGATTCATTCAACGCCGCGGTAGAAGAGACCGCGCGTGATATTCTCCGGCGCTTCGACGGCTTCGCCGCGGTAGGCGCGCAGCATCCGCACGCATTCCTCGGGCGATTCCGTCGTGAAACGCAGACAGGCATAGCGCAGGCCGAGGGTCTGCCAGTCGGCAGGCTTGTCCGCGAGGTAGAGAATTTTTCCGTTCTCGATCTCGCTGCGGCAGCCCCACGCGCGCAGCACGGGGAAGCGCTCGCCGCGCCGGTCGGTCAGCTCCGGAGCCGACGCACACGCGCCGCCCGACGGGACGGAGACGGGACGCTCGCGGAAGCGGCGGCAGCCGAGCTCGTTCGCGCTCAGGCAGTTTTCCGTCAGCATCAGGGGGAGACGGCCGTAGACGATCGCTTCACAGGGAAGACATTTTTGCAGATCGCGGAGCTGCGCGTCACGCAGTTCAAACGAGACGCACGCGCTTGAAAGGCCTTCGGCCTTCCAGAAGGCGAGCGCGGCGGAATTGTAGAGGTTCAGCGGCCAGCCGCCGTGCAGCCTGAGATCAAGCCCGCGCACGAGGGGGAGATGGCCGAGATTGCCGATCGACACGCCGGCGACGCCCTTTTTTGCGGCGTCCTCGAGCAGCGCGCGGAGGATGGGCTCGTCCTGCGTGCGGTAAATGCGCGGGAGGACGGCAAAAAACTCCGTTTTGCCGAGATAGGGCGTGAGATCGAACTGCGGCAAAAGCGCGGCGGGAACGTACACGCGCGCGGGGGAAAGGGCGATCAGTTCTTCGCTCAGCTGCTCCGCGCGGTGGAGAGAGACGGTAAGCAACGGCTTGTCCGCGCAGTTTTTGACCGATTCCGGCGGAGAAAAATCGAAGACGCGGCGCGTGGGGACGGCGGTGCGTGCGGCTTCCATCCGCGCAAGCGCATCACGGCGCAGCGCGTTGAGCGCGCCTGCGCTGACGGCGAGACCGTCATCCAATTCGACCGCGCACGACGCTGCCGTAAACGCCGTGCCGCCGGTCTTGCGGAGGCGGGCGTCTACCTC
>ERZ857629.1576-NODE-1576-length-24433-cov-3.446468_pt1 | contig 24433 bp, 14 predicted proteins | sample MGYA00519700_ERZ857629 | MGnify/ENA primary metagenome ERZ857629 (study PRJEB31778, sample SAMEA3449351) | human gut metagenome | biome: human gut; feature: human-associated habitat; material: faeces | place: United Kingdom | collected 2010/2012 ...
GCCTAATAGCCGCGCACACGGAAACCGTTGTCGTCGCCGCGCAACGGCGTCTCATCAACCGTGACCCGCTGCACATCGCTCCATGCCGGCCCGAGCTTCAGCCGTGAGATCAGCATGGCCACGTCACTTCGCGCCCCTTGCGCCTCCAACTCCACATCACCGTTCATCAGGTTGCGCACCCAGCCAGCAAGGCCGAGCTTGCGCGCCTCGGTCACGGTGAAATATCGGTACCCGACGCCTTGCACCATGCCGCTTACCGTAACGTGCACACGGACCGCAGCGTCATGCCCAGCGCCGTCGCTCATGCTTCATCTCCTTGCCTGCACCGACTGCATTCGTCTTGCGTATTGCGGTTTGCGATTTGCGATTTAAGACAGAAGGCGTGATATGCGCCACCGGCCAAGCTCAGATGAACGCTCTCTCGCCGAAAATACCGGTGCCCACGCGCACAATGGTCGCACCTTCGGCGATGGCGAGTTCCATGTCGCCGGTCATGCCCATGGACAGTTCGGTGCAATGCTCGGTGCCGGGAGCGCCGGATGCAAGGATCTGATCGCGGGTTTTGCGCAGATGCGCGAAACCGGCACGAATGGTGGTCTCGTCGCTCACATGCGCGCCGATGGTCATCAGGCCCTGCAACTGCAGACCGCCCATGTTGCCGATGCGCTGCGCAAGATCGATGGCGTGGCTGGCCGGGCAGCCGGACTTCGACGCTTCGCCCGACTCGTTGACCTCCAGCAGCACGCCCACGGTAATGCCGCGCATCACGGCCCGGCGGGCGATCTTCTCTGCCAGTTCGATGGAATCCACCGATTCGATGGTGTCTACAAACGGCAGAATCTTGCCGATTTTGTTGGATTGCAGCTGGCCGATCAGATGGAACGGAATCGTACCGTTCGTGGCGGCCGCTGTGTTGGATGCGGCTGCGTTGGATGCATCAGCAGTGGCATCGCCGCCCACACCGAGTGCGAAACCACGTTCGGCGGCCAAGCGCAGCAAGCCGGGAGCCTTGACCTGCACTTCCTGCGGGCGGTTCTCGCCGATCATGCGAATACCGGCATCGATCGCGGCCATGATCTCGCCCACATCGCGGGTTTTGGTCGCGGCCAGCAAACGTACCGAGCCTTCCTTGCGGCCCGCCGCCTGCTCGGCAGCCGTCACACGGTCGAGCACGGCATGCACATTGCCTGCGATCTCGCCGGCACGCGCCGCATCGATCGTCTCATTCGCCAGATTCTTGTGTTCCATGTACGCCGTCATTACCATTCACCTACCGTTCGTCCGTGTTCTTCTACGCTACGGTCTTACCCTTCTCGTGTTACCGGCATCGTATCGTCTGCCCGCATGCCGCCGGCTCCACGCTGCCCGGTTCTACCGTATTACGTGTCGCGTCTCCTGCCAAGTTTCGCTCACCGAACACCTTCACATGGCAGCACCTGTGCTTCAGCGCCAATAGCTGCGGCCAAATAGCAGTACAAGCAGTACAAGCAGCAATAACTGTGACCAGAAAAACAACAACACGAGGTAATCGTGACAACAACTGTGACTACGGTGACAGAATCCGTCACCCCAGTCACAGTTATCGTGATTCAGTCACAGTTGTTGTCATCCAGTCACAGTTATCGCCATAATGCCGCTATTCCCGCCGCCCGGACAACATGCGGGCAGCACAAGGGGCCGAACATGATGATGTTCAGCCCCTTGTATCAACAGCGGTCAGCCGCAGCCAGCAAATTGCGCGTCCGAAACATCCAGCCAGAACCAGCCAGGACCGGTTTGGAACAGCTTGCGCCCGTCCGAAACATCCAGTCTGGAACAATCCGACTCAAACCGGTTCAGAACGGTTGGCTTAGGCTGCACAGTTCGGTCAGGCTTCCGACTGCCCCGCGTTCTCGCCTTCGGCGCCATCGGCGGTTTCACCATGAGCGGATTCGGCAGGCTCAGCCGGAGCAGTAGGCTCAGCCGGAACAACCGCAGCAGCACCATCAGCAGCGTCACCCGCAGCCGTACCGTCACCAGTCTCAGTACCGGTCTTCTCCGCATCCGTAAACGGCACGCCTTCGAACGTGAACTCGCCCAGCGGGCCTTCGCCCTCGGCATCCACCTTCACATGCTCGCCGTCGGTCAGCTCGCCCATCAGGATCTTCTCGGAGATCGCATCCTCGATGTCGCGCTGAATCACGCGACGCAGCGGGCGAGCGCCCAGCAGCGGGTCGAAGCCCTTCTGCGCCAGCAGGTCCTTGGCCTCGTCGGTCAGGTCGAGCGACATGTGGCGGTCGAACAGGCGATCGTCCAGCTTCTTCACGTCAAGATCGACGATCTGGCGCACTTCCGGCTTGGTGAGCTGCTTGAACACGATGATGTCGTCCAAACGGTTCAGGAACTCCGGACGGAACTGCTGCTTGAGTTCGGAGGAGACCTGCTCCTTCATGCGCTGGTAGCTCGACTCGGTGTTCGTACCCAGGTTGAAGCCGGTGTTCGCGGCCTTGGCAATGTCGCGCGTACCCAGGTTGGTGGTCAGAATGATGATGGTGTTCTTGAAGTCCACCTTGCGACCCTGACCGTCGGTCAGGTGGCCGTCGTCCAGCACCTGCAGCAGCGAGTTGAAGATGTCGGGGTGAGCCTTTTCGATCTCGTCGAACAGCACCACGGAGAACGGCTTGCGGCGCACCTTTTCGGTAAGCTCGCCGCCCTCCTCGTAGCCGATGTACCCCGGGGGCGCACCGAACAGGCGGGATGCCGCGTACTTTTCGGAGAATTCGGACATGTCCACACGAATCAGCGCGTCTTCGTCGTCGAACAGGAATTCGGCGAGCGTCTTGGCAAGCTCGGTCTTACCCACACCGGTCGGGCCGGCGAAGATGAACGAACCAGCCGGGCGCTTCGGGTCTTTCAGGCCGACGCGCGTACGGCGGATCGAACGGGCCAGTGCGGACACCGCCTCGTCCTGGCCGATGATGCGCTTGTGCAGTTCGGCTTCCATGTTGAGCAGCTTCTTGGATTCCGCCTGCGTGAGCTTGACGACCGGAATGCCCGTGGTGGAAGACACCACTTCGGCGATCACGTCTTCGTCCACAACCATCTTGGCGTCGGTTTCGCCCTCATGCCAAGCCTTCTGCCTGTCTTTAAGCTCAGTTTGCAGCTTTTCCAGGTCGTCGCGCATGTCGGCGGCCTTCTCGAAGTCCTGGTCCTTAACGGCCTGTTCCTTTTCGGCGCTCAGCTTGGCCACCTTGGCTTCAAGCTCCTTAAGCTCCGGCGGCATGGTCAGACGCTTGATACGCAGGCGTGCACCGGCCTCGTCGATCAGGTCGATGGCCTTATCGGGCAGGCGGCGATCCTGAATGTAGCGGGACGAAAGTTCCGCGGCAGCCTGGATGGCGCTATCAGTAATGGTCACGCGATGGTGGTTCTCGTAACGTTCGCGCAGGCCCTTCAGAATCTCAATAGTTTCGGCGATGGTCGGCTCGTGCACCTGGATCGGCTGGAAACGACGTTCCAGCGCGGCATCCTTTTCGATGTACTTGCGGTATTCGTCGGTGGTGGTGGCGCCAATGGTCTGAAGCTCGCCACGAGCCAGCATCGGCTTAAGCATGTCGGACGCGCCCAGCGCGCCATCGGCGGAACCCGCGCCCACAATCGTGTGGATCTCGTCGATGAACAGCACGATGTCGCCGCGCGTCTTGATCTCCTTGAGCACCTTCTTCAGGCGTTCCTCAAAGTCGCCACGGTAACGCGAACCAGCCACCATGGAACCCAGGTCAAGCGAATACACCTGCTTGCCTTTCAGGGTTTCCGGCACGTCGCCCGCGTTGATCTTCTCCGCCAGGCCTTCGACCACAGCGGTCTTGCCCACGCCCGGCTCGCCGATCAGCACCGGGTTGTTCTTGGTGCGGCGGCTCAGCACGACCATCACACGCTCGATCTCCTGCGTGCGGCCGATCACCGGGTCCAGCTTGCCTGCGGCGGCTTCGGCGGTAAGGTTACGACCGAACTGGTCGAGAATGGCGGAACCGGACTTGTTGGTCTTGTCTGCCACGCCACCGGCGTTCGCCAGTTCGCCCTTTTCGTCGCCGCCCGCATTGCCGCGGATCATGTCGATGGTGGCCGAACGCAGTTCGCCCAGATTCACTTCCATCTTGATGAGCACCTGCGTGCCGACGCCTTCACCTTCGCGAATCAGGCCGAGCAGAATATGCTCCGTGCCGATGTAGCTGTGGCCGAGCTGCAGGGCTTCACGCAGGCTGAGTTCCAACACTTGCTTGGCGTGCGAAGTGAACGGAATGTGGCCGTTGGACGAGGCGTTGCCCTTGCCGATCATTTCGATGACCTGCTTGCGGGTGGCCTCAAGCTCCACGCCCTTGGAAGCGAGCGCCTTGGCGGCCACGCCTTCACCTTCGCGAATCAGGCCGAGCAACAGGTGTTCGGTGCCGATGTAGTTGTGCTGAAGGGACCGTGCCTCTTCCTGCGCCAACACAATCACGCGCCGTGCACGGTCTGTAAACCGTTCGAACATGCTTGTCCTTCCTCAAGTTACACTGCGCCCCACTTTACCGATTCACAGTGACGTTTCCGGTGATATTCCTCACTTTCCGCTCAGAACGTAGGCGAAATTCGATGAAATTCAGTGAAATCGTGCGATTGGGGGTTCAAGGGCGGTTTTGCGGGCGTATGCTGCCGCCAATTATCGCATTTCCCGCCGCATTCCCGTCGCATTCCCGTCGCAAACTGCCGCAAACCTGTTGCGCTCAACACCATACGCGGTTTGCACAGTATGCTTGAAGCAGGTGCGCCGGTGATGGCGCTGAGAACCATGCCGCTGAAGGAGGCAACCCATGGTGGACGAAACTACTGCAACTGCAACCAATGCAACCACTCCCTTGGCCGACATTGTGGTCGGCGTGGATGGTTCCGATGAATCGTTCGCCGCTTTGAAGTGGGCCATGCGCGAGGCTTCGCTTACCGGGCAGAGCATCAATGCCGTGTTCGGCTGGACGCACTCGTGGGACACGAATTCCGACGAGCCGGATAGCGACGAATCCTGGGCGCACGTACGCCATGAGATCGCGGACGAACTGCGCTCCTGGGTCGAGCAGGCCAGCGACGGCATCGATTTTGACCCGGAACGCTTGAAGATGACTTCCGTGCGCGCTTCGGGCACGTCCGCACTGTTGCAGATCGGCAAGGACGCGCAGCAGATTGTGGTGGGCAGGCGTTCGTTGGGCCGTGTGGCCCGCTGGTTCATGGGTTCATTGTCCGCATCGCTGGCGGAAACGGCGCAAGTACCGGTTACGGTGGTGCGTATTGCGGGCAGTGAGGATGAGACCGTTGCCGACGAGATTGCGAATTCGCTTACCCCGTCGAATGTGACGGTGCATTACACGCAGGGTGCTTCGCCCGCCAAGCCCGCGCAACGCCCGGTGGTGGTTGGCGTGGACGGATCGTCTACGTCGCTGCGCGCGCTGGATTTCGCGGTGCGGCATGCGCGTGTTCATGAGCTGCCGTTGCATGTGATGTTCTGCTGGCAGCTGCGTGATTTGGGTGCGGTTCCGGGCCATGAGACCACGGTGCCGAGCACTGAGGAAGGCCAGGCGTTCGCGGAGCAGGTGTTGAACGAGCTGATCGCGAAGGCTGATATTCCGGACGATGTGGATGTGGTGGCGAATGCGTTCCACATTCCGGCATCGAAGGGTTTGATCGCTGCGTCGCGTTATGCGAGCCATGTGGTGGTTGGGTCGCGTGGCCTGACCGGTATGGACGCGCATTTCCTGGGGTCGGTAAGCCGCCAGATCATTAATTTTGCCGAGTGCCCGATCACCGTGGTGCACTGAGCGCCGGTTGCCGGCAGTAACTGTGACGGGATTACAGCAACCGTGACAGGATTACGGAAACTGCGGCTCAGCGGCGACAACTGTGACAGAATTACGGAAACTGCGACCAGATGACAATGACTGTGACTGGAGTGACGGAATCCGTCACCTCGGTCACAGTTGTTGTCACGATCACCTCGCGTTGTTGCAACACCAGTCACAGTTATCGCCGCAACCACCACATCGCTTATTCGCCACGTATTCGCCACGTATTCGCCGGGTTGCCGTATAGCACCCATAGCTGGATTCACCGCGTATTCACCGCGTCGGATTACTGAATCGGCGCGAACAAAACGCGAATTGACGGCACGATGCGGTACGGCGAGTCCAGGTGCATTTCCGTCGGTGCTCATGCGTACCTGTTCGCCCCGTCTGCATCCGCCCCCCACATCACCTGCCCACTTGCCCCGCCTGCCCCACATGCCACCTGCCACCTTGTTGTCATCGGCGTCCATGCGGCTGCGGCAATACAGGCGGCGTACCGCGGGGAACCCCGGCCTCGCGTAGCTTCCGTTCCAACGGCGCGCGCCGTACCACGTCATCGAAAGTAAAACGAACAACGGCGCTGACACCGCATCGATACAACATCTGTGATCGCTCACGTTCGTCCTCAACAATCGCGGCAATCGAATGCCCGCCCGTCATGCTGGGATCCACGTACTTTTGCTGACCGTCCAGTTCACCGACCACAATTCGCCCGTCCGGCAAATACCACGCAAAATCCACGCGTCTCACCTTCCGTGCGCCATCCGGCCCTATGCACGTGAATTCCACTTGCTGCTCCGGCCAAGGGAAACCAAGCTCAAAGATGACGGCCAGAGCAAACGACTCGCCACCGTTTTCGCTCAATCCTCGCGCCTTGCTCATAACGAATGCCGGCAAATGCCGGTTGCGCCCAACGTAGGCTTGACTGCAATACTCCAGAAACGCAGTACTGTCAACAGAATTTTGCCGAATCGCTGATTCGAATACGGGGAATGCGTCATGGAACGCTTCCGTTCGCCCGCAGTCGAAAAGCGTGCGCGTGGGATCGGTGACCTGCGTGTTGTTGTGCATGGTGACGTGGTTCATGTGCCGTGCCGGAAGGTAGATACGGTGCAGCTGCGAATGCGTGGCTCGATTGGGATTGCCGTATGGCTTTGCGATGGTGATGACGCCGCTCTTATGAAGATACGCGGAATGGTCGAGTCCCCAAACCGCGGCTGCCGATATGCCGGCGATGATAGTTCCAGGCTTTTCGCGGCATAACGTGCTACCGATGTGTTGCACTTTGCTGATGTGGTTGAGCATGCTCCAATATTCGGGTTCCGCATACATGCCGCGATGAGGGGTAACAAGTTCGCAGCTCTCTGCCATTCGGCGTACGGTGACGCGTTCGGTATTTGAGCGAGGTGTGTAGCATTGGCGCGCTTGGTGGGCTTGGCGTACTTGTTGCTTGATGTGCAGGCGCATGGTCATGGATTTACCGTAGAGGGATTGGGTTGCGATTATCCACTCGAATCGGGGGTTGTGGTCGACACGCGGTGAGGGTACGGAATAAGGGGCGAAATAAGCGGAATAAGCGGAAACGAACGGCTGTGATGCTTGGAGCTGCGGGCGATAACTGTGACCAAGTGACAGCAACTGTGACTGGAATGACAATGATTGCGGCCAAGCGGCGACAACTGTGACGGAATTACAAACACTGCGACGGGATCACAACAACCGTGACGGGAGTGCGGAAACCGTGACGGAATCACAACAACCGTGACGAGATTACGGAAACCGTGACTAGATGACAATGACTGTGACGGGAATGACGGAATCCGTCACCTCAGTCACAGTTGCCGTCACGATCACCTCGCGTTGTCGTAACACCAGTCACGGTTGCTGCCGCAGCCACGACCCATCCCGCAGCAACAACCCCGGGAACGACCGTCACACCAACAACCGTGACAGGAGCGACGGAAACCGGATGGAAGCGCAGAAACCGTGACGGAATGACAATGACTGCGGCCAAGCGGCGACAACCGTGACGGGATTACAAACACTGCAACGGGAGTGCGGAAACCGTGACCAGATGACAATGACTGTGACTGGGGTGACGGAATCCGTCACCTCGGTCACAGTTGCCGTCACGATCACCTCGCGTTGTTGCAACACCAGTCACAGTGCTGCCCCCCAGCCGCGCACCACGGCACAACCGTCACGGTAAACCAGGTCACAACCGTCACAACACAACAAACCGTCACACCACAAACCGTGACGGAATCACAACAACCGTGACGAGATTACGGAAACTGTGACAGGATTACAAACACCGTGACGGGAGTGCGGAAACCGTGACCAGATGACAATGACTGTGAATGGGGTGACGGAATCCGTCACCTCGGTCACAGTTGCTGTCACGATCACCTCGCGTTGTTGCAACACCAGTCACAGTGCTGCCCCAGCCGCGCACCACGGCACAACCGTCACGGCAAACCAGGTCACAACCATCACAACACAACAACCCGTCACACCACAACCCGTCACACCACAAACCGTCACACCACAAACCGTGACAGAGTCACAACAACCGTGACGAGAGTGCGGAAACTGTGACTAGATGACAATGACTGTGACTGGGGTGACGGAATCCGTCACCCCGATCACAGTTGCCGTCACGATCACCTCGCGTTGTTGTAACACCAGTCACAGTGCTGCCCCCAGCCGCGCACCACGGCACAACCGTCACGGCAAACCCCGGAAAACCGCCATTCCCAGCACCTCCGAATGGGGGCTCTCACAGCCAAACCACCTACGGAAGCGGCCAACCACCTACGGAAGCTGCCAACCCCAAATGGGGACTTTCACAGCCAGCCATCACAGAACAGCAAACCAGTCAACCACGAATGTGGACTTTCACAGCCGATTGGGGCGGTTAGCGGCGGACGGATTGAATTACTGCAGGGTTAGTGACAACTTCCGTGATAAAAATGACAATTTCCGTCACATTCGTCACGGAAGTTGTCATCAACCCGCAGTAGTTGTCACTAACCCCGCAGAAAACTAAGCAAGGGGCCAAAGCGAGACCGAATAATCCGATGATCAGGCAGGATCAACCGGTTCTAGGCCGCCTAAGCCACCCAGTCCAGACAATCCAGACAGTCCAGACAATCCAGACAATCCAAACAATCCAAACAATCCAGACAGCCCAAACAATCCAAACAAGCCAGACAGTTCAGACAGTCCAAACAAGCCAAACAAGCCAAACAAGCCAAACAAGCCAGACAGTTCAGACAGGCCACTTCGACCCCTTGGACGCTCCACTCACCTAGCGTTTGCTACGATGCTTGGGATTACGATGCGTAGGACTACGATGCTTGGGGCGTGACTTGCGGTAGGCGCGCCCGGAGTTGTGCGATCCGGTGGATTCGCGGTCGCTGCGGCTGCGCACGAACCAGGTACCGAGCGCGATCAGGGCCGCGAGCACCAGCAATGCCACGATGATCGTGGCGAACACCATGGTGGTCGGATCATCGTATTGCGTGTTGTCCGGCGTGGTCGGGTTCGGAATACGATGCCCGCGCACGAGCAGTCGATGCGAGTTCACGCCGTATGGCGTGCAGGTTATGAGCGTGGCGAAGTCCGTCGAAGTGCGGATGTTCAATGCGCTCAGGTTGTCCGGCAGGACCACTTTGATCTGATCGACCTGGTACGTGTAGGTGTCGTCGAGCACATGGAACGCGAAGGTGTCGCCTTTTGCCAGCTCATCCAAGCCAGTGAATAGTCGCGCGGACGGCAAGCCGGTGTGGCCGGAGATCACGGCATGCGTGGTCGGCCCGCCGACCGGCAGTGAGGTGCCCGCCAAGTGCCCGGTGGCAACCTGCAGCACGCCTTCATCGGTGCCGTGGTAGATCGGCAGTTTCACTTTGATGCGCGGTATGGTCACGTAGCCCATGATGCCGGTGCCGGTCACGTCGAGCGTCTCGTTGTATTCGTGCTTCTGTTCGTCGGTCATGTGCCAGCGGTCGCTGGTGGCGGCGAGTTTGAGGTTGTAGGCGTGGGCGGCGTCGAGGAGTTTTTTCTTCTCCGCTTTACTCATGTCGTTGGTTTTGGCCACATAACCGGCCACCGCGTAGGATTGGTGCATTCGATTCCACCAATCGGCCACGGATGGGTAGGCGATGAGGCCAAGTCCGCCGATAAGCACGATGACAAGGAAGCCGATAAGAATGTTCAGGCCGAGGTTGTCTTTTTTGCGTTTTTTGCGACGGTCGACGCGGGTCATCGTTTCCGATTGCTGCGCGTCGGTTTCGGGGGCTGTTGCGTCGGTTTCGGGGTTCGCGGCGCCTTCGGATGCAACGCTTTCGGCGTCGTTATCCGTTATCTGGCGTTCTTTACGGCGTTTGCCGGTATGTTTCTCATTTGAGTCGAACATCACTCGCTATCGTCCGGGGAGGCTTGTGTCGCGGCATTTTTCGTGGTGTTCTTCTTGCGTACCACGACGGTGATTGCAATGCCTGCAGCGGCCAGTACGACTACGATCACGGCGATGATGGCAACGCTCGCACCGGTTTTCGCCGATCCGGTCTTGGCGGTGTTGGTTACCGTGTAATCGTTGTTTTCACGGTCGACGAGCGCGGTGTAGTTGCCCGGCACGTTCGCTTCGACCACGGTGTACTCGTGCTTGGTTTGCAAGCCCTTCCACGTGTATTTCCAGTCGTTGGCGTTGTTGAGCATGATGGAATCGTAGATTTTGCCGTCTTGCAGCAGGTTCATCGTCACACTTTCGGGGCGCTTGGGCTGATCCTTGTCTTTCCACACCTTGTTCACGCTGATGGTGGTGGTGGGCGGGACCGCGCAGTCCGCTTTCGGTTCGATGCTGAGGGTGCGCTGTTCGGCGGCGGGCTTGTGTACGTTCGGCAGGGCGACGAGCATGGCGGCGGTCTGGCAGGTGAGCACGTTGCCCTGGTAGGGGGCGACGACCGCGAGGTAGAGGCCGTCCTTCAGTTGGTTGAAGGTGGCAACAACGGCGCTATCGGTTTTGAGCGTGTTTTCCGCGGCGGGCTTGTTCACGGCGATGTACCCGGCCATGGTGTTGGCGAAGTCGCGCAGGGTTTGCTGGTCGGCGTTGAGGATATCCCAATCCACCGGGTATGCGGTGTGGTTGGCGAAGTCGCCGGTGGGCGTGTAGCCGCCTTTGGCGGACCAGTCGGCCAGACGGTACAGATTGATGTCGGCGTTGTTGAGCGCGGCTTCCTGGTATTGGTAGGTGACGGTGATGCTGCCTTCCGCAGTGGTGCCGGATGCCGTGGTGTTGGTGGCGGCGGTGGCGGCGGGCGCGCTCAAGCCGATGGTTGCGAGCATGAGTGCGAACATGCAGCACAACGCCATGATGGTGCGGTGTTTTGCCGTTCTGTTGTTCATCTCTGCCCTCTCGTTGTGGCTTGTCATTTCTTTCCCCTCGTCGGAAGTTCCCTAGTTTTCCTGGTCAGGGTCCTTAGGATGCGGACAGCTGGCAACCGTGTTCGGCGCGTTTGCTGGCCATTCGTAACATAAGGACAAGTTCAGGGCACACGGCTCAACATATGTTGTGTTGGGCGACGTGGTTGGGCACAACGTGCGCTGTGATGCTTTGATAGGCGGGTACAACGTGTGTTGTGTGTAGTTGGGTGCGGTTGGGCACTGACGGCCGGATCCGGTGCGTAGCCGGATCCGGGTCATGTGCGTATTAAGTTATTTTGGCTTTTGCCGTGGGGTGGAATCAAGCGGATGCCGCAATAGCAGGCCCAAATCTTCACCCATTGAACGACCACTATTGAAGCATCGCGCTTGACCCACGTCTATTTTCTTGGCTGGCCGTGGCTACGCTCAGCGAGCGTTGCGACGACGGACAGCGAAGGCGATGCCGAAGGCAGCCACCAGGACGATGGCAGCGCCAGCAGCATACAGGATCGTGGTGCCCATGCCACCGGTGGACGGGAGGGTAGAGCCCTTCTTATCCACGATCTTGTTATCAAGGGTGGAATCAGAAGACAGAGTCACCTGCGGATTACCGGACTCGTTAATAGAGTGCGTGGCATCAATCTTGATGGTCTTGACTGCGGCAGTGGTGTAGCCCTTCGGAGTGGTGGTTTCCTTCAGGTAGTAAGTACCGGCATCAAGGCCCTTGATCGGGAAAGTGCCGTCCGTAGCGGACTGCATCTCCACTGCGGTCTCATCAGCCTTTGCCGGACGGTAAGCACCCAGAGTGTCATCCTTCACGAGCTCATACTCCTGAGTGCAGCCTTCATCCGTATACAGCTTGAAGCCTGCTCCTGCAAGAGCATCACCGTCCACGCTGTCAATAACCTTCTTGTTGGTGATACCAAAGGTAAAGGCGTAAACAGTCTTGTCTTCGGTCTTGCCAGTGCCTTCAGCGTTCGGATTGTTGGAGTACTCAAGGTTGACGGAGTTCTTGTTGTCCGTAGTGCCGGAAGCGTTGTTGATAGTGGCCTTCTCATTAAGGTGCGCATTATAGATCACTTCAACGGTGAAGCCTTGGGCAATCTTGATGCCTTCGCACTTGGCGATGACATCATCGATGGTCAAAGACCAAGACTGTGTGCCATCTTCCGCAGCTGCGGGAATAGTTGCAGTGTAATCAGTATTAGCAAGGGTCCAAGTCTTAGCGGCAGTGCCATTGTTGCCGTTCACCTTGACGGATGCGATGGATTCGAAGGTGACGCCCTTGCTCATCGTATCGTTGAACTTAACCTTGTAGGTCTTGTAATCAGCGAGATTGGCTTCTGCCGGAATAGTGGCGTCGAGCTTGAACTGGAAGGACTCATTAATATCGTGGTCAGCAGTATTGCCCCAACCTTCAGTTGCACCAGCCTCAGCATCACCAGTCTCATCCTGGATCTTCTTGTCGACGGTCGGCTGGGTGCTCTTCGGCGCAACCGTTACATCCGCGCCAATAATCTTCAGAATGAAGGAAGTATAGGCATCGTTCTTCTCGTTCAGAGTTCCGGCCTTATCCTGAATAAGGTAGTAACCGTCACTCAGGCCAGAGATGGTGTAGGAACCAACACCAGTCGAGACAAAATCACTGGAATCAGTATGAGTGGTGGAGAGCACGCCACTGAACGCCGTGGCATATGCCTTAGCATCCGTGGAATCACTGCTCTTAGCAGCCAAATTCTGGGAAACAGTTGCAGCATCCTTGTCCTTAATCAGAGCATCAGTGCCTTCAGCAGCAAGCTTGCTCTGGTCAATGCCAGAACCCCATACAACATTGCCCAAGGAACCGTCTGCGCCAAGGTTGCCAGTGAAAATCTGGTATGCCTCGTACGTGTGTCCAGACTTGGCCGGGCTGATAGTGACAGTATGTGTACCCTCAGCCGCCATGGCGGTGGAGGCACCGGCGAAACCGGCGACGGCCATTGCCGCGGTGGCTGCCACGGCTACGAGGCCTTTGAGAACCTTGTTCATTGTTCTCCCTTTCTTTCTTGTTTTGTTAAAACTTGGGTTGTTTATATTCAGTTATTGCCTAGAGGGCAGCAAGTTCGCTACGTTACGGACCAGTCCCCCTTCTCCTAGACGTTTCCATCATTGCCGCCTCCTGAGGCTCAAGGCCAGACCGGCCACGGCAATCGCCACTGCGAGGAATCCCGCAGCGTACATCTTGTTCAACCCTTCGCCGCCCGTGCCAGGCAGGACGACACCAGGGGTGTTGGTAATGGATCCACCATCAACGGTGAACGCCGCGCTCTCTTCGTAATTGGCAGTGGTCTTCTCGAATTGGGAATTCGTGTACCACTTGCCGTTCACATCGGAACCTTCAACGGGTCCGAAGCGGAACGTGTGCGGGGTGCTGTCGAGGTTGAATCCGTCAGGAGCCTTGGTTTCGACGAGCTGATACTCGCCCCATTCCAAGCCATGAAGCTCGAACTTGCCCTTCCCACCATTCAGGTCAACGTACTGGCCAGACTGGGCGGAGCAGTCAGAGACACCACTTTCGCCATTCACGCAATCCTTGACAGTTCCGAGATCGTCAGACGCATTCACGTATGTGGCAACGCCATTATTCCAAGAGAACGTCTTGATACGGGTCAGCTTCCATTCGGCGCCACTCAGGAACTCGGTGTTGTACTCAGAACTCACCTTGTTCCACTTGACCGTACCGGTCTTGCGGGTGTTCTCAATCTTGGAATCCGTGATACCGGAACTCCAAGTAGCATTTCCGCCAGTGATGGTGATCGTGTACACCGTATCGGACACTTCGTAACCGTTCGGCGCCACAGTTTCCTGCAGGTGGTACGTACCGTCCGCCAAATCGGACACCTTGAACCTACCTGCGGCGGTATCCTCATCCGCCTTAGTGGCAGTGGCGGTATTCGCCGCAGCGCTTGTCACGCGAGCATTGGAGCGCAGCGAGGTGGCCACCGCACGCTTCGTGCTCTTGGCAGCCTTGGCGTTGCTGGCGGACTGAGTAACGGCGCAGCCGGAGGGCGCAGTAATGGAATAGTTCGGTCCGGCCGAAATCGTCACCGCTTCAGGGAGAGTGCCGTTGTCGACGAACTTGAAGTTGTTGTGTCGACCCGTATTGTCCCAAGCTTTCGGACCGCCGTAGTTGGCAGGCGGGTAGTAATACTGGCCGTCATTATTCGTGTGCTGGAAAAGAAATGTGCTATCAGCAGTAATGTCAGCCAGCGGAATATCCACGTATGCATAGCTATCGGCGCATCCAGGCACCTGCTGCATGACCCTTGTGGACCAAACGCCGCTCGACGTTCCATAGCCGACCGTCACATTATTGGTTGGCCAATTGTTCACAGCTTCAAAGTACAGCGTCAGGTACTGCTTCGCGGTCACCGTGACGCTCAGGGTGAACGTCTTGTTACCCCGAGTTTCCTTCGCCGTAATCGTCACCGGCGTAGCAGTCACGCTGTTCGCGGTCAACGTCACGCTTGTGCCAGTAGTCGTGTTCAGCGAAACAGCATTCGTATCAGAGCTGCTCCACTTAACCGTATTATCTTCCGGGGCGACCGTTGCAGTCAGCTGCAGAGTCTTGCCCTTCTCCAAGGAGACGATATCACCATTATTGTGGTCTTTAATGTTCACGGAGGTCTGGGCAATAACTCCCTTGACGTGAACCGAAAGCGTAGCTGAAGCACTGCCATCCGCTGATTTCACAGTAATGGTCGTATCGCCATCACCCGTCGCAGTGACAAGGCCTGCGTTTACTGAAGCCACCGCAGGATCAGCAGATTCCCAAGTCAGCTTTGCATTGTTAATGACCTTACCGTTCTGGTCATAGGCCACCGCATGGAACTGTTGCGCAGCACTGCCCGTAAACGATGCGGAAGTCACTTCGCTACTATTCGCATCAAAGATCTTGACGGACTTGACCTCTGTGCCGGACTGGTCATCAATAATGTTCCAAGACTGCTCAGTAGTATTGCCGTTCATCTTGGAGAGCGTCCACGCAGAGCCGCCAAGCAGTGTCTCGGTATCCGTGCCATCAACCTTTGACCACTCGATGGACGTGCCGCTCCTCTTATTGGCGATCTTAGCGTTAATCGAATTGTCACCCGCGCTCGGAAGCAGCTTCTTGTTGGAGTCGGTTATCTCATTGCCTTCTGAGTCGTAAACATTCGTGACAACGCGAGCCGTAGACCCCTCACCACCAGCTGTGATGGCGTAGATGTTGGTGTTCGTGGCGTAGGCCGTGTTATTGGCGGAAACCTCACGGATGTAGTAGATGGCGCTCGGGTTCAAACCGCCGATGCTGAACGAGCCGTTATTGGAGTCATCGTCACCATACGCGTTATCCGTAACTGTCTTAAGCGCGTTACTTTGGTTCTGTGCATCGCTCTTCGAAGCGTACACCGTCCAGGTCGTGCCGCCCAATGCTGCCTGGGTGGAAGCATCGACCTTATCCCAAGCGATAGCCGCGCACTGCGTGGAGTACGAGCCGTTCCACGGCAGGTTATGGCGTTCCTGGTCCATATCAAGAGCCGAAGCGGAGTGACTGCGCTCGTAATTGACAAACTCGTAGAATTTGCCATCTTGGCCAGTGTTACCGACTGCTTCCGGGTTGTACATAGCATAATTACCACCGACCCACACGCGGCCGTTGGTGCTTACATGCGATTCGAAACTACCATTCGGAACAAGAATGCTGCCCAGCATGCCTGCAGCCGGATCGTCCTTCGTCGTCAGAGGGAAAGAACCATCCCACACACCATCTGCTTTCTCCGCAGCGGAGTTTGCATCCTTACGTGTTGTTGTGCCCGAACCTTGGCCGCCACGAATGGTCACACTGCTGGCATCGGCAAAGTTCCACATAATCTGCTGAGCACGCTTGGCGTAATCACCGTCAGTGTACGAACCGCCCAATTCCTTCGTGGTGTTATTCATATCGGTCCACCAGAAACGCCAACCGTTGTGGAAATCCACTTTCCCACCGGTCACGTTAATGACCACGGAAGAAGTGTCCGGAATCTTCTTGAACGAGAAACTAACACCGGTATACGAAGAAGAATCATTGAGCATGTTTGCCGGCAGATTGAACACCTGCATGGAGGATGTGCCATTGCCCACGAATTCGATGATCTTCTCGTGCACACTGCTGATCTTGAAGCTATATGTGCCATCGAATTTGGCGCGTACCAGATCGTTGTAGTACTCGCTGTCGGTAGTTGTCTTAGCGGCAGCCACATAGACGCTCTCCGACTGCTGCTTACTGAGGTTGCTCAGGTTGCCCGACAAGGTCTTGATATACGAGCCGAAACCATCGAACGTCTCGCCTGTGGAACCAGTCTGATTGTCATTCTGTTGCCAGTTGACGGTACCTCGTGTACCATCCGGAACATACACGGATGCACGATCGTTATACTTGTACTTGTTCGTATTACTCGAACCGTTGCCGAGAATATCATTTGACGAGCCGCCATATACCATGGTCTGGTCGCCAGCGATATTAGCCGTGTAATTCGGCTCCGTGGGCTTAGTCTGGCCAATCCAGCCGGCGTTACCCCAAGACTGCGCACCGCCAACCCAGTCGATGCTGCTATCGGAGCTGTTGCCTCTCACCTCAAGTGTAGAAGAACCCGTTTTCGGACGGTACTGGCCACCGAAGCCCACAATGCCGAATCGGAAGCCCCTGTAATCCTTGATATAGCCGTTCCTCGTGCCATCTGTATAGTACGAAGTCCATAGACCCTTAAGCGGGTGCATGAGCAGCTTGCCGTTCACTGCAGTCAGGCCTTCGGCTTCAGCAGCATATGAACCAGTAGGCCCCGAGGTGTTGTTCATGTCGCCAGAAACCTTCTGACCCACATACATATCGCCACCTGCATACGTGGCGATGCCAGTATCTTCCGTTCCAACGCTGGTGTCTGTCCCCAAGCTCACGGACGTTGGTGTGCAAATACCCGCCTCGCTATTTGCATTTGCAGCGTTAGCGTTACGAGAAGGAGTGACGGAGGTAACCGCCATGGTGGCCATCATGCCGACGGCGACGAGGGTTGCGGTGAGCGCACGAGCCGGTTTTACCCCGTGCTTCAGCGCTACGTGCTTCAGCCGTTCCACCTGATGCCTCATCGTTTCATGCTCCTCAAATAGCTCTATGCACTGAATGTCATCGCCCCCCCCTTCTTACCCCTTCGCCGGTGAACTTTTCACGTCATTGGGGAACGCTGAATTCAGTTATTCACAAACCTAAATACGAGAATATAGCGTTCGTTTGCATTGCGCAAATCGACCAACCGGCAAGTTGAGCGGGTTTACCCTGCATCCTGGTTTATTGCTTGCACCCACCCCCGCCCCACAACGGCACAACAATGTGTTTTCGTTGGAAATTCGCGGTTTTTACCGCCTTATAAAGCTGTTTAGCAGTGTTATTTTTCTTGGGTTCGCCGGAAAAATAATAGATATATTTCACCTATTTGTCTATATATTCATCACTCACATCCAACAACTATTGACGTTTCACCTATTTTTTATAGCGACTTTTTTACCACCAAATGAGAGCGTTGTCATCACCTATCCTCCATCCCCCACCAATCCCCCCGTCACACACCACCCTTCACCTCCCGCAACAGGTTCGCACTCCCCCGTGTTGCAGCACACTCCCCCAGCCCACACCCGGCCACACCATCTACGCTCTACAGCCGCGCCGCATAGCCGCATACCTATGCAACGCCTGCCCGCCACTCATGCAACGCCTGCCCAGCAACCTGCCTATGCAACCTGCCTATGCCTATGCAAAAGGTCGCACCGAATCATCACGATTCAGTGCGACCCACTACGCCACATGCCACAAACAACACCAATCCCCGCACGCCAGCAGGCAGAGACAAACCACCGTTACGCGCAGTATTACTTGTTCGCAGTATTTACTTATTCAGCTTGTCAGATTCGCCCGGCTCGTCAGGCTCAGCAGCTTCAGCTGGCTCAGCCGGTTCGACCGGTTCGGCATCTTCAGCCGCTTCAGCCGGTTCAGCAGACTCAGTCGATTGGGCAACGGCCTCAGCAGCCTCCTCAGCGGACTCCTCAGCCTCCGCGGCCTCAGCAGATTCCTCGGATTCGCCGGCATCCCCGGACTCGCCCGATTCGGCAGACGCCACAGACTCTTCCGGCTCTTCCGGCTTCACCGACTCCTCGGCGTCGCACGGCTCTCCGGTCTCAGCAGTTTCTTCAGTCTCAACGGACCCAGTAGGCTCAGTAGGCTCAGCAGATACCTCGCCCTCAGCGCCCTCAGCAGATTCAGCGGTCTCTGCGGACTCCTCAGTCTCCGCAGACTCCTCGCCCTCATTCTCGTCCGAATCGCCATCGTCTTCGCCAACGGTAATCACAGCCTCCAACTCGGCGGAAGCCTCCACGCCAGCAGGCTGGGTCTCGTTCGGCTCATCATCACCGGTGTCCGGCTCGGTGTTGGCCAGAATATCCTCTTCCGTAGCCTCATCCGAATCCTGCGAATCGTCATCCAACTGCTCGATCGCTTCGACCGCACCACGCTCATCACGCGGCTTCTGCGCAATCACATCAATATGGAAATCGTCATATGCGGGCTTCGACTGCACCCACAAGTGGCTCGGCTCCGGCGGCTCGATCTCGGAATGCTCGCCGCACCCATGATCGACCGACACCACGCGGCCATCATCCGGGCTCCACTTATTCGCGCACACGCCGAACATGAGATTCAGTTCACCCTTCAACGGCACGAAGAACCCGCAGGTGGAGCACAGGTTGCCGTCCGCGGTTTTGGTGGACAGCGCCTTCGGGCCGCGCGGGCCCTCATACCAACGCTTCGCCACCTGGGCACGGCCCTTCGGGGATAGCACGTGGCGGCGGGACAGCGCGAATTCCTCGACGATCTCGTCAGTCTGCTGGGCCTGCGCTTCGGCCTTGGCGGCTTCAGCGGTTTCCTGAGTTTCAGCGGTTTCCGTGGATTCCGTAGCTTCCGTGGATTCGGCAGTCTCGGAGGAATCGGCAGACTCGGCATTCTCGGCATTTTCAGCGGAATCCTGCGTCTTTTCGGCAACCGGCTCGGCTGGTTCGGCCTGCTCAGCCGTTTCAGTCGACTTCTCAGTCTGCTCAGCCGTTTCAGCCGACGTCCCGTCTTCGCCCGCAGTCGCACCGGCAACCGGCTCGGTCTTACGGAACCCGCCCTCAAGACGCGGATCGTCAGGATCGGTACCAATGGAATCAGTCGGCGCCAAATCAGTAGGCTCCAACCTATCCTTCCACGGCACCCAAGCGGGCGGCACCAAAGCATCATCCGTGGGCACCAGCGACGACTCGTTCACCGTCCACGTGCCCACCTCAGCATCGTGATACAACGTGACCGACCACTGCCATCCCTCGTATCCGCGCACATCCGCAGCCAAGCGGAAATCCGTCACGTTGTCGCCAAGCTCGATGGCATTGACAACATCGCCCACCTGCTCGGGTTCATCGGCCACATCCATGGCCACCGCACGGGCAATATCGCGCGGATCCGGCTGCCCCGGCAGTTCCGCCTGCTCAAACGGCTCATGCGGCATCTGCGGATCAAGAGCTTCTGCAGCTTCGGTCATATATCAGTCCTCAATCAGTCCTGTACGTCGAAATTGTCGGCCACTGCACGCAGCAACGTCGCCAGCTTACGGCTCTCGGCAGGAGCCGGGTAATGGTGGCGACGCAGCGTATTGCCTGCAGAATCCAACATCTTGATAAGGTCTTCGCAAATCGCGGCCATGTCGTCCGGCTTCGGGCGGTTGGCCTTGACCATCGACGGCCCAGACGCGATCAGCTTCACATCCATGGCCTGCGGGCCCCTACGGCCTGCGACCACGGCATATTCCACCTTGGCATTCTTACGCAACGTGGTGGTTCCAGCGGGCAAAGCGGCCGCAGGCAGGAACACATCCTCGCCTTTCTCACTGGCGATGAAGCCGTACCCCTTAGCGGCGTCAAACCAACGAACTCGACCGGTGGGCATTGCGCACTCTCGCTTTCTTAGTCGTAAAAACATTAACCGATTTATTTTAGCGCAAGTCCCGTATGGATACCAGATGGCTTCGCCCACAGCCGCTCACAGCGCCCACCCTGATCGGCCACGCCAGGGCCGCTCCCAGCGTGGCCAGATACGGACGGGAACCGGAAACAGCCACGCTCAGGGAGATCATTGGCTGGATACGCGAGTCACTTAATGCCAGCAGAACCAGCCGCACCAACGCCAGCGCCAGCCGCCGCACCAGCCGAACCCGAACCGCCAACACCGCCAACACCGTCGTCAATATGCGCCAACGGCAGCACGATGGTGAAGGTCAGGCCGCCGCCGGGCGTCTCCGTGGCACAGATGAACCCCTGATGCGCCCGCACCACCGACAACGCGATGGCAAGACCCAAACCGGTTCCGCCCTTGGCTCGCGCACGCGAAGGATCCGCTGTATAGAACCGTTCAAACAGCTGCGAGCGCGTTTCCGCAGGAGCTCCCGGCCCGTGGTCTTCGAAGCGCATGACGGCATACGCGGTGCCGGTGGACATGCTTTGCCCCACTTCGGCGGCGTCCAGGAACTGCCGTAGCGATGCGTCGGTAGGTGGCAGTGTGGCCAATGTGTGCTGGTCGATGGAGGCGAGCATGGTGCCCATCGATACGCGTACCGGCGAATCGGATGGCGTGTAGCGGTGCACGTTGCCGATGATGTTCGTTACCACTTGGCGTAGGCGTGAGGCGTCGCCGATCAGGCTGATCGGCTGCATCTGCCCTTCTTCGATTGCGAAGTCGCACGGGTGTTCGCCATCTGCGGGTTTGAGCGTTATGGTGCCGCGCGTAACTTCGCGTTCCGGGTCGAGCGCGTGCAGGTCGTCGGTTGCGTCGGCCACGAGCGAGGTGAGCGATACCTGTTGCGTCATGTCGATGCCGCGGCCTTCGTCCAGGCGGGCGAGCGAGAGCAGGTCTTCGACCAGTACGGTCATGCGCTGGCTGGAGCGTTCGATGTGCGCGATGGATTCGTCGGCGCGTTCCAGGGCGCCTGGCAGATCGCGTTGCATGGTGTATAGCTCCGCATACCCGTGGATTGCGGCGAGTGGTGTGCGCAGCTCGTGGCTTGCGTCGGAGACGAAGCGTTTCATTTTCTCGGTGGTCTGTTCCTGCTCGTGGAAGCTGCGTTCGATGCGCGCGAGCATGGTGTTGAGCGAGGTGGACAGTGAACCGACTTCCGTGTTTTCGGGTGCGGGGGGCACGCGCTGGCTGAGGTCGCCTACCGCGATCTGGGCGGCGGTTTTTTCGATGCGTTTGAGCGGGCGTAGCGTGCGGCGGATGATGAGTGCGGAAAGCGAGCCGCCGAGCAGTACGATGGCGATGCCTACGGTGACGCAGTATTGGGTGAGGGTGTTGATGATGTCGATCTGGTCGGATAGCGACAGGCCGATGAACACCACGCCTTTGACGGTTTCGTTGTTTTTCCCGTCAGGTTCGACCCATTTGAATGCGGCTACGCGCCACGGCGATCGGGCCGCCTGCAGCACGTTGCCGCCAGCCGCGAATCGTTCGGCTTTATTGTTCGTGTCACCGCCCGTATCGCCGCTGCCGGAAGCGTTGTCGCCCTCGTTCGGCACGACGTCCACGCCGTTCAGGTCGAATCCGCCGTTCGCATCGTTCGTCACTGTGCGCAGCATCGCACTGGTGGTGAACGGTTTGCCGAACATGTCGTCGGTGATCTGGCTGTTGGCCGGCAGTTTGGGCATGGACACGATGGAGTTGCCGGACAGGCCTGCGACGGACGGCACGAGTGGTGTGCTTACCTTGCCGGTGAATTCGCCGTTTTCCACGTAGCGCACTTGCAGGAAGTAGTTGTTGCCCATGCCGCTGGATTGGCTGTTCGAGCCGCGCAGCATGGTGGTGTTGCTGAGGATCAGCGACCGTTGCGAGATGAGCTGGTTGTCGGTTTTCTGCAGCAGGTAGCTGCTGACCAGCTGGCGGATGGCCGTGGAGATGCCGACGGTGCCGACGATGAGTACGACCAGCGTGCAGGCCACTAGTTTAGTGCTCAGCGAGAAGCGGTCGAATTTGTAGAAGAAGAGTTTGGCGAGTGTGCGATGCTTGGTTTTGAAGGCTTCCGCGCCGGCTGCAGCCGTGGCTTTGGCCTGGTTGGCTTTGGCCCGACCGCGATTGCGGAACCAGGCGAACCGGTTTTTGTGGGCCGGCTGGGCTGACTGGTCTGACTGGGCTGGCGTAGATGCCGCATTGGTGGCGCCACCATCCGAAGCGCCACCGTCAATGGGAGCACCCGGGTTCTCGGTATCCGCGCTTTCGCAGGAGACCTGCGAATCATGCGGCTCGTTCACGTCATACTGCTCATTCATACCATGCGATTCGTTCGCATCGTTCAGCCCGCTTGGATCGTTTGGATCCCGCTCGAACGGTTCATGCCGAGGGGGTGTCATGAGCGCGGCTCTCGAATCATGTAGCCGATACCACGCTTGGTTTCAATCAGCGGGGTCACCTTGTGCTTGTCGCCGTTCTCGTCAGTCACCTCAATTCCGTCGACCTTCTTGCGCAAGTACGAGATGTAGCTTTCCACGATCGCGGCGTCTCCGCCCCAGTCGTACTGCCACACATGGTCGAGGATCTGCGCCTTGCTCAGCACACGGCCGGCATTGTCCATCAGGTAGCGCAGCAGCTTGTATTCCGTGGGGCTCAGGTCGATGGTCTGGCCGGAACGGGTTACGTCGTGCGAATCCTCATTGATCTCCAGATCGCCCACGCGAATGATCGGATCCTCTTCGGTCTGTTCGCGCGTGCGGCGCAGAATGGCACGAATGCGCGCCACGACCTCTTCGAGGCTGAATGGCTTGGTGACGTAATCATCGCCGCCGACGGTCAGACCCATCACCTTGTCTTGCGTATCGTCGCGGGCGGTGAGGAACAGGACCGGAGCGTTGATACCCTCCTGGCGGATGCGCCGGGTGACGGTGAATCCGTCAATGTCCGGGAGCATGACGTCGAGCACGATGAGATCGGGCTGGACCTTTTCGATGACTTCGATGGCTTCCGAGCCGGAGGCTGCGGTAGAGACTTCGAAATTGGCGAAATGGAGGGACGCAACCAGCAGTTCGCGGATGGACGGTTCGTCGTCGACGACGACAATAGATGCTTCAGTAGGCTTGCTCATAGCCTCCAGCATGACCCGCAAGTCTGTAGGTTTCCTGAATGTCTTCTGAATTTTCATGTATCTGATGCAATTGCCCGCACGCAACGGCGCGTGGGCGAATCCGCGGGGCGGACAAACCTGTAACATCCCAACCAATAGCCGTCCACGACCAATACCGATCTTCGACCAATAGCAAAAGCCCTGTGCCGGGCCGCGTTTGCGCGGTGGCACAGGGCTTTCTGCTGCTGTGAGTTACTTGGCTCCCGGCTTCATCCTCGATCTAGTCCTTATTCTCGTCGTTCTCGTTATTCTCGCCGCTCGGCCGTTGCGTTCCCGGAATGAACGGGCGGGCGAACATGGACTCGATATCGTCGGATACGGATTGATCGACGGAACCGTCACCCGGCATAAACGAGTCACCCGCATGGAACAGCGGCTCGGCGGAAGCGCCCTTCGCGCCGCCCTTGCCACCTTTGCCGCCCTTACCGAACAGGTGGAAGCCGGAATGCTTCTTCGGCTCGCTCTCGTCGCCTGCCGGAGTCTCCACAGGCTGAGTCTCAGTGCGCTCAGCGGCACCGGCTTCAGGCGTCGCCTCGGGGAATTCCATACGCTGCGCAACCGGTTGCCCGGTCGGCTCAACCGGCTCAGTCGACTCAGCCGGCCCGGTCGACTCGGTTAGCTCAGCCATCTCAGACTGTTCGACTTGATCGCTTACCGGCATGAATTTGGCGGAATCGTCTGCAGGCGCATCAGCCGAAACCATTGCAGGCTCCGCCGCACCCTCCGTTACGCTTGCCGCCTCGATACCGTCCTTATCAGCATCAGACTTAGCCACAGACTTAGCCACGTCGGCAGATTCCCCACTCTCATCCCTCCGCTTGCCGCGCCTGCCCCGGCCATGCTCCTCGCCACGCCTGCCGCGGGAACGGCTCGCCGATTCAGCGGCATGACCCACCGCACGCCCCCTACGGTTCG
>ERZ857629.1579-NODE-1579-length-24418-cov-5.804663_pt1 | contig 24418 bp, 23 predicted proteins | sample MGYA00519700_ERZ857629 | MGnify/ENA primary metagenome ERZ857629 (study PRJEB31778, sample SAMEA3449351) | human gut metagenome | biome: human gut; feature: human-associated habitat; material: faeces | place: United Kingdom | collected 2010/2012 ...
ATATCCTTTATCGCGTACGCGTAATATCGGCATCATGGCGCATATTGATGCCGGTAAGACAACGACCACGGAGCGTATCCTGTATTATACGGGCAGAACCCATAAAATCGGGGAAACGCACGAGGGAAATGCCACGATGGACTGGATGGAGCAGGAGCAGGAGCGTGGTATCACGATTACCTCTGCTGCCACCACTTGCTTCTGGAAAAAGCATCGTATCAACATCATCGACACCCCCGGCCACGTTGACTTTACCGTTGAGGTTGAGCGTTCCCTTCGTGTACTGGACGGCGCTGTCGGCGTCTTCTGTGCAAAGGGTGGCGTTGAGCCTCAGTCCGAGAACGTATGGCGTCAGGCTGACACCTACAATGTACCTCGTATGGCTTTTATCAACAAGATGGACATCCTGGGTGCTAACTTCTACGGAGCAGTAGAGCAGATTAAGACCAGACTTGGCAAAAATGCCATTGTACTTCAGTTGCCTATCGGCAAGGAAGATGATTTCAAGGGAATTATCGATTTGTTTGAGATGAAAGCCTACATCTACAATGATGACAAGGGCGATGACATCACAGTAACCGATGACCTTGGAGATATGAAAGATGATGCAGAATTATATCGCAGCGAGCTCATTGAGAAAATCTGTGAGCTGGATGACGATTTGATGATGCAGTATCTGGAAGGTGAAGAGCCTTCTACCGAGGACTTGAAGAAAGTTCTTCGTAAAGCAACCTGTGAATGTACAGCAATCCCTGTATGCTGCGGATCCGCATATCGTAACAAGGGTGTTCAGAAACTTCTGGATGCAATCCTTGAGTATATGCCCGCTCCTACAGACATTCCTCCTATTAAGGGTACCGATTTGGAAGGTAACGAAGTAGAGAGACATTCATCCGATGATGAGCCTTTCGCTGCACTTGCATTCAAGATTATGGCTGACCCCTTCGTAGGAAAACTTGCATTCTTCCGTGTGTACTCCGGTACCATCAACGCAGGTTCTTATGTATTAAATGCAACAAAGGATAAGAAGGAGCGTGTAGGACGTATCCTGCAGATGCATGCTAACAAGCGCGCAGAGCTGGATAAGGTTTACTCAGGTGATATTGCAGCAGCAGTTGGTTTCAAATTCACCACAACCGGTGATACCATCTGTGATGATCAGCACCCTGTAATCCTTGAGTCCATGGAGTTCCCCGAGCCCGTTATCGAGCTTGCTATCGAGCCTAAGACCAAAGCAGGTCAGGGCAAGATGGGTGAGGCTCTTGCAAAACTGGCAGAGGAAGATCCTACTTTCCGTGCTCATACAAATCAGGAAACCGGTCAGACCATTATCGCAGGTATGGGTGAGCTCCATCTGGAGATTATCGTTGACCGTCTGCTTCGTGAGTTCCATGTGGAGGCTAACGTAGGTGCTCCTCAGGTTGCTTACAAGGAAGCATTTACCAAGGCTGTTGAAGTAGATTCCAAGTATGCTAAGCAGTCCGGTGGTCGTGGACAGTACGGACACTGTAAAGTTAAATTTGAGCCGTTGGAGGCTAACTGTGAGAAGTTTGACTTTGATCCGAAGGCAAACATTCTGATTAACGATCCTCCTACCCTGTTATTTGAATCTACCGTTGTCGGTGGTGCGATTCCTAAGGAATACATCCCTGCAGTAGGTGAAGGTATTCAGGAAGCAGCTCAGGCAGGTATCCTTGGCGGATTCCCTGTACTTGGTGTTCATGCAAATGTATATGATGGTTCCTATCATGAGGTCGACTCCTCTGAGATGGCATTCCACATTGCAGGTTCCATGGCATTTAAGGAAGCAATGCAGAAGGCAGCTCCCGTACTGCTCGAGCCGATTATGAAGGTTGAAGTTACCATGCCTGAGGAATACATGGGTGATGTTATCGGTGACTTGAACTCCCGTCGTGGTCGTGTAGAAGGTATGGAAGATATCGGCGGTGGAAAGATGGTTAAGGCTTTCGTTCCCCTTGCTGAGATGTTCGGTTATTCCACAGACCTTCGTTCCAAAACACAGGGTCGTGGTAACTACTCCATGTTCTTCGATAAGTACGAGCCCGTTCCTAAGAACGTTCAGGAAAAGGTTCTGGCTGCAAAAAGCAAATAAACCATAAAAATGACTTGAAAATCCTCTGATTATTTAATATAATCAGAGGTAGCCGAGTTAAAAGCGCCGAGTGCGCATAAGCCACTTCGGCGTGTACAAAAATAAAAAAGATTTCATTATTTTAAGGAGGATTTCAATAATGGCTAAAGCTAAATTTGAAAGATCAAAGCCCCATTGTAACATTGGTACCATCGGTCACGTTGACCATGGTAAAACTACTCTGACCGCAGCAATCTCCAAGGTTCTGTCCGAGAGAGTTCCCGGAAACGAGAAAGTTGATTTCGATAACATCGATAAGGCTCCCGAAGAGAGAGAGCGTGGTATTACCATTTCTACCGCTCATATCGAGTATCAGACCGAGAAGAGACACTATGCACACGTTGACTGCCCGGGCCATGCTGACTACGTTAAGAACATGATTACCGGTGCTGCACAGATGGATGGCGCTATCCTTGTTGTAGCTGCTACCGATGGTGTTATGGCTCAGACCAAGGAGCATATCCTTCTGTCCCGTCAGGTAGGTGTTCCTTACATCATCGTATTCCTGAACAAGTGTGATATGGTTGATGACCCTGAACTTATCGAGCTGGTTGAGATGGAAGTTACCGAGCAGCTTGAAGAGTACGATTTCAAGGATTGCCCTATCATTAAGGGTTCCGCTCTGAAAGCTCTGGAAGATCCCAGCAGCGAGTGGGGCGACAAGATTATGGAGTTGATGGATACTGTAGATAGCTACATTCCTGATCCTCAGCGTGATACTGACAAGCCTTTCCTGATGCCTGTAGAGGATGTATTCACCATTACCGGTCGTGGTACCGTTGCTACCGGACGTGTAGAGCGTGGTGTTCTGCATCTTAACGACGAAGTTGAAATCGTTGGTATCAAGGAAGAGACCAAGAAGACTGTTGTAACCGGTATCGAGATGTTCCGTAAGATGCTGGATGAGGCACAGGCTGGTGATAACATCGGTGCTCTGCTTCGTGGTGTTCAGAGAACTGAAATCGAAAGAGGACAGGTTCTTGCAAAACCCGGCACCGTTACCTGCCATAAGAAATTTACCGCTCAGGTTTACGTTCTGACCAAGGACGAGGGTGGTCGTCATACACCTTTCTTCAACAACTATCGTCCTCAGTTCTACTTCAGAACAACCGACGTTACCGGCGTTTGCGAACTGCCTGCTGGCGTTGAGATGTGCATGCCTGGTGATAACGTAGAGATGACTATCGAACTGATTCATCCTATCGCTATGGAGCAGGGTCTTACCTTCGCTATCCGTGAAGGTGGACGTACTGTTGGATCAGGACGTGTTGCTACAATCATTGAGTAATCAATAATAAGCATAAATTAAGGACTTCCAGAAATGGGAGTCCTTTTTTAATGCAATTTTCTCCCCACCATGTCACATTTCCTCCCCTTTCCCCGTCTAATTCATAGAAATAAATGTTAAAATAGAATAGAAAGAAAGGCAGGAGCACAGGAAAAGATGAGTCTTATTGACGAAGCGAAAAACAAAGACCCGGATGCGTTTGACAGGCTGATGCAGACGCAGCTGCAGAAACTGTACCGGATAGCGGTTGCCATGCTTGATAATGAGGAAGATGCGGCGGATGCCATTCAGGAAACGGTTTTGAAGTGCTGGCAGAAATTGGGACAGGTCAAAAACAACGACTATTTTGAAACATGGCTTGTCCGGATTTTGATAAATCAGTGTAAGGACATTTTGAGGGGCAGAAAGAAAGTTGTCTATGTGGAGAAAATTCCGGAAATTGCACACGAGGATGACTACTTTACCAATGAGTGGAAAGAGGTACTTAGCAGTCTGAATGAAAAAAGCCGTGTGGTGATGGAACTTTACTATGTGGACGGTTTTTCCACAAAGGAAATTGCAGAAATGCTACATATCACGGACATGAATGTGCGAAGCAGAATGGCGAGAGGGCGAAAAGAACTGAGGCAGATTTTGAGCAGAAGTTCGGCAGATTAGGCGGGAGGATGATTTATGAGAATAGAAGAATACAAAAACATATGTGACAATGTTCAGGTGCCGGACATTGTTCTGGCGGGGTATCAGAGTGCGATTCATCAGATAAAGAACGGAAACATTAAACAGAATCTGAAGGAAAAGGAAACCCAAAAGTGGAGAGGACTTCACACAATCATGAAGGCTGCCATTCTTTTCGGGGCGGTTTTGTTGTTGGCGGGAACTACTATTTTATCGGTACGGGCATATATCAGTCACATGGAAAAACTGCGCAATATGCAAAACGAGGAGATTATTGATTTATACGAAAACATTTTTCAGTATGACAGCAAATCTATGTCCAGACCCATGACGGCAACAGAGGAGGAGAGGTATACGGAATTGTATGATCTGTATTGCAGGGATATGGTGGACCCGGAAGGGGAAGTGGGCGTGATTTCCTCCAAAGCATCTTATACAGGGAAAGGACTTGCCTTTTCCACGGGGGACGGCATTTTATATCTGCCGGAAAAGGAAATGACCGATGAAGAAATTCTTCAGATGATTGAATTTGATTTATTAGGGCGCTATGTGGATTACGAGGCTTATGTTAAGGCGGGCAATCCGCTTTATTATAAGAATTATTTGGAACAGATGACCACGCAGCAGGTGGACGAAATTTACACAGCCTATCACAGGGCGAATACCGAGACCTGTTTTGTAAACCGGGAATTAACGCCGGAGGAACTGGCAGATAGAAAAGCACTGAAAAAGCTGTATCGGAACGGAGAAAAACGGCCGGCGCACACGATGACAATGATTCAAAAAGCAAGCGATTATAAAGCGGGAGAGATTGCTTTTTGCACCGAAAACTGTACTTATTATTTCCCGGATGAGGCATTGAGCGAAGAACAGCTGTTGGAATACATAGACTTTCAGACGAAGGTAGAGTATTGCGGACAGAGAATTGCGGAAGAAATAGAAGGCGGAATACGGAGCGCTTTACCGGAAGTCGAGTATGTGGTGCGGGACAGAATCATAACGCTCGACCCGGCAATGGAAGTGGAGCAGAGCGTTTTGGCGCAGCCGTGGGTGCGCGCATATGCGGAAGTTCTGAAAACCTATTTTGAGAAAAATAAGGAATTATATGTCGACCCGGAACATTACTATGCAAATGTACGTCTCATTTATCTGAATGATGATGAAATCCCGGAGATGGTATTCAGCCATGGGTATACGGACATGGATTATGACGACCGGTGCAATGTGAGAACTTATTTGTACACTTATAAGGAGGGAAAAGCAGTTTTGCTTGCGCCGGGTGATAACACGCTGGATGATTTTTACGGCTATACGAAGCCGTTCGCTTATGCGGAGCGAAAAAGTGCGGTATACTGTGACTATTATTACAGCTATGGTTTTACTGTTTTTGATTCGGAAAGCAATATGATTGATTCTGTGACGGACACCATGTCACAGGTGGATGTGTGGGATTTTGACACGATGACCTGCACCTCGTCAAATGCCAATATAGAAATGCTGCATGCAGTCTACAATTATTTGGATGAGGAGTATGCCGACGCGGATTTTCGTTATGAGTATTATGTGAATGTTTCGGATATTATCCGGGATGAAACAACCGGTGAGGTAAAAGAAATTGTTGGGGACAAGGTTGACCGCGAGGCATATGAAAGAGCGGAAGAGGCACTTTGGAACGGAGCACAAGTGACAACTCTGACCGTGGAGGATTTTGATAAGATTTACAGTGATGACGATTTGGCGGCATCCCTCGCACGGTGCTATGAAAAGATTCGCCAAGAGTGATTCGCCAAGACAGATTCGCCGAGAGTGATTTGTTAAAACTGATTTATCAACCGATTTGCCAAAAGAAAAAGTAATATGAGATTTTTTCATCCCTGTTTTCGTCTAATTTATGTAAGGCAAAGCGTGTCAGGTGCACAGGACATGCTGAAAAATTGACAGAAAAAACTGCGCGTAGGGTAAGAAAATTATGAAGTCAAAAGAAATCAAAGAACTGGTTGTGAGAGCCACAGAGCGTGACGCGGAGGCGTTTACCGGGCTGATGCAATATTTCGCAAAGGATATGTACCGGACGGCAATCGCCATTTTAAGAAACAGCGAGGACGCGGCCGATGCCATGCAGGACACCGTTTTAGCCTGTTGGGAAAAGATAGGGTCTTTAAGGGAGGCATGTTATTTTAAGACATGGATGACCCGCGTGCTAATCAACAAGTGCTATGACATTCAAAAGCAGCAGATAGATAAAGTGCCCATGGATGAGTGCGAAGAGCTGGCGGCAGGAGAAGACCATTCGCTGCGTGAACTGCAGGAAGTACTGGGTGTGCTGGAGGAGCGATACCGGCTGCCACTGATGCTCTTTTACGGAGAGGGATACAAAATCAGGGAAATTGCACAGATTCTTGATATTCCCCAGAGTACCGTGCAGACAAGACTTTCCAGAGGACGGGCAAAACTGGCTGCATACTACGAAGACAGGGAGGACGCATGAGATGAAAAAATGCACAGATGTTTTTGCAAAAGAAATAGAAGTACCGGATATTGTAAAGGCAAGAATGGAGGAAGCCTTTGCGACGATTGAAAGGGATGGGAAAGAGGACAATAGCCAAAGAAAATACAATAATAACACATGTTATAAAATAAAACGTCGCAGGAGAACAGGGATTTTTCAATACCCGCAGGTTGCAGCTATCCTGTGTATCGGCATTCTGCTTGTGGGCGGCACAACGGCATATGCGGCATACACGCATTTTTGGAGCCGCAGCATGAAAGGCACGTTACAGTCCACGGAGGTGCAGAGGCAGGCACTGACGGAAGACGGAATTGCCACCGTTTTTCCGGAAACACCGGAATATGCCGATATGGCTGTGACGGACGGAGGAATTACGGTTACTCCGGACACGATGGTGGTGAGTGATAAGATTGGTTATTTTTCCTTTACGGTGGACGGCTACCGGCTGCCGGAGGGGGAGGAACCCTGTTTTGAATTTGTGGAGGTATATTTGGGGGATAACCTGCAGGCGGAGAACGGCTGGGTGAACATGGGAGCGTCTTTCTACGACGGAATTGTTGCGGACGAGGGCGGAGCTACCATGTACGAGGACGGCAGCCCGATTCAATTTGATGAAAAGGGAAACGTTATCAGTCATTACACGGACGAAAACGGCAGAATGGAGTATGTGGTTACGGTGATGGTAAGCAGAGCGGAGGACAGTTTGCTGGGCAAGACACTGCATATCAATTTTACCAATTTAGGAACTACCTACAAAGCCGGATTTACGGAGGATATTTCCGGGGAATGGGATTATGCACTCAGCCTTCCCACGGTAAGTTCCATGGAAGAGGTTGTGGTCGGAGAGGAAGTTACGGGAACCGTATTTGAGGTGGAAACCGTTGAAATCTCGCCGGTGGCAGTTAAGGTGAATTATGCAGTGAACGGTGAGGTGGAAATCGTGGATGATGATTTGGAAATCCCACAATTTTGCGGATTTGTCTTGGAGGACGGAACCAGACTCACCGGCATTGCGGATGGCGGTATGAGCGGATATACGAATGAAGCGAAAAGTGGGGCGTACTGTATCAGCGCCTTTGACCGGGTGATTGCCACCGGGCAGATTACAGCGCTGCTCCTCCGGACGGAGAATGGTCTGCAAACGGTGGAGATAACTCCGTCTTCTCATTGACAGAACGCTTTGGCGGCGGTAGACTGAAAAAGACTTACCGCCGTCAGCGAAAAGAAGCATGACCGGCAAAAGAAGAATGCCCGGCAAAAAGGAAATGGGGGATTGACAGATGTTATCGCAGGCAGTGCAGCGCTTAAAAAGTGATATAAAGAATTGCAGGGTTGCATTGGTGATTTTGGCAGTCTATCTGGTGGTTACGCAGCTTATTTTCCACAACTCCTGTCCCTTCGCAATCTGTGTGGGATTTGCATGCCCCGGTTGTGGGCTGACAAGGGCGGCATTGGCGTTATTTTGCGGGAATTTTACGAAAGCATGGCAGAGCAATCCCACAATTTTCCTGTGGGTGCCGTTAATCATTGCCTTTGCAATCACCCGCTATTTTTGCACGAAAAAAAAGTCATGCCTGCTGATTTTGGCGGGATTTACCGGGGTGATTACGATGGGTGTGTATGTGTATCGCCTGGTGGAGGGAAATTTGGTGGAAGTTCCCTGTAAAGGAATTTTGGTACTTGTACAACAAATCATATAATGGTATAATCTGTTTGTGTGAACGATAACACACAAAAACTTATGAGGAAAGGTGGATTATCATTATGGATAACAATCAGATGAACAACCAGGTGTACAATCAGGTAAACAATCAGGTTAACAACATTCCTGAAGAGTACCGTCCTATCAGCATGTGGGGCTACTTCGGATATGAGATTCTCTTCTCTATTCCCTGTGTAGGCTTCATCCTGCTTTTAGTATTCTCCTTCGGAGGAACCAAGAACCAGAACCTGCGTAACTTCGCACGTTCCTATTTCTGCTTCTTAATCGTTATGGTTATTATTGCAGTAATCGTTGCTCTTATTGGTGGAGCAGGTCTTAGTTCCGCTATGCGTTACTACTAAGAAATAGAAGTTTAACTGGTGCCATCCGAAAGGGTGGCACTTTTTTCTTTAAAGAAAGGTTTCAGGAAGAGGTTTGGTTATGGAAAAATGGGATCTGTATACGAAGGACAGAATTCCGACGGGAGAGACCATGGAGCGTGGAACAAAATGCCCGAAGGATGGTTACCGGATGGTGATTCATGTCTGTATTTTTAACGCCAAGGGGCAGATGCTCATACAGCAGAGGCAGTCTTTCAAAAAGGGCTGGTCGAATCTCTGGGACATAACGGTGGGCGGACATGCTGTGGCAGGTGACAGCAGTCGGACGGCAGCAGAGCGGGAAGTGTTGGAGGAAATCGGGTATGCGATTTCCCTTCAGGACAAAAGACCGGTTCTGACGGTGAATTTTGAAAACGGGTTTGACGATTTTTATCTGGTCAAACAGGATTTGGACATAGAAAAACTGACGTTACAGTATGAGGAAGTTCAGGCAGTGCGCTGGGCGGAAAAAGAGGAAATTCTGGCAATGATTGATGCGGGAACTTTTATTCCGTATCATAAGCCGTTGATAGAATTGTTGTTTGCGATGAGGGAGCGAGCGGATGCACATTTTCGCAGCGACAGATAAAGGAAGAGTGTTTTGGTATGACAAGTGATTTCTCTCAGGGAAAGGTATGGCGTAATATTGTGTCGCAGTCGGTTCCGCTGATTCTGGCACAGTTGGTACAGCTTTTATATAATGTGGTGGACCGGGTTTATATCGGGCATTTGCCGGGGGCTGACAGCACGGCGTTAACGGGAATCGGACTGGTATTTCCCCTGACGACGCTGATAGCAGCCTTTACCAATCTGTTTGGCATGGGCGGCGCACCGCTTTTTGCCATCGCAAGAGGAGCAAAGGAAGAGGACAGGGCAGAAAAAATTCTCGGAAATACCTTTTCCATGTTATTGGGAAGTTCTTTGGTATTGATGGTGTTGTGCTTTCTGTTCCGGCGTCCGGTTTTGTATCTGTTTGGGGCGAGTGACGCCTCCTATGTATATGCCAATGCCTATCTGGTGATTTATCTTTTGGGAACGCCGTTTTCCATGGTGTCCTCCGGTTTGAACGGATTTATCAATGCACAGGGATTTCCCAAAACGGGTATGCTGACAACGGTAATCGGCGCAGTGCTGAATCTTGTGTTAGACCCGCTTTTCATTTTCGGACTTCACATGGGCGTGGAGGGCGCAGCACTGGCAACCATTATCAGCCAGCTTGTCTCCGCCGTGTGGGTGGTGCGTTTTTTGACCGGAAAAAAGGCACTTTTGCATATCCGTAAACAATATATGAAAGTAGAACTTGGTTTGCTGAAAGAAATTACCGCACTGGGATTCGCCGGGTTTATCATGCAGGGAACCAACTGTCTGGTACAGGTGGTCTGCAACGCGACTCTGCGGACATACGGTGGCGATTTGTATGTGGGCATTATGACGGTGGTCAATTCCGTGAGGGAGATTCTCTCCCTGCCGGTGCAGGGGCTGACCGGGGGCTCCCAGCCTGTCATCGGTTATAATTACGGAGCGCAGAAGTACCGTCGGGTGAAACAGGCAATCCGCTTTACGGCGGTAGTGGGTTTTGTGTATACCACAGCGGCATGGTGGGTGATTTTCAGGCATCCCCATTTTCTGATTACGCTGTTTACCAATGATACCGCCATGATTGAGCCGGGAGCGGAAGCGTTGCGATTGTATTTCTTCGGTTTTTTCTTTATGGCATTCCAGTTTGCGGGGCAGTCCGTTTTTACGGCGGTGAAGGACGCGAAGCATGCCGTGTTCTTTTCCCTGCTCAGAAAGGCGATTATTGTAGCGCCGTTGACCGTGCTGTTGCCGAGGCTGGGGTATGGTGTGCATGGAGTGTTTATGGCGGAACCGATTTCTAACGCCATAGGGGGACTGGCGTCTTTTATTACCATGTATATTACGGTATACAGAAGGCTGCCCGTTGACGAAAACAAAGGATGAATATACGAGGGGAAAAGAGGATGAAGCAGATTTTACGGGGATTGCAGCATATTACAGAGGCATTGGTTTTGTTTGCGGTGGGCAACAGTATTGTGCTTTCCAAATTAGGAGGGACGGCGGCTTTTTTGTGGCTGGGGATTCCCCTTTTCATTTGGCTGAATATTTTTCCCTCCTTTTATAACAGAGGACTGCAAAGCGGCAGAATCAAAAATTGTGCCGACGGTTGTGAACTGCTCCGGTTGTTTTTGTTTTCCACCGTAATGTCCGCAGTGTTTTCACTTTTCGGCTGGCTGGGCAAGCTGCCCTGCAGCGGACTGGTGGACGAGCCGGTGATGTGGATTTTGAATACACTGGTGATTTTTCTGATGGAACTGATTGTATTTTGGAACGGCATGATTCGCATTTACGTTTCTTCGGTGCAGCTTGGAATCCGCTGGCGGGTTATCGGTGCGCTGTGCGGTATGATTCCGGTAGTGCATTTAGTGGTTTTGGGCATTTTACTTCATACTGTGGAAAAGGAAGTAAAGACGGAGAATGACAAGCTGCTTTTAAACGCAAGGAGGCAGCAGAACCTTGTGTGCCGGACAAAGTACCCGCTGCTTCTGGTACACGGAGTGTTTTTCAGGGATTACCGGTATTTTAATTACTGGGGGCGTGTTCCGGCGGAACTGCAAAAGAACGGCGCCGTTATTTTTTACGGAAACCACCAGTCTGCGTCCTCTGTGGCGGACAGCGGCAGGGAGCTTGCGGAAAGGATTCGGGAAATTATCCGTACCACGGGCTGTGAAAAGGTCAATATTATTGCCCATTCCAAGGGAGGACTGGACTGCCGTTATGCAATCTCCAAGGAGGGGGCTGCGCCCTATGTGGCGAGCCTCACGACCATAAATACTCCCCACAGGGGCTGCGAGTTTGCGGATTATCTTTTGTCCAAAATTCCGGAGGCACAGAAACAGGCGGTGGCAAAGGCGTACAATGCAGCGCTGAGAAAATTCGGGGACAGCAATCCGGATTTTCTGGCGGCGGTTTATGATTTGACGGCGGCGTCCTGCGCAAAGATAAATGAGGAAGTACAAAATGCGGACGGAGTTTTTTATCAGAGCGTCGGTTCGAAATTAAGCCGTGCAGCGGGCGGGAGATTTCCGTTAAATTTTTCCTATCAGCTTGTTCATTATTTTGACGGCAAAAATGATGGACTGGTGGGAGAGAAATCTTTTCCCTGGGGAGAAAAGTACCGTTTCCTCACAGCTTCCGGTAACAGAGGGATTTCCCACGGCGATATGATTGACTTAAATCGGGAGAATTTTGACGGCTTTGACGTGCGGGAATTTTATGTACAGCTTGTGGATGAATTGCGGCAGATTGGATTGTAAAAGAGTGACGGACATGATAAAATAAAGGCATATAAAAGTAGTACAAGAGGTTCCGTGATCTTCGGACAGAAAGGATGGACAGCAGGATGGACGAGTATTTACAGCACCTTACCACCGAGAACCCCAATCCGAACTCGGCGGATATTGACTTATGCAGTACGGAGGAAATACTGCGGATTATCAATCAGGAGGACAAACAGGTACCGCTTGCGGTGGAGAAGGCAATACCGGAGATTACCGTTGCGGTGGATGAAATTGCAAAGCGGCTGAAAAAGGGTGGACATCTTTTCTATTTTGGCGCCGGAACTTCCGGCAGACTGGGCGTGCTGGACGCATCGGAGTGCCCGCCCACCTACGGAGTGAATCCCGAACTGGTACAGGGATATATCGCAGGCGGCGACAGCGCCCTCAGAATCCCGTCCGAGGGATGCGAGGATGATGAGGAACAGGGCAGAAGAGAGGCGGACGAACACCAAATCGGCGCAGAGGACGTGGTGGTCGGAATCACTGCCAGCGGACGTGCTCCCTATGTGGTCGGAGTGGTAGACCGGGCAAAAGAATTGGGAGCATATACCGTGGGTGTTGTGACCAATGCCAACAGTATTTTGAGTAAACATGTGGACGTCTGCATTGCAGCGCAGGTGGGAAATGAAGTGGTGACAGGTTCCACCCGGATGAAGTCCGGAACGGCGCAGAAATTAATTTTGAATATGCTGTCCACGGCAACCATGATAAAGCTGGGCAAAGTGTACAGTAACCAGATGGTGGATTTGCGTGCCACCAATGAAAAGCTGAGGGAACGAGCTGTGCGGATTTTCTGTACGGTTACGGAGACGGACGAAGAGACGGCTCACAAGTATCTGGATTTGTCCGGCAAGGACACCAAACTGGCGATTTTAATGTACTGCACCGGTCTTAAGAAGGACGAGGCAAGTGCGCTGATAGAGAAAAATGACGGATTTTTGAGGGGGGCTTTGGAGGAAGGCAGGAAGGAGAAATAGCCTATGAGGACAGTGATTGGTCTGGAGCAGATTGCAAATTATGGGAATCTGTTTGCCGGTAAGCGGATTGGTCTGATTACGAACTTTACCGGAGTACTCCCTGATTTGTCGAAAGATTCCGTGGATGTGTTTGTGGAACAGGGGTATCATGTGGAAAAGATATTTACGCCGGAACACGGACTGTACGGCGCAAGTGCCGGAGAGGCGGTGGATGACTGTGTGCACCCCAAGTACCGCACACCGGTGATTTCCCTGTACGGACAGCATAGAAAGCCGAATGATGAGGATTTGGAAGGCGTGGACATGCTGGTCTATGATATTCAGGACGTGGGACTTCGCTATTATACCTATGTTTACACTATGTGCTACGCTTTGGACAAAGCGGCGGAAAAGGGGATTCCCTTTGTGGTGCTGGACAGACCAAATCCTTTGGGAAATACTATCCGCGGGCCGAAAATGACCGCAGACTGTCACAGCTTTGTGGGAGACTATGAACTGCCCATGCGGTATGGGCTGACTGCCGGAGAGATGGCGGGATTTTATTTGAAATATACCGGGAAAAAAGCGGATTTGACGGTGATTCCCTTACAGAACTATTCGGCGGATATGACTTTCCCCCAGACCGGGCTGCTGTGGAATGTACCTTCTCCTTCGCTTCCCACCTACGAGGGAACGCTGTGTTACGTGGGCGGCTGTCTTTATGAGGCGACCAATATCAGTGAGGGAAGAGGCAGTGCAAAGCCGTTTCAAATGTACGGAGCGCCTTTTATCGATATGGATAAGCTCTATGAGGATGTGAAAGAAGAGTGGAAGGAGGATTCCATTGTATTCCGCAGACGCGCCTTTATTCCCGGTTTCAGTAAACATCAGGGACAGGTCTGCTACGGGTTGGAATTTTTCCCGGTGAAAGAATATTGTGATTTCCTGCCGCTGGCATTGATTACCATGAAAGCCATAGCAGGAAGATATCCGGAAAAGACAGAGTTTTATCATCTGAAAGAAGACGGACCTTTTGAGAGACTGGAAGTGTTGTCCGGCAACAAATTGGCGGCGGCTTATATCCGGGGTGAAATCTCCATGGCAGATATGCAGGAAATGTGGCGCGTGGAAGATGTTGCGTTTGCGGAGTATGTGCGTGATGTGAGAATGTATCATTGAGAGACAGGTGAGGTAGAACATGTATCGCGTTGGAATGGACGGCGGGGGAACGAGAACCAGACTGGCAGTGTTTGAGGGAGAGAAAGAGCGTTTCCGCTGTGAGACCGGCGGAATCAATTACAACAGCTTTTCAGCGGGGGAAATCAGGGCGCATTTGGCGGAAGCGGTTTCAGCAATGGTACAAAGCGGCTTTCCCGTGGTGGACTGTGAGGGCGTGGGTATCGGAGCCGCAGGTGTCAGCAATCCTGAGGCGGCGCCATTTCTGCAGCAGGTGCTTACGGAACTTGGTTTTACCTGCCCTGTGGTGGTGGAAGGAGACCAGGACGCGGCACTGGCAGGAGCAGTCGGCGCGGAAGCCGGAATTTTGCTGATTGCGGGAACGGGTTCTGTGTGCGTGGGCAAGGACGCAAAAGGAAACAAGTATCGCAGCGGCGGATTCGGCCATATCATTGATGACGCCGGAAGCGCCTATGCCGTGGGACGGGATATACTGACGGCAATCGTCCGTGCGGAGGACGGAAGAGGAGCGGAAACCGCGTTGCGCGCTCCGGTTTTTGAGGCATTGCAGGTGAAGGATACCGGAGAACTGATTTCCTATGTATACAGCAGTGACAGAACCAAAAAGGATATTGCCGCATTGGCAGTCTGCCTGAGCGAAAAACTGATTCTTAAAGATACTGTGGCGGGAGAGATTGCAAAACATGCCGTGGAGGAACAGGCATTGCTGGTACAGGCGGTGCTGCGGAAAATGGGTGCGCTTGATGCGTCAGAGAAAGAAAAGAAGGCGATTCCCCTATTGTTGGAAGGTGGATTGATTCTAAAGAATAAAATCGTGAATACGATGTTTTGGGAGAAATTAAAAGAAAAGAATCTTCCGGTTTGTCCGGCGGAAAAAAGCAGAGATGCCGCGTACGGTGCATCCACGTTTGTATGATTTAAGTTTTGGGTAAACAAATAAATTTATGTAAAAGGAGGGTGTTTCTATGGGATATTTAACGGGTAAAACAGCAATTATTACAGGTGCGGGAAAAGCAGTGTTGAGCGACGGAAGATGTGGTTCCATCGGCTACGGTATTGCAACGGCCTATGCCAAAGAGGGTGCCAATCTGGTGATTACCGGACGGAATGTGCAGAAGTTAGAGGATGCCAAAGCGGAACTGGAGGAAAAGTATGGAATCAAAGTGCTGGCGGTTCAGGCGGATGTGAACGCCGGCGCCGACAACGAAGCCGTGGTGCAGAATGTGGTAAAGCAGACGGTGGATACCTTCGGTGATATTCATGTCCTTATCAACAATGCGCAGGCTTCCGCCTCCGGGGTGACGCTGGCGGACCACACAACCGAGCAGTTTAATCTGGCAATGTATTCCGGTTTGTATGCAACCTTCTATTATATGAAGGCATGCTATCCTTATCTTGCAAAGACCAAGGGCTCCGTTATCAACTTTGCCTCCGGTGCGGGATTGTTCGGCAATTACGGACAGTGCGCCTACGCCGCCGCCAAAGAGGGAATCCGCGGACTGACCCGTGTGGCTGCCACGGAGTGGGGAAAAGACGGTATCAACGTCAATATTGTCTGCCCCCTTGCATGGACTTCGCAGCTTGAGAAATTCGAGCAGGCATATCCGGATGCGTTCAAGGCAAATGTAAAAATGCCGCCCATGGGCCATTTCGGAGATGCGGAATTAGAGATAGGACGTGTCTGCGTACAGCTTGCGTCGCCGGATTTCAAATATATGTCAGGAGAGACCATAACGCTGGAAGGCGGAATGGGGCAGAGACCGTAATTCATGTGGATAGTTGTATGTACTGTGATTATTGCCGCAATTTTCGGCGGTGATATGTGGATAAAAAACCGGATAGAGCGCACCGGAGTGGAAGGAAAAACAAGAAAAATACTGGGAGGCAGACTGATTATCGGAAAGCATCACAACCGGGGTGCCATTTTGAATCTGGGACAAAAGAATAGACCGTTGGTTGCATGTGTTTCCGTAGCTATGACAGTGGTGATGTTTTTTCTGTTTGTGCTTAGTCTTGGAAGACACGGCAACGGACTGCTCCGGGTGGCGCTTTCCATGATACTTGGCGGCGCGTTCAGCAACACCTATGACCGGCTGAAACGGAAATATGTGGTGGATTATGTGAGTTTTAACACACCGGGAAAGTATTTTAAGCGGGTAATATTTAATATTTCTGATTTTTGTATTATAATAGGCGCATTACTGGCGGCACTTGCGGTCGGGCGGTAATATGGGGAACCGGCTTATGGCAGAGACCTGCGGTTTGGCGGACGGGTTGCCTGTGATACCAAAGCAAAAAAGACAACAGGAGGAAAAGGTATGAGACACAAAGGAAAACAGATGGCAGGGTGTCTGCTGTTAATGGCGGCGATGCTGGCTGGAATGACAGCCTGCGGGAACAAGGCATCAGACACGGAGAACACTGTGCAGGAGAGTACGCAGGCAGAGATTGTTAAAGAAGAGAGCAGCAGTGCCGAGGAAAGCACGGAAGAGGTAAAAGAGACGGAAACTGTGGAAGTTACCGTAGCGGAAGCGGCAGTGGTGCTGCATATTACCATTAACCCGGAACTCAATCTGTTTGCGGACAAGGGCGGCACCGTTTTAGCGGTGGAGTATGTCAATGATGACGCAAAAGATGCTTTTTCGGATATAGAGTTAACCGGAATGGACGTAACAGATGCGGTAAAACAGGTTGTTTCCACATCTGTGGAGAAAGGATATTTAAAGGACGGAAAGCAGATAACCGTTGAGATGGAAAAGGGAGAAGCGGCAGAAGCGGAAGTTTTGCCGGCGGAGCTGTCAGAACAGATAACCGCGTCCGTACAGGAAGCACTGGCGGAGGAAGAGATTACCGTACAGCTTGCACTTTCCGTGGAGGGCGAGAAACAGCCGGCAGTGGAAATCAAACCGGAAAATGCGGCAACGAACGAAAGTTCCGATTCCCGGACAGAGGAACCGGCGCAAGTGACGGAATCACAGGCGGCAGAACCGAAAGCCTCCGAAGCCCAGCCGGAGGAACCGAAGGCATCCAACCCCTGCAAGGCCTGCGGAGGCACCGGAAAATGTGATGAGTGTAAGGGGGACGGCTACCGCGGTTCGGGATATACCGTATCCTGTCCAAGATGCCACGGCTCTCTGACGGAAACCTGTATTTACTGTGATGCTTCCGGCAACAGTAAGAAACATGAGGGAACCTGTGATTTCCCGAATTGTATGGGTGCCCATGTATATGCCTGCACGATTTGTAACGGTGGTTCTACTCCCGTGGTGTGTGAAAGCTGCGGCGGAAGCGGAAATTGTTCTTCCTGTGGCGGCACCGGAGTAAAATAAACAGTGTGCAGATAAAAGAATCCCCGCCTGTGATTGAATTTCTGTATGCCCGGAAAAACCGGGTGCATATCAGTCACAGGCGGGGATTTATGTTGTTAACAGAAGATTCTAAGATTCCTTTTTATGCCGTAATCACGGTTCCGGTCTTTCCCTTGATAGCGTCTTTTACACACTGCATGGAGGTAATCAGAACCTTGCCGTTCGGAACTATTTCCAGATAAGCAATAGCGGCTTCAATTTTGGGAAGCATGGTGCCGCTCTCAAACTGATTGTCGGCGATGTAATTCTGCGCTTCCTGTACTGTCATGGAGGAAATGGCTTCCTGCTTGTCGGTACCGTAGTTTTTATAAACACAGTCCACATTCGTTAAAATAATCAGTTCGTCTGTCTTTAATTCTGCAGCAAGTTTCCCGGCAATGGCATCTTTCTCGATAACAGCGGAGGCACCTTTCAGGGCGTGTTTCTGCTCAATAACAGGGATTCCGCCGCCACCGCAGGCGATAACGACCTGGTCGGCATCTGCAAGAGTGCGGATGGCTTCGATTTCCACAATGTCAATGGGCTTGGGTGCGGCTACCACTCTGCGGAAACCTTTGCCGGGGTCCTCTTTGACATAATTGCCTTTTTTAATCTCGACCTCTGCATCTTCCCTGGACATATAGCGACCGATAACCTTGGTGGGCTCGTAGAAAGCCTCATCATAGGGGTCAACCGTAACCTGTGTCAGGATAGTGCTGACCGGCTTGGAGATACCTCTGTCCAACAGTTCGGCACGCAGGGAATTCTGAATGTCGTAGCCGACATAACCCTGACTCATGGCAGAACAGATACACATGGGAGCGGGAGTGTAATCAATGTATACACGGCGCAGCTCCGTCATTGCTTTATGTATCATGCTGACCTGAGGGCCGTTGCTGTGGGTGATGGTAAGCTGATAATCTTCCTCCACCAAATCAGCCAGTGCTTTTGCGGTTATTTTTACTGCATCCCACTGCTCGGTGGTGGTGTAACCGAGAGCGTCATGTCCGAGGGATACAACTACTTTCTTTTTGCTCATAATTAAGTACCATGCCTTTCTGTAACCTGTAATGTACAGGCGCATTCATTTGCTTTATTTTATCACATTTTCGCCGGAGTGTACAGAATGAAGTTGCTCAATCACGTCCTCCAGTACCTGAAAATAGTTTTCAAAGGTTTTGCGGCAGCAGCCGGGGTCATTGATAACGATTCCCCTGCTGCGAAGTCCAATCAGGGAAAAGCCCATCGCCATGCGGTGGTCGTCGTAGGTTTCCACCAAAGAGGGCCTTGGAGAACCCGGATAGATGGTGATACTGTCCTCGGTTTCGTCGCAACGGATGCCCATTTTGCCAAGCTCCGTCACAATGGCATGGATGCGGTCACTTTCCTGAAAACGGATATGCCCGATACCGGTGATGGTGGTGGGACTGTCCGCAAAAGGGGCAATGGCGGCGAGAGTAATCGCCTGATCGGAGCAGGCGGACATATCTGCCGTCACACCGTGATACCACTGCGTGGCGGGCGGTTCCAACAGGATACCGTACTCCGAGTCTGTGGCACGACAGCCCATTTGTTCCAAAATCCGTATAAATGCCACATCTCCCTGCAGAGAATCAAAATGAACATGACGCATGCACACGGGAATGTGTAACAGCGGAACCATGGCATAAAAGTAACATGCCGCCGATACATCCGGCTCAATGCGGTATTTTTGTGCATGGTAGTGCTGTCCTTTTTTAATAAGGAAAGTATCGGGGGCAGTCTGTACTGCGGTAACGCCGAACTGCTCCATCATCAGGAGAGTCATTTTGATATATGCCATACCGTGAGTCCCTTTGATTTGAATACTGAAATCCTCGCCGGACAGGCATGCAGCTATCAAAAGGGCGCTCAAAAACTGGCTGCTGTGGGCAATATCGACGGTAATGGACGATTTGCCGAAACCATGGCTTTTTACGGTAAACGGAAAATACCCTTCCGGCGTGTTATCCGGATAAGCAATTTCGCAGCCTAATTCTTTCAGGGAATTAAGCAACGGCGCCATGGGGCGTCTGCGCATCTGCGGGGAAGCATCCATATGATAAGTTCCATGGGATACGCCGAGGTAGGCGGAAAGAAAGCGGGCGGCGGTTCCAGCGCTTCCCACATACAGGGAGGCTTCCTTTTTGGGGACTTCGCCTCCCAGACCCGTGACACTTATGGTTTTGCTGTCCTCATCCACTACCGTCTCAAAGCCCAGGTCCTGCACACATTTTAAAAAGTGTCTGGAATCATCACTGAACAGGACACCCTGTAATTTTGAGGTGCCGTCCGCTAACGTGGCAAGCAGCAGGGCACGGTTTGTAATGCTCTTGGAGCCGGGCACGTCCACAGAGAGGAAGGGCTCCCGGCATACGCTGCCATATATGGTGGGAACGCTGTAGGTTTCCAAAAGTTGTCCCTTTTGACTGGTGCTGTTTTGTTCATTTGTCATATCGGTGGATTCCTATCTTTTTGTCTGGATTTTTACATCGGTTGGGCGGAATTTATGTAAATACCGTCTCAAACAGTTATATTGACTTCTCTCAGTATAAGACAGTGTCCGTCGGTTTGTCAAAAAAAATAAAATCTCTTACTTGACAGATAGGAATATGGGGAGTAATATAAATTCATGATTTCCCATATGGATTCTAGGAAATAAAAACAGTGCAGGGGAAGCACGGAAACGGAGAGGATTATGAGCAGAATTTATAACAGTGCAACGGAACTGATTGGACACACACCTTTGTTGAAGGTAAATAATTATGCAAAAGAGAAAAATGTTGAAAATGTAGAGCTTCTGGCAAAACTGGAGTATCTGAATCCGGCGGGAAGCGTCAAGGACAGAATTGCTCTTGCCATGATTGAGGATGCGGAGAAGAAAGGAATTTTAAAGGAAGGCTCCACTATCGTTGAACCCACCTCCGGAAATACCGGAATCGGTCTTGCCAGTGTTGCGGCAGCAAAAGGTTACCGGACGATTCTTACCCTTCCTGAGACCATGAGCGTGGAGCGCAGAAATCTGTTAAAGGCTTACGGCGCAGAGCTGGTGCTGACAGAGGGCGCAAAGGGAATGAAGGGTGCTATTGCCAAAGCTGAGGAACTGGAGAAAACCATTCCCGGAGCCGTGATTTTAGGTCAGTTTGACAACCCGGCAAACCCTGCGGCACATACGGCAACCACCGGTCCCGAAATCTGGGAGGACACGGACGGAAAGGTTGATATTTTTGTGGCAGGCGTTGGTACCGGCGGTACGGTAACCGGAATCGGAAAATATCTGAAATCCCAAAATCCGAATGTGAAAATCGTGGCAGTGGAGCCGAAGGATTCACCGGTACTTTCCGGCGGACAGCCCGGACCTCACAAATTGCAGGGAATCGGTGCCGGATTTGTACCCAAGGTACTGGATACACAGGTTTATGACGAGGTATTTACCGTCACCACGGAGGAGGCATATTCCACCGGCAGACTGATAGCACATAAAGAGGGAATTTTAGTGGGAATTACTTCCGGTGCAGCATTGTACGCGGCAACGGAAATTGCAAAACGTCCCGAAAATGCAGGGAAAACCATTGTGGCGCTGTTACCGGATTCCGGCGACCGTTATTTGTCCACTCCCATGTTTACAGAAGGCTGAGTCCTGTGGTAGAATGTTCGCAAATGCAGTCGGAAAAACGGCTGGGGAACAGAAAGGTGCGGATTCATGGAAACCATTATTCAAATTCAGAATGTTACCAAGACATTCGTTGGAAAGGACAATCAGGTGGAAGCCCTGAAAGGAATCTCCTTAGATATTCAGAAGGGTGACATATATGGTATTATCGGCATGAGTGGAGCCGGAAAATCCACGTTGGTGCGTTGCCTGAACTTTTTGGAAAGACCCACGACGGGAACGGTTTTGGTGGAAGGTCAGGATTTATCTGCCTTATCGGAAAAGGAACTGCGCAGTGTTCGCAAAAACATTGCAATGATTTTCCAGCATTTCAATCTTTTGATGCAGAGAAACGTGATTGACAATGTTTGCTTCCCTATGGAAATTGCGGGAGTGAACAGGGCGAAGGCAAAACAGCGTGCCATGGAACTATTGGAGATTGTCGGATTAAAAGAAAAGGCGGAGAGCTACCCTTCCCAGCTTTCCGGCGGACAGAAGCAGCGTGTTGCCATTGCAAGAGCGCTGGCAAACAATCCAAAGATTCTGCTTTGCGATGAGGCAACCAGTGCCTTGGACCCGACGACGACCAAATCCATTTTACAGTTGTTGCAGGATATTAACAGAGAGTACGGAATTACCATTGTAATTATCACCCACGAGATGGCAGTGGTGCAGGAAATCTGCTCCCATGTTGCGATTATTGACGGAGGTGTCTTGGCAGAGCACGGTACCGTGGAGGAAGTGTTCTCAAGACCTAAGAGTCAGGCAGCCAAGAAACTGGTATTTATGGTGGGCGCAAGAACGGATAATATGCAGAGCAAACGCTGTATCCGCATTGTTTTCAATGAAAATTCTTCCTTTGAGCCGGTGATTGCCAATATGGTGCTGGAATGTAAGGCACCCGTCAATATTCTCTTGGCAGATACCAAGGATATTGGCGGCGTGGCACACGGACAGATGATTTTACAGCTTCCGGAGGATGAGACAGTGGCAGACAAGATGATTCACTACCTCACGGAAAGAAAATTGACAGTGGAGGAGTTGGATTCATATGTGGGATAAGACAGTAATAATGATGTTGGTAGAAGGAACTTATATCACTTTGTATATGACACTGGTTTCCACCATTCTTGCCTATGTATTAGGGCTCCCCATGGGAATCATTCTGGTGGTGACGGCTCCGGACGGACTGAAACCCAATAAGGTGATTTACAAAATTCTGGATGTTATAGTAAATATTGTGCGAAGCATACCGTTTTTGATTCTGGTGATTGAAGTCATTCCCGTGACCCGTGCGATTGTGGGAAAAAGTTATGGTCCCACGGCAACACTGGTGCCGCTTACCTTGGCGGCAGCTCCCTTTATTGCCCGTATGGTGGAGTCCTCGCTCCGAGAGGTAGACAAGGGCGTGATTGAAGCCGCACAGAGTATGGGTGCAGGACTTTGGACGATTATCTGGAAGGTGATGCTGGCAGAATCCAGAACCTCCCTGATTGTGGGAGGAACCATTGCACTGGGAACCATTCTCGGATATTCCGCAATGGCGGGTGCCGTCGGTGGCGGCGGATTGGGTGATATTGCCATCCGTTACGGATATTACCGCTACCAGACAGACATTATGCAGGTGACGGTTATCCTTTTGGTAGTACTGGTACAGATTATGCAGGTGATTGGCATGCGCCTTTCCAAGAAACTGGACCGCAGGGCACAGTAAGATTTTATTTTCATACGATTGATATGCCTGCAAATGCAGGATATTTCAATAAAATATAAGATTCAAAAAGATACGATTCAGGAGGAGAAAAATTATGAAGAAAAGAGTATTGGCACTGATAGCCGTGACAGCACTGGCAGCAGGTGTGCTGACCGGATGCGGCAGCAAAGGAACCGATGACAAGACAATTAAGGTGGCTGCATCAGCAGTTCCCCACGCAGAGATTCTGGAGCAGGCAAAGCCCCTTTTGGCAGAGCAGGGATATACCTTGGAGGTACAGATTTTTGACGATTATGTACAGCCCAATGAAGTGGTAGAGTCCGGTGATTTTGACGCAAACTATTTCCAGCATACCCCTTATCTGGAGAGCTTTAATGAGGAGAAAGGCACTCACCTGGTAAATGCGGGTGGTATCCACTACGAGCCTTTCGGTCTCTATCCCGGAAAAGAGAGCGACCTTGCAAACATTGACAATGCAACCATTGCCATTCCCAACGACACCACCAATGAGGCGCGTGCACTTTTACTGCTGCAGGATAACGGATATATCACCGTAAAAGAGGGCGCAGGTCTTACCGCAACCATCAATGACATTGTGGAGAACCCTCACAATATCCAGTTTGTTGAGCTGGAGGCTGCACAGATTCCCAGAACATTGCAGGATGTTTCCTTCGGTGTCCTGAACGGTAACTACGCAATGGAAGCAGGACTGACAGTGGCAAATGATGCTCTGCTGTACGAGAGTGACGAGTCCGAGGCCGTTGCAACTTATGTAAATATCGTTGCAGTAAAAGAAGGAAATGAGAACTCTGCAAAAACCAAGGCTCTGGTAGACGCTCTGAAATCAGATACCATTAAGAAATATATCAATGACACCTATAACGGAGGAGTAATCCCTTACAAATAAGTAATGTTGTAAGTAAGTGTCGAATGTTTTATAGAAAGGTATGGGTATAACAATGAAAATCTCGACAAAAGGCAGGTATGCGGTGCGAGTCATGCTGGACCTTGCGCTGAATAACACGGGAGAGTGTATTAAGGTAAAGGAAATTGCTAACAGACAGGGTATCTCAGAAAAATATCTGGAGCAGATTATAGCTGTTTTGAATAAAGCCGGATATGTGAAGAGTGTCCGGGGCGCTCAGGGTGGGTATCGAATCGCCAAGGAGCCCAAGGAGTACACGGTTGGCATGATTCTTCGCCTGACAGAAGGCTCTCTTGCACCGGTTGCCTGTCTGGAGGAGGGCGCGGACGAGTGCGAGCGCTGCGATACCTGTGAGACATTGGAAGTCTGGAAAAAACTCTACAAAGCCATAAATGACGTGGTGGACAATGTGACACTGGCAGACCTTGTGGAGCAGCGTCAGCGGCGAATGGAAAATCTGGATTACAGCATTTAGCCCATATCAGAATTTAATTAGTGTCTGCTGATTAATGAAAAAACCAGCTTGAAACCATCGATTTTACCG
>ERZ857629.1581-NODE-1581-length-24374-cov-3.874378_pt1 | contig 24374 bp, 20 predicted proteins | sample MGYA00519700_ERZ857629 | MGnify/ENA primary metagenome ERZ857629 (study PRJEB31778, sample SAMEA3449351) | human gut metagenome | biome: human gut; feature: human-associated habitat; material: faeces | place: United Kingdom | collected 2010/2012 ...
GGGTGGAAACTCTGTTTCCGAAAACGTGGGCATCAAGCACCTGCTGAACATCAAGACCGTTGCAATCAGGAGGGAAAATATGCTCTGGTTCCGTGCGCCCGAAAAGGTTTATTTCAAGAAGGGCTGTCTGCCGGTTGCCCTGAGTGAGCTGAAGGAGCACAAAAAGGCATTTATCGTTACCGACTCCTTCCTGTACAATAACGGCTACACAAAGCCCATCGAGCAGAAGCTGGACGAAATGGGCATCTCCCACACCACCTTCTACAATGTGGCCCCCGATCCTACGCTGGCATGTGCCCGGGAAGGTGCCGCTCAGATGACCGCCTTCCAGCCTGACCTGATCCTTGCTATCGGCGGCGGCTCCGCCATGGACGCAGGCAAGATCATGTGGGTGCTGTATGAGCATCCCGAAGCGGATTTTCAGGATATGGCCATGCGGTTCTGTGACATCCGGAAGCGGGTCTATACCTTCCCCAAGATGGGAGAAAAGGCCTACTTTGTTGCCATCCCCACCTCCGCCGGTACCGGCTCTGAGGTAACCCCCTTCGCCGTGATCACCGACGAAAAGACCGGTGTCAAGTATCCGCTGGCAGACTACGAGCTGCTGCCCAAGATGTCCATCGTGGACGCGGATATGATGATGAATGCCCCCAGAGGGCTCACAGCCGCTTCCGGCATTGACGCCGTAACCCATGCTCTGGAAGCTTACGCCTCCATTATGGCAACGGACTACACTGACGGTCTGGCGCTGCGGAGTCTGAAGCTGATTTTCGAAAATCTGCCCAAGGCCTACGACAACGGTCCCAAGGAGCCCCGTGCAAGAGAAAACATGGCCCATGCCGCCTGCATGGCCGGTATGGCATTTGCCAATGCCTTCCTGGGTGTGTGCCACTCCATGGCCCACAAGCTGGGTGCGTTCCATCACCTGCCCCACGGCATTGCCAACGCACTGATGATCGATGAGGTCCTGCGGTTCAACGCCGCCGAAGTCCCCACCAAGATGGGCACCTTCTCCCAGTACGATCATCCCCACACGCTGGCACGGTACGCGGAGGTTGCGGACTATCTGAAGCTGGGCGGTAATACGGATGAAGAAAAGCTGGAAGCACTGATTTCCGCCATTGATGCTCTGAAGGAGCGGGTCTGCATCAAAAAAACCATCCGGGACTACGGCATCGACGAGACCGATTTCCTGAACCGGCTGGATGCGATGGTCGAGCAGGCCTTTGACGACCAGTGCACCGGCGCCAACCCCCGGTATCCGCTGATGAAGGAAATCAGGCAGATGTACCTGAACGCCTATTACGGGACCCACACCGAAGTCTGAAACAATCCGAAATCGCGCTGAATTAAAATTTTGCGGGGCGAAGCTCAGTCGCGCTTCGCCCCGTGCGCAAAATTCAAATCTACAACTCTTTCACATAACAATTGACCGCCAGTCCTTCCGGGGAACTGGCGGTCAATTGGTTTTTTATGAGATTGGGAAATCGTCCCGGCCTGCCGCTACAAAATAGCGGCGGAAGCCGGTATCCTGATAATACACCCGCAGATTTTTCCCAAGCAGGTACTCCCCTGCCGGGATCCGGATACAGGGGCTTTGAAAGAAGTGCTCCTGTCCCTGCGCGTCCGTATGGGAAAGTGTCAGAATCACGGGATGCCGTCCGTTCACTTCGATAGCGCGGTTCAAGCGGTAGCCGGTCACCTGCGCCCAGACATATCTTCCGGACGCCATCAGCTCCCGGGCACGCTTCCGCCTTGAAAATTCCAGGTAGAGGAAAATACCGCCCGCAATCAGGAGTGCCGCCCCGATTCCGGCAAAAACAAGCATAGCTGTCCGCGCCGCGTCCGGCTGAAACACCATGCCAAGACCACCGATCAGCAAATACAGCGCACCCAGCCCGGAAAAAATCCAGCCCATGATTTGCAGGGCACTGACGGTTCCCTTCGGATAATCAGCCATTGCGCATGATCCGTTTCCGGGCAATGTTGATAGGGCCTTCCTGCATCCGGTTGATCCAGGCAAGGCTCTTGCCGCAGCCATAGGCGGTACACGCCTCCGGGTCATCCGCCACGATGCAGGAAATGCCTGTCCGCTCGATCAGCAGTTCGGCAAAGCCCCAAATCTGGCTGCATCCGCCGGTCAGGGTAATGCCGTTCTCCGAAACGTCACTGACGAGCTCCGGGCTGGTCTGCTCCAGCACGGACAGAACCTCATCGGCGATCATCCGGGCCGGGCGGCGCAGCACCTCATAAATTTCCGTAGAGGTCAGGGTCACCATTTTGGGCATGCCGGTTTTGGCGTCTCTTCCCTTTACGTTCATGCTCAACTCCTCATGCCGGGGATAAACCTGTCCGATCTGAATCTTCACATCCTCGGCAGTAACCTGTCCGATGACGACACCGTGCTGCCGGCGGACATAACGGCCGATGGCCTCGTCAAAGGCATCGCCTGCCACCTTCAGGGAAGAGGACACCGCAACTCCGTTCATGCTGAGCACCGCAATGTCTGTGGTGCCGCCGCCAATATCCACGACCAGATGTCCGCTGGGATCCTTAATGTCCAGCCCGGCACCCAGTCCGGCTGCCAAAGGCTCCTCAATCAGGAATACCCGGCGGGCACCGGCTTCAATGGCGGCATTGATCACGGAACGCTCCTCCACCTCGGTCACGCCACTGGGAACGCTGATGACCACACGGGGCTTGGGTGTAAAAACCGAGGCCTTCGTAGCGGTCTTGAACATCTCCTGCAGCATCCGGACCGTCATTTCATGGTCGGAAATGATTCCGTCCTTCAGAGGATGCATGGCAACCACGTTGCCGGGGGTACGGTTCATCATATTCCGGGCGGCAGCACCGACCTGCAGAATTTTGCCCGTGTTCCGGTCAACGGCAACCACACAGGGCTCCTTGACCACCAGTCCCTTTCCGTCGGCATAAATCAGCACATTGGACGTGCCCAGATCCACGCCCAGATCATTGGAAAACAGTAACATATTCCTTCACCTACTTGCTCAGATTCCATATGTATGAATGAATTATTTATGCCGGGCTGCCGCCACCGTGGCAATATGGACCTCCTGGGCACCCATGCCCAGCAGAATCCGTCCGCACTCATTGGCAGTCGCGCCGGTTGTAAAGATGTCGTCCACCAGCACGACCCGCTGCCCGGTCAGGTCCTGATTCGCAAAGGGCGCAAACGCCCCCGCCACATTGGCACGCCGCTGCTCCGGCGTCGTCTGCCGGAACTGGGGGCGGGTATTGCGCACCTTTTTCAGCAGCTGCCGGGGCGGAACCTGCAGTTCTCTGCCCACGGCTCTTGCCAGAAGCTCTGACTGGTCGTAGCCGCGCTTCATCCGACGCAGCGTACTGACCGGAACCCAGGTCAGGCAGTCAATCCCCTCCGGAAAGCTTTCCGTCAGCGCCATGGCCAGCATTCTGCCGTATCCGTTTGCCAGATGGGGTTGCCTGCAAAACTTGTACCGATGCAGGCTCTTGCGTACGTTCCCTTCATAGTACCAGACAGAAGTGAAACTGTCAAGAAAGCGGAGGTTAAGATTTCCTTTTGGAGCAGGGTGGAGCCGGTTATAAGGATACACGGAGGCTTCCGTCCGGCATTTTACGCACAGATCCGTCTCCCGCGATTCCAGCAGCTTTCCGCACAGAATACACTTGGGCGGGTACAGCACCGTAAGCAGCCAATCCAGAACAATCATGCGTTTTTCCCCTGCAAGCGAAGCTTCAGCCCCGTATAGCGACGATTCTTCCGGGCGTTTTCGGTCATGGTCTGCACCGTCTCCTCACGTCCTACAATGATCAGCAGTTCCCGCGCCCGGGTGATGGCGGTATAAAGCACATTCCGGGACAGCAGATACGGTGAACCGCTCCATGCCGTCAGGATCACCGCCCGGTACTCGCTGCCCTGACTCTTGTGAACGGTAACCGCATAAGCCGGTTCCAACTCGCCCAGCTGAGAGAAGTCGTACTCCGCCTGCCGGTCATCGAAAACCACCGTCATGGTCTCCCCTGCCGGGTCAATGGTACGGACCGTGCCCACGTCTCCGTTGAAAATTCCCGCGCCGACAGCGCTGCCATCCAGCTTCTGCCACATAATATCATAGTTATTGCGGATCTGCATGACCCGATCTCCTTCCCGGAAGGTGAAGTCTCCAGAAGGATGCTCCTTCTTATCCGGTGACGGAGGATTCAGCGCTGCCTGCAGCAGCTGGTTCAGGTTTCCGGTTCCGACCGTCCCCTTTCTGGTGGGCGAAAGCACCTGAATCTGCTCCGGTGGGATCCCCATATTTTTGGGCAGTCGGGTGGTGCAAAGCTCACGCACGGTCTGAACCAGTGACTCCTCCGACTGGCGGCGGAGAAAGAAAAAATCGCTTTTGGTATCCCGAAGCTCGGGGAACTGCCCCTGGTTGACCCGGTGGGCGTTCATGACAATCAGGCTCTTCTGCGCCTGCCGGAAAATCTCCGTCAGGCGGGCCGTCGGCAGGCTTCCGCTGCGGAGCATATCGCTGAAAGGCGCACCGGGTCCCACCGGCGGGAGCTGATCCGGATCCCCGACCAGAATCAGCCGCTTTCCCTGTGGGACTGCCCGCAAAAGGCTGCCCAACAGCAGCACATCCACCATGGACATTTCATCCACAATAATAGCGTCCGCCTTCAGCGGATTATCCTCGTCCCGGGCAAAGACCATTTTCCCCGTTGCCGGGTCGATCCCCGCTTCCAGAAGGCGGTGGATGGTAGAGGCATCTGCCCCCGTCACCTCCGTCAGGCGCTTTGCTGCCCGCCCCGTAGGTGCCGCCAGAAGGGTTTTCAGTCCCATATTGTCAAACAGGTTCAGGATTCCCTTCAGAATTGTGGTTTTTCCGGTACCGGGGCCGCCGGTAATCAGCAGCAGCCCCTGTTCGGCAGCCGTCCGAATGGCATCCCGCTGTTCCTGAGAATAGGTGATCCCCGCCTCCGCAGCAGCCTTCGCGATCTTTCTGTCCAATCCCGCGGGTGCCGGGAAATGGAGCGCCGCCGCGGCCGTCAGTGCACGGCAGCAGAAGGTCTCCGCCTCATAAAGCTCCGGAAGGTAGGCAACGGGGATCTCCGTCAGGGTGTCGGTCACAAGCTTGTCCGCTTCCCGCAGGCGGGTCATGCCCTCCCGCACGGTTTCCTCCTCCACGGAAAGCAGCTGCGCCGTTGCAGCAGCCAACTTCTTTTCCGGCAGGAAGCTGTGTCCGGCGGAAAGATTATAGGTAAGCTCAAACAGGATGCCCGCCTCCACCCGCCGGGGATCGTCCGCCGCCACTCCGAGCTCAATGGCAAAGCGGTCCACCGCGCCGAAAGGTGCATCCAGCCCGTCATCCATCAGCAGGTACGGGTCCTCATACAAAAGCTCTGTCGCGCTGTCACCGTACAGCTTGTAAGTACGGACCGCCAACTCTGCCGGAAGCCCATGGAGGGCAAAGAACTCCATCAGCTGGCGCATACCGGTCTGGAGCCGGAAGTCTTCGCCGATCTGCTTAGCCCGCAGCGGCGTAATGCCCGGAATTTCCGCCAGTTTTTCCGGCTCCCGTTCCATGATTTTCAGAGTATCTTCCCCGAATTTCTCCACGATCCGTGCGGCGGTTCTGGGGCCGATGCCCTTAATGACTTTACTGGAAAGGTAGCTGAGGATTTCCATACCGGTCTGTGGCATCAGCCGCTCCAGAAATTCTGCCTCAAACTGCCGCCCATAGCTGGAATGGGTTCCCCATTTGCCCGTAACAACCAGCCGCTCGCCCACAACGGGCAGCGGAATGGTACCAACTACCGTCACGTTCTGACCGCCGCCGATTGAAAGCCGGAGTACAGAATAACCGTTTTCATAATTCTGGTAGACCACCGCTGACACGGTGCCCTGAAGAATCTCCATTTCCTGCTGTGTCAAATTCTTTCTCTCCTGTCTGAAGCCGCCGGAGAAGTTCCGACGGTGAAACCGGTTCTATACCCGATATATCTGAGCTTTCTTCGGAAGCAGTCAAAACTTCGCCACGGAACAAACCGGCTTCCCGCAAAAGCTTCATTCTCCGAACAAATAGCGGACTTCCGATGCAAATCACCGTCCCGCTGCCGCCGCTGAGCAGCCAGCCGAACAGCGCCCACAGGGCTGCAAATACTCCAAAGGCACCCAGTGCCCCCGCAAGGATCCACATTCCTATTCCCCCTCAAAAGAGGATATGCGGCTTTGCGTTTCCGGGGGCATGTCCCCGCATGATTTTATTTTACTACATTTTCCCCTGAAAAGATAGTCTTTTTTCAAGGGACTTATTCCGCCTTTCTTTTTGTGCAATTCGATGTATTTGCCCAACGTAATTTCGCAAATCCCGCTTGCATTCTGACCGTTTTTCGGGTATAATATGGAAATAGATCAATAGACCGCCGGGCAGCTTTTCTCCGGCAGTTTTTGTGCGCATGCAAGGGAGGCTCAATGTGAAGGATCTGAATCTGCTGGTCTTCCTGACCCAGCTTGGCTTCACGGTGGCTTTCCCGCTTGCCGGCTTTGTGCTCCTTGCCGTATGGCTTCGGGACCGGTTTCAGTGGGGCTCCTGGGTCATTTATGCAGGGCTTGCATTGGGGCTTATCTGTGCCGTCACCGGCTTTCGGGATTCTCTGAAAACCATGGAGCGACTGTCCCGGGATTCCAAGAAAAAGGATCCGCCAGTCTCTTTTAACGAACACGATTAACCAGGAGGCTTTTTATGACGTCGCTGAAAAACGCTCTGCGCACCACCGCGCCCATTGCTTTGGGTGTAGCGCTGATGACCGGGTTAATGCTTCTCATCTATGCACTTGCCGGGCATTTCCGCTCTTCCGTTCTGGGAGGCGGTCTTTTGGGTATGCTGCTTGCCCTCGGTAACTTTCTCCTGATGGCGCTGTCCGCAGACACCGCAGCCCGGAAAGCAGAGCAGCAGGATGTAAAAGGCGGACAGGTTGTCATGCAGCTGTCTTATATTTTTCGTTTTGTTCTTCTCTTCGCCCTGCTGGCAGCAGGCGTGAAGTTACTGGATTTGAATCCTCTGGCTTCGGTTCTGCCGGTGGTTTTTGTCCGCCCCGTGATTGCGATTTATGAGCTTTTTCGAAAGAAAGGTGCGTAAGGCTTTATGAGTGTTGATGTTCGAGGACCTTTTATTTATTTCACCATTCCCATTTTAGGTGGGCTGCGGATTACTCAGACGCTGGTTTCCTCTTCCGTTGTAACGCTGATTTTGTGCATTGCCTTTATTCAGCTGGGCAAAGGTCTTACCAAACGCCCCTCCGGGAAGCAGGTTCTGGTGGAGAAAAGCATCAGCATGCTGTACAGCATGACCATCGAGTCCATGGGTGCCCATAATGCCCACTGGTTTCCCTTTATCTGCACCCTGTTCCTGAGCAGCATCTGCGGCAGTCTCATCGGCATGACCGGATTTCTTCGTTCCACCACTGCCGATGTGAGTACGACCTTGACCTGGGCAATTATGGTTTCCGTGATTATCTGGTATAACAACATCTCCCGCAACGGCTTTGTCGGCTGGCTGAAGGGCTTTACGGAGCCGATTGTGGTTATGACGCCCATGAATATCATTTCGGAAATCGCCCAGCCCATCAGCATGGGCTTCCGTCATTTCGGCAATGTTGCCGGCGGCGGCGTCATCACCACGATTCTTTACAGCGCCCTGTCTCTGCTGTCCTCCGTCATTCTGAATCTGATCGCTTCCAGCGGCGTTGCCGTCTGTATCGTCCTATTGGTGCTTGCCGCAGGACTTGTTCTGTGGGGAAAGCGAAACGGCAAAAAGGGGCTGCTGATTTTCGGCTGCATCACCGGTGTGCTGGGACTGTTCGGCCTTTTGCAGACGCTGGGACTTCTTTCCGGGGTACCTATTTTCACCTTTGGTATTCCCGCCGTCCTGTCACTGTACTTTGACCTGTTCTCAGGCTTTGTTCAGGCGCTGGTATTTACGCTGCTGTCCATGATCTACATCGCAGCCGCCTGTTCTCCCGATGAGGATGAAAATGCTCAGGCTGCGTGACCTCTTTTTCTCTTTTGTTAACCCATAAAAATAAAAAATAAAAACCATCATTTAGGAGGAACTTTTTATGGAACTCGCATCTGCTATTGCAATTGCCGGTAAGGCTATCGGTGCAGGTATCTGCATGGGTATTGGCGCTATCGGTCCCGGCGTCGGCGAAGGTACTGCCGTTGCTCACGCACTGGATGGCATGGCCCGTCAGCCCGAGGCTACCGGTACCCTGCGTACCAACATGATCCTTGGCTGCGCCATCGCGGAAACTACCGGTATTTACTCTCTGATTATTGCCTTCCTGATTCTGTTCGCACTAAAGTGATCCTCTTTCGGATCCCGTTACGAAAGGAGGAACGGCGAAATGGAACAATTTGAAGCCTTTCTTGGCTTTAACCCGGTGACGGCGCTGTTTACCCTGCTGAACTTTCTGCTGGTGCTGTATGTAGGCAAGAAGTTCCTTTACGGTCCGGTCATGAAAATGATCGCAGAGCGTCAGAAGGAAATCGACGACATGTACAGCAGCGCAAAGAAAGCCAGCGATGACGCGGCAAAGCTACGGGAGACCTACCAGCAGCACCTGCACGACGCCCAGTCCGAATCTGACCGGATCGTGCGGGAGGCTACCACCCGTGCCCAGAGCCGGGAAGAGGAAATTCTCCGCAAAGCCAGTGCCGATGCCGACGCAATTCGCAACAAAGCCATTGCGGACATTGCACAGGAAAAGAAAAAAGCCGTCAATGACGCGAAGAACGAGATTTCCGGACTGGCTCTGGCAATTGCCGGTAAGGTAGTTGAGAAAGAGCTGAAGCCCGAGGAGCAGTCCGCCATGATTGACCGCTTTATCAATGAATTGGGTGATCAGGTATGACCCAGGCTGGAACCGTTTACGCACAGGCACTTTATGAGCTTGCCCGGGATAAGGGGCTGGATGAGGCCATTCATTCCGAAATGGAAGCACTGGACAGGAGTTTTTCCGAAAATCCGGATTACATCCGCCTGCTCAGTTCGGCAAATCTTCCCAAGGAGGAGCGGTGCCGGATTCTTGACGAGGGATTTCGTGGGAAAATTCAGCCGTATCTGCTGAACTTTCTGAAAATTCTGGTCGAACGGGATCATATCCGCCTGTTTCCCGATTGCTGCCGGGTGTACACCCGGATGTACCAGCAGGATCACAATATTCTCAGCGTCACAGCCTCCACCGCGGTTCCTCTGACCCCGGCACAGGAAGCGGCACTGACAGAAAAACTCTCCGGCATTACGGGCAAGACCATCTTGCTTCGTAATCAGGTAGACCCCGGGGTTCTCGGCGGCGTCAAGCTGAGCTATGACGGCAAGTGTCTGGAGGACACCGTGTCCCATCGGCTGGGACAAATCCGGGATTTGCTGAAAAACACCGTACTCTGACGAGAAAGCAGGGACTGTATGGAACTTAGACCCGAAGAAATATCCAAAATTATTCGCAGTCAAATCGAAAACTACGAAAATAAAATGGAGTCCAGCGAGACCGGCGTCGTTATTCTGGTGGGTGACGGCATTGCAAAGGCCTCGGGGCTGGACAACTGCATGTCCGGCGAGCTGGTGGAATTTCCCGACGGCTCCTACGGCATGGCTCAGAATCTGGAGGAGAATACGGTTTCCATCGTTATTCTCGGCTCCGATCAGGGCATCAAAGAGGGCGACACGGTCAAGCGCACCGGGAAGGTTGTTTCCGTACCGGTCGGCAGCAAGCTGATTGGCCGTGTTGTCAACGCGCTGGGCGCTCCCATTGACGGCAAAGGTACCATTGAGGCGGAGGACTACCGCCCCATTGAAAGCCCCGCTCCCGGAATCATCGAGCGTCAGCACGTCAGCCGTCCCCTCCAGACCGGTATCAAGGCCATCGACTCCATGATCCCTATCGGACGGGGCCAGCGTGAGCTGATCATCGGCGACCGGCAGACCGGTAAGACCACCATCGCTACGGACACGATTCTGAACCAGAAGGGCAAGAACGTGATCTGTATTTACGTTGCCATCGGTCAGAAGCGTTCCACCGTTGCGCAGGTGGTAGAAACACTGACCGCAGGCGGTGCCATGGACTATACCATTGTGGTATCCGCTACTGCATCGGAGCTTTCTCCCATGCAGTATATCGCCCCCTACTCCGGCTGCACCATGGGCGAATACTTCATGCATCAGGGGAAGGACGTGCTGGTCGTTTATGACGACCTGAGCAAGCACGCGGTGGCTTACCGTGCAATTTCCCTGCTGATCCGCCGTCCGCCCGGACGGGAAGCTTACCCCGGTGATGTTTTCTATCTGCACTCCCGTCTGCTGGAGCGGGCCGCCCAGCTGTCTCCCGAGCTTGGGGGCGGCAGTCTGACTGCCCTGCCCATTATCGAGACGCAGGCAGGCGACGTGTCCGCCTACATTCCGACCAACGTCATTTCCATTACCGACGGTCAGATCTTCCTGGAAACCGAGCTGTTCAACTCCGGCATTATGCCCGCTGTAAACCCCGGTATCTCCGTGTCCCGTGTTGGCGGTGACGCCCAGATCAAGGCCATGAAGCAGGTTGCCGGTTCTTTGAAGCTGCTGTACTCCCAGTACCGGGAGCTGCAGAGCTTTGCACAGTTCGGTTCCGATCTGGACGCCGATACCAAGTCCCGTCTGGCTCTGGGAGAACGGATCGTAGCGGTTCTGAAGCAGAAGAACGGCACTCCCAAGGAGGTTGCCCAGCAGGTCTGCATTCTTTATGCCGTCACCCACGGTTACCTGACCCGGATCGACGTGGACAAGGTTCCGGAATTCGAGAAGCGGCTGGAAGAGCACATGGATCTGCGCTATCCGCAGGTCCTTGACACCATCCGCACCACCGGTAAACTGGACACCGACACGGAAAAAGCACTGCAAAAAGCCCTGGAGGAGCTGGAAGCCCAGTTCTGCCCGGCATAAGGAGGGAACAAGATGGCCGGTGTTTCCACAAAGGAAATCAAAAACCGGATTCGAAGCATGGAAAGCACCAAGCAGATCACCAAGGCTATGGAAATGGTGGCTGCCTCCAAGCTTCGCCGCGCTCAGGCGCAGGTTCTGAATTCCCGCCCTTACTTTGAAATCCTCAGCGGCACCATTGCGGACATTACTGCTACCAATCAGGAACTCAGTTCTCCCTACCTCATTTCCCGTGAAACCGGAAAGGTTCTGTGCATCGTCATCGGCGGTGACCGGGGACTGGCAGGCGGCTACAACAGCAACGTGCTGAAAGCTGCCGAGACACAGCTTTCCGGGGAAGACGCCGTGGTGCTGCCCATCGGAAAAAAGGTCGTGGAGTACTTCCGTTCCCACGGAGTGGAGACCTTCACGGAAAGCTATGCCGACGCTGCGGATATTTCCATTGGCGACTGCTTTTCCATCTCCAAGCAGGTCTGCAGGGCTTACCTTTCCGGTACCTTCCGCAGTGTGTGCGTGGCATACACCAATTTTGAGTCCATGCTTTCTCAGTCTCCCAGGATCATGCAGCTTCTGCCCCTGACAGGGGACAGGACCGGCACCGGTCATGCATCGGCAGGCATCGAGTACGAGCCCAGCTCTGAAGATGTTTTTGCCGCCATCATTCCGGAATATCTTGGCGGCGTGCTGTACGGCACGTTGTGCGAAAGCAGGGCCTCCGAACAGGCTGCCCGCCGGACTGCCATGGATAATGCCACTCAGAATGCGGAAGAAATGATCTCCGACCTGAACCTGACTTATAACCGTGCCCGTCAGGCCGCAATTACGCAGGAAATCACGGAAATCGTTGCCGGTTCCTGATCCTGTATTTCACCAATCACAAGGAGTTGAATCCTATGGCCAATCAAAAGGGAACCGTGATCCAGGTTATGGGTCCTGTTCTTGATATTCGATTCCCCGACAATCAGCTTCCTTCTCTGCTCAGCGCCATTGAGATCCCCTGCGGCGGTCAGACCATTACCGCCGAGGTCGCCCAGCATATCGGCGATAATGTGGTGCGCTGCATTGCCATGTCCTCTACGGACGGATTGCAGCGGGGTACGGAAGCTGTCAATACCGGCTCTCCCATCACGGTTCCTGTTGGTGAGGAGTGTCTGGGCCGGGTCTTTAACCTGCTGGGGCAGCCCATTGACAACAAGCCTGCCCCCAATGCGCCTGAGCGCTGGCCTATCCACCGCCCCGCTCCCGCTTACGAGGATCAGCAGCCCGCAACCGAAATTCTGGAAACGGGCATCAAGGTCATCGACCTGATCTGCCCCTACGCTAAAGGCGGCAAAATCGGTCTGTTTGGCGGTGCAGGCGTGGGTAAAACCGTCCTGATTCAGGAACTGATTTACAACATTGCCACTGCCCACAACGGCTACTCCGTGTTTACCGGCGTTGGCGAGCGTACCCGGGAGGGTAATGACCTGTACAACGAAATGACCGAGTCCGGCGTTATCAGCAAAACCGCCATGGTCTTCGGTCAGATGAACGAGCCGCCCGGAGCCCGTATGCGGGTAGGTCTTTCCGGACTTACCATGGCAGAGTACTTCCGGGATGTGAAGCATCAGGACGTGCTGCTGTTCATTGATAACATTTTCCGCTTTACCCAGGCCGGTTCCGAGGTTTCCGCACTGCTGGGCCGTATGCCATCCGCCGTTGGCTACCAGCCCACGCTGGCAACGGAAATGGGTGCCCTGCAGGAACGTATCACTTCCACCCGGGAAGGCTCCATCACCTCCGTGCAGGCGGTCTATGTGCCCGCTGACGACCTGACGGATCCGGCTCCCGCAACGACCTTTGCCCATCTGGATGCTACCACCGTTCTGGATCGCGGCATTGCCAGCCTTGGCATTTACCCCGCCGTGGATCCTCTGGACTCCACCTCCCGGATCCTGTCCCCGGAGATTGTGGGCGAAGAGCATTACGAGGTTGCCCGTTCCGTGCAGAGCATTCTGCAGCGGTACAAGGAGCTGCAGGACATCATTGCCATCATGGGCATGGACGAGCTGAGTGAGGAAGACAAGCTGACAGTCAACCGCGCCAGGAAAGTGCAGCGCTTCCTGTCCCAGCCTTTCCACGTAGCTGAACAGTTTACGGGCTATCAGGGCAAGTATGTCCCTCTGAAGGATACCATCCGCAGCTTCAAGGAAATCATCGAGGGTAAGCACGACGACATTCCCGAATCCTACTTCCTGTATGCAGGCTCCATTGACGAGGTGGTAGCAAAGTACCGGGGCGGTGAGAACAAGTGACTCCCTTCCCTCTGAAAATTGTTACCCCTGACGGACTGATTTTTGACGGAGAAGCAGAGGAACTGCTGGTTCGGACCAACTGCGGTGATGTTGGCATTCTTGCCGGTCACATCAATTACGTGGCCGCACTGGGAATGGGACGGGCCGTTGTAGTTTCGAACGGCACCCGCAGAACCGCGGCGTGTATCGGCGGTATGCTCAGCGTGGTAAACGGCAGTGTCACGCTGGTTCCCACCACCTTCGAATGGGCGGAATCCATTGATGTGGAGCGTGCGGAAGCATCCCGTCAAAAGGCAGACCGCATTCTGCACAGTAAGGATGCCAGCGACACTGACCTGCGGCTTGCCGAAGCCAGACTGCGGCGGGCCCTTGTCCGGAAAAGCGTTGCCGGAGGCCAATAACAGATTTTTCTGCCCGCAAGGGAAACCTTCCCCGGTTTTCCTTGCGGGCATTTACTTTTTTTCACAAATTTTCTGTTTTCCTCTTGTAAATTCTGCTGATTTGGCGTATACTAACTGTATTTCCCGAGAGAGAGGATCAAGAATTATGGAACTTATTTCTGTCAGAGACCTGTTCAAGCACACGGAGGATTACGCCGGTAAGACCGTCACCGTTGGCGGCTGGGTGCGCTCCATCCGTGCTAGCAAGCAGTTTGGATTCATCGTACTGGGTGACGGCACGTTCTTTAATCCCGTGCAGGTGGTTTATCATGACAATATGGAAAATTTCCAGCAGATATCCAAGACCAATGTGGGCGCTGCCCTGATCGTTTCCGGCGAACTGGTGCTGACCCCGGACGCAAAGCAGCCCTTTGAAATTCAGGCGGAATCCGTAACGGTGGAGGGCGCCTCTACCGGAGACTATCCCCTGCAGAAGAAGCGCCACTCCATGGAGTTCCTGCGGACCATGCCCCATCTGCGGCCCCGCACCAACACCTTTCAGGCTGTGTTCCGTGTCCGCAGCCTGATTGCCTACGCCATTCACCAGTTCTTCCAGGAACGGGACTTTGTGTACGTTCACACGCCTCTCATTACCGGTTCCGACTGCGAGGGTGCCGGTGAGATGTTCCAGGTCACCACGATGGATCTGAACAACATTCCGAGGACCGAGGACGGCAAAATCGACTACAAGCAGGACTTCTTCGGCAAGCCCACCAATCTGACCGTCTCCGGTCAGCTGAACGGTGAGACCTTCGCCATGGCTTTCCGCAATATCTATACCTTCGGTCCCACCTTCCGGGCTGAGAACTCCAATACCACCCGTCACGCTGCCGAGTTCTGGATGATCGAGCCGGAAATTGCCTTTGCCGACCTGAGCGATGACATGCGTCTGGCTGAGGATATGATCAAGTACATCATTTCCTTCGTTCTGGAGCGGGCGCCCGAGGAAATGAACTTCTTCAACAGCTTCGTGGACAAGGGGCTGCTGGAACGTCTGAATCATGTGCTGAACTCCGACTTCGGTCACATCACCTATACCGATGCCATTGCTCTGCTGGAGCAGCACAACGACCAGTTTGAGTACCCTGTTCACTGGGGCAGCGACCTGCAGACCGAGCACGAGCGGTATCTGACCGAAATCATTTTCCAGAAGCCTGTTTTTGTCACCGACTATCCCAAGGAGATCAAGGCTTTCTATATGAAGCTGAATCCCGACGGAAAGACCGTTGCCGCTATGGACTGTCTGGTTCCCGGCATCGGCGAGATCATCGGCGGCTCTCAGCGTGAGGACAACTACGAGCTGCTGAAAGCCCGTATTGAGGAACTGGGCATGCGGGAAGAGGACTACGGCTTCTACATGGATCTTCGGAAATACGGCTCCGCACGCCACGCCGGTTTCGGTCTGGGCTTTGAGCGCTGCGTCATGTACCTGACAGGCATGAGCAACATCCGGGATGTCCTCCCCTTCCCCAGAACCGTCGGCAACTGCGAAATCTGACACATAGCGAAAGCCCTTCCGATGCGCAACGCACCGGAAGGGCTTTCGTTTGTCCTGAAGGAATCAAGGCTTTTTTCATAAATCTGAACCGGCGCGCAGTATGGAGGGGGGGCGCCGAAAAGGAATCTCCTGCGAAGCGGCAATTTCCCTCCCGTTCCGCAGGGCCAGTCAGTCTTTGCCGCGCAGTTCGATGATCTGGTCTCGAAGGACGGCGGCGTATTCGTATTCCATCATCCGGGCAGCTTCCTTCATCTGCTTTTCCAATCTCGCAATTTCCTTTTCCTTCTCCACCTTTGTCATCTTGACACCGGTACGGCCCTTTCGCTCGGCGGTAGGAGAGGAAATTTCGATCAGGTCCCGGACAGATTTGATGATGGTTTTCGGTACGATGCCATGAGCCTTGTTGTAGGCGTCCTGAATGCCCCGGCGGCGTTCCGTCTCCGTAATGGCTGCGCGCATGGAGGGCGTCACGGAATCGGCGTACATGATGACCTTGCCGTCGGCATTCCGGGCTGCCCGGCCGATGGTCTGGATCAGGCTGGTCTCGCTGCGGAGGAAGCCCTCTTTGTCTGCATCCAGAATGGCCACAAGGCTCACCTCCGGCAGGTCCAGGCCCTCTCGAAGCAGATTGATGCCCACAAGCACATCAAACTTTGCCATCCGCAGGTCCCGGATAATCTCCATCCGCTCCATGGCACCAATGTCGGAGTGCATGTAGCGCACCCGAATGCCCGCCTTTTGCAGGTAGACGGTCAGATCCTCCGCCATTTTCTTGGTCAGAGTGGTGACAAGTACCCGTTCCTCCCGGGCGGTCCGGGTGTTGATCTCGCCGATGAGATCGTCGATCTGCCCGTCAATGGGTCGGACCTCCACCTCCGGGTCAAGAAGCCCAGTGGGGCGAATCACCTGCTCCACAGTCTGCCCCGACCGGGAACGCTCATACTCCGAAGGGGTAGCGGAAACGTAAATAACCTGATTCAGCTTGCTGTCAAACTCCTGAAAATTCAAGGGGCGATTGTCGTAAGCGGAAGGAAGCCGGAAGCCGTAGTTCACCAACGCATCCTTTCGACTCCGGTCTCCGGCATACATGGCACGGCACTGTGGCAGGGTCACATGGCTTTCGTCAATAAACATCAGGAAGTCCTTTGGGAAGTAATCCAGCAGCGTAGTGGGCGGCGTACCCGGCGCCCGGCCCTGAATGACCCGAGAATAGTTCTCGATGCCGGTGCAGAAGCCAATTTCCGTCAGCATTTCCAGATCGTAAGCCGTCCGCTGGGCAATGCGCTGGGCCTCAATGAGTTTGTTATTGTCATTGAAAAACTGAACCTGCCGGTCGCATTCCTTCTGAATTTCCAGCATGGCCCGCTGCATTTTTTCCCTGGAAGCTACGTAGTGGCTGGCGGGGTAAATTGCCACATGGTCCAGATACCGCTCGGCGATGCCGGAAACGGCGTTGATCTCGCTGATCCGATCGATCTCGTCCCCGAAAAATTCCACCCGGATGGCACGTCCGGACCAGTAGGCAGGGTAAATTTCCAACGTGTCCCCCCGCACCCGGAACTTGTTCCGGGAGAAATCCAGATCGTTCCGCTCATAGCGGATCTCCGTAAGCTTCTTGAGAATCCCGTCCATGGGGTGCTCCTGTCCGACCCGGAGGGAAATAACCATACTCTTGTAGTCAATGGGGTCGCCCAATCCGTACAGGCAACTGACGGACGCCACCACGATCACGTCCCGTCGTTCAAACAGCGCGGAGGTTGCGGAGTGGCGAAGCCGGTCAATTTCCTCATTGATAGCGGAGTCCTTTTCAATATAGGTATCGGTGTGGGCGATATACGCCTCAGGCTGGTAGTAATCGTAGTAAGAAATAAAATATTCCACCGCATTTTCCGGAAAAAACTCCCGGAATTCCGAGCAAAGCTGGGCAGCCAGGGTTTTGTTATGGGCCAGCACCAGCGTGGGCCGGTTGACCCGGGCAATGACGGAAGCCATGGTAAAGGTTTTTCCGGAACCGGTAACGCCCAACAGCGTCTGCTCCCGCAGACCCAGTTCCACACCCCGGGTCAAGGCTTCAATTGCCTCCGGCTGATCGCCGGAGGGTGCGAAAGGGGAAACCAGCTTGAAATGATCCATAAAATGCACTCCTTAACCATAGGGGAAAGCATCAAAGCGGTGCCCGGACTGGACCATGGAAACATAGTCCCCGTCCGCAACCACAATGTGATCGACCAGATGAATGTCCACCGCCTGCAAGGCAAGCGCCACCCGATGGGTGGTCTGAATATCCTCCGCAGAGGGCAGAGCCAGTCCGCTTGGGTGATTGTGAGCCAGCATGACGGAGGTTGCCCCGGCATTCAGTGCCGTTTCCACAATCTTCCGAACGGAGATCCCCGCAGCATTGATGCTGCCCTCCCCCACCTCCCGGCAGCAGAGGACTTTGCACTTGCCGTCCAGACACAGGAGGAAAACCGTCTCCACCTTTCGCCCGAAGAAGAACGGCAGCAGATACCCGGCGCAGCTTTCCAGCGTGGGGAGAATCTTTTCCCGGCCGGAGCGGCTGATCTGGTAAGATCTGCCCGCCTCGGTAATCAGGTGAAGGAAAACCGCAGTATGCTCCCCCACTCCGGGAACCTTCTGCAGCGCAGCGACCGGTGCCTCCAGCACCTGGGACAGGGAGCCGAAGGTATCCAGCAGGGCGTGGGCGATGGGATTGGTATCCTTCTGCGGAATACAGTAGAACAGAAGCAGCTCCAGGACCTGAACCTCCGTAAAACTGTCCAGTCCATTTTCCAGAAAGCGCTGCTTCATCCGTTCCCGGTGCCCGCTGTGTACGGCCATATCCTCACATCCTTATAAAACGTGTTTCAAAGGTGGAATTTCTTGCAAAAATACGGGCCATAATTGTGCATTTCTTGCGCAAACATGCGGCCAGATACAACTTTGCGAGATTCCCACTTGCTATTTTTCAGGTAATTCGGTAAAATAGTACCGAGGCGAAAGTCGTTGAAAGCTGCCGGGAAAGTTTTCCCGGTTTCTGCACATGCTATAGACGGAGTATGGATGGAATGCGTTCCGTCAGCAGGAGGAAAACCATGGAAAAAGAGAATCTGGATATATTGGAGCTGCTTCCCGCGCCGAGCTTCTGCGTTCGGGACGGCATGATCGTAAAAATCAATCAGGCTGCACGGAAGCTTTCCGTTCCGGAGAACGCGCCGGTTCTGCCCCTCCTGTGTACGGGGCAGGAAGCGTACATGGCCTTTTCAGAAGGGTGCCTGAACCTGACCGTGCGGCTTGGAAACGGGATCTGGGAAGCCTCTGTGAACCGCGTAGGCGGTGTAGATGTGTTTCAGGTAAGATCCGAACCGGACACCCCGGAACTGCGGGTCCTTGCGCAGGCGGCAAAGCAGATCCGCGGCTCCGTATCCTCCGTAATGCTGGGTTTTCAGGTGATGACCGGCAATGGCCCGGAAGACCGAAAAAAAGAAGCTTCCGCCACCGTAGCCAGGGGGCTGTGTCAGCTCACACGCATAATCGGCAATATGTCCGATGCCTCTGCCGGCGTCCCGGTGCTGCGGATGGAGTATCAGGACGTGGCGGCGCTGTATCGGGAGCTGATGGAAAAAGTTGCGGGGCTGGTAGAGGAATCGGAAATCCGTCTGCATTATGCGGAGCCGGATCATCCGGTCTATACCGTGGCGGACAGCCAGCTTCTGGAACGTTCTCTGTACAACATGCTGTCCAATGCCATGAAGTTTGCATCTGAGGGGAGCGAGATCCGCGTCAGCCTGACCCGGAAGGACCAGGTTCTCTGCCTGCAGGTCACCGATGACGGTCCGGGAATTCCGGAAGCGGTGATGCCAAAGCTGTTCTGCCGCTATCAGCGTCCATTAACGCTGGAAGACGGCAAAAACGGGCTGGGGCTGGGCATGGTTCTGATCCGCTCTGCGGCAAATGCCCACGGCGGAACCGTGCTTGTGGATCATCCCGGCGGAACCGGAACCCGGGTTACCATGACCATCGCCATCCGGCAAGGCAGCGACGCCATGCTGCGTTCCGATGTTCTCCGGGTCGACTATGCCGGGGAACTGGATCACACCCGGATCGAGCTGTCGGATGTTCTCCCCACATCCGTGTACGAGGAACAAGGAGATTAGTTCCGTGACCTGTCTCAAATGGGCTTCGAGTTTCTTTTCCGTCTGCATACGGAAAACTCTGTGACGCTTTTGGGATATGCTGCCCACCGCTCTGCCAGTCCCGGCAGAGCGGTGGTTTTTCATTACAGGTATTTTTTCAGATACTGTCCCGTAAAGCTTCCGGGGACTGCCGCGACCTGCTCCGGTGTGCCGCAGGCAACCAGATTTCCGCCGCCGTCGCCGCCCTCCGGGCCAAGATCAATCAGGTAATCGGCAGTTTTGATCACGTCCAGATTGTGCTCGATGACCAGCACCGTGTTGCCCGCGTTCACCAGCTGCTGCAATACATCGATCAGCTTGTGCACATCCGCACTGTGCAGGCCGGTGGTGGGCTCGTCCAGAATATAGATGGTTTTGCCGGTGGCAACCCGGGCAAGCTCGGTAGCCAGTTTCACCCGCTGGGCTTCGCCGCCGGAAAGGGTGGTGCTGGCCTGCCCCAGCTTCACATAGCCCAAGCCGACCTCCACCAGCATCTGTGCCTTCCGACGGATCTTCGGCAGGTTTTCAAAGAAATCCACCGCTTCCTCCGCAGTCATATCCAGAACCTGGGCGATGTTCTTGCCCTTGTAAAGGACCTCAAGCGTCTCCCGGTTGTACCGGGCGCCGTGGCAGACCTCACAGGGAACGTAAACGTCCGCAAGGAAGTGCATCTCAATTTTCACAAGTCCGTCGCCGCTGCACGCTTCGCACCGGCCACCCTTTACGTTAAAGCTGAACCGCCCGGGGCCGTAGCCCCGCATTTTGGCATCCGCCGTAGAGGCAAACAAATCCCGGATGTCATTGAAAAGCCCCGTGTAGGTGGCAGGATTGGAGCGTGGCGTTCTGCCAATAGGGCTCTGGTCAATGTCAATGACCTTATCCAGATTTTCCAGTCCCTCTACGCAGCGGCATTTTCCGGGCCGTGTCCGGGCATGATTCAATTTGGCGAGAAGCGTCTTGTTCAGAACCTCGTTGACAAGACTGGACTTGCCGGAGCCGGAAACACCCGTCACACAGGTGAAGGTGCCCAGCGGAATGGAAACGTCAATATTTTGCAGATTGTTTTCCTGTGCGCCCCGGACGGTCAGGAACTTACCGTTCCCCGCCCGCCGGGCTGCGGGGACGGGAATTTTCAGCTTACCGGAAAGATACTGCCCCGTAATGGAGTCCGGGCAGTCCAGAATGTCCTGCAAAGTGCCCGCCGCCACGATGTTTCCGCCGTGACTGCCTGCACCTGGGCCAACGTCCACAATATAATCCGCCGCCCGCATGGTATCCTCATCATGCTCCACTACGATCAGGGTGTTGCCCAAATCCCGCAAATGCTGCAGTGTGGCAAGGAGTTTGTCATTGTCCCGCTGGTGCAGACCGATTGAAGGCTCGTCCAGAATATACAGGACCCCCATGAGCGAAGAGCCGATCTGAGTCGCCAGACGAATCCGCTGGCTTTCTCCGCCGGACAGGGTACCCGCCCCCCGGGCGAGTGTCAGGTAGCTGAGTCCCACATCGGACAGGAACTGAAGCCGGGAGCGGATCTCTTTCAGAATCTGCTCGGCAATCAGCGCCATATTGCCCTCCAGATGCAGATTTTCCGTAAAGATAAGGGCATCCTTCACGCTCATTCGGCAGAAATCCATAATGCTGATGCCGCCCACGGTAACTGCCAGTGCAATGTCCGACAGCCGGTTTCCATGACACCGGGGACAGGGCGCAGTGGTCATGCACTCCTCCAGTTCCTTCCGGGCGGCGTCGGACTGCGTCTCCCGGAAGCGACGGCCGATGTTATTGAGGATTCCCTCAAAGGGCTGCTCCAGAACCCCCATTCCGTTGCCCCGATTGTAGGTCATCCGAAGCTTTTCTTCGCCGGTGCCATAGAGGATGATGTTCATCACATCCCGAGGCAGCTCCTGCACGGGGACGGTCAGAGAGAAATGATATTTCTGCGCCAGCGCCTCAAAATACATCCGGAAAATGGAGTCCGTCCGGGCAGACTGCCAGCCGGAGGCCTGAATCGCCCCGTCGAAAATAGACTTTGTTTTGTCCGGGATCACCAGGTCCTCATCAGGAATCAGCTGGAAGCCCAGTCCCGTACAGCTGGGGCAAGCACCAGCGGGATTGTTGAAGGAGAACATCCGGGGCTCCAACTCCGGCAGACTGACGCCGCAGTCCTCACAGGCGTAGTTCTGGGAGAAGGTCAGCTCCTCACCGGAATCGGCCAGTTGAATGGTCACAAGGCCCCCGGAGTGAGCACAGGCGGTTTCAATGGAATCGGTCAGACGGCGGCGGAGGCCGTCCTTCAGCACCAGCCGGTCCACCACCAACTCCACAGTGTGTTTCTTATTCTTTTCGGGCAAAATCTGCTCCGACAGATCATACAGAATTCCGTCCACCCGAACCCGGGCAAAGCCCTGTTTCCGAGCGTCCTCAAATATCTTCTGGTGCTCACCCTTTTTTCCGCGAATTACCGGGGACAGGACCAGGAACCGGGTTCCGGCTCCCAGCGCCTCCACCCGATCCACGATCTGGTCCACGGTCTGCCGCCGGATCTCCCGGCCGCACTTTGGACAGTGAGGAATGCCTGCCCTTGCCCAGAGCAGACGGAGGTAGTCATAAATTTCCGTCACCGTACCCACGGTGGAACGGGGACTTTTGGACGTGGTTTTCTGGTCAATGGAAATGGCCGGGGACAGTCCGTCAATGGAGTCCACGTCCGGCTTATCCATCTGCCCCAGAAACTGCCGGGCATAGGAGCTGAGGCTCTCCACGTACCGCCGCTGTCCCTCGGCGTAAATGGTATCAAAGGCAAGGCTGGACTTTCCGGAACCGCTGAGTCCCGTAAAAACCACCAGCTTGTCCCTTGGAATGGTCAGATTTACATTTTTCAGGTTATTTTCCCGCGCGCCCTGAATGCGGATGGTATCATTCATACTGAAGCTCCTGACTGGATTCGTGGTAAATGTCCGTAAACCGAAACAGTATTATTCTACCACATTCCGCCCAAAGCTACAAGGGCTTTTTCAAACAAAATTTCGGAATCATTTGTGGTACCGGCTGCCCGCCTGGATGGCTTCCGCGCGGTACAGCTGTTCCAGCACCATAATCCGTGCCAGATGGTGTGGGAAAGTCATTTTCCCCATGGAGAGCTGAAAGTCTGCTTTTTTCTTGACCTCCGGGGCAATACCGAAGGAAGAGCCAATGAGAAAGCAGGCAGAGGATTTTCCTCCGGTTTTCACCTGAGCCAGTTTCGCGGCAAATTCCTCACTGCTCAGAATCTTCCCCTCCGGCGTGAAGACGCACAGCCATGCCCCCCTCGGCACGGCAGCAAGAATGGTCTCTCCCTCTCTGGAAAGGCCCGCGGCGATTTCCGCCGGGGACGGATTTTCCGGCAGCCGGTACTCCGGCAGCTCCAGAAGGTGGAACCGACAGTATCCCCCCAGCCGCTTTTCATATTCGGCAGCTGCGGATAAATAGAATTTTTCTTTCAGCTTGCCCATGGCAATCAGGGTGATCTCAAACATACTGTGTTTCTCCGGTACAGGGCACGGAAATACCATGCCCCCTGTGATTTTCGTTTCTTTCCATCCGAAAAGAAACGGACGGGCGCCCAATGGACGTCCCCTGCTTATGCTTCCCTCTCCAGTGCTGCGCCTACGAGCCCCAAGAACAGGGGATGGGGCTTATTGGGGCGGCTTTTGAACTCGGGGTGGTACTGGACACCGATATAGAATCGATTTTCGGGGATTTCCACAGTTTCCACGATATAATCGTCCGGCGAGGTTCCGCTGATGACCAGTCCCCTGTCCTGCAGCAGCTGCCGGAACTCATTGTTGAATTCATAGCGGTGGCGGTGGCGCTCGGAAATATTTTCCTTGCCGTAGGCCCGGTACATCTGGGTACCGGGGCGGATATGGCAGGGATAGGCGCCCAGCCGGAGGGTGCCGCCCTTGTTCACATGCTCGTTCTGATCCGGCAGGAAATCAATGACCTTGTGCCGGGAATCCGGGTCAAACTCCCCGGAGTTGGCGTCCGTCAGTCCGGCAGCGAACCGGGCAAAAGCGATGACCGCCACCTGCATGCCAAGGCAGATTCCAAGATAGGGCACGTTGTGGGTGCGGCAGTAATTTGCCGTTGCGATCTTGCCCTCGATGCCCCGGTTGCCGAAACCGCCGGGCACCACGATCCCGGCGCAATCCTCCAGAACCTCCGAGACGTTTTCCGCGTTCACGGTTTCGGAATCAATCCAGCGGATGTTTACGTCCGCACCCAGCGCGTAGCCTGCGTGACGAAGGGCCTCCGCTACGGACAGGTATGCATCGTGAAGCTGGACATACTTTCCGACCAGTCCGATAGTCACGGTGCGGGTGCGGTTCTTGATCTTGTCCAGCATTTCATTCCACTCGGACAGATCGATCTCCGGTGCGTCAATATGCAGCTCCCGGCAAACGATCTGGGAAAAGTTGCTCTTTTCCAGCATGATGGGGGCCTCGTACAGCACCGGCAGAGTAATATTTTCAATCACGCAGTCAGGCTTTACATTGCAGAACATGGCGATTTTCCGGAAAATGGACTCCTCCAGCGGCTCATCACACCGAAGAATGATAATATCCGGCTTGACCCCCATGCCTTGCAGCTCTTTAACGGAGTGCTGGGTTGGCTTGGACTTGTGCTCGTCCGAGCCCCGCAGGAAAGGCACCAGCGTTACGTGAATGAACAGGCTGTTTTCCTGCCCCACCTCCAGCGAGATCTGCCGCACCGCCTCCAGAAAGGGCTGGGACTCGATGTCGCCGATGGTGCCGCCGATCTCCGTAATGACCACGTCCGCATCGGTCTTTTTGCCCACGGAGTAGACAAACTCCTTGATCTCGTTGGTGATGTGGGGAATAACCTGGACGGTGGAACCCAGATATTCGCCCCGGCGCTCCTTGTTCAGCACGTTCCAGTAGACCCGGCCGGTGGTCAGGTTGGAGTATTTGTTCAGGTCCTCGTCAATGAACCGCTCATAA
>ERZ857629.1582-NODE-1582-length-24341-cov-11.007000_pt1 | contig 24341 bp, 28 predicted proteins | sample MGYA00519700_ERZ857629 | MGnify/ENA primary metagenome ERZ857629 (study PRJEB31778, sample SAMEA3449351) | human gut metagenome | biome: human gut; feature: human-associated habitat; material: faeces | place: United Kingdom | collected 2010/2012 ...
TGAAGCCTGACCCGGAAACGGCAGATATTGCAAAGCTGATGTTTGAAATGTACTCTCAGCCCGCAACCTCTTTCGGGGACATCGCCCGTTACTTTGCCGACGAGGGCATCCTGATCTACGGCAAGGAAATGACACGGGGCTTTATCTCCCAGCTTTTGAGAAATCCCATTTACGCGCAGGCCGACCTCGATATGTACGAGTTCTTCAAAAGTCAGGGGACGGTGGTAGTCAATGAAGCGACAGATTTTGCCGGAACAAACGGCTGCTATCTCTATCAGGGCCGGGATGTGCAGGAAAGAAAAAACAAGCACCTGAAAGATCAGATACTTGTTCTTGCTCCCAGCGAGGGGCTGGTATCGTCTGATACATGGCTGCGCTGCCGGAAGAAGCTCATGGCGAACAAGACGTTCCAAGGCGGGCGAAAGGCAAAGAACACATGGCTTGCCGGAAAGGTCAAGTGTGGCCGCTGTGGGTACGCGCTTATGAGCGTCGGCAATCCGACAGGCGTTCAGTATCTCCGCTGCTCCAAGCGGGCCGACAGTAAAAGCTGTGACGGCTGCGGGACGCTCCGTACACGGGAATTTGAAAGGTTCCTGTACGGCGAAATGGTCAAGAAGCTGTCCGAGTTCCAGACGCTGACGGCAAAGCGGGAAACGGTCAATCCCAAATTGACCGCGCTGAACATGGAGCTTGCCCGCGTGGAGGAGGAGATTGAAAAACTGCTGAATACTCTGACCGGGGCTAATGCTGTGCTGCTGTCCTATGCCAACAGCAAAATCGAGGAGCTGGACACACACCGCCAAGCCTTGACAAAAGAGATCGCGGCGCTGTCGGCAGAAACCATGTCCCCGGAGCAGATCGAGCGGTTGTCGGTCTACCTGAACCAATGGGAAGAAATTGACTTCGAGGACAGGCGGCAGGTTGCCGACGGCCTGATCTCACAGATCCGCGCAACCGACGAACACGTTTCGATTGAGTGGAAAATTTGACTTTTACTTATCCATCGCACACGACAAAGGGCTGTGTGCCCTTGTCAAGCGATGTAAAATTGGCGAATTATTGCATATTGCAAAAAATGGAATTTTTTGGTAAAATACTTTTGTCCTCGTAATACTGCCGCCGCTCGCTCCTGCCGCATTATTAGCGAAAGGAGGTGAGACAATGGTGTACACAAGAGGTCAGGCGTTAGAGCACGCCGTCGAAATCGCAAAGGTCGTGCTCGCCAGCCCTGCCTGCGCGAATTTCTACCCCAGCGACGAAAGTGCGAAAGACGTCGCTGAATTTATTCGCGTGCTAACGGATAAGCTTTCCGCAATGTGAAAGCTACCGTTGAAGAAAGCCGTTGCGTTCCTGCCGCAGCGGTTTTCTTTTCATTGCTTGTTGCGCTATGCAACGTCGCGCGCAAAAAAATAGGCGCGGAAGTTATCCTCTACTCTCAGTAGTCGAGCGAGTGCCCACGCCTCGTCAAGATACATCGGCCTGCGATTATTGATCTTGAGCGATGCAGTGGACTGCTTGCAATTCATGCTGTTTGCGGCATCCTTCTGCGTCAGGTTCAATTCTTTCAGTCTTTCTTTAATGGCGGATGAGTTGATCACAATGTTCACCTCCTCTCGTTGTTGCGCTATGCAACTAAATTATATTTACCACACATTTTACGCCTTGTCAATAGCGCTGCGCAACTTTTTTACGTTTCGGTATTGCACTGTGCTATTTAATGTGCTATTATGATTGCACTCTGAATAGCCTGAAAGGATAAAATCATGTACTCTCCAAAAGAAATTGGCGACCGTATCAAGTCCCGCCGCGATGAACTCGATATGACCCTTGATGAAGTCGCGACAAAAGTTGGCGTGTCTAAATCTACGATTCAGCGATACGAAAACGGTCTGATTGGCCGCATCAAGCTCCCTGTAATCGAATCTATTGCGGATGCTCTCTGGATATCTCCCGACTGGCTTATTGGTGCATCAGAAGAAAAAACCGCTACCCCAAAGGTTGACGGCCTTTCCCCGAAGGAGAATAAACTTCTCACTCTCTACCGTGGTGTGAATCCTGATGGTCAGCGCTACATTTTGAAGCAGGCGGAATTTGCCAATTCTCAGAAAGAATACTGTCTATCCCCAGCCCCTACTGCAAAGTCGGGCGCGTGATTCACGTTGACTTCCGCAGGAAATGATAGGCGTTGCTCTGCCGGAAATATTTTTCTCAGCTCCTCTTGACTTTATTACTTTTGTGTAATATTTTATACGTAGGAAGGATATACTTATGAACAGAGATAGCATTCTATCGTATTTGGAGGAATATCTCGGGACATTTCGATGCCATGCAAGCCTTTTTGGTGATATTGTGGACATCATAGCCAGGAGCGGATACGAGCGTTCCTTTTTTGCCCTATTGATCGTGCAGCTCCGTATTCTTGCCGCGCAGGGGCCGAATGCGATCCAGTTCCCCGGCTTCGAGCGGTTGAGGCACGCCGATGGCGAGCTTTACAGCATGCATCTGGACGGTCGGGATTTCAACCTCCGCATATTGTATTCCTTTCTGCCGGATCATACGCCGGTCCTATTAACAACTTTCTTTGAGCGTGCCGGCAAGCGAACCTCTGACTACACGCCTTACATTCCTGCCGCCAAAGAAAGACTCGACCATGAAAGGAGACTTTTTGAGAATGAGCAATTCAGAGTTTAACTCTTTTGTTAATTCCATTCTGCCCGACGCTTCCACCGAAGATCTTCAATGTTCTATCCTTTGCGGAATGATCGGCGCAGAAATCGTGATGAAGCGCCGTGAGATGGGGATGAACCAGAAGCAATTTGCCGAGTTTATGGGCGTGTCGCAGGGCCTCGTTTCCCGATGGGAACGCGGTGAAACGAATTTTACGTTGGAGACGCTGGTGAATATCGCTTCAAAGCTCGGTCTTGAAATGCAGTCGCCCATCAAGCCGACTCCCCCCAAGGTCTCCTACCTCCCGAAGGGGAAGGTCGTTTACCTTTCTCCGAAAAAGAGCTGGTCTGCGCAGAGCTACAGCGAATCCGGCGGTTATACCGAGTTTGAAGAATTTAAGGAAATGTGAGGGATATCATAATGGTTGTTTACGCAAATGGCTTTCGCATCGCACTCAACAATGAGCGGACGGAGGCCGTCCTGCATCTGACGCAGAACGCTCCCACTTACTCCGAAGATGGCAAGATGATCGTAAAGGATGAATGCGTTGGCGCGTTTGTCATGCCCGCTCCTGTTGCAAAAGCGCTTGCTGAAAAGCTGGGTGCGATTTTGGATGGCTCTACCGATTGACTTAAAAATGCAGCCTCCGCATGCGCGGCAGGCTGCATTTTCATAAGAAAGGTTATTTGCAATGACAACTATTGATCTTCGCATCGCCGCGGCCTATATCCGCGTCTCCACCGATGATCAGGTGGAGTTGTCCCCCGCGTCTCAGCTTGTCGAGATCCGCAAGTGGGCGGCGGCGCACGGCTTCCTCGTGCCAGATGAATATGTCTTTGCCGACGAGGGCATTTCCGGCCGGAAGGTCACGGGGCGCGACGAGTTCCGCCGCATGATCGGCGTGGCCAAGACGAAGCCGAAGCCCTTCGACGCGATCCTGCTCTGGAAGTTCTCCCGCTTCGCCCGCAACCGCGACGATGCGGTCATGTATAAGTCCATCCTGCGCAAGCAGCTCGGCATTGATGTCCTCTCGATCTCCGAGCCGGTCGCCGAGGGCGGCATGGGCATCATCACCGAGGCGCTGATTGAAGCGATGGACGAATACTACAGCATCAATCTCGCGCAGGAGGTCAAGCGCGGCATGGAGGAAAAGCACCGCCGCGGCGAGGTGCAGAGCAACCCACCTTATGGCTATGGTATCGAAGACCACGTATTTGTGCCGAAGCCGCCCGAGGACGCCTATGTGAAGGAGCTGTTCCGCCGCTATCTCGCCGGCGAGGGGTTCTTCCCGCTCGCCCGCTGGATGAACGAATGCGGCCAGCGCACGCACCGCGGCGGCAGATTTGAAAACCGGACCGTCGAATATATCCTGCGCAACCCCGTCTATATCGGCAAGCTCCGCTGGAACCCGAACGGCCGCACCCGCCGCGACTATCATAATCCGGATGTCGTTCTGGTCGACGGCAGGCACGCGCCGCTCGTGGACGAGAAGACCTTCAGCGCCGTGCAGCAACGCATCGACGAGCAAAAGCTTCTGTACCCGCGCTATGCCCGCACATCCGGCACGCAGAAGCATTGGATCTCCGGCCTTGTCCGCTGCGCGGGCTGCGGCGGCGGTCTGATCGTGAATACGCCTGATTATCTGGCATGCAACAATTATGTGCGCGGCTCCTGCCCCGTCAGGCAGACGGTGCGCCGCGACTATCTCGAAAGCGCGCTGATCGACCGTCTGCGTCAGGATGCAGCGCGCGGCTCATTCCCGTCCTTCGATGTGGTCCGTGCCAGCGACGGCGGCGGTGACGCGCTGGCCACGCTGGAGGCGTCCCGTGATTCCGCGCTCCGTATGCTCGACCGCCTGCGCGACGCCTACCTCTCCGGCATAGATACCGTCGAGGAATACAAGTCCGGCAAGGAAGCCGTCCAGCAGAAAATCGCCAACCTTGAGCAGCAGATCGCCGCCGAGCGCAAGAAGGACGCAGCGGCGGCCAAGCCGCAGGCCCTTCGCAGCTCGCTCCGTTCCGTGCTTAAAACGCTTGAGTCCCCCGCCGCGACTGCCGCCGAAAAGAACGCCGCCGTCCGCAGCGTTGTTGACCGCATCACGTGGAACAAAGCCTCCAACACCCTGTCTGTCCACTACCGCCTCGTCCTTTAATTTTACCCATTTTATGGTTAATTGGTATATGGGGGGCCGGACGGCGAGCTTGGCGCATCGCTGCGCTATCTTTCCCAGCGCTATTCCATGCCCTACCCTGAGCTCAAGGGGCTGCTGACCGATATCGGCACCGAGGAGCTGGGGCATCTTGAGATGGTCGGTACGATCGTTCATCAGCTCACGCGCAATTTGACCGAGGATCAGATCAAGGAGTCCGGCTTTGATACCTACTTTGTCGATCACACAGCGGGCGTGTTCCCGCAGTTCGCCTCCGGCTACCCGTGGTCGGCCAGCACCATGCAGGTCACCGGCGACACCATCGCCGATCTCACCGAAGACCTTGCCGCCGAGCAGAAGGCGCGTGTGACCTACGACAACATCCTTCGCCTTTCCGACGATCCGGATGTCAGCGACGTCATCAAGTTCCTCCGCGCACGAGAGATCGTGCACTTCCAGCGCTTCGGCGAAGGGCTCCGTCTCGCCAGAGAGCGGCTGGATGAAAAGAACGTTTATTACGTCAATCCCAGCTTCGATCGCTGAAATATGCAAAAGGGCGGCAGACCCATCGGGTCCGCCGTCCTTTTTAGCTGATCCTTATGCCGCGATCGCCTCATCATAAGCGATGGTCAGCTCCACATTCGCAGCTTGCAGCGCGTCGCTGAACGTGTTGACAAGTTCCTCGTTGCCATACAGCGAGATCACATATTCATCCGCCGTAAGGATCACGAGCTTATCCGGAAAGCCGTACATCCAATGCTTGCCCTGCACGGCGAGGCGAAGATCCGATGCGAGCTTTGCCGCATTTCCTGCGTCCGTCACATGGAACGCACCGCAGGTAAAGGTGTTCATATTCATCATATGCACGAGCGACGCGGCCGCATCGATCAGATCGGCATCTTCAGCAGGAAACGTGAGCTGATAGCTCAGACTGTCAACATTCGCAATGTCAAAGCTGCCCGGCGCACTGTCTACGGCGTGCGCCGCATCGCCGCCCATGGCGGGGAACTTTTCGTCCTCGCCATAAGTGCTCCACGCCGCGTTGAGCAGCGCGAGCGCGCCGTTGTCCGCGTCAGATGTCTCCCCGGCGGGCTGCTCCGGCGTCTCCTCCGGTACCTCTGCCGGCTGTGAGGCGGGCGTCGAGGGCTGCTCCGGCTGGGAAGCAGGCGCCTCCTGCGCATCGTCCTTCGGCGCTTCATTCGCCTCGCCCTCTCCGTCAGACGGCTCAGGCTGCTGGATATCAACGGGCTGCTCTGTCTCGCGCTCGCTGTCCGGAGTCCCTGCATCATCTTCCTTCGCCGCGTCCGTGCTGTCCTGTGGGGCATCCTGATCGACCTGATTCTGTTGATCCTGTGGAAGCTCGGACGGCGCTTGATCCTGCTTGCTGCCGCAGGCGGCAAGCGAGAGCAGCAGTACGAGAGTCAGAAGCATGGTGAGTGATCGTTTCATCGGTATCTCCTTATATTCTGTCTTTTTGCGGCGCTCCTCTTTGAAGGCCAATGAGTATTGTAGCAGGAATGCGCAAAAAAGGGAACCCCATCAGATCACATAATCAAACCCGTCGTCTTCACGGAGAAGATCGGCAAGCGTGTATTGATCCAGATACTTGTTGATCACATCGTTCAGCCCCGACCACAGCGCAAGCGTGCGGCACTCCGACGCGCGCTCGCAGGGCGCGCTGCCCGCTCCAAGGCAGGCCACCGGCGCGAGCGAGCCCTCCATCAGCCGCAGAAGGTAGCCGGTCGTGAACTGGTCGGGACTCTTGCACAGGCGGTAGCCGCCGCCCTTGCCGCGCATCCCCTCCACCACGCCGCCCTTGACAAGCGTTTTGACGATGCTCTCCAGATATTTTTCAGAGATCTCCTGCCGCTTGGCGATCTCCTTGAGCGGGATATAGCCATCCTTGTGGTGCTCCGCCATGTCGATGAGCACGCGCAGCGCATAGCGGCCCTTTGTCGAAATCATCATAGTATGTTCACGCCTTTCTCATCATCCGTTGAAAGGAGCACGGGAGACGGCCATCTTCAACTTCTGATATTCCTATTATATTACATGGTTTATGGGAATTCAACAGATTTTTTTGGAAATTTCCCCTTGACAAATCAAGTATCGCGCCGTATAATCCCTACATACCTACTTGAAAGGTCGGTAATTAAATGGACAACTATTACTTCACGCGATGTCGCCGCGCCGGAAGCAGAATGCAGACAGATCTAAAAGAGAAGTTTTGAAATAACGACATGGAACGATATCGTTCAGGAGGAAAATATTATGAGCAAGATCTATACATCCGCAGACCAGCTGATCGGCAAGACCCCGCTGCTGGAGCTGACCCACATCGAAAAGACCGAAAAGCTTGAAGCAAAACTTCTTGCAAAGCTTGAATACTTTAACCCCGCCGGTTCTGTGAAGGATCGTATCGCCAAGGCGATCCTCGACGATGCTGAGGCGAGCGGCAAGCTCAAGGCTGATTCCGTCATCATCGAGCCGACCTCCGGCAACACCGGCATCGGTCTCGCCTCCGTCGCCGCCGCGCGCGGCTACCGCATCATCATCGTCATGCCGGAGACCATGAGTGTCGAGCGCCGCCAGCTGATGAAGGCTTATGGCGCGGAGCTCGTGCTTTCCGACGGTGCCAAGGGCATGAAGGGCGCGATCGCCAAGGCGGAGGAGCTGGCCGCGCAGATCCCGAACAGCTTCATCGCCGGCCAGTTCGTCAACCCCGCCAACCCCAAGGCGCATTACGAAACCACCGGCCCCGAGATCTGGGCTGATACCGATGGTCAGGTCGACTTTTTTGTCGCCGGCGTCGGCACCGGCGGCACGCTGACCGGCACGGGCAAGTTCCTCAAGGAGCAGAAGAGCGGCGTCAAGGTCGTCGCTGTCGAGCCTGCCTCCTCCCCTGTGCTGAGCAAGGGCGTCGCGGGCGCGCACAAGATTCAGGGCATCGGCGCGGGCTTTGTCCCCGAGGTGCTGGACACCTCTGTTTATGATGAGGTGATCCCCGTTGAGAACGACGACGCCTTTGCCACCGGTAAGCTCGTCGGCCACAGCGAGGGCGTTTTGGTCGGTATCTCCTCCGGCGCTGCCGTCTGGGCGGGCATTCAGCTTGCCAAGCGTCCCGAGAACAAGGGCAAGACCATCGTTGTCCTGCTGCCCGATACCGGCGACCGCTATCTCTCCACCCCGCTGTTTCAGGATTGACCGTTCTCCCTTCTCATTCTCCATAAAACCGCAGAGGCCTGCACCGAAATGGTGCAGGCCTCTGCCATTTTTTTATTATCCGCGCTTGCCGCGTCCCTCCGCGTTCCACTCGCGCAGTTCCTTCAGCTCATCATAGAGCCTGCAATAGCTCTCATGCCGCCCGCGGACGAGCTTTCCGTCCACCACGGCCTGCCGCACGGCGCAGCCCTGCTCCTTTGTATGGCTGCATCCGACGAACCGGCAGCCGTCCAGATACGGACGAAAGTCCGGAAAGCACTCCGGTAGACGCTTTTTCAGCTCCAGCTCCAGTCCCTCCGCTTCAAACGAGGAAAAACCCGGCGTGTCGATGATCTCCGCGCCGCAGGAAAGCTCATAGAGCTCCACATGGCGCGTCGTGTGCCGTCCGCGGCCCAGCGCCTGGCTGACCTCCCCCGTCTTGAGCGATATCGTTTCGTCCAGCGCGTTGAGGATGCTCGACTTGCCGACGCCGGAGTTTCCCGTCACGGCGGAAAGCCGTCCGACGAGCTGTGTGCGCAGAAGCTCGATGCCCTCGCCCGTTTCCGCGCTGACGCAGACGGTGCGAAAGCCGGCCCCCTCGTAATACCGCCGCAGTTCGTTGGCGGGATCAAGATCGCACTTATTGATGCAGATAAGCACATCGCAGTCCTTGAGCGCGGCGATGGCCGTCATGCGGTCGACCAGATACGGGTCAGTCTTCGGGATGGCCTGTGAGCAGACGATGACCATCTGGTCGATGTTGGCGACGCTTGGGCGGTCAAAGCTGTTTCTGCGCGGCAGGAGCGCGTCGATGCGCCCCTCGCCGCCGGGCAGCTCGCAGAATTCAACGTCGTCGCCGACGAGCGGAGAAATGCCCTCCCTGCGGAACTTACCGCGCGCCTTGCACGTCAGGAGCATACCATTCTCGCACCTCACATAGTAGAATCCGCTCAGTGCGCGCTGTATCCTCCCTTTCACGGCGCCCGCTCCTTCCAGTCCTCGGAGGACGTGTCCGCGGAGCTGTCTCCCACGGGGCCGGCGCTGATGACAAAGCTGATCGCCGTTCCCTCCGTCACGTCGGTCTCCGGCGCGATGCTTTGCTCAAGCACCACGCCCGATGCGGCCATCCCGTCAGGGCGGGATGTGACCTCGCTCACAACAAGGCCGGACTGCGTGGCAAGCTGCCGCGCGGTATCGATATCAATGCCTGTAAAGGTCAGCACTTTGACAGGCTTTTTCTCCGGACCCTTGCTCACTACCAGCGTGACCGTATCCCCCTCGTGCAGCGTTTCGGCCGCTTCCGGGATCGTGCGGATGATATAGCCGGAGTTGATGGAATCGCTGAACTCCTCTACCGGCTCGCTGACGATCAGACCAAGGTCGAGGTTTTTCAGCTGGATGGTCGCGTTGCGGTATTCCGTGTTCACAAGATTCGGCATCGGCTCACTCTTGACGCCGGTGCTGACAAATACGGAGATCACGCGATTGCCCTTGACCACCTTTCCCTCCTCGGGCGACTGCTCGATGATCGTACCGGCCTCATACTCGCTTGCGCGCTGACCGATCTGCTCGATCTCGAAGATACCCTTGACCTGCGCATCCTCGTTCGCCTCGTCAATGGTCATGCCGATGAGATACGGCACGGGGAATTCTGTCTGCACCGGTTCGCTGCCGAAAAGGCTGCTGAAGATCGCATGCCATAGCAGCACCGCCAGCGCGACCGCTGCAATGACCGCTCCTGCGATCGTCAGCACGCGGCGAAGGCTCCCCTTTTCCTCTGGCTCGTCCTCGCTCTCCGCTGCCGCGCGCTGCGCAACGGTACGGACGGCGGGGATATACTGCGTCGGCTCGTCGGCCGTCTCCCGATGCAGATCCTCGATGGTAAAGTCAAGGTCGACCTCCGGGTTCTTGCGAAATTCCTCAAGATCGGCGAGCATCGCGTCGGCCGAGGGATAGCGTTTATCAAGATCGGACGCCATCGCCTTCATGCAGATCAGCTCCAGCGCCTCCGGCACCTCGGGATTGATCTCGCGCGGCGAGAGCGGCACGGAGGACAAATGCTGGATAGCGACGGAGACCGCGCTGTCGCCCTCGAAGGGCAGCCGCCCCGTCAGCATCTCGTAGAGCACCACGCCGGCGGAGTAAATATCCGAGCGCGCGTCTGTGCGGTCGCCCTTGGCCTGCTCGGGCGACATATAGTGCACCGAGCCGAGCGCCTCTTGCGTGAGGGTGTTTGCTGCGTTGGCAAGACAGGCGATGCCGAAATCGGCGACCTTCACGCTGCCGTCGCGCAGAACCATGATGTTCTGCGGCTTGATGTCGCGGTGGATGATGCCGCGCGAGTGGGCGTGGGAGAGCGCCTTCATGATCTGGGTGATAAAGTGCAGCGCCTCGCGCCAGTTGAGCTGGCCGCGCCGCTCCATGTACTGCTTGAGCGTGATGCCGTCGATCAGCTCCATGACGATGTATTCCGTTTCGCCGCGGCTGACGTCGTAGACCGAAACGATGTTCGGGTGCGAGAGCATGGCGACGGCCTGCGACTCGTCGCGGAAGCGGCGGCGGAAATCGGCGTCCTCGGCAAGATCGCTCTTGAGCACCTTGACCGCGACCAGACGGTTGAGCCGGTGGCACTTGGCTTTGTAGACGACCGCCATGCCGCCGCTGCCGATGACCTCGAGCAGCTCGTAACGGTTGTCGAGCATCTTCCCTATCATTTTATCCATACCGATCCCACCTCCCTTACTCATAGTCGACGAGCACGGCCGTCACGTTGTCCGGCGCGCCCTGCGCCTTTGCCAGCGCGATCAGCCGCTCAAGGCTGTTCTCTTCATTTCTGCCCGTACAGACGGCGCGGCAGATCTCCGTGTCCCGTGCCGTGACCACCAGTCCGTCCGTGCACAGCAGCAGCCTGTCGCCGCGCGAGAAAGGCACCTCAAACGCATCGCAGCGCGCGCTCTCCTCAGGGCCGAGCGCGCGGGTGATGAGATTGCGGTTCGGGTGCGTGCGCGCCTCCTCCGGCGTGATGTTGCCGCTCTCCACAAGCGTCTGCACCACGCTGTGATCGTGCGTGATGCGCGCAATGCCGCCGCCGCGGATGAGGTAGGCGCGGCTGTCGCCGATGTTGCACACGACCGCCGCCCGCGCCGTCACGACCGCGGAGACGAGCGTCGTCCCCATGCCGTGGCAGGCCGGATCGTCCACCGAGCGCTGATGCACCGCGCGGTTTGCCTGCGCCACGCAGTAGGACGAAAGCTCGCGCAGCTGCTGCGCCGTCATATCCTCGCGCAAAAGAGCGCGTATCTCACGCATAAAGGTCTCAACTGCAAGCGAGCTTGCGACCTGTCCGCCTTCGACGCCGCCCATGCCGTCGCACACGACGGCAATGAGGCTCTCTCCGACCGTCTCAATGGCAAAGGTGTCCTGATTTTCATGCCGGCGCAGTCCCACGTCGGTCCTTCCGCAGCCCTTCATCGCGCCGCCTCCTCCCTTGCTTTCATTTCCTTGCGCCGCAGCTGTCCGCAGCTGGCGTCGATATCGCCGCCGAGGCTGCGCCGCACGGTCGCTGTGATCCCGTGCGACTCCAGCCGCTTCTGGAATGCCGCCACGCGGCGGCTCGGCTTGAATTCGCTTTCGACCACGTCGTTGAGCGGGATCAGATTCACATGCCCCGGCATCCCGCGGATCTTCTGCGCCAGCAGATCCGCCTGCCAGTCATGGTCGTTCACGCCGTCGATCATCGCGTATTCAAACGAGATGCGCCGCCCCGTCCTCTTAAAGTACCGGTGGCAGGCGGCAAACAGCTCGGAGACGTCGTAGGCGTTGTTCACCGGCATGATGCGGCTGCGCGTCTCGCTGTCGGGTGCGTGGAGCGAAACCGACAGCGTGAGCTGCAGATCGTCCTCTGCCAGCGCGTCGATGCCCGGCACCACGCCGCAGGTGGAGAGCGAGATATGCCGCATCCCGATGTTCATCCCGTCGGGATGGTTGATAAGCTCCAGAAACCGCAGCACGTTCTTGCGGTTATCCAGCGGCTCGCCGATGCCCATAAGTACAATGTTGGAGATGTCCCTGCCCGAATCGAGCTGCGTAAAGAGCACCTGATCGAGCATTTCCGACGGCTTCAGATCCCGCACCTTGCCGGCGAGCGTCGAGGCGCAGAATTTGCAGCCCATCCGGCAGCCGACCTGCGAGGAGATGCACACGGTATTTCCGTGGTGATAGGACATGAGCACCGTTTCGATGCAATTGCCATCGGCTAGCTCCCAGAGATATTTGATCGTGCCGTCGAGCCGCGATACCTGCTTGCGCGCAACGACCGGCGCGGTGATCGTATACTCTGCCGCGAGCTTCTCGCGCAGCGGCTTCGGGATGTTGACCATCTGATCGAACGCCGTCACGCCGCGGTGCAGCCAGGAAAAGACCTGCTTGCCGCGGAACTGCGGCTCTCCCATCGCACGCAGCGCCTCGGTGATCTCTCCGAGGGTCATGGACTTGATGTCAGTCATGCAAACTCCTTCTCATGCGGCTGAGATAAAAGCCGTCTGTTCCGCTGCGCTGCGGCCATAGCGTAAAGTGTCCCGCCGTATCTCCATTCGGCAGCGTAAAGTCCTCATAGGCAAACGACGGATGCGCCAACAGGAAGGCGTCCGTTACCTGTTCATTTTCATCCGGCAGGATCGTGCAGGTCGAATAGACCAGCACGCCGCCCGCTTTCACATAGCGCGCGCTGTTTGAGAGGATCGCGCGCTGGATCTCCGGCAGCGCCGTAAACTCGTCGGGCGATTTATACCGGATATCCGGCTTCTTGCGGATGATGCCAAGCCCCGAGCACGGCACATCGCAGATGACGACGTCGAACTGCCCCGCCCACTCCGACCGGAACACGCGTCCATCGGCGCAGGCAGTCTCGATGCAGGTGATGCCGAGCCGCTGCGCGCCCTCGCGGATGCGCTTGAGCTTGTTCTCGTGCAGATCGCACGAGAGGATGTGCCCTTCGTTTTCCATGGCGAACGCCGCGGCGAACGACTTGCCGCCGGGCGCCGCGCAGACGTCCAGCACGCGCTGCCCCTTTTGGAAGCCCGCGGCGCAGGTTACGAGCTTTGCCGCCGCGTCCTGCACCGTAAAGCGGCCCTGATAAAAGGCTGCGAGCGTCGTTAGGTCGCCGGTGCCGCTCAGCTCAAGGCAGTCCGGCACCCACTCGTGCGGCACGGCCGCGATGCCCTCGCCGGAAAGCTCGCGCACAAGCGCGTCTGCATTCGTCTTGAGGGGGTTGACCTGCGCGGTCATGGGCGCGGCCTCGTTGTCGATGCGCAAAAACTGCGCTGTTTCCTCTGCGCCCAGCAGCGTAAGGAGCCGCTCGACCAGCCATTGCGGATGGCTGTACGCGATGCTCAGGCGCGAGAGCGTGTCCTGTGGCAGCGCGGGAAGGCTGCCCTTATTTTGCACGACCTTGCGCAGAACAGCATTGACAAGCCCGCTCGCGGCCGCGCGGCCGTTCGTGCGGCACAGCTCTACCGATTCGCTCACCGCCGCGTGGTCGGGCACCTTGTCCAAAAATAATATCTGATACGCGCCGATGCGCAGGATGTCGGCAAGCGGCGGCTGCAAATGATCAAGCTTTTGCGTGCAGTACGCGCCAAGATACCAGTTCAGCAGCAGCTCGTTCTGCATCACGCCGTAGACGATGCGGCTGCAAAGCGCCGCATCGGGCGCGCTGAGCGCGCATTTGCTGAGCTGCGCCTTGAGCGCGGCGTCGGCCCACGCGCCGCTCCGGCGGCAGGCGACGAGCACGGAGAGCGCGCATTCGCGCGCGTTTGCGGTGTTTCCCTTACGCATTGAGGACCGTCCCCACAGCGATGCGCCTGCCGTTCAAAAAGGCGTTTGCGGCCATGCGTTTGCCGCCGTCCTGCTGCAATTCCGTAATAAGAAGGCTCCTGCCGTCGCCGCAGGCGGCCTCGATGCCCTTTTTCACCGCGCGCAGTGTGCCGGGGGCGTCCTTTGTCTCCCCCAGCGGCACCGCACGGAAGATTTTCGTATTCGCGCCGCAGATGCTCGCCGAAGCGCACGGCCACGGGATGAGCCCGCGGATCTGATCGACGATCTGTGCGCTGCTTTTTGCCCAGTCGATGGGCGAGAGCTCGCGCGAGAGCATGGGGGCATAGGTCGCCTCCGCCTCATTCTGCGGCACGCGCTGCGCCGTGCCGCCCTCGATCTGCGCGATGGCCTCAGTGATCGCGTCCGCACCAAGCGCGGCAAGCTCGCAGAACAGCTCCTCCGCCGTCTCGTCGGGGCGGATGGCCTGCTTTTTGACAAGGATCATGTCGCCCGTGTCGCACTCTTTCGCCATATGCATGATCGTCACGCCGGTCTCCCTGTCGCCGTTCAGGATCGCCCAGTTGATCGGCGCGGCGCCGCGATACCGCGGCAGGATGGAGGCGTGCACGTTGATGCAGCCCATCGGCGGCGCCGCAAGCATCTCCTCCGGCAGAATGCGTCCATAGGCCGCGACGACCGCAAGATCGGGCGCCAGCGCTTTAAAATCAGCGAGCGCCGTGCCGTCACGCATCGTCGTCGGCTGGAAAACGGGGATGTTTTGTGTCAAAGCATATTCCTTCACAGGGCTTGGCGTGACCTTATTCCGGCTGCGCGGCTTGTCCGGCTGCGTGAAAACGCCGCAGATCTCGTGCCCATCCGCGACCAGCCGCTCCAGAATGGTGCGCGCAAAGTCAGGCGTGCCCATAAAGACGATCCTCATTCTCCGTCCAGCTCCTTTTCATGCGCGCGGATATACTGCTCCAGCTCCTCGTCGGTGAGGACCTTGCAGTGCTCGGTGTAGAGGTGACCGTCAAGATGCTCGATCTCGTGGCAGAAGCAGCGCGCGGTCAGCTCCTCGTCCTCGACCTCAAATTCCGTGCCGTAGCGATCCTGCGCGCGCACGCGCACCACCATCGGGCGCGTGACGATGCCGTACTTGCCCGGCACGCTCAGGCAGCCCTCAAGCCCTGTCTGCTCACCCTCGGCCTTGATGATCTCGGGGTTGATGAGCTCGATAAGCTCGCCCTGCTCATCCTCAACGATGCAGACGCGGCGCAGAATGCCGACCTGCGGGGCGGCGAGCCCGACACCGCCGGCCTCAGCCAGCGTGTCAGCCATATCGTCAAGCAGCTGGTGCAGCCGCGCGTTGAATTCCGTCACCGGACGGCACACTTTTGTCAGGCAGGGATCGCCCTTTTCACGGATGGTACGGATAGCCATAGTTCTCTCTCCTCATTTCTCTATTGTAAAGCATTGCAGTCGGCAAAAATGTCGAGACCGCGGTTTTCTTTTCTTGCATAAAAGGCCAGCAGGTATTCGCTGACCGTGCGGCGCAGCGCATTGTCGCTTTTGCCGCAGAGATATACGCAGTAGCGGTAGCGGTTGTTGACCTTTACGACCGGCGCGCCGGCGGGACCGAGCACCTCGGTCTCCAACGAGCGCAGCGGCTCATGCGAGGTCTCCGCGCGCAGCGCGTCGCGCAGCGTGCAGGCCGCGGCGATCACGCGATGCTCCTCGCTGCCGGAGACCGTCAGCGTGTAAAGGTCGGCGAACGGCGGATAGCGCCGCAGACGGCGCATACGCAGCTCGCTGCGGTAAAACGCGCCGTAGTCCTGCCTTGCCGCCGCGCGGATGACCTCGTTCTCAGGGTGATAGGTCTGGATGACCGCGCGCCCCTCGCGCGCGCCGCGCCCCGCGCGCCCCACGACCTGCGCGAGCAGACTGTACGTCCGTTCGGCGGCATGATAGTTCTGCGCATAGAGCGAAAGGTCGGCGTCCAGCACGCCAACGAGCGTCACCCGTTCAAAATCCAGCCCCTTGGCCACCATTTGCGTGCCAAGAAGGATGGGGATGTTCTTTTCTTCAAATTCGCGCAGCAGCGTCTCGTGGGAGCGCGCCGCGCTCACGGTGTCAGCGTCCATGCGCAGCACCTTCGCTTCGGGAAAGAGCACGGAAAGCTCCTGCTCCACCCGCTGCGTGCCGGCGCCGACGCGCTTCATCAGCCCGCCGCACTCGCCGCACCGCTCCATCACCGGCTCGGAATGGCCGCAGTAGTGGCACATCAGCCGCTCGTTTGCAGAGTGGTACGTCATCGGCACGCTGCACCGCGGACACTTCGGCACATAGCCGCACTCGCCGCACAGCAGCATCCGTGCGCTGCCGCGCCGGTTGAGGAACAGGATGCTCTGTTCGCCGCTCGCGAGGTTTTTTGCAAGCTCCGCGCGCAGCGTGCTGCCGATCGCGCTCTCGTTGCCCTGCCGAAGCTCATCCTTCATATCGGCGAGAAGCACGCGCGGCAGCGGCAGATCGTTGAATCTCCTATAAAGTGAAAATACTTGATAGCGCCCTTGCTTGGCGTAATATGCCGTTTCCACCGTCGGCGTGGCCGAGCCGAGCAGCATCAGCGCGCCGCGCTGCGCGCAGCGGAACTGCGCGATGTCACGCGCGTGATAGCGCGGCGGGTTCTCCGACTGATAGCTTCCCTCCTGCTCCTCGTCGATGATGATGAGGCCAAGATCCGGCAGCGGCGCAAACACCGCGCTGCGCGTGCCGAGCACAACACGCACCTCGCCGCGCCGGATGCGCTTCCACTGGTCGTAGCGCTCCGTGAGCGGGAGGCCGCTGTGCAGCATCACGACGTCAGCGCCGAAGCGCGCGGTAAAGCGGCGCATCATCTGCGGCGTCAGCGCGATCTCCGGCACGAGCAGCATCGCCGTCCGGCCGCGCGCGAGCGCTTCCGCGATGAGCTTCAGGTAGACCTGCGTTTTGCCGCTGGCGGTCACGCCGTAGAGCAGTGCCGCCGCGCCGCCCTTGCGGTCGAGCAGCGGACACAGCCCGTCAAGGGCAGCCTGCTGCTCGGCGTTGAGCGCGGCCGGTTCGCTCATCTCTGCGCCTTCTTCCGCGCTGCTGACGCGCAGCGCTTCCCGCTCGGAAAGCGTGATCAGGCCGGACTTTTCCAGCCCGCGCAGCGTCTGCATCGTCGCGCCCGTATAGTAGCTGATCTCCTGTGCGGACAGCGTTCCCTCGCGGCTCAAAAGCTCGATGACCGCATACCGCACCGGCGCGCTGCGGCGCTTCGGCTTGACGGCCGCAAGCGCTTCCTCCGCGCTGACGCACAGCGACGCCATGCGCACCGTCTTGTCGCCAAGGCGCTGCTTCATCGTCGTCTCGCAAACGAGCAGTCCGCACTGCTCCAGCGCGCGCAGAGCCTTCGCCGTTTTCTCGCCCCCGATCTCGTCGAGCGCGGGACGCTCAAGCTCCTTCGCGCTCAGCACGGCCCGCAGCAGCGTCTCCTCCGTCGAGTCGGGCGCAGCGGAGGAGAGCGCCTCCTCCGCGCTGACGGCCTCATTCAGCCGCCAGACCTCGCGGCTCCTGAGCCACACGCCGACCGGCAGCAGCGTTTTGAGCGCGTCGTAATAGGTGCAGAAATACCGCGCCTTCATCCACCGCGCAAGCCGGATATCCTTCCCGTCGAGCAGCGGCGCGTCGTCAAGCACGCTGTCGATCGGCTTGAGCGGGGAGCTGACCTCCTCGCGCCGCAGCTCCATCAAAAAGCCCTCGCTCCTGCGGTTGCCGCGCCCAAAGGGGACGAGCACGCGTTTTCCCTCCTCCGCCGCGCCCAGAAGCGCGTCCGGCACGAGGTAGGAATAGAGCTTGTCCGCTGCAAACGGAACGGGAGAGACTGCGACACGAGCGATCATTTTCTCTGCCATACAGTCTCCCCTTTCTGCGGTATTGTTCTGTTATCGCGCGGCGGTCATGCCGTCAGCGGATGTTGGTGTCGATGCCCTCGGAGCTGATCTTACCGGCGGCGACCTCGTTGATGGCCGTGGTGACCGGCTTTTCGTTCAGCGGATAGCCCTCGACGTCCGCATCCTCGGCGATCTGGCGGGCGCGGCGCGCCACGACGTTGACGAGAAGATAGCGGTTCTCGATGTACTTGTTGAGCGTACTCATAGCGGGATAAAGCATCATAATATATTACTTCCTTCTGCCTTTCGGCTGTTTTTTCACTTATTCGGACAAGATGGCCATGCGCTCGGCGGGCTTGCAGTGCTCGGCGAGCATGATGGCGTTGATCTCGCGCACGGCCTGCTCGACCGTGTCGTTGATGACAAAGTAATCATAGGTATTTGCCGTTTGCAGCTCGACCTTGGCGCGCACGAGACGCTTCTGCACCTTTTCGGCGCTGTCGGTCCCGCGGCCGGTCAGCCGCTCCTCCAGCGCCTGCCAGGACGGCGGCGCGATGAAGATGCGTACAACGTCGGGGCGCTTGCTCGTCACCTGAAGCGCGCCCTGCACCTCGATGTCAAGGATGACATCCTTCCCCTGCTCCATGGCTTCGTCAACGAACCGCTTCGGCGTGCCGTAAAAATTGCCGACATACTCGGCATATTCCAGAAAGGCATCCTCGGTGATAAGGCGGCGGAAGTGATCCACGTCGGTAAAGTGATAGTGTACGCCGTCGACCTCGCCGGGACGCGGCGCGCGCGTCGTGGCGGAAACGGAAAAATAGAGATCCTCCCGCCCCTTGAACAGCTCCTTGAGCACCGTGCTCTTGCCGACGCCGGACGGCCCCGAGATAATAAAAGTCTTGCCCCTGTACATAGTTCTTATCCTTCCTCCTCCATGCCGAGCGTTTCCACGCCCAGCCTTGCGATCAGCTTTTCGGCTGCGATGGCCGAAAGCACAACATGGTCGCTGTCCATGATGAACACCGACGCGGTCTTGCGGCCATAGGTCGCGTCGATCAGCATCCCGCGCTCGCGCGACTCCTGAATGAGACGCTTGATCGGCGCGCTGTCAGGACTCACGACGGCGACGAGCCGCTCGGCGGACACCATATTGCCAAAGCCAATGTTCAGCAGCTTCATCTTCCTGCGCTCCTCATTCGATGTTCTGCACCTGCTCGCGGATCTTCTCGACCTCCGCCTTGAGCGCGACCACGTCGCGTGCGATGGCAACGTCGTTGCACTTTGAGCCGATGGTGTTGCTCTCGCGGTTGACCTCCTGAATGAGAAAGTCCATCTTGCGGCCCATCGGCTCGTCGGACTGGAGCATGGTGCGCAGCTGCGACACATGCGAGCGCAGACGCACCGTTTCCTCGTCCACGGCGATCTTATCGGCATAAATGGCGGCCTCGGTCAGAATGCGGCTCTCGTCGATGGTCGTGCTCTGCAGGATCTCCTGCATACGCGCCGTCAGTCTCTCGCGGTACTCGCGCACCGTTTCCGGCGAGCGCTCCTCGACCTTGCCGGTAAGCGTCTCGATGGTGCTCAGGCGGCCGCCGATGTCCTCGGCGAGCTTCTGCCCCTCGGTCGCGCGCATCCGGTTATACGAGATAAGCGCTTCGTCGAGCACCTCGCAGATGTCCGCGCCGACGGATTCCAGATCCTCTTCAGCCTTTGTGACGGTCAGCACGTCCGGAATGCGGGCAAGATCCGCCGCATAGGACTGCTTTTTGAGATAGTTCCCGCCGTCGAGCTCATAGAGCCTCCGCAGCGCGTCGAGATAGCTGCGCGCAAGCCCCTCGTTGACGGCGACGACCTCCTCGTCCGCGCCGGTAGAGTCGATGGTGACGAACACGTCGACCTTGCCGCGTGAGATGGCCTTCTGCACGCGGCCCTTGATGGCGTCCTCTGCGAAAATATAGGCGCGCGGCAGCTTTACCGTGCAGTCGAGGTAACGGTTATTGACCGAGCGTACCTCAACGGTGATGTCTCTGCCGGATAATGCTTTTTTGGCTCTCCCGTAGCCCGTCATGCTCTTGACCACGATCATTTTCCTCCATCATCATATTCTAAAGCTCACTTAGTAAATACAGGGCAAAAAGTAACAGCCGCCGCCGCTGAAGAGCGTGCAGCACGACCAGGCCGCGCAGCAGCGCAGACAGTTATCGTCGAAGCCGCCCGTGCGGAACGTGCGGAAGCCCGCCGGACGGTAGCCGTCCCCCGTCAGCGCGGAGAGCGCGCTGCGGTACTCGACATTGTTCGGCTCCATCTGCACGGCGGTCTCAAGGTAGCGCTTTGCCTCATCCATCCAGCCGCGCCGCGAGCACACAACGCCCATGAGGAAGTTCCACTCCGCGTCGTGCTCGCTCACCGCGCCGAGCAGCCGCTCGGCCAGCGAAATATCGCCGCGGTTGATGGCCACGCGCACTTGCTGGAGTCTGCCGCCGCCATAGGCGCCGCCGTAAGCGCCGCTGCCGTAGGCATTGCTGCCGTAGCTCCCGCCGCCATAAGCGCCGCCATAGCTCTGCGAGGCGGCGGAGGATGCCTTGCGCTGCTTCTGGATCTGGTCGTAGGCTTCGTTGATCTCTTTCATCTTTTCCTGCGCGAGATCGGCCAGCGGATTATCGTGGTAGTTGTCCGGATGGTATTTGCGGGCAAGGTCGCGGTAAGCGCGCTTGACCTCCTCGTCAGTCGCCGTCGGCGAAATATTCAGGATCTGATAGGGGTCGTTCATAGGGTGTCCTCTTTTTCCTCTGGTTTCGTGCGGAAATGTATCCTGCGCGGTGGCTTATGATAGCTTCCGTCCAAAACGGCGGAGCCGATGGCATAAAAGCTGTCGTAAAAAATACTGTCGAGGATCGGCGACCACGCGCCGCGGTCAAGCAGCGCATAAGCGCTCGCCATCCGGTGGACGGAAAGATCGAGCGAAAGCGCGACCGCTTGCTTCGTTTCCTCGTCGAGCGAAGCGTCCGTAAGGCCGTAGCGGCAGCGCAGCGGATTGTAGCAGCCGCTGGCAAAGTCCTTTTTGAGATCATCTGCCGCATCGACGAGATAGATCCAGCGTCCGAGATGGTAGAGAAGCTCCGCCATCACGCGCCGCTGCGTTTCATCCGGCACGCACGCGGCGATATCCGCCATCAGTGCGGCGAACGGCTCCGCCGCGCGATCGAGCGAGGCGCAGCGCTCGCGCTCGCGCGCGGCAAGCTCCGCAAGGCGGCGCTGCACCGAGCGGTCGAAGTCCGGCACGCAGGCACTCGCCCTTCGATACGCCCTGCGCAGAAAAAGCGCTGCCAGCCGGTACGGCAGGCCCTTGAAAAAGCCGTGGTCGGCGATGTGGTCGCGCAGCTGCCACCACGCGAGCACGATGCTGTGATCGGCCGCCGTTTCCAGCTCCGCGCTACGCGCCGCCACGCACTGCTTTTTGAACGGATGCACGGCGCAGCGGCACTGCTCGCATACCGGCTCCTGCGTGCCGGAGAGCAGGATCGCAAGAAAGGTAAAATCGAAATTCAGCACGAAGCGCGCGGCAAAGCCGTACTTCCGGCCAAGCGTGTGGCACAGCCCGCAGTAGATCTGCTGAAAGCGCGCCTCCTCCGCTTCGGTCAAATGCTGCTTCGACGGCCTGACGTATCCAAACATCGCCGGTCAGAAGAGGCGCACGATGGTAAACGTCAGCGCGCCGGTCCGCTTCATGCGCCGGTCATAGACGATGGCGGGGACGATGCCGACGGCAAATGCCGCAATGGCGATGCCATAGCGCAGCGCCTCGCTCGCAAGCGCGCTGGTGCAGAAGTAACCGAGCAGAAACAGCGCGAACGGCAGGATATACACCACCAGCATCACGCCGAGCAGCTTTTTCGTGCTGCTCTCCACCACGACCTTCTGCCCGACCTCAGCACCGATGGGGTTGCGCGCGGCGGCGCGGACGCTCGCGCCCGAAACACCGCAGCCGGCGCACTCCTCACAGTCGTGTCCGCAGGCGGACTTGCGCGGGACGGAGATCTCCGCCATGCCGCCGCCCAATATCTTTTCAACCGTTGCGATCTGAGTCATGTGCTCTCCTTTGGTTTATCCGATGCGGACGGTGACCTCGTAGCTGCCGACCGCGCCGATGTCATAGCCCTCCACCTCGATGTGGGCGGGGACGGTGTAGCTGCCGCTGTCCGCGGCAATGTCCGTAAGATCCGCGACCACGCTCACCTGATCGGCGGTCACGGCTTCGATATCCTCTGCCGTGCCGCGCAGCGTAACGGGCAGCGTGGAGGTCATCACGCTCACCTCGCCCTCGCCGTTGAAGTTCTCAAAGCTGAAGTGCGTGGCCTCCACCTCCTTCGTCATCACGTTGCTGCTGCTGATCGTCAGCGTGACGCTCGTGATGCCGCTGAGGTTGTTCACCCCGTCGGGAATGGGGATCTCATAGGTAAAGGTCTCCTCCGCGCGCAGATCCTCCAGCGCCAGCGTGTCCAGCACGATCTCATCGATCGAGGCGAGCGACGATGCGTCGCCGGAGAGGGTGATGCTGTCGTGGCTGAGCGTCCAGGTATAGCTCCCGATGCGCGAGCCGGCGGTCTCAACGAAGTTCACCTTGAGCGGCACGTCCTTGACGGTCATCACAGGCATCGTCACCTGGATCTTGTCGCTCGTGGGATGGATGTTCCGGCTGCTGACGATCTGGTCGTCGAAGCCGTAGAGCTCATAGTCCAGCAGCTCCATGACCGTGGAGGTCGCGTTTTCAATGTTCAGCGTGATCTGCGCGTAGCTGACAAGGCTGATATCCTCCTGCTGGCCGCGGATCTGAAGCTCGCCGGGATTGAGCTGCACCGCGCCCGCGATATAGCCCTCGGCCACGTTGCCGACGACCCTGCACCGGATCTCGATGTTCTTCTTGGAAAGCTCGCCGATCTCCACCTGCACGGTGCGGATGGCGGGCGAAACGACCGTCACATCGCGCGAGGAGACGCCGGTGGGAAGCAGGATATTGTAGTTCACAGACTGCTTGCCCGCGTAGGTGACGGAGGAAAGATCGCTCACCAGCCGGATCTTGCCGGTGTCGAAGTGGAACATCAGCCTGCGCGGGACCTTCAGCTCAAGGTCGACCGTCGCGGCGTCGTCCTCTCCGTTCACAAGCATCAGTCCCTTGTCCGCAAGCGTCGTATCTTCGTTAAGGAATTCCACCGACACGCCGTGTACGTTGATGGTGACCTCCTCGTTATTGTTGACATAAAACCAGACCATTGAGGCGATGAGCACGGACAGGAAGATATAAAACGCTTTACGCCGCTTAGACTTCATCATGCTTGTCCCCCTTTCCGGCGCGGAGCAGCTTCAGCAGCCGCACATGGAGCTTTTCCTCCTGATCGTCCGTCGTCTGCGGGATCAGCTCGTTGATGAGGAGCTTTTCCAGCGTTTCGGGCATCAGGTGGCGCTTGAGCAGCCCTCCGATGGCGACCGAGATCGTCCCCGTTTCCTCCGAGACGATGACGACCACCGCGTCGGAATTTTCGCTCATGCCGATGCCGGCGCGGTGACGCATACCAAGGTCGCGGCTCAGATTGACGTTTTTGGAGAGCGGGAGCATGCAGCCGCCCGCGAGCAGCCGCCCGTCGCGCATGATAACGGCGCCGTCGTGCATCGCGGCCTTGACGAAGAAGATATTTTTGAGAAGCTCGCTGCTCACGCGCGCGTCGACGATCGTGCCCGTGCGGGCGATATCGTCAAGCACCATCTCCCGCTCAAATACGATGAGCACGCCCGTGCGGGACTTGGACATCTCCGTGCAGGCGAGCACCGTCTGCGAAATGGCGTTTTCGATCGCCGAGACCTGCTGCGTGCGGGCGAAAGGATTGAACGAGCGCCATCTGCTTGACCCGAGCTGGTCGAGCAGCCGCCGGATCTCCGGCTGGAACAGCACGATCAGCGAAAGTGCGCCGAGCGAGAGCACATGGCTCAAAATGAAGTAGATGCCGTGCATCTGCAGCAGATCCGAGAGCATCAGCGCAAGCAGGAACAGCAGCACGACCTTGCCAAAGCTCTCGACCTTGGACGTGCCGACCAGCTTCAAAAGCCAATAGATCCCGCAGGCCATCAGCGCGATATCCAGATAGTCAAAGATCCTGAGCGTCAGCAGATAGCGCAGCGAGCCTTCCAGCGCGGTCATGACAAATTCCATGGGCACGCTCCCCCTAAGCAATAGTTAGTACTTATTCTAATATAAAATGCTGTAAATTGCAACGGGCGAACCATGAATTTTCTGTGAAATACAAGTTTTTTTAGCGGCCGCGCAAAATGCCGCGCAGCGCTTCGGCCATCGCATCGATCTCAGCCTCGCGGTTGAACGCGGAAACGCTCAGGCGCACTGTGCCGTCCGGCAGCGTTCCCGCCGTGCGATGCGCAAAGGGCGCGCAATGCAGTCCCGCGCGCAGCGCGACGCCGCGCTGCGCCATCGCGTCAGCGACCTCCTCGCTCGCCATGCCGTCCACCGTGAACGAGAGCACCCCCGTCTGCATCGGTTCCTCCGGCGCGCGGAAAACACGCACGTGCGGCAGCTCCCCCAGCGCGGC
>ERZ857629.1584-NODE-1584-length-24316-cov-7.848646_pt1 | contig 24316 bp, 33 predicted proteins | sample MGYA00519700_ERZ857629 | MGnify/ENA primary metagenome ERZ857629 (study PRJEB31778, sample SAMEA3449351) | human gut metagenome | biome: human gut; feature: human-associated habitat; material: faeces | place: United Kingdom | collected 2010/2012 ...
GTGAATTTAAAGTAGAATATATTTCACAAGTACAAAAGTATATGAATTATATAGACAAGAATATTAAAGAAATAAGTAATAATAGTACTATAGGTATCTTAATATGTAAGAGGGAAAACAAATATGTAATAGAATATTGTTCTGATGAAAGAATCGTTGTTAGAAAGTATGTATTAACATAATTATTAACTTTTATTACCAATGTATCTGAATAATAAAAAATCCTAACTATTTAGGATCTTTTCTGTGTTTTTAAAATTAAGTTTAACTATTTTAGAAAGTTCATTTTTACCATAAGTATCAAGTATTTTTTTAGCAACACTATCTACTTTAGGACTAGCGCCTTTAGGAATATCTACTTTATATTTTTCTGATAGTTTATCCATTTCTTGTAAGAATCTATATCTACTTATAACACTAGCAGCAGCAACACTTAAATGTTTACTTTCACCTTTAGTTAAAAATGTTATCTTAGTAACTTTATCTTCTATATTTTCTTGTTTTAAATAACTAAAATAACTTCTAGGAGTAGTAAATTGATCTACTATTATTTTATGATATGGAATACCTTTATTAGAAAGTTCAAATAAAACTCTATTGTGAAGAATAGCTTTTATTTTATTCATATTAAAACCTTTAGAACTCATTTCATTGTATTTAGTATTTGAAAGAGTAAATGTTACATATGGAAGTTTATTCATTAATATAGGAGCACATCTTCTAATCTTATCATCAGTCATCTTTTTAGAATCCATTATTTTTAAATCTTCTAGTAGTTTTCTTGTACTTTTATCTACTAAAGTAGCAGTAACTATAATAGGCCCAAAATAGTCACCAGTACCAACTTCATCACTACCAATAGCATCATAATAGTAGTATGTTTTATCATCTTCTTTTTCTTCTTTTTTCTTTAACTCACTATCTATATCTCTATTATTATAATGACTTTCTAAGTCTTTCCACATATTAGCATCAATATCAGCAGATATACCTTGAAACATAACTTTACCACTCTCATATAAAGTTATAATAGTACCACCTTCTTCTGCTTGAAACACTGAATATGGAGGTTTCTTATCTCTTCTTAATAAGTCATAATAATCAATCATCTTTTCTTTAATATTATCACTAGGTTTAAATACTATTGTCTTTTGCTTTTCCACTTTTATCACCCTTTAATTATATTTAAATTATACAATAAATTTATTTATCTTGATACATATTTTAATTTAATTATTTAAACTTGTCAATCATTTGTAAATTGACTGATGAAATAGCAAATGTTATAATGCAAGTATATTAAGTAAAATAAGAGTAAAGGAGTAAAATAAAATGAAAAATAAAGGATTTACATTAGTAGAATTACTAGCAGTAATAGCAATCTTAGCAATCTTAGTAATAATAGCATTACCAAATGTAATCAAACTATATAATAATGCTAAAAAGAATAGTTTCTTAACTGAAGCAAAAACAATTTACAGTGAAGTATCTAAAAAATACATATCTGAAACTATGAAAGGAAATAAACTAACTTATATCAGTTCAGAAGATGATACTAAATTAGAGATGACAGGAAGAGATTTGCAATATTGTGTACTCTTAAATACTGATGGATCAGTTAAAAGTATGAAAGTATCAAATGGAGAGTGGATAGCCGAATTACCATCAGGTAAAAAGATAACTGATTTAAATAGTAGTGACTTAAAAGATGTACCATCAGGATATAAATTTGAGTGTAATGGAAGTACATCACAAACACCACTACCAGCAAAATCATTTGGTGAAGACTCTTGGGAGGTAATAGCAAGTAATGCAAAAAAATGCGTTAATAATGAAGAAAATTGTCCGTATAAGGTAGGAAATACTAAAACAGTAAAAGTAAATGGAAAAGAATTTACTGTAAGACTTGCAAATTTAAAAGCACCAAAAACATGTGATAATAATGATATAACAAATGAAAATTTCTTTTCACAAAGTGCATGTGGATTTGTAGTAGAGTTTGCTGATATTATAACTACGCATAATATGAATCCAAAAGGGGATTATAATGGTAAAACATATGATTATGGTTGGAATAAAGATGGATGGCCAAAAAGTCAAATGAAAACATTTATAGATAATGATATTTATAACTCATTACCACAAGAATTAAAAAGTGTAATCATCACTACTGAAACAGTATCAGGTCATGGAAGTGAAGATGCAAATAACTTTACATCAACTGATAAATTATACTTACTTTCAACAGCAGAAATATGGGAAAATGCTACATCAAATAGTATTAATTACGATTCTGCAAGAGATTACACAAGACAATTAGACTATTATGAAGGAGTAACGACTGAAAGTGGTAAATATTCTAAAGCAATAAAAAATAATAGCGCAGGATCTGCTTCGTCGTGGTGGCTCCGCTCTGCTTCTTCTAGTGGTAATATCAATTTCTGCGCTGTCTACTCTAGTGGTGCTTGGATTAGCACTCGTGCTGCTAATACGCGCGGCGTTTCTCCAGCTTTCCGAATTGGGTAATAAATTGAAAGATAGTTAGTTGAAAGATTTGAAAAAACAATATTAAAAGAAAGTTTAACCGATTAATTAAATAGGCTAGAAAAAATAATAATGAGCGTGCTCCGAACGGAAGTGAGGACTAGCGAAAAGAAGAAAATGAAAAAAGAGTGTCCAGTTATGTCGATTGAGACATAACTGGATAAAATAAAAATTTTAAGAAAGGGTAAAAAGATTTAATGTATGTCAGTACCAAGATTTAGAAGAAAACCTAGTGGTTTAGATTATGTTGATAATGCTTTTGAACTTCAAGTTGAAATAATGAATTTATGTTCTAAATTATCAGCAAGATGGGCAAGAATATACCAGCAACCAATTGATAGACTAGCGTGCTTACAAGCAGATTTTGCAAATATGGCATGTAGTATAAAACCTGTTACTTCTGAGGATTATATAACTAAAAGATGGTTTTTAAAAATGTCCCATACTTGTTTACATGCTCTTGAAAAAAGAGTAATGGATATGGTAAGAATATTATATAATAATCCTTCTAAATGCTTTTCTAGGAAGAATGGTAAAAACTATACTTTTACCGAAGCAACAAAAATGTTAGATAATAAACTAGAAGAATTAGGACTTAAATATCAAAGACAATATGATTTGATAAAGGGTGTACTTAATGCTGATAAGAAGAAAAGTATTAAAGTTTTAAAGGAAGATGTTACTGACAAGGATATAATTGAAATATTGGTTTCTAAAACTATTGAAACAATTTTTGAATAGTTTTTTTGAAATAGGTGTACTAATAATAATTACGTGATCGCCTGAGTTATTTTTATGCTCCGCTCTGCTAATTCTAATAATAATAACAATTTCTACAATGTCAACAATAATGGTGATTGGAATAACAATAATGCTAATAATACAAACGGCGTTTCTCCAGATTTCTGTAATTAAACAGAACAGGTAAAATAAAGTTGTTTTGAATAACACTTTAACTGCTTTAATAAAAGAAAGGATTAGTATAACCTTAGAATATATATTCTTAAAGATGATTAATGATGTGTATACTCGGACGCTTCTTGCATAGTTAAGAGTTTATTCATTTATCTTAATTTTATGGGTATATACTATGTAAGTATAATTAAATGAATTATTTATCTTATACATTAATCTTGAAAAGTAGAAATACTTTTCTTTTATTATGAATAGTAAAGAGAGAAGAGAAAAAAAATATTTAAGAAGAAAGGCAAAAAGAGAAGAAAAAATAATTGAAAGAAGTAATGAATATGCTGATATAAATAGATGTTTTAGTTTCTCTATTGTTATGAAATATTCTTTTAAGTGTTGTAATAAAGTTGGGTGGAAAAGATCTACTCAACTTTTTAAGTTACATCTATTTACTATTATAGCAAGTACATGCCACAATATAAAGAATAACTCTTATAAAGTTTTGAATACATATCAATTTGTAATAAATGAAAGGGGAAAAATAAGAAAAATAGATGCTCCGCATATTAGAGATAGATTAATTCATAAAGTTATATCAAATAAAATATTATTACCAATATATGAACCTCATTTAATATATGATAATGGTGCTAGTCAAATTAATAAGGGATTTACATTTGCACTTAAAAGAGTTAGGCATAAGCTTTTGTTAAATTATAAAAATTATTATAATGGATATGTGATTCTTATAGATTATTCTAAATTTTTTGAAAATTGTAGTCATGATGTAATTAATAAGATACATAAGAAATATATTAAAAATGATTATACTATAAAGGTTATAGAAGATTATTTGTTTATTGGTAAAGGCATTGCATTAGGAGTTGAAATTGCACAAAGAGAGGCAAGTATAATACCGAATGTATTAGATCATTATGTTGAGAATAGTGGTTGCTCTATTGTTAGATATATGGATGATACTGTATTTTTCGTAAATGATTATTATACTGCTTATAATGTGCTTGAAAATTATATTGAATTAGCAAATAAATTAAAAATAGTTATCAATAAGAATAAAACTAAAATAGTAAAAATTAGTGATTATTTTAAATATTGTAAATGGATATTTCATATGGATAATAAAGGAAAAGTTTCGTTTGTTCCTGATAAGAATACGATATATAGACAAAGAAGAAAACTTAGAAAAATGTATAAGAATGGTAATGTTTTAAATAGTGAATTAGATATTGTGAAGATGTGTTTTTGTGCATATTTAGATATTGGGAATAGTTATAAGTATATCAATTATTTGAAAAGACTAATATAGATTTCATTTAAGTAATTTGATAAAATACTATTAGATTTAAACTGACGAAAGGGCAGTTAAGATGAGAAATATAGATACAATAGAACCAATATTTTATATTAGTGATGAGAATAAAAAATGTATTGAGGAAATTGAAAACAGACTTTCTTTAATAGTAATTAATGATAATAATAAAAAAAGAAATTTACAAATAAAATCTAAGGTAAGATCAATATATTCATCTCTTGCGATAGAAGCAAACTCTTTATCATTAAATTCAGTTGAAAGAATTATTGATGATAAATTGGTACTTGGAGATAGAAAAGAAATAAAAGAAGTAAAAAATGTCAATGAATTTATTAGTTTCGTATTGAATTGCATTAATACAATATTGAAAAAAACTACCCAGAAAACTACCCAGAAATTTAAAATTATAATTGATAGTGTTAAATAAAGATTAATTAAGCATTTCCTATTGGATTTGCTTTTTTAATTTACATTAAAATAAAATTAATGTTCAAAAATAATAATCTTATGGTAAAATTAAGTTAGTGTTAAGATAGTAGGGTGGGATTATGAAAAGAGCAAAAATAATAGTTATTGAGGGAACAGATGGTTCTGGTAAAGAAACACAGAGTAAAAATATTGAAAAGTATTTAGTTAATAAAGGTCTTAAAGTTAAAAGATATTCATTTCCTATATATAAATCAGCTACTGGTAAGATAGTAGGAGCATCATACTTAGGTAAACCAGAGATGGGAAAGTCTGTGTTTGAAGAGACAGCTGCGAATGTGGATCCTCTTGTTAGTAGTTTATATTATGCAGCTGACAGAAGATATAACTTTTTAAATGAGATTGAAAGTGAAATTAATAAAAATGATATTGTAATATTAGATAGATATACTACATCTAATATGGGACATCAAGCAGGAAAGGGTAAAAATAAAAAAGAGATTGATAAGATTCTTGATTTTATTGAAAAACTAGAATTTGATTTATGTGAATTACCTAGGCCAGATTTAGTATTTTTCTTACATATGCCTTATGAAGCATCTAGAGAACTTAGAAAAAATAGAGAGTTTGGCGATGGTAATGAAAACAATGTTGAGCATTTAAAGAATGCAGAAAAAACATATCTTTATATTGCTAAAAAATATAATTGGAAATATATTAATTGTTTGAAAACTAAAAAATATAATAGTGTTGATGATATTCGTAGTATAGAAAGTATTAGCTCTGAAATAGAGAATGTTCTTGATAGTGAACTAAAAAATATTAAAACTAATAAGATTAAAATGACGAGGTTTTAATGAGAAAAAAGACTATTGTTATTGATATGGATGACACTATTACAAGTGAGACATTAACTGAGATAATAAATGAATATTTAGGAACTAATTATAAAGATGAAGATTTTGAAGGGTTTTATAAACAAGATATTATTAAAGACAAGAATGATTTTTTTAAATTTTTTCTAACTAAAAATGAATATGATTATGGATATATTAATGATAATGCAGTTTCAGTAATAAAAGAACTTAATGAAAAATATGAAGTGTTTATTGGGACATCATTTATCTTCAGGGAAATAGTTAGTGATAGTGGTATATTTGTTAAGAATAAATATGATTTTTTAATGAAGAATTTTCCGTTTTTGGATCCGATGAATTTTGTGTTTGTTGGTAATAAAAGCATATTAAAGTGTGATATATTTATTGATGATAAAATTGAGAATTTAACTGGAGGAGATATTAAGATATTATATACTGCTTATCATAATAAAAGTATTAGTGATGAAGAACTTAAAAAATTAGGAATTATAAGAGCTAAAGATTGGCTTGATATAAAAAGAATATTAATAGATAATATGGAGGAATTATAATGGCAAAATGGGATAAAGAATATTTGCGTCTTTGTGAAAAAATATTAAATGAAGGAGTAGAGGTTGAAAATAGAACTGGTATTAATACTATTAAGATACCAGCATATAGTTTTGAGTTTGATTTAGAAAGTGAATTTCCATTTCTAACAACTAAGCAATTATTTTATAGACAAGCTATTCTTGAGATGCTTTGGATATACCAAGTACAAAGTAATGATGTAAGATGGCTTCAAGAGAGAAATGTAAATATTTGGAATGAATGGGAAATAGATGAGGATGGTAAATGGAAAGCAACTCAAATGGTACCTGATGAGAATGATAAATTAGTTAAAAAAGATATAGTTAAAGACTTTGGTAAACAGTGGGCTCACACTATTGGTACTGCTTATGGATGGATAGTAAGAGAATATGATCAAATGAATAAACTTATTAATTCTCTTAAACATAATAAAACAGATAGACGTATGCTTATTAGTTTATGGCAAAATGAACATTTAGATACAGCAGTTTTACCATCATGTGTGTGGTCAAGCGAATGGGATGTTACAGATGGGCATTTAAATGCTTGGGTTCATCAAAGAAGTTGTGATGTACCTTTAGGACTTCCATTTAATGTTACTCAATATTCAGTTCTTTTATATATGCTTGCTCATGTATGTGGTCTTAAACCAGGTAAATTATATTGGAGTATTAAAGATGCTCATATATATGTAAATCAAATAGATGGTATAAAAGAACAAATAAGAAGAGGAAAAGAACTTGAAGATTTACCTGCGCCAAAACTTTGGTTAAATCCAGAAGTAAAAGATTTTTATGATTTTGATAATAGTAGTGAACTTAAAGACATTAAGGTACTTAATTATAAACATCATGGTAAGATTAAGTTTGATATAGCACAGTAGGTGGATTATGTATACAATAATAGCAGCTATAGGAAAAAATAGAGAATTAGGCCGTGATAATAAACTACTTTGGTCATTGAAAGGGGATTTAAAGTTCTTTAAAGAAAAAACAACTAATCATACTATAATAATGGGTAGAAAGACATTTGAATCATTAGGTAGACTTCTTTCCAATAGGAAACATGTTGTTATATCTAGTAGTAATAACTTTCCAAAAGAAGTAGATGTATATAATAATATAGAAAGTCTACTTTCACATTATAAAGATACTTCTGAAGAATTATTTATAATAGGTGGTGCGAAAATATATAGTGAGTTTATAGATTATGCTACTAAAATGTATTTAACACTTGTTGATGGAGAGTTTGATGCTGATGCATATTTCCCTATGTTTGATGAAAATGATTGGACTAAAACAGTACTTTCTGAGAGGGAAGAGAATGGTTTGAAATATAAGCATGTATTATATGAAAAGAAAACATTATAAAAGAGTTTCAAAGGAGAAACTCTTTTATTAATGTCTTAATATTTGTTTATTTTTACTTTTTGTACATTTTTTCTTGTATAGGCAATCGCAACAATTTTTTTCACGCGCTTTATAAATAGATTATAGTAGAAGAGTTGCTATAATAACACCAGAAGATTATGTAGTTATAATTATGATTACAGGAAGTAAGAGAGGAAAATTCGTTACTGCATATTATGCAGATAATTCTGCAATAAAAATAAGAACTGCTCCAATATGGTCTGAATAGTTCTTTTTTTGCATAAAAAAACCATTGCTTACTGGCGCAACGGTTAAAGCCTCTATAAGTCCCAGACTATAAGTAAAGGACTAATAATGAACTATAAAACTATATTTGTCATTCATCATTAATATTTCGTTCTATCCTTAATAAAAATATACCATAATATGAAAAAAAATTCAATAAAAGTGAAAAAATTTATATTTTTATTACATTGGTAGGAGAAGTATAAAAGACTGTATTATAAAAGAGTTTCAAAGTAGAAACTCTTTTCTTAATTATTACAACAACTATTGCAACCGTTGTTATTACCACATCCACCGTTGTTCCAGAAACCTGCTCCGAAAATTATTACTAATAATATAAATAATACTAATATTATAGCAGCGCCATAACCATATCCATTGTTATAATATCCTGGATAGTTATTATAGTACATTCCGTTTCCATTAGCATATCCGCCATTGTATCCATAATAATACATATAAATACCTCCTTACATCACCTATATTATTTTATGGATTTAATAATCTATTGACACTACTTTATTAGTATATAATTTACATTTTATATATTTTTTTGTATAATTTAAATGGATAATATGAAAAAAGAGAGTAATACAAGACAATTAAGATTTACTAATAAGCCATTACTTATAATGACTCTTATTTATGCTGCTCTTGGAGCTTTTCTAATACTTGATGCATCTTTTATATCTGCAACTTTAACATATGGGGCAGATAGTCCATATTTCTTTTTTACAAGGCAACTTTTTTGGATAGGTGTAAGTTTTATAGTAGCTATTATTGTTTTGTTTTTTCCAACTAAGATATATAGAAAGATTTCTGGTTTTTTAGTACCTGTTATTATGATAGGCTTAGTTGCATATTTTGTATATAATAATGCATTTACATCAGGAGTTAGTGATGTAACTCTTGGTAATGTTCAAATATCTGAATTTATGAAAGTAGCGATGATAGTGTACATGGGTTCTTATTATGGATCGTGGGTCAATAAGAAACATAGCGGCTATAAATCAATTTCTATTATTAATGGAATTAGGCCTTTGATAATAGCGGCACTTGCATTTTTAATAGTACTATTTGGTGGTGACTTTGGTTCTGCATCTATTATGCTTGCCTTATTTGCTTTGATATTTATAAGCGTTCCATGTAATGAAAAATATTTTAAAGTAATTAAAGGTATAGCAATAGGTGGTATGATAACTGCTGTATTAGTGCTTAAATTCGGATATCTAGTAATACCACAAAAAGTGTTAGAAAGTGATTATAGATTAACTAGATTTATATATAAAAATCCATGTGATAGGTATGAGTCTGTATCAGGATATCAGGTGTGTAATGGATATATAGCTATTGATAATGGTGGCCTTGTTGGAAGTGGAATCAGTAATTCAGTACAAAAGTATCTATATTTACCAGAGAGTCATACTGACTTTATCTTTCCAATTATAGTTGAAGAGTTTGGTGTTCTTTTTGGAATAGCAATACTTGTTGGATATATGGCCATTGCATATTTTACATTTAAAATAGCGACTAATTGTTATGAACTTCAAAATTCTATTATATGTTATGGTATAGGTATATATTTCTTGTTACATATATTTGTTAATTTAGGTGGCGTTTTAGGAATAATTCCATTAACAGGTGTTCCTCTTCCATTCCTAAGTTATGGTGGTTCATATTGCTTATGTACTATTGTATCATTCGCAATTGTACAAAGAATTAATATTGAAAATCAAATAGAAAAAAGAGCGCGTGAAAGAAAAAATAATAATTAATGCTAGACATATCTTATCTTTTGTGATATGATTATATCGCTTAATCCGATGCATTAATTGTAAGATTAAAGAAAGCACAAAGGAGGGTATTAGAATGAATTTGATTGATAAAATCAATAAGAAACAAATTAATCCTAACGTTCCAGATTTCCAAGTTGGAGATACTGTAAGAGTAGATGTTAAGATTAAAGAAGGTAAAAGAGAAAGAATCCAAGCATTTGAAGGTGTAGTTACTGCTCGTAAAGGTGGTAGCGTTTCTGAAACTTTCACAGTTAGAAAGAAAAGTGGAAGCGTTGGAATCAATAGAGTTTTTCCAGTAAACAGTCCTATTATTGAAAAAATAACGGTTGTTAAAAAAGGAAAAGTAAGAAGAGCTAAACTTAACTTCTTAAAAGGATTCAAAGGAACATTTAAAATTAAAGAAAGAAATTAGGTTTTATTACCTAATTTTTTCTTAAAAGGAGATTATATGAAAAAAGTTTGGAATTCAATTAGAGACTATGTTTTTATAGTTTTAGCGGTACTTATAATAAGAACGTATTTTGTGACACCTGCGATAGTTGATGGGGATAGTATGAATGATACGTTATTAGATGGTCAAATAGTTATTTTAAATAAAATAACTTATAGATTTAATGAAATTAATAGATTTGATATTGTTGTTGTAAAAAATGAAGAAGATAATGATAAGATCATTAAAAGAGTTATTGGACTTCCAAATGAACAAATAAGATATACTGACAATAAACTTTATATTAATGAGAAACTAATTGAGACTAATCTTTCATTTAAAGACACAAAAGATTTTGAATATGTAACTAAAGATGGCGAATATTTTGTCCTTGGTGATAATAGAACTGTATCAAAGGATAGTAGAATATTAGGTAACTTTAAGAAGAAAGATATAATTGGAAAAGTTAGTACTAGAATTTATCCACTTGATAGAATTGGTTCTATAAAATAGTGTACCTTATGGTATGCTTTTAATTTACTTATAAACGTGTTCGTGTTAAAATAGATATAGGAAGAAGGCATGTTATGAGTAAGTTTAAGAATATTATTTTAGGAGCATTATTTATAGTGATAGGTGTGATTATTGGCCTTAATGCTTTTGAAATAACAAATATCGATATATTTTTTGACGGATGGTGGACATTAATAATTATTATTCCTTGTTTAATTGGAATTTTTAATAGTGATGATAAAACTGGTAATTTAATTGGATTATTGATTGGATTACTTTTATTATTATGTTGTCAAAATCTATTTAGTTTTGATTTATTATGGAAATTATTATTACCTATAATTTTAGTTGTAGTTGGACTTTCTATTATATTTAAGAATGCATTAAATAATAAAATCAATAAAGAGATTAATAAATTAAATAAGAATAAGAAAGATAATACATGTTATGCTACTTTTAGTGGTCAAAAAATTTCATTAGATAAAAAGGAATATAATGGAAGCAATTTATCAGCAGTATTTGGTGGTATAGAATATGATTTAAGAGAAGCGATTATAAAAGATGATGTTGTTATTAATTGTTCATGTGTATTTGGTGGGATTGATATATTAGTACCTAAAGATGTTAAAGTAGTTATAAGTTCAACTTCTATATTTGGAGGTGCTGAAAATAAAACAAAAAATGGTGATAAAGAAAAGAAACCAATTATTTACATTAATGCTACTTGCATATTTGGTGGATTAGAAGTTAAATAAATAGTGAGGATGAATTATGAAAGATTTTATATTGGCAGCATTACCATTTATTATACTTGGCGTATGTGTAATAATAATTTGCAAATGCAATAAGAATAATAAAAATAAAGATAATACTTATATTTTAGAAGGAATGGTACTAGGTATGGGTTTTGGGTTAATGTTAGGAACTATGCCTAACTATAATACTGGACTATGCTTATTACTTGGTATGGTAATTGGTGAAGCAATAGGCTGTTCTATAGAAAAGAAAGATAATATGAAGAAAAACTGAGTGATTTATTTACTCAGTTTTGTTATAATTAAAATGGTGATTTTATGATATATAAAAATATTACTGATAGTGAACTAATGGATGTATCACATGAAATTAGAAATGGAAAGATAGTTGTTTTTCCAACTGAAACTGTATACGCTATTGGTGTAAATGGACTTGATGAAAAGGCTATTAAAAGACTATACGAAGTTAAACAAAGAGATATAACTAAACCTATTAATTTGATTGTTTCATCTCTTGAAATGATTAATATGATTGCTAAAGATATTACTCCTTTAGAATATAAAATTATAAAAGAATTTTTACCTGGTCCGCTTACAATAATACTTAAAAAGAAAAATATAGTGCCTAATGTACTTACTAATGGTGGGGATACAGTAGGTATTAGAATGCCAGAAAATGATATTGCATTAAAATTATCTAAATACAGTAATACTCCGATAGCTGCACCTAGTGCTAATATATCAAATAGACCTAGTGGAACTAATATTAAAAGTATATATAATGATTTTCATGATAATGTTGATATTTATATTGATGACGGTGAGAGCAAATTTGGTATCGCATCAACAATAGTGAAAGTAGAAAATAATGAAATTAAAATATTAAGAGAAGGACCTATTACTCTTAATGATATTAAAAATAAAATAAGTATGTGATATGTTTATTTTTTAAAATGATTGATATTATGATTACTTTTTGCTAATATTATAAGTAGATGCTACTATATTGATAGTGGGGTGGAGGGAATATGAAAAAAAATAATTTTATTTCTTTAACAGAATCAAATATACTAAAAGGTGTTGCTTTGATATTTATGTATATTCATCATATGTTTACATTTCCAGAATGGTATATTGATGGTATTAGTTATCCTAGCCTTAAAAGTCTTGCACAAATATTTTGTAATCCATTTAATCCTGTGTCAATATTTTGTTTTATTACTGGGTATACATATGTATTTTCTAAAAATAAAACATTGAAACAATCATTTAAAAAGATTTTGAAAATATTAATACCATTTTGGGTAGTATTAATAGTGTTTACTATAATTGGTGTTATTACAAAAACGTATGATTTTTCTGCTGGTAGTTTTTTACTTGAGATGTTTAGTCTTAAAAGAAGTGTTATGATTTTTTGCTGGTATATAGGATTTTATATTATTGTTATGATTAGTATGCCTTTAATATCAAAAATATCTGATAAAATGAATACTACTCAAAATATATTAGTTTTATTATTTATTCCTATCATAATATTTAGTGCATTAAAAGGAATATTCTATAGGAATGATATTATTATAGTTATACTTAATAATTTAATAAGATTTTATCCAACTGTTATGGCAGGATATTTAGTATCTAAATATAAAGTATTTGAGAAATTAGAATCTATTGATATTAAAGAAAGATATAAGCTTATATTATGTTTATTTGTATTAATATCTAGTTTTTTACTTAAATATTTAGTACCTAATTTATCTTTTGGAGAAATATATTCTAGGAGACACATGATTTCTTTATCTATGAATTTAGAAATTATATATACACCGTTATTTATCTATTCATTTATAAAATTAGCTAGATTATTTAATGCGAAACTATATATACCTTTAATTAAAATAGGTAAGTTATCTATGCTAATGTGGTTTACTCATTGCTTATTCTTTAATTGCTCCAAAGAAATATTTATGCCTATATTATATGCTCCTGGCAATGCTATACTTGTACTTATTTGGGCTATTATACTAAATTATGCGATGGCTTTTCTATTTAATATTGTTACTAGTAGATTAGTTAAGCTAATAAAATAAATAATTATACTTTATTATCAAGTATATATTTAAGATCAAATATATTACTTTTTCCATCTGTTTTTGACACTTCAAGTTTGGTTAAAATAGAAGCAAGTGTTAATGAAACACCTGGCCTTTTTATAGAGGGTAGTATGGTAGGCATGACAGTTAAAGATAATTTTAATGAATATCTTAGTAAAGAAGATATATATTTATATAGTATCAAGAAGAGCAAAAAGAACACTTGGTATGAGCTATTCAAATGTTGCAAAAAAGATTAATAATTTATATTTAGAAGAAATTGAAAATAAGAAAACTAAATGTTAAAATATAATAGAGGTATAAAATGATAGATATAATTATTCCAGTTTATAATACACCTATAAGTGATTTGGAAAGATGTTTTAATAGTATACTTAAGCAAACTTATAAAAACTATAAAGTTTATATTATTGATGATGGTAGTCATGATGAAGTTAAAAACTATTTAGATGATTATGTTAAAGATAAAGATAATTTTTGTGTTAAACATATTTTGAATGGTGGTGTCAGTAATGCTCGTAATGTTGGTATTGATATTTCAAATTCTCAATATTTAACATTTTTGGATGCTGATGATACACTTGTGGAAAGTTTCTTAGAAGATGCTTATAATTTAATTGAGAAGAATAATTTAGATCTTATTATCGGAGGTTATAATGAGATTAAAAATGGTGAAGTTTATAAAATAAGAAAATGTGAACTTGATTTTTATGTCTATAACAAAAATAATTTAGAATTATTTATTGATAAATTATTATCTGGTAAATTAAAGAATAATAATAAAATCATTGGTAATCTTCCATCTGGTAGAATATATACTAGACTTTACAGGAGAAGTGTACTTGGAGATTTAAGATTTAATAATAATCTTGGTATGAGTGAAGATACTTTATTTATGATAGATTTAATGAATAAGGCAAACACTATAGGAATAAGTTCTCATGTTTGGTATAACTATTACATAAATGATTATTCTATCAGTAGAAGGAAAGTAAATGATAATGTTATTAAAGATCACATGAGTTTTATTAAAGAAATCTATAAAAGAATGATAATTGAAGAAAATAAAGAGATTAAAAATGCATATATATTTAGAATATTTAAATCTTTAATTAATTTAGTTGATTTAGTTAAGTCATCAAATAAAAATAATTTGTTAAATGATATTTTAAATGATGAAATATTTAAATATTTAAATGATTTAGATATATCTGATTATATAAATATTAGTGATAAAGAAATAGAATTTTTAAATAATTATAGAGATGGTTTGTATGATAAAATATGATGAAGTTATTTCTAAGTGTGATGGATTAAAACTTGATATTGCTTATATCGTACCTGAGGATGAGGTACTTGGCGTTATACAATTGTCACATGGTATGGCTGAACATAAAGAAAGATATTTTGATTTTATGAGGTTTTTAGCAAGTAATGGATATGCATGTGTTATTAATGACCATAGAGGGCATGGTAAGAGTATTAAAGATGATAATGACCTAGGTTACTTTTATACTGATAATATTGATTATATTGTTGATGATTTACATGAAGTTACTTTATATATTAAAAATAAGTTTAAAAATAAAAAAATATATTTATTTAGTCATAGTATGGGTACACTTGTATCTAGATGTTATATAGAAAAATATGATTTTGAACTTGAAAAACTAATACTTTGTGGAACACCTACGTATAATCCATTCACACCAGTCGCTATTGGACTAGCCTATTTATGTAAGGCATTTGGTTTGGGTAAAAAAAGAAATAAATTTTTAAATACATTAACATTTGGTAATTATAATAAAGGATATAAAGATGAAAATTCTTGGCTTTCTAAAAGCACAAATAATATATGCAGTTACAATGATGATGAATTATGTGGCTTTATATTTACAACTAATGGATTTATTAATTTATATAAATTAATGAGACAAGCATTTAGAAAGAATGATTATCAAGTTAAAAATAAAAATTTAGATATTCTTTTAATCGCAGGTTCAGATGATCCAGTTATTCAAAATGAAAAGAAATTTATTGAATTAAAAGAATTTTTAAAAGATATAGGATATAAAAATATAAAAAGTAAATTATATAAAAATTTAAGACATGAAATATTAAATGAGAAAGAGAAGAGTGAAGTATATAATGATGTTTTAAATTTTATAAATAAGTCATATTAAAAATGTATATTAGGGAAAATAATATTAGTGTACACAAATAATTATAATCAAAAAGTAGGTTTAAATTACCTATTTTTTTTGATATAATACTTGTATATATATTATAAGGCCGTGATGTATAGAAAAAATATATAAGAGACATAAATTCTTACTTGATTAATACATTCGGTTCATCTAGTTATAAGAGTATGATAGTTAATATATTATTTTCATTTTTATTGTTATTTATAATTATCAAACTTAAAAAAACTAAATACTATGGTTTAACCAAAGTAAAAGATACTAAAAAATATTTATATTTTGTTCCGCTTATTTTAATTTCATCTGTTAACCTTTGGGTGGACTAACAAGCGAGAAAATTACATTTAAGACTTTATTTTATATTATAAATATGATTAATGTAGGTATTGACTACAAACTTACTTTATAGATTATAGTTGATAAGGAGAAACCAAAAATGAAGATTAAAGAAGTGGAAAAAATATTAAAAGTTTCAAGGGCAAATATAAGGTTCTATGAAAAGGAAGGTTTATTAACACCAACTAGAGGTGATAATGAGTATAGAAATTATAGTGATAAAGATATAGTAAAACTTAAAAAGATAATAATGCTTAGAAAATGTAATATTTCTATAGATGATATAAAGTGTTTATTTAATAAAACTAAATCATTAGAAGAAATATCATTAAAACAAATTTCTAAAATAGACAAATGTATGAAAGAACTTGAAGGAGCAAAAACATTATGTAGAAAACTTTCATTAGAAACAAAAAATATTGATAGAATTAATGCGGATAAATATATGAATATAATAAACAAAGAAGAAGAAAAAGGAAATAAGTTTTATAATACAAGTAAAGACTTTGAATATGCAGAAGAAAATAATGGAAATGACAAGAATGAGAAAAGTGAAAGTAAAATGAAAAAATATATTATGAAAGGAATTTATGCATTATACGTTCTATTGTTATTTGGTATATTCTGTCTATTTGATATTGTTATTTATGATAAATTAGATATGATTGAGAATGTAACTATGACATTTATATTTGTTGTATTAGATTATTTATTTGTAGAAGCATTTATTAATGAAAAACATATTAAATTAAATACTAAGTTTTATATAATCAATTTAATTATTGTTGTACTAGGAATATGTCTATATAACTTTATTAAAGTGATTTCTAATAAAAACGCTAGTGTTAATGAAGAAGTGCTAGAGTTTTCAGTATCCAAAACATTAGTAAAAATATCTAAAGAAAAATATAAAGATAATAATGGTGATTATGTTTATGCTCAAGGACATAAAATATTAGATAGTGAAGAGAAAGATGGTAAGATATATACATATATAGTTACTAAGTATGGAAAATATACTAATAATAATGAAAAGTGTGAAATAGTAGAAACAACTTCTGAACCAATAACAATAATATTTGATAAAGTTAAGAATGGTACTGGTGCTTATAATTTAAAAGAATATAAAGAAAATGAAATACCAGATAAATATAAAGATAAATTAGATGTAGATTATAATGATAAATTCTTTAAAGATCAAATAGATAACTATTGTAAGAAACCATATGGAATATGAAAATAACAAATAATTTGGAATTAAAAAAATATAAAAAGATTATTATTGCAAGTCCAATATGGATATTTAGCGTTTGTGCTCCGATAAGAGATTTTGCATACAAGTATAGGAATGATATTATCAATGCTGAATATATATTTACACATTTTATGAAAACTTCATTTTTAAAAGTAAAAGATGAACTTGATATTATTTTAGAATTAAAAGAAACTAAATTAGCATCTATATGTATTAGATTTGGTAAAATTAAATTAATAAAAACATATTAATAAGGAGTTATATGAAATATATAGTATTATTACGCGGAATAAATATTAGTGGTAAAAATAAAATCTCAATGAGTGAACTTAAAAATAAATTAGAAAATCTAAATTATGAAAATGTAATTACATATTTAAACAGTGAAAATATTATTTTAGAAACTAATCAAAATAAAGATGAAATTGTTATGAATGTACATACTATGATAAAAAATGAATTTAATCTTGATATACCAGTTTTCGTAATAAATAAAGATGAACTAGAAGATTTATTAAATAATAAACCTAATTGGTGGAGTGAAGATAATAAAGAAAACTATTCAAATGTGATTTTTATTATGAAGCCACATACGTTTAATGAAATACAATTATCTTTAGGAAAATTAAATGATTCAGTAGAAAAAATAAAAGAGTATAGAAATAATACTTTTTGGATGTATAAATTAAAAGATTATAGAAAAAGTAATTTGTGGATTAAGACTGCTAGTAGTGAAGTTAAAGATTTTATAACTATTAGAACAAAAAATACTGTAAAAAAATTATTAGAAATGAGTAGAGGTAAATAGATGAAAAAACTAAATTCTAATCATCTGAAATTAATTGCAATAGTGGCAATGACTATAGATCATGTTGCGGATTTATTATATCCAAATATGCAAGGTAATATCATTTGTATTATTATGCATATTATTGGTAGATTAACTGCGCCTATAATGTTTTTCTTTATATGTGAAGGCTTTTATTATACTCATGATGTAAAAAAATATATAAAAAGATTATTTATTTTTTCTATACTTTCACACTTTGCATATTGTTTTGCATTTGGGATTGATTTTATACCATTCAAAGAAGAAATATTTAATCAGACAAGTATTATGTGGACATTAGCATGGTCAGTAGTGGCACTCTATATAACTTATAGTAATACTAAATTTAAAGATTGGCAAAAAACGTTATTAATATTATTGATATGTTTGATAACTTTCTCAGCAGATTTTAGTTCTATTGCTGTAATGTCTATACTTTATATGTATAAATATAGAGGTAATTTAAAAAAACAAATGATATCAATGATGTTTTGGTTATTAATATATGCATTAGTTTCATTTATATTTGTAAATAAACTATATGGTATTTTGATACTATTCTCAGCACTATCATATGAAGTATTAAAACTTTATGATGGCACAAGAGGAAAAAACAAAACAATGAAATGGTTCTTTTATATGTATTATCCATTACATTTATTAATAATTGGTATACTTAGAATATTAATTTATGGAAATGTAACAATATTATTTATTTAGATTAGGAGAGTATTATGATAGAGAATAAAATGTATTTACTAGCAGTAGATTTAATAAAAAAAAGATATCCAAAAGGATGGGGTGGAGCAGCGGTTATAAGAACAGAAGATGATGATTATTATACCAGTGTTCCAATAGAAGTAAAAAATGAATCGGCATCTTTATGTATAGAGACAGGTGCGATATGTGAGGCACATAAATATAATAAAAAAGTCACTCATTGTTTATGTGTAGTAAGAGATGATGAAAAAAGTGATTTTAAAGTGCTAACACCTTGTGGTATTTGCCAAGAAAGACTTAATTATTGGACAGGTGAAGTGTTAGTTGGAGTGACTAATGAAAAAAATAATTTGAAATTCGTTGCATTAAAAGAATTGCAGCCTTATCATTGGACTAATGCATATAAGTGATTTTATTAAAAGAAGTGATTTAGTTGTAACAAGTCATACTCATGGATGACACAAAAAGCTATGGCAAAATTATTTGATGTTGAACAACCTGCAATAGCAAAGCATCTTATAAATATATATAATGAAAAGGAGTTAGAAAAATTAAATTATTATAAAAAATAGTAATATTACGATGTAATTAAATTGGAAAAACATGTGATATAATTTAATATGTTAGGAGGTATAATATGTATCTAATTTTTGGAACTACTAATAAAAGAAAGGTAGAAGATTTACAAAACATAATTAATGAAATGAATTTAGACATTCAAGTTGTTAGTATGGATGATATAGGTTGGGATAGAGGTGAAATTGAAGAAAATGGTTTTACAATAGAAGAAAACTCGTTAATTAAAGCAAAAGCTATATTTGCTTTTTGTAAAAATCATAATATAAATTATCCAATAATAACAGACGATGCTGGATTATTTGTAGATGCATTGAATGGAGAACCTGGTATATATACTGCTAGATATGCAGATGATGAACTTGCTTTGAATCCGAATTTACCTAAACATCAGTGTGTTATTAAATTACTTAGAAATTTTAATAATAAAGTGAATAGAAATGCAAAATACAGATGTTGTGTAACATGCATGATGCCTAATGGAGATTATAAACAAGAAATTGGTGAAAGTAATGGGACTATAGCAAAAGAAATAATTGGAGAATTAAAGAAGCCATACTTTTATTCAGTATTCGTATTGGAAGGTACAAATGTAGCTTTTAATGAATTAAAGGGTGAAGAACTTGATAATACTTATAGATATAATGCTTTAAGAAAGTCATTGAAAAAATTTTAAACAACTTGTAAGATTAAAATATTATAATTTGCCATATATCTTGGGTATTATAGTAAATATTTGATACCATCTTATGGTAACTATAGAAATGAATCAAAAATTGACGGAATTATACTAAATTTCGTCTTTTTTATGCTATAATTGAATAGAAATAGAGTGATTTCTATGGATAATAAAACAAACATAAACTGGTAAGTGGGGAGTCATGAAAAAACACACTTGAATACTTGAAAATAAAAGAAAAAAATAAAATCTCTTTTTACATTTTAAACATAAAGATTTAAGTGATATTTTAATAAATAAAAAAGAAACTAGTGATTAGTTTCTTTTTGAGTTAATGTTAATATTTTTTGCTTTCTTTCTTGGGTATGGTCTTTAAACATATTGAATGCTTCTTCGTTTTTATTTATTAATTCGGTTGATCTAACGATGATTTCATTTACTTCTTCGTCAGATATTTGAGAAGCAAGACTGGCATTACGATAGGTTCTCATTTTTTCTGGAATATCTTGGGTGATACCTTCTAATGCTAAAAATGCATAAGGTTTAAAATGGAAAATAACTTCTTTTCCAGTTGGAAGATATGTTCTTAAATCTGAATCATTAATGAATCTTAAGAAAAATTGATTGGTTGAGTCATAGCCATACTTTATACCATCTATTGTAATAATATTTAGTACGTGGTTTGCTGGTTTAGCTTTTCTTTGTCTAGAAGTTGATTGACAATTACAATAAAATTTTTCAGTAGGGAAGTCTAATTTCTTTAAAACATCTTCTATGAAACAAGTTGAATTACGACATACACCTTCACCAGCAATTATATTTATTCCAGAAGTAAAGGTTAAGATATCTTGAACGTCATAAACATATTTATATTCTTTTAATGAACAGTATCCTCGATAAATCATTCTTTGTAATACAATTGAATAATATAGGGGATTATTTGGTAATTTTAGTTCATTTAATAATTCAGCAATCATTCTTATATATATACGATATTCTTTTATAGCTTCACGATATGTGACATCTTCTTTGATAGATTGCATGCGGTGTGTTTGGAACATTTCAAGGGCTCTGTCAATTTCTTTTTGACTAGGTTTCGGTCCAATATAATATTTATCATTTGTTTTCGCATCTTTACTCATATTATTTTCCCCCTCTTTAAGTAGGTCATATTATACTATATTTTTAGAAAAAAGAAAAGAGACTACTGTCTCTTATAAAATATCATCATCAAAACCTAAGGTATTTTTTGCTACATAGATAGGTCTAGATTTGATTTCTAAATACATTTTTGAGATATATTCACCAACAATACCGGTAGCTAGTAGATTTAATCCTCCTAAGAATAACATTACACAAATAAGAGAAGGGTATCCAGGAACATCACCACCAGTAATTAAGGTTTTAATTATAATTACTAATAAATATATAAATGATACAAATGATATTAAGGTACCAACTACAGTAGCTATTTTTAATGGCTTAACACTAAAGTTAACAATTACATTCCAGGCATATTTAAATGAATTTTTTAAATTGAAGTTTGATTTTCCAGAATGTCTATCTTCAACAGTGTATTCCATATATTTAGTTTTATATCCAACCCAAGAAAAAATTTCTTTTGAAAAACGATTATTTTCTTTTAAAGATATAATTTATTCTACAACTGAATGTCTAAACATTCTAAAATCTGAAGCACCATTTTCAAATTGGTTTTGTATTGTCATTCTTTTTTTTGTATATCAGGTTTGGTTGTAAGTATTATTGGAATTGTTAAAGCTAAAAAGAATAATGGACAATTTATTGGTTCAGTTGCTCCTTTTGAGTATAAAAAGGATCCTAACAATAAGCATAAATTCATTATTGATAAAAAAGCAGCAAGAATTGTTAAAAAAGTATTTGCAATGATATTGGATGGAGAAAGCAAAAAAGATGTTGTTGATGAATTAAATAAAATGCAAATACTGCCTTCTGCATTATATAAAATTGATTAAGGATTATATAATTATGATATAAAAGAAACTGCAAAGAAATGGGACGCGAAAAAAATAGATAAAATTTTAAAAAATCAGTCTTATACAGGAGATTTAGTGCAAGGTAAAAGAAAAAGAAACAGAAACAATAAAAAATAATGATACTGATTGTATGAATATATTTAAAAAGAAAGAAAAAATAAATGAACTAAATAGATTATTGATAGATGAGTTAATTGAAGATATTGTTGTTAGTGAAGATGGTAATATAAAAGTAATATTCAAATATGAAGATAAATATTTTGAAGCGCTAGACTTTATTAAAAGACAAAACAATGATATAATATCATCTAGTTAAAGGACGTAATTAGAAAGTATTTTCTTACTTAAATTAAATAGAAAGAAATGAAAATAATGGATATGCATCAAAAAAGAGAAATGAGAAAGAATAAAAAAATGAACGAAGATATAAAAAGTTTACCATCAACGAGTATTAACTGGTAAGTGGGGCGTTATGAAAAACAATAGAAAGGATGTGAATTATGCTAGATAAAAATTTTAAAGATATTATTAGTAATATTAAAGAAGAAATTATAAATACGCAAATTAAAACTATGCAAGAAGTAAATAGTAATTTAATTATGTTGTATTTTAAATTAGGAAAAATTGTTTCAGAAAACAAACAATATGGGAATAATTTTACGAAGCAAGTATCAACAGAACTTAAATTAACTTTTCCTAATATGAAAGGTTTTTCTGAAAGAAATATAAGATCAATGAGATTATTCTATGAAGAATATGCTGATGATGAAAAATGGCAACAGCTTGTTGCCAAATTACCTTGGGGACATAATTTATTACTAATTGAAAAAATTAAAGATAAGGATATTAGGAAAATATATGCTGAAAACACTATTAAAAATGGATGGAGTAGAAATGTACTTTCTATTCAAATTGAAACAGAATTTCATAAAAGAATAGGAAATAGTAACAATAATTTTAATGCAATATTACCTCCAAAAGATAGTGATTTAGTGAATAATACCATAAAAGATCCATATATTTTTGATTTTATTACATTAAAAGAAGAATATAAGGAAAAAGAATTGGAAACAGTTTTAATAAATAAAATAAGAAATGTATTGCTAGAATTAGGAAAAGGCTTTAGTTTTGTCGGAAATCAATATAAAATTTCAGTTGATAATCAAGATTATTATATTGATTTACTATTTTATCACTTGGAACTTAGGTGTTATGTAGTTGTTGAATTAAAAGCAAGTGAATTTAAACCAGAATATATAGGACAATTAGGGTTTTATGTAACAGCAGTTAATGAAACAATAAAAAAAGAATGTGATGCATCTACGATTGGTTTATTATTATGTAGAGGAAAGAATAGAATGACGGTAGATTGGTCTTTGAAATCTACCAATGTTCCTATAGGTGTTTCAACTTATAAACTAAAAGAACAACTACCAAAAGAATTAATGGATAAATTACCAACAGAAGAAGAAATAAACTTATATTTAGATATAGATGAAACAATTGAATAGTAATTTGTAGTTGAAATTGGAGGATTGATTATGAAAAAGACATTATTTGCTATTTTAGTGTGTGGGGTTATGGTATTAGGAATGACTGGTTGTAGAAAGTCAAAACAAAATAATTCAGATGATATTCATACCTTTGCAGGAACTGTAACAGAGTGCGAAGAAAAAACTATGATTGTTTGCCCAAACGAAAATGAAGAAGAATATAAGTTTAGCGATAAATTTAGAATTGAATATGTTGGTGGTTTTAATTCTTGTAAAATTGGTGATA
>ERZ857629.1587-NODE-1587-length-24269-cov-5.090361_pt1 | contig 24269 bp, 19 predicted proteins | sample MGYA00519700_ERZ857629 | MGnify/ENA primary metagenome ERZ857629 (study PRJEB31778, sample SAMEA3449351) | human gut metagenome | biome: human gut; feature: human-associated habitat; material: faeces | place: United Kingdom | collected 2010/2012 ...
CATTAATACAATAACTGTACAAATAAATGTTATTATATAAAGTTTTATATTTTTCATAATAATTATTCCTTTTTACTTCAATATATTTTTATAAATACTATTTTGTTAAATTCTATCACACTTGTATATAGAGAGCAACTTAAAATATTTTTACCACCAATAATAAAAAACAGAATAAAGATTTTTATTACTTTACTCTGTTTTTGTTTAAAATTTATTACATTTCTTGTTCATTTGGGCTTATAGGTTTCTTTTTATTTAAAAGGTCATATCTTGCCCTTAAAATTGCTGTGTCTGCTAATTCAGCATCTTTATTTGCATCTCTATTCTCTAGGATTGAATTTATTGCTGTTAATTCATCTACTCTTAATATTGCCATTTGATTTCTTACAGCAGATTGAATCTTTCTAAATCTTTCATACTCTTCTAAACTTGAAAACTTTTTTGATTTTCCTTCAGAATCAAAGTGTCCATTTTCAGAAGTATACATTACTTTATCCATTGCTAAAAATCTAAAACCTTTAGTATAATCACTTGCTTTTTCAAAAAATGCTCTTTCTTGTTCTTTTCTTTTTGATGCTTCAACTTCTTCTGCTCTTTTTGATGCTTGCTTTTCTTCTATTTCTTTAGTCTTTTCTTCAATATATCTACTAACTGCTCTATCTGTCATATCAGACATATTACTTGGAAACAATGATTTTAATTTTTCTGAAAAGTTTTTAGTTTGCATTTTTTCAATTATCATCTCTATAGAAATTTTTCCTTTTGATTTTGATATTATATCTTCTACCATTGTTCCTAATTCTTCATTTATAACAGACTCTCCTAATCTCCCTATACTTTCTGTAACTCTTTTTCTTACATAAGGTGTTCCTGGATTAAATAACTTTATAAAACTCATTTTTGCCATAGATTGTACAACATCTATTTTTCTATGTTCTCCAACCTTCTTTAGTGTTGCTTCATATATATTTCTTATTTTTTTATCTAGTTCTGATATTGGTTGACCTAGTTTTACTTCAAAATCACTAGACTTTGCATGTAATTTAACATCAGACTTTTTCTTAGGAGCCTTATTATTTCCGTCTAATTTTGGAATTCTTGCTTTCATATTTACCACCCTTTTACAAATTTAATACTTTTTTATTATATCATGTAATAGTGGTTATGTAAAGTAGTTTTACAATATTTTCCTAGTTGTAAATATTTTTCTTTTTATAAATATTTAAACTCTTCTTACATAGCAATATTTTAATTATACTTTTTCATATTCCGGTTTCCAAGTTGCAAATTTTTTTAGCATTTCGTCTGTTCGCGTATAATATCTTTCATTTTTATTAATTTTTGCTATTTCTTTCATATCATTATCTGTTAACTTAAAATCAAAAATATTAAAATTCTCTTTAACATGTTCTACATTTTTTGTTCCAGGTATTACTATAAATCCCATTTGTGTATGCCATCTTAAAATTATTTGAGCTGGTTTTTTATTATATTTTTCAGCTAATTTTTTGAATATATCTTCATTCATAAGTTTAGAATCTCCATGTCCTAGTGGATACCAACTCATCAATTTGATATCTTCTTTATCTAAAATTTTTCTTAATTCATCTTGTGTAAAATATGGATGAGCTTCTACTTGAATGACCTGTGGTTTAATTTCACAATTTTCTAAAAGTTCTTTTATATATTTTCCTTCAAAGTTTGAAATTCCTATTGCTTTTATTTTTCCCTCTTTATATGCTTTTTCTAGCTTTCTATATCCTTCCATATAATTTTCACCTGGTTGATGAATAAATAATAAATCTATATAATCTAAGCCTAGTCTTTCTAATGTTTCATCAACAGCTTTTTCATTTTCATATTCAGTTATCCATAATTTAGTTGATAAAAATATTTCTTTTCTATCTACTCCTGATTCTTTTATCCCTCTTCCTACTGCTCTTTCATTTACATATGCATTAGCTGTATCTATAAGTCTATATCCCATTTTTAAACTTTCTCTTACAGTTACTTCTGCATCTTTTGGAGAAACAAGATATGTTCCCAACCCAAAATTTGGCATTTTAACACCATTGTTTAATATAATATTTTCCATAAAAGTTTCCTCCTTATTTATTATTTTCAATTACTTTTATATCACTTGGAGTTAATTCTAAGTCAATACTTTTTAAGAAAAAAATAGTAAATTATAAATTGCAAAAATAAATGTCGTACATTCTACAGTAAAATGTGCGACATTTATTTTTACTTTTTATCTTTTTTATGTAAGCTGTAAAACACTTTTTAATATTACTATTTTACATATTTATCTACATTCTCATTTGTGATTTTTTTACTTACTTCCTTAAAGTTATATTTTTTTGTATATTCATCTACTTTTTTATCATATTCTTCACTTTCTATTTTTTTACCTTCATAGTAATAGTTACGTGTTTCTACACCATTTTCAACAGCCCCAGCTTCCCAATTTAATACTGGTTCAAATTCTCCATTTTTTATTGTATATATTTTTTCTTTAGTATCATATGAATCTGGCAATTCTATTACAAGCTTATTTTGAACATCAACATTTGCACTAGCATTTTCAATTGCACTGACTTCAATATACTTTTTACTAACAGTTACTTTACTATCTTTATATGAAACAAGTACTGCAAGTATATATGAATCTTTTGCTTCAACAATGTATGTTGGTATTTCTGTATTTTCTATTTTTTCAAAGTAAAATGTATGCTTGTTATATAATTCTTCAACATTATCATTTTGTTCAAACATAACTGGAATTATATTCTTTTTTATCCAACTTTCATCTTTTAAAGCTTTTTTTATTGCTTCATTTGCATCTAGACTGTTATCTGTTGAATTTGGAATACTATTTACATTGTTACTACTTTCATTAGTATTTACGTTTTCCTTATTTTCATAATTTGAAATTTGATTTTTTAGACTGTTAATTTCATTATTTGCATCATTTATCTTGCCAACTAGTGCATAACCCCCAAACACTACTGCTGCTACAAAAAGAATTGTAACTAAGATTAGAATAATTTGAGTTGATTTTTTCATTAGATTTCCTCCCTTTATTTTTTAATATATTTTTATAATATGATTTTTTATAGTTATATTTGTTGCATAAATCAACGATATATGAATTTAGCTTTACACTTGTTAATGAACTTAATCTATACTTGCCTAGTTCTGGTTTTAAATATTTATCCATTATTGTTTTATAAGTTCTTCTTGTATTATATTTCAAGTTTATTTCACAATAATTTTCATACCAGTAATCTAAATAATCACTAAATGAAATTGCTTTTTCTTTAAAACTCAAACCAGTGTTTAAATATTCTGTATAAGCAATATTTCCTGCTTTAATTGCTTCATCTTTTGTTTCAAACCCAGATTTATTTATAAATTTTCTTTTGCCATCTACTTTAGCTACTTCAAATTTATATTGATAATATTTGCCTCTTTTCTGAATTGTAACATTACCCATAACTTATTATCTCTCTATATCTTCACATATCGATATTTTTCTTATATTATCAATATCTGATAAATCATTTCCTTCATTTTCTTTTAAAAAATCTTCTAAAGTAGATTTAAGAATCTTTATACTTTTCAATTTTACTGCTTTAAGTTTTCCTTTTTTAACTAATTCATATATATAATTAGGGCTTGAATGTAATATCTTTGCAGCTTCTTGAGCTGAATATACTATTTGTTCTTCTCTTATTTTTTCTGACATTATAGTTCCATCTCCTTTTCTTTATTGTGTTCTCGTTCCCTTTCTTTAGCTTCAATTTCATCTAAAATTTCTTTTGGAACTTTTTTTATATATTTTTCATACTTTTTAACTTGATTTTGCATATTTCTTAACTTTACATCAGTTTCAAAATCCTGATCTACAATTTTATTCTTTAATTGTCTATTTTCATTCATTAGATCTTTATTATTTGATTTCTGAAAATTTACTCTTTCTTCTAGTTCTTGAATATATTCATTATAAGAATTTACTTTTGATGAAAACTTTTGTGCCTTTGGAACAAATTGAGATAATAAACTAACTGCTTGAGCCTTATCTTTTTTCATTCCTATCATACCAATATTTTCAATAGTTTTTTGTAATTGATTATACAAGTAATCCAAATTATCAGCTAATTTGAATAACCAAGTTGGAATATGCTTTCTTTTTGTTTCTTGTGCAGATTTTCCTCTTTCTAGTTCATTCCATCTTTCATGCATATATTCATAATATTTTGTTTGCCATTCAGATAAACTCTTTTGATTTCCTAAAATACTTTTTGCAGATAGTTTACCTTCTTTATTTATTGGACAAAAGGCTAAATGCATATGAGGTGTTGCTTCATCCATATGAACTACTGCTGAAATAATTCTATCCGCTCCTATTTCCGATTTTATAAAATCAGTTGCTCTTTCAAAATATTCTTTTTGTTCTTTTGTATTTAATTTATTCATAAATTCTGGAGAAGCTGTTATTAAAGTTTCAACCAACTTTACACTATCTTTTCTAGTTTTACATTCATATTTTTTTATCAATTCTTTTATTTTTCTTCCATATGTGTATTGTGGTGCTTGTATTATATGATAATTCTCCTTTGACTTATTAATATCAATATCTGGATTGCTTTTATATGCTTCCTTTTTTCTTTCATTATGCCTTTCGCACCCAGCAATTGCACCACCCTTATCTTTTTTAAATCTTAATATTGTATATGCCATATTATCGTTCTCCTTTCTTGCATATCTTCGTAGCACACGTTTTGATGACGATAATGACAATGAATTTATCATAAGCACTATTATTTAATTTTCAATTTGCATTTTATTTATCTTAATCAAAACGTGATAACACTCATATGCTCATTCGCTTGTTCATTCTTCTTTTGAAAATTTAGCTTATAAAATTTGCTTAATTTTTAAAAAATTGCTTTTATGAGTGTAACACACTACACTTTTTTGCAAAAGTTGGTGTGCCAGATTTTCCATCTGGACTTCCTTCAATGACGATTTTAATGATGCGTACTTTCACTGTCATCATCGTCATTGTTGTCATTATCATTTCTGATAATGACAGCTTCAGCAATTTTCTCTGAAGCTTCCACAATATCTTTTTCTAAAATAACTAAACGACTACTGCTTGTCCTAGATGTTGCAAAACTAATTTTATTATCTGATAAAACTGTTTTGCTATATTCGTTTAATACTTTTGTAAGATATTGTGGTGTTATATCTTTTTCTTCTAGTGCATTTAATAATTCTGTTGCACTTCCTTGCCACTTTCCATTATTATTGATAAAAGATATAACTTTATAGATTATCTCAGGAGCATTTTTCATTTCTAATTCTTTTTGAAAAGATCTTTCTAGTAAATTCCATCTACATTCTTCAAACCTTAATGTAAAAGTTTGATATTCAACATCTCTACCTGTAACAAATAATGTTGCAACTGAATCATCTCTTGATTTCTTTTCTAGTATAAATGTTGTATCACTACTTCCCATTATTCCTGTTGTTCCAGAAATTTTATTAAATACATCACTATCATCTTGTTTTCTTAAATGGTGCACTAATATAATCGCAATTTTATTTTTATCAGCAAATGCTTTTAATAATGAAATTTCTCCATAGTCTGCTGAATAATTAATATCATTACTTTGCTTTCTTATTTTTTGTAAAGTGTCTATAACAACTAATCTTATATTTGAATATTGCTTTAATGCTTGTTCTAATTGCATTACCAATCCATTTGTAATTTTGTTTGACTCTATTGCTATATGAAAATTAGAACCTATTTCATCAGTTAACCTAAATAATCTTTTTTGCAATCTTTGATGGGTATCCTCTAACGCTAAATACAAAACATCACATTGATTAGTTTTTAAATTCCATAATTCTTCGCCTTTTGAAACTTTAATACATAAATCAAGCATTAACCAACTTTTACCTACTTTAGGTGCTCCACAAAATATATGAAGTCCTATAGGTAATATTTCTTCGATTATAAATTCTGTTTCGCCTAAAGATGTATATAGTAAATTGTCTGCATTAATAATTTTTAAATCTTCCAAGTTTTCCTCCTTTCTAGCAAGTAGCATTACATCAAAAAAAGGCTTCGCTTTTTTAACTCAAACGAAACCTTATATCAAATTTATACATTAAAATAAATCCCTATATAAGCCATTAAATGATACAGAAGTTCCGTTTTCTCTTACTGAAAAATTCTTGTGCTTACTTGCATAAAAATTTTTCTTGACTTTTCTATAAAAAACAGAAAAGCCATAAGAGATATTAGAATATCAATTTAATTTACAGCTAACAAAATTCCTTATACAAGGCATATTTTAATAAGTCCATTAAATATACAATTTTGGACATATCAAAAAATATTTTGTCTACTGCAAATTAAATATGATATTCTGTAGCACTTACGACTTCTTATTACATCTATCTATTTGTTGGACCAAATTACATTATAACTATAAAAACCAACATAGGCCTACGAAACTTAAAAGGGCCTCATATCATTTCTGGCTTCCGATTAGTAGGGAAAGTATTTTCTTGCGAAGTACTTTTTGGATTATTTCTAATCAACCACTATTTTATCATTAAGTTACATAGTGGCTCAACCTACAACAGGGAAATATCTATATTTAATTTTTCAGTTGTATTCCTAATGAATACATTTATTTTATATCACCATTTTTATGGTTTGTCAATCGTTTTTACAGAAATTTACAAATCTTCTCAAATTTATTTGCTGTCTCACTTTCCATCTTTTCTGTTACTCTCACATATATATTATAAGTAGTATCAATATTTCTATGTCCTAGCCTTTTTGAAACTGCTTTTATATCCGCACCTGATTCAATAAGTCTTGTAGCATGAGTATCTCTAAAGTCGTGAAATCTACAAGGAATACCTAATTCATAATGTATAACTTTGAATGGATATTTACAACTATCAGTACCCTCATATACTCCATTTTTCTTTACAAAAACAAAATCTACTTCTTCCAACGCAACATCAATTTCAGAATATGCATTTATTATTTTTGTTTCTGTTTTATTATTATATGGATTAACAACACTCTTTTTATAATGTTTCATATATGTATCGCCATAATTAATTTTATTTTCTTCTTGCTCTTTTTTATAAGTTTTAAGAGCATTTAATAAAGTATCTCCTATTGGTATAGTTCTATAGCTTGTCTCTGTTTTACAAGTTCCAAAATACCATACTGTAGTTGAATTACCACTTATATGTCTTTTCTTTGTACCACCATTTTGATTCTTTTTTAGTATGTTTTTATTTACACTAATTGTTTTATTTCTAAAATCTATATCATTCCAAGTAAGTGCAAATACTTCTGCAATTCTTAATCCTGTACAATATGCAGTTAAAAAAGCATAATATATACAATGATTATTTTTAAACCTATCTAAAATAAGATTTATTTCTTCATTTGTAAATATATGAGCTGGATCATTTGGTGGAACATCATATTTTGGAAGTTTCAATCCTATTGATGGATTTGTCTTTATTAAGTCATTTTCATAAGCATAAGTAAATGAGCCTTTTACAACTTTTTTAATATTATTTAGAAAATTCTTACTAAATGATTTCTTGATGTAAATACTATTTATAAACTCTTGTAAAGTTGACCTAGTAATTTGTGATATTTTATAAAAACCAATATTAGGCTTTATATGATTTTTTACAATACTACTATATGCTTCAATTGTATGATATTTTAAGTTTATATAGCAATAATTTTGTATCCAATAATCTAACAAGTCTGCATAGCTCATATCACTTGGCTCAAAACCGTGTCCTGTATTAATATAATTATTATATGCAATTATCCCCTCTCTTTCTGCTTCTGCTTTTGTTTTAAATCCTGATTTGTTTGCAAACTTTCTTTTACCATCAACCTTTGCAATTTCAAATTTGTATTGATAGTATTTTCCTCTCTTTTGAATTGTTACATTCGACATTTTTCATTTCTCCTTTCCTTTTTCGAATGTAAACATTATAATTTAATTCAAAAATAAAAATGCTAACACGAATGCTAACATTTTTATTTATTATATTCACTTTGTTTGCAAGTTTAAACTTCTTTATTTTCAAGCATTCCAGAGATTTTGTCCACTTATATGAAAACATTTTGCAAACAAAATGCAAACAATTTGGCATGTTTTCATATTTATGTTTACTTATCTAATCTCTGAAAGTATTGATATTATGCGTTTTTTCCACAACAATTCTTATATTTTTTCCCACTTCCACATGGACATGGATCATTGCGTCCAATTTTATTTACTTTCTTAGGTTGTTGCTTTTTAGGTTTACTATTATCTTCAACTGCTTTTCCTTTTACAACTTGTTTTCTAACTGTATTTTGTCTGATTTCAGCATTAATCAAAAACATAGTAATTTCTTTGTCAATAACATCTAACATATCTTCAAATAATTCAAAGCCTTCGTTTGTATAAGCTCTTAATGGATTTTCTTGAGCATAACTTCTTAATTGAATTCCTTCTCTTAATAAAGCCATTGTATTGATGTGGTCCATCCAATGTGTATCTATAACACGAAGAGAAATTGCTTTTTCAAATTCGTTAGTAACTTCTTCTGGATAATCACTCATCTTTTCTTCATATTCCATAATTACTCTATTATATATAAAGTTGATTACTTCTTGTCTTGAAATGTTAGAAACGTCATCTAGTGTTATTTTGTTTTTAACTAATTTACCATTAACTAACTCTAAAATTTCATTTAAGTCTTGACCAAGTAATTCTTCATGGCTTTCAACTAATGTTGTAATATAGTTATTAATTGTTTTAAGAATAGTTTGTCTTATTGAATCACTATCTAAAATTTCATTTCGTTTTTCATAAATTATTTCTCTTTGTTCGTTAACAACATTATCATATTCTAACAAGTGTTTTCTTAAGTCAAAGTTGTTTCCTTCAACACTTTTTTGAGCTGATTCAATTGATTTTGAAATCATTTTAAATTGAATAGATGCATCCTCAGTAAATCCTACTCTTTGTAACATCATTTTAGCTCTATCTGTACCGAATCTAACCATCAATTCATCTTCAAAAGAAACATAGAATTGTGAGAAACCTGGATCACCTTGTCGACCTGAACGTCCCCTTAATTGGTTATCAATTCTTCTAGACTCATGTCTTTCAGTTCCTAAAACACATAATCCACCTAATTCTCTAACACCTTCACCTAATTTAATATCAGTACCACGACCAGCCATATTAGTTGCAATTGTAACAGAACCTATTTGTCCTGCGTTAGCAATTATTTCTGCTTCTTTTTCATGATTTTTAGCATTTAATACAAAATGAGGAATATGTTCTTTTTTAAGCATTGAACTTAATAACTCACTTGTTTCTACGGCAACTGTTCCGACTAATATTGGTTGTCCTTTTTCGTGTCTTTCTTTTATTTCATTGATAATTGCTTTATATTTTCCTTTTTTAGTCGCAAAAATTAAATCTGGTTCATCAATTCTTATAACTGGTTTATTAGTTGGAATTTCAATAACATACATATTATATATATCTCTAAATTCTTCTTCTTCTGTTTTTGCAGTACCTGTCATACCTGATAGTTTATCATACATTCTAAATAAATTTTGGAATGTAATTGTAGCTAATGTCTTTGTTTCTTCATTGATTTGTACACCTTCTTTTGCTTCAATTGCTTGGTGTAGGCCATCAGAATATGCTCTTCCTTGCATTAATCTTCCAGTAAATGGGTCAACTATTACAATTTTGCCATCACTTACTACATAATCAAAATCTCTTTTCATAGCAAAATTAGCTTTTAATGCTTGGTTAATATAATGAACTAAAGTAGTATTTTCTAAATCATAAAGGTTACTTATAGAAAAACATTTTTCAGCTTCACTTACACCCTTTTCATCTAAAGTAACAGCTTTAGTTTTTTCATCGTACATATATCCGTTATTTTCTTTTAATGTTTTAGCAAATCTATCTGCACTTATGTATAAATTAGCTGATTGCATTTGTCCACCAGATATAATAAGTGGAGTTCTTGCTTCATCGATTAAAACTGAGTCAACTTCATCAATAATGGCAAAATTTAAATGTCTTTGAACTCTATCTTCTTTTCTAACAACCATATTATCTCTTAGATAATCAAATCCTATTTCATTATTTGTTGAATATAAGATATCACAATCATATGCTTGTTTTTTTTCAGAAGGTGTTAGTTCTCTTAAATTTACTCCAACTGTTAATCCCAAAAATCTGTAAATATTTCCCATCCAATTAGCGTCACGATTCGCTAAGTATTCATTAACAGTTATGATATGAACTCCATTACCTGTTAGAGCATTTAAGTATGCTGGCATAGTTGAAGTTAATGTTTTTCCTTCACCTGTTTTCATCTCAGCAATGTTACCATAGTGAATAGCTAAACCACCAATAATTTGTACATAGTATGGTTTTTCCCCTATAACACGGTATGCAGCTTCTCTTGCCACTGCAAATGCTTCAACTATAAGATTATCTAATGATTCATTTTTTAATCTTTCTTTAAATTCTACTGTTTTTTCTTTTAATTGTTCATCAGTTAATTTAGACATCTCTTCATCTAATGCCATAACTTGATTAGCAATTTCTTCAAAACGGTTTAATTGTTTATATTCGTGATCAAATAGTTTTTTTAAAAAATTCATAATCAACGTTCCTTTCAACACTATTACCTATACATTATATCAAAAAAACACCAAAAATAATAGTGTTTTTATTGTTTTGAACCAATATTTTATTTAAAAGGGATTCTCGTTTAAAGTTTTTAAATCAAAATAGAATGCTACTTCATCATAACTTTCATCTCCGATTAAAGCCCTCTTTTCTAGAATTATTTTTCCACCTAAATTTTCATAAAATTTTATTGCTTTTAAATTGTCTTTAAAACACCATACAATTGTGTTTTTACAATTTTTTTCATATAATAATTTAGCTGTTTCAATAAACAAACTAGAACCTATTCCTTTATTTAAATAATTTGGTTTTATGTATAAACTTACTAATTCTGAATCATATTCTTCATTATTAGGATTATAACATGAATATCCTAAAACCTCACCATCTTTTACTGCAACTAATACTAAATCTTTATACTCATCAAATGAAGCTATATATCGCTTTGTTTGTTCTTCATAATTTAATTGGTTTAAATACTTTGATGATACTATTTTATCATAGGCATTTCTCCAACCATCTATTTTTATGTGAGCCATTTGTTCTTGGTCTTCTAATCTATTTTTTCTTATTATATAATCTTCTGTTTTAGTAAGTTTTGATAATACTTCATTCATTTTGATAAATGATTTAATTAATAGTTCATCTTCTAGAGAAAATGTTATTCTTCCTACTAATTCATCTTCATATGGCCATGAAATAGATTGACCAACTAAAAATCTAATTCGACATGTTTTATAGAAAAATTTAAGTAAATCTCTTTCTGTATTTATAGAATAACCTTTATATTTCATTCCTTTGATTTTTGTAAAATCTAAAATGACAAAAAATCCTGCATCGGGTTTTAAATTAGAAGGGAAAGTAACATATGGTAATCCTTTTAATATTTTTTTACTTAATTCATCATCTTTGATTGTATTAGTTATTTCTTTCTTTATTTTTTCTTTGTATTTATCATCTACTTTATTAATTCCATCTACTAAAGCAACAATTAGATTATATTTGTATTTATATATATCTCTTAATTCATCAAAATATTTCTTATATTCTTTTTCTCTTTCTTCGGTTTTATTAAATGCTCCTGCTAGGGCTTCTCCTACTATACTTGGCGAAGAATCCATTGATTGAAATATTCGATTTATTACTTCTCTTATAATTATTTCATCGGCTACTACAAATCCAGCTCTCAGAGATGCCATTCCATAACTTTTTGATAAACCGAATAGTGATATTGTATTTCTAAAATATCCAGGTATAGTTGATATTGGTTTTGCAACATTGTTGTCAAATGATAAATCACGATATACCAAATCATCTATTATAAATACTCCTCTTTCTTTGCAAACACTAGCTATTTGTTCAAGTAATTGGGCATCTTTTTCACTCATTATTTTTCCAGTTGGGTTGTTAGGATTAGCATTTAAAAAAGCTACTACTCTTGGAACATACCCTTTTCTTCTATTATAAACAAGTTGAAGAGAATTATTGATTTCATCTATTTTTTCAGCTAATTTTTTAGGATTTATTTTAAAATCATCATCTTTATTTAATGGTAATATTTCAACCTCCGCTCCTGCTCTTTCTGCTCTAATTGTAAATAAGCCATAATTAGGCCCTGGTATTATTATTACATCTCCTGGTTTAGAAATTATATTTACAATCATATTAAATGCTATAGATGTAGAAGGTAGAAATGTTAAATTGTGGATACTCAAACCATATTCATCAATATCTTCATATGAATATGGTTCTTTGTTTATAAAACCTATACTTTCTACATAATCTAATAAAATTTTTCTTATTCTATCATCACCTTCAGTATAAGGATACTGATACATTAAATTATTTTTTAAACTTTCTTGCATCCTTTCAACAGCTAGTGGGAATGGTTTAAATTTAACTGGATTTCCTCCGCCCAAGTCTATATCTTTTATAACAGTTATTAATTCATCTCTTACTTCATAACCATAAAAATCGATTGCATCAGCTATACTTTGAACTGTTGGATTAAAAAAATCATTATCTTCTCTTTTTCCTATATCTGGTAATCCAAATCTTCTTTCGCCCAAATTAGGATTTTCTCTTAATAATCTATCAATAGCACTTGACTTTTTTAACACTTGAAATCACCTCATTTAAATTATAACATTATATAAAAAAAGACACAACCGTGTCTTTAATCATTTAATCCATTATTTAATGTTACTTCAATTGCTTTTGTTTCATTATCACTAAAATATTCAATTTTTACTTTATCACCAACTTGGTGTTTATACAAAAGATATTTAAAATGGGTTGTATTTTTTATTTCGATATTATCGATTTTTAAAATGACATCACCTTTTTTAAGTCCTATTTCACTTGCCGTACTGTTGTTTTCAACTTGAAAAACTACTGTTCCATTCTTTATTGAACTATCAATGTAAATATTATTTCTTCTTAAATAATAATCATTATTTATATCCGCTAATGAAACCCCCAATAATGGTCTAGTTATTTTTTCATTATTTTCTAGTCTATCTAATACTGCTGTTACCATTTCAATTGGAATTGCAAAACCCATTCCTTCTACTTCATTTTCAACTAGTTTTAATGTATTTATACCAACAATTTCACCATTTATATTGCATAGTGGCCCACCACTATTACCTGGATTTATAGCTGCATTAGTTTGAATTACATCTAACATGAAACTACCACCACTGTCTAGGGTTGTTGTTACTGTTCTTTCTTTTCCTGATACAATTCCTTTAGTAACTGTTCCTGCATATTCTTTTGAAACTGGAGTTCCCACTGTAAATACTGTATCTCCTATTTCAAGTTTAGTACTATCACCAAATTCAGCTGTTGAAATTACATATTTAGCATCTATTCTTAAAACTGCAGCATCAACATATTCATCACTACCAAGTAGTGTTGCTTCTACTTCATCTCCATTTGTGGTAGTAATTTTAAAGCTTGATGAACCACTTATAACATGATTATTTGTTAAAACGTAGCCATATTTTTCGTCTGTTTTGTAAACTATTCCTGTTCCTAAGCTTTTTTTCATACCATAAGAATATGATTCTACTGTAACAACTGAATCATATACTTTTTCAACTGAATCTTTAATTGTATTAGTTTCAGTTATACTAACCTCATTAACCGTTTTTGAAGTAACTACAGTTTCGCCTGTTAAATTCAACTTACAAACAAGATACGTTCCTATAATACCTATAAAAAAAGTAATTATTGGTATTGTTATATTTAATATTTTTTTCATTTTAGCACCTCATTCTATATCTAAAATATCTCGCCAATTATTTGGAAAACCTATTCTGTTTAAGATTTTTTTTGTTTCTACTGAGAATAACTTTCCTTCTAATATATCGATTTCATAACCTATTTCATTTATAAAATCAGTGAATTCTCTGTCGCTTAACATTTGTTTTAATATTATTACAACCGAATATAAATCATTCTTACCATAAATATATTCTTCTTCTACCTTTGGAATATCAAGTTTAACATGAAATCTGCTATCTGGAATTTTTCTTTGTGTTGTATGGTCATATAATATATCTTCATGAGCACATAAATTTCTGTAATTAGCTAAAATCGATAAATATATTTCTAATGTTTTTGGACTAAGATTGTAAAAATCTGCTATTTCACTTCTATCTTCTTCTTTTAAAATGGTATATAATTCAGAAATTATACCAAATGATAAAACTTTTACTGATACCCACAATGGAATATACCCATAATTGTTTACATAGTGGGCTGTTGCAGAGTGTTGTTTTGCATTTTTGTTTATTTGTCTTTTCATTTTACTAATAACATCATTAACTTGTGGTGCTTTTAAACTATCATTTCTAAAGTTTTTAGCATTTAAATATTCTTTTTCACGATAACCATATTTTTTAGATAATTGATAACTTGTAATTGATTTGATATTATTTTCGATTACTAATATATACTTAAACATGATATTTCTCATTTTTCTATCAAATATAAATATCGAATATAATTCTTCAAATGTTGAACCTTCAATAAATTGACTTTTACCATTTTGTTTCATTAATAAGTGTCTATACCCATTTATAAAAAAATAATTTTCTCTAAATAGAATTTTTTTTGCTTCGTAATAGTCATTAATTTTTAATCCTTTATTTTCTAAAATTTCTATTTGTTCATCAAGTGTTTTAAATGTCTTGCGTTGCATACCATCACCATTTTCATTATATCACAAATAATATGAAAATAAAATGTAATTTTTGTGATATTTTAGTGAATAAAAAAAGAGTATTTCTACTCTTTATCAAAATATTTTAATAATAATTGAACTAGGTTATCATCTGTTACAGTTTCAATAAATGTCTCTCCGTTTTCATTAACTTCATGTAATAAATGAAATTCTTCATAAATATTTTCTTCATCATCACTAATTCTAGCAGCTGTGAAGTAATTTTCGTCGTGATAGATTGCTTGTTTTAAAACGATATATTTATTTCCATCTTCTAATTCAATAATTTGATTAATTCTATTTTCCATAGTATCACACATCAACCTTTCTTTTTATCTTTGGCGTCCTTCACTGTGGTCAAGTTCAAAACCTAAATCTTCTTCTGTTACACCATTATTTTCTCTAACTTGAGCTAATATTTTTTCAAAATCTTCTTTAGATAAACCGCCACCTTCTAGGTTATCAGCGTTAATCGTTACATTAGCGTGCATATCATCACCATTTTCACCATAGTTAAATTCCATTCCAGTAACAGCTTTAGAATCTGTAGGATCAACAGTATCTACATCACCAATTATGTTATCATTACTTCCTTCACTCAAATCTATTTTTACTGTTTGATTATCATTATCATTAAATGTTAATGTTTCTCCTTCTCCGACCTTAATTGTTACTTCATTTTTATCTGGAGTTGGGTTTGGTGTTGGAGTTGGGTCTGGCGTTGGAGTTGGATCTGGTGTTGGAGTTGGGTCTGGTGTTGGAGTTGGGTCTGGTGTTGGAGTTGGGTCTGGTGTTGGGGTTGGGTCTGGTGTTGGGGTTGGGTCTGGTGTTGGAGTTGGGTCTGGTGTTGGAGTTGGGTCTGGTGTTGGAGTTGGATCCGGTGTTGGAGTTGGGTCTGGTGTTGGAGTTACTTCAGGTGTTTTATCTTCTGATTTAACAACATTATCCTTTTTTTTCTCATCCTTCTTCTCATCATCTTTTTTTGTTACATCTCCAACTAAATCATCGATTGTTGGTGTTTTAGAATTATCAACATCAGTAATTTCATTATCTTTAGCTACATCATCATGATTTGATTGACAACCTTTTAATGAAGTTGCTGTTAATAATACTACTACAGCCGCACCAGTTGCTATTATAGCTTTTTTATACTTTTTAAAGAATTCTTTAACCTTTGTTCCTAAATTTCTTGCTTTAGAAACTAATTCTGCACTTGCATCTTTAAATTTTGCTTTTGTTCTTGGAATAATTCCTACACTTATATCGTCTAAATCTTCTTCATCTTCACCTAATTTTTCATCTAAATTACCTAGTGGGACTGGAATTGGAAAATCATCTTTTTCTTGTTCATTTTCCTCTATCTCAGGTGTTGGTTCTAAAGTAGTCTCAACTGGTTCATTTTCTTCCACATGTGGAGCAAGTTCTGGCGCAACATAAGGAGTTACCTCTTCTGTAACTGGAGTTGCTTCAACTTCTCTATCAACAAGAGCAAGCATTTCTAAAAGTGCTTGTTGTGGATCATATGCTAGTAATTCTCTTCGTTTATTTAGATTTTCTCTAACGATTAATAAATTTTGTAGTTTTTCTTCGTCAGCTTGTTTTGCTTTTTTATTAATCACTTGTTTTCCACTATTTGCTTTAGCATTTTCTAAATCTCTTTCAAAATGTTTTTTGTTCATTTTTGCTTCGTGAAGTTGTTGTTTTAACAATTTACTTTCATTTTGTAAACTTTCTTGTTTACTGCTATGTTTCTCTAGGAAACGATTATAATTGATTTCAATACTTGAATCAACATTTTCTCCTAAAGCACGATAAGCTCTTTGTCTTTTAATAGCATAGTTGTGATTAATTGAGAATTGAATGGCATTTCTTTTTAATTCTCTTTCTAGTCTTGCAATTTCTACATTAGAACTTGCAATTTTATTATTTAATCTTTCAGCCTCTACTTCATCTCTTTCGATTTCAAAAATTGAATATCTATAATTTTCATCATTTGATAATCTATCTTGATATCTTGCAATTTCTCCATCGTTATCATTAATAGATAATTCTAATTGTTCTTGTGCTTCTTCTCTAGTTGTATAATCATTTTGGAAAAATTCAGTTGGAATATGACTATAGAATGTTGTAATTCTTTGTTTAATTTGTTCATTTGTTAGCGTATTACTTTCAACATCTGAAATAATATTAGATAATTCTGTTGATAAATCATAAGTTAATAACTCTGTTTTTGTATTAAGAGAGTTTAGTGTTCTTTGAAGTTCTAAAACTTTTCTTCTATCCTTTGTTCTTTCTACTTCATCGATATAATCTCCTAATTCAATATTGCTTGTAGCTTCTAGTTGTTGTTCGTAACCTTGTCTAACAGCATTTTCTCTTGCAATTGTTTCATTAGTGTTTGCTAGTGCTTGTTCAACTTTTGCTTTTTCTTCATTTAAATTAGTTAAATTAACTTCTAATTGTGAATTTGCAAGATGGTTAATATCAATTTGTGTATTAAATGATGGAATATCTTCTTCTGCAATTTCTCCGTTATTAATTGCTTCTTGTAAATCTGAAATTGTGCTTTCACTACTAGAAATCATATTTTGAGTTTTAGTTAACTCACTTTCGATTTCTGCTAAACGAAGTTGATAACTTGTAATTGCTTCTTGTGCTTCTGAAAGTCTAATATCAGAATTAGCAATTTCTCTTTCTAAAACATCTGTAGATGTTGGTAATTCTCTAGTTCTAGTATAATTTTTATCATTACTTATTCGAGTTAATAAGTCTGAAATTTCTTTTTCTAAATTTCTTTTAATATTATAGTGTTCATCTAAAAGTTTTACTTGTTCTTCAGTAACTGATTCTCCAAGTTGACTTTGTAGTTCTCTTAAACCATTTAATAATTCTTCCTTCATTAATTTTCCTCCTTATTCTTACTTAGAAATTCTATTTCTATATTCTAGTTTTACTTGATAACGAAGATTTTCATTATCGATAATATCTTTTAGGCTATTAACTTTGTATCCTAGCTCACTAAATGCTTGTACAAGTTCAGTTTCACTTACATAACCATTTGTTATTGTAACCCACTCTTCACTGCCACTAGTACCTTCTACATTTTTATAGAATTTATAAGCTGTTGCTTTTGTTGATGTATCTTTTATAGCACCTTTAACTGGGCTTGTCACATAGTAAGTATTTTCTTTATCAGCAGTAGTTTTTCCGCTTGGGTAATAACTTTTAACACTTGTTTCTTTATACCATTGCCATACTTTATCTGTGTATGTGTATCCTGTTTTCTTTTCACAAACAACTCCTGTTTTTGAGTTACTTTCACATTTAGTAGTTGTCCAATCGGTAAATTTAGAACATTCGCTACCTTTACTTACTTGATTAACACCATCACAAGTGTAGAAAACATTAGCTGTATTTTTAAATGTATCTGAATTTCTTTCTTCGCATTTTGTTGTACTTATAAGTGTATTTTCAAATTTCTTTGTTGTCTCATTATATCTACTTAGATTTGGGTCTACACATTCATATTTGAATGGATAAGCAACCTTTCCTGTACGATATAATGTATTTTCTTTAATTGTTCTATAGCTTGCAGTTGATGGTTTTGTAGTTGTTGTTTTTGTAACTGTTTTACTATTTCCTTTTGTAGTATATCCTTTTGGTTGAGTTGAAGAATACTCTCCATTGTTCCAATAAACTTTAGTTGTTTTTTCTGTGTACCATTTATAAGCGGCATCTGTTTTGCTATCTTTTTCTGTGTATCCTTTACTAGGAATACTAGTATAATAACTATTTACACCATTAGGAGTACTTGCATTATTTGGATAATAAGCTTTAGTTGTTCCAGTAGAACTTTTAAATTCTTCTCCTAAAAATGTAAAACGAACATCTGTAGAATCTTTAATTATGTCACTTTCAGTTCCTTCATTCCAAACATTAAAGGTTGTATTTTGTTTTTCACAACTTAATATTGGAATATATTGTTCTCTTCCACTTTCTAATTTACATACTTTTACATATGTTTTTTCGCCATTACAAGTTTTATAATCATAACTATCTAATAATTTGTTTCTTAATAGTTCTGATAAAATAACTGTACGACATTCACCAGCTGAGTTTGGTAATAAACTTGTCTTTTCTGCATAATATTTTTTGCCAGCATTTAGTAAATCATTTTCTAAATTAGGAGTTCTATCACCATTACATGATTTTAATAACAATAAAATAACGATAAAAATGGCTAATAAAGAAATAGCGATTACTACCATTCTTCCCCAAGGGATTGTTTGTCTTTCGTCGTTGTATTCACTCTCATTTTCATATCTTTTCATAATATCCACCTCTTATTTAGATATTTTAACATTTTTTCATTATTTTTTCAATGTATTTATAAACTATTTTTTAAAAAATCTATATTTTTTTAAGTATTAAAATAATTATTTATTCCTTCTGTAATTGTTTTTGCAATTTTCTCTTGATATTCTTCTTTTTGAAGCAAATATCTTTCATTAGAATTACTTATAAATCCTACTTCTAATAATACCCCTAATCTATTTATTCTTCTATACATGTATTGATTAGTTACTTGTTTATATTTCCTGTTTGTGTTTAAATTTTTTTTAAATGTATTTTGCATTATTTCAGCTAATTTAACATTATTTTTATTGACATCATCAAAGAATACTTGAGCACCTCTCCAAGTAGTGTCTGAATCAGCATTAAGATGGATTGATAAATACATATCACAAAGTGATTTATTAATGGCATTGGCTCTTCTTGATAAATCACTTCTTTTTCTTAGTTGAGCATTTTTAACCGATAAATCATAATCCCCATACCTTGTTAAATACACAATTGCACCTTGTTTTTCTAGTTCTTTTTGTGTTTTTAGAGCTATTTCTAAATTTAGATTTGCCTCATAAATATTTCCATAAACAGCCCCAGGGTCACTCCCACCATGTCCAGGGTCTAAATATATAACTTTTCCAATTAGCGGAAGTTCTTTAGCTTTAACTAATCCTAAGCTAAATAAAAACAATAAAAAAAGAATTAAACAGTAGTTCCTATATTTCAATTGAATCACCTGTTTAATTATATGTTTATTTTTATAGCGATAAAACTTTTTTAAATTCCCTTTGTCTTTCTTTTAATATATTTTCAAAATATTCAATTGTATTTGGGTGTAATAGTATTTGACTATTTGCTTGTTCAAAACGTTCTAGTATTTCTCTATATTCATCACCATTAGCTAATCTATCAATTAAATCTTTTACTTCAGACTCATAAGTTAGATAAAATTCTAACAAGTTAGGGTCTATACCATCACAATAATTTTCTTGATATGCTTTTGCTTGTTCCTGATTTTTAAACAACAATTCCCCAGTAAATGGAAAAATCGGTGTCCAAACATCGTTTGGTTTATATAAAAATACATTTCTGTGGTCAACACCTAATATTCTTTCACTATCATAAACTTCAGTTGGAGTAAAATTTTTTAGACGGTATATACCATTTTCTAATACCACTTCATCGGTGTTAGATATAATATCTGGTCTTAATCTTTTTGTATATTCTAATCCATTTATTTTTGGGGTTTTAAATCCTATATTATGATGATTTCTATCCATTTGTAGCGTAAAAGCATCAGCTATAAATAATTTTAATAAGTAATCTTTACATTCTTCAAAACTTTTTCCGTCTAATGTATTATCAAAAAAAGTTATTAAATTAGATAGACAATAATCTCCATAACTTACAAGTGAAGATATAGATGGATTTTCTAATTCACTTAATAAATAATAATTATATTCATCTTTTTTTTGAAAATTTTCACTTATTAATCCAGTAGAACCAATAGGCTCCTTAATTGAACCAGCAGCATGAATTTGTCTAATATTAGCAACTTTATAATCAACAGCATTTAATCCAATTATTTCTCTTGCAAACATACTAAAAAATTGTTCAGTAAATAATCTATAATCTGCTCTTTTTTTAAAATATACTAATTTATCACCAACTACATACCAAGTTGGTTTTTCTTTTAAGTATTTTTCATTTAGAGAAACTTCTTTTTTTAATTCTTGAATTGGTATTTCCTTACAAGTATAATGTGGTATTACGCTGCTATTTAATTCCATAATATTCACCTTCCGATGGTTTTTTATTATATAATAAAATTTTATAAATTGCAATACTAATTATTTATTCCATGGTGAACAGTTGGGCTTGTTACATCTAATTTAGCAAAAGTATAGCCATTTGCTAGTCCGTATTCTATTATTTTTCTTACCGCTTTAACACTATAATATTTTGTATCGTGTTGTAAAACGACATTATTCCCTTTTTTTAATCTTCTTATAACAGTATTAGCAATATCATCACTATTTGATTTTACTGTATCACTAGAAGATACATTCCAATCAAAATATTTATAACCTCTTCTTTCTAATTCTTTTGATAATCTTGTCATTATTCCTTTGTTGAATCTACTAACAGTATTAGAACTACCGCCTGGAAATCTAACTAATCTAGACTCTTCTCCTGTTTGTTCTTTTATTATTTTTTGAACCTTTTCTAAATCATTAAAATAAGCTTCCTCACTTGCATATACATTTTTATAAACATGGGAATATGTATGAATTCCTATACTATGTCCTTCGTTATATGCTTTTTTTATATATTCTCTATTACCATTTCCAGTTACAAAAAAAGTTGCTTTAACATTATATTCTTTTAATATATTTAATAACTCTTTCGTATAGACACTAGGTCCGTCGTCAAATGTTAAATATATAACTTTATCGCCAATTGAAATATCAGGTTTTTTTTCATAAACATAAACTATTCTATTTACTACCGTTTTATTAAAACCATCTGATGCCTCATAATTAATTTCGTATTTCCCAACTTTATTTATATTAATGTTGTTTGTTACTTTAACTTTTTCAGTCATATTTTTAATACAATTATCAGTTGCTTCATAACCTGGTTCTTTATATTTTTCTCCTTTTATTAAATATATTGTTTTTTCTCCTTTCAAATTTATTTTAGGTTTTTCAGTATCTAAAAAATTTATTTCCCGAATTATTGTGGTTTTATTTTCCGATGAATCTATTGCTTCTAAAATTAAGTTATTATCTTTTATTATTTTATTTACTTTTAAATCTTGAGTATAATTGTCACTTACAGTATAAGATATATTAATATCACTAGTATTTGGGCATGCTATTATTTCTTCATCTTTAATTGTTATAACTGGTTTTTCAGTATCTAAAACACTAATTATTTTTTTTATTTGCTTGTTTTTTGCTGTATAAGTTATTTCATATGTTCCTATCTTATTTGTGTCTACAGTACCTAAACTAGTCACTTCTATTTTTTTTATACAGTTATTAAAAATATCTTTTAAACAAGCTTTTGGTAACTCATCTTCATAATTTTCAAATACATTTATAACTACATTTTCTATATTTTCAAATGAGATATGTATTGTTAAAAAATATATACTTATTAAAATTATTATGGGAACTATCATTAATACTAACTTCTTCATACTATACACCTTTTATAATTATAACATTAGTTGTTAATTTATTTGCTCTATTCTTTTATTGTTTACATTTTATTACATATTATAATTAATAATATTAAAAGCTATCAATATTTGATAGCTTCTAACTTGAAATATAATTGCTGTTATAAAAATTTTTATATGTATTTATTTACTTTAAAAATGTTTTATTTATATTTTTTTTATTTCCCATCCAATTCGATTTTTTGTGTTGTTTTGTACACAAATAGTTATTGAAAGTAAAAATTTTACATATTAATTTTTATAAACTTTAATAATATTTATTTTTGGGTTATTATAATTATTGCATCTTTTTTAAAGCCATTATTTTTTGTTTTACTTTTGGGTAATAGTTTTTCCAAAGTGTCGACGAATCCTTATCAACTTTGTATGAGACTCTATCAATTGCTTTAGTTACGCTTAATCCATTTACAACTACTTCGTAATAAATCATTTGTTCTATTCCGTTTAATTGTTTTAAATTAGTTTCCATCTCTTTTATATTTTCTTTTAAAAATTCATTTAATTCTTCTAACTGTTTTTGATATTCTATAATAATTTCTTTTTCTTTTTCTAATGTTTCTAAACGAAGAGCAATAATTCTTTGTTCCCTTATCGTATTATTGTAAAACTGCATTTTCTACCTCCTCGCTTTATTATATTAACAAATGAATTTTTATTGTCGGCTTTTGGCCATGAATAAGTAATGTTTATGATATTCTTTTCCACATATTAACTACGATATAAGGTTGTAAATTTCCACTATCTCCAGAACCAGCATTGTTAACAGTTACAGCATGACTATGCGAACCTGAACTTAAAATAGGTGTGTTTGTAGTTTCTGGGTCGCCTGATTGATATTCATAAGCAGCTCCTTTTGCATTTGTTGAAGTTCCAGATGCAAATTTCCAATATCCTTTAATTCCATGTTTGTGTGAGCCAGTTTGATTCGTTGTTGCTGTATGATTGTGACTTTGTAAATTTTTGTTTCCGCCAGTTTTCATCAAAGAATTAAATTCTGTTTGATTGTTATCAAAACCAACTATAGTTCTTCCACTAGCAAAAACTTCCCACCCACCACCAAATAAATTACTAGGATTTATATCGCTAACACTTATATAAATAGAACCAATAGGATAAACGAAATTCAATAACTCTTCATGGTTTACATTTGAAACAGGTTCAGTTGTTCCAATTGATTTAACAATTAAATTACCTTCAATATCTAAATTAAAAGAATTATTATTTGAAGTTATACAACTTGTGCTTAATTGATTTACATTTAAATTTATATTATCTCCAACTTGAGTAAATGAATCTTCAAAAAATAGATTATTCATAATCTCATCTCCTTTCGCATTATTATATGGATGTCTAACTAGAAGTTCGCTAGAAAAAATATTGAAATAATAAAAAAAATATGAAAATTCATATCTTTTTAAAATTTATTCAGATTCTATATCATTCTGTTCTAATATTAAATCTTCTACATAACCCATAAATTCTTTCTTTATCTTTTTATATTTCCCTTTTGCAAATCCATCCTCTTGTGTTGCTACATATAATGTTTTTGATGCGAATGATATTCCTATTGGTAAATGATATCTTCTTAGTTCTTGTTCTACATTTGATTCAGTGTACTTTGAAAAATATTTTGTTACTTTATTCACACATATTATATAAATAACATTAA